>Ga0335078_10017507_pt1 | contig 10648 bp, 10 predicted proteins | sample Lox_Sample_32_FD_206711 | JGI IMG/M metagenome (GOLD analysis project Ga0335078, IMG submission 206711) | Soil microbial communities from Loxahatchee National Wildlife Refuge, Florida, United States - Lox_Sample_3.2 | ecosystem: Environmental > Terrestrial > Soil > Wetlands | place: USA...
CGAGTTCTGAGACATAGCGTTTCGTGCAGCGGGTTCGGAACCAATCGAGGTGATGGCGGTACTCCTTGTAGGTGCGCGCGCCTTTGGTGGCCTTGATGTCGATCAGGTATTTCTCGATGGCCTTGTCGATGGTGATTTTTGTCCCGTTCTGTCCACTCTCGTCTTCAGGCTCGATGTCGCCGTTGCTGAGGCCACACTGGAGATGCCAGGCATCGAGCGCTTCGCGCGGCGAACTGCCGACGGGCCGCGTACGGCGTTTGCCGTCCTCGCGCCAATCAAGATAGAAGACGCCGCCCTTCGAGCTGACCGGTTCACCGTCGATCAGAACCAGTTTCGGATTTGGCTTTCCGTTCTGCTTTACGACGGGAACAAATTGCCATTTTCCGTTCAACCGGCGATACTGTTTAAGGTTGATCCGATGTCCGAAATTGCTATCCACGACGCGTTTGTTCCTTCCCGATCGTCCATCGCGACGCAGGTGAACGGGGCTTACTATCCACTCGCGTCCGGCAGCCTCCGGCCGCAGATGGATTCTAGCAGAATGGATAGTAAATTGGATAGTAAGGTCGATTCCATCCAGTAAGTTATTCAAAATAAAGGCGCTATCGTCTAGGGGTTAGGACGTGAGATTCTCAATCTTAAAACCCGGGTTCGATTCCCGGTAGCGCTACCAGAGATTTGACGCTAAAGCCCGCTATTTCAGCGGGCTTTTCCTTTGGTTGGAAAACCTGCTAACGCTCGCTGGTCACAATTTGCGCAATCCGTGGTACACAGTTTGGTACACAGTCCACTCAGGCGGTTTCCTCACCCGGCAGACTCCGGCTCTCGCCGATGGTCCGCCTTGGAACACTTCTGCTGTGAAGCGGACGGAACGCAGGGTGGGGGAGCGGACGCACTGAGAGCGCCCGTGAGCGTTCGCAAGCCCTTCCTCGAATGTCCAAGCGTGGACACGGAAAAACTCTCAAAATGCGCAAAACCCGCAGAGGCACGACGGAAGAGAGGGCTGTTTCCTCCCTCGCTTGTACCTTTAGAGCGGGCGCAAATCGTTACCTCGATGTCCAAGCGTGGACATTCGTAGGCTTCGACGAACTTCGGAACTTGTCCACCCGTGAGCAGCGCGGCGGCTTTGGCGTCCCGGGAGCATCTTTCACGAAGAACCCGGAATTCGCTGACACGGTGTACACTTTTAGTGCATAATCACAACATGGAAATCAAAACCTGCCTGAGATGCGGCCAGCCTTGGTGTTTCCGGGGAGTTGGACGGCCCCTTCGGTGCGGGAAATGTAAGAGTCCGTATTGGGACCGGCCCGCGCAAGGAAGCCGGATATTCCCAAATATCACTCCTCATAATGCCCCGGCGAAACCGACCATGCGAGCAAGCCGAAGCGAGGTTGGGGCCGTGTCCAAGCGTGGACATTAGAGGGAACCCTGGGGTAAACGTAGGAGAGGTCTTTTCCTAAAATCCCTAATCTCCTCCCCAACAATCGCAGTCCCCAAATCCAATTTCTGCTCGCGGCAGGGCGCGGCCTTCAGACGCGCTCAAACAGGTCCGGCAGACTCGTTTTCAGCCCTTTGGCGATCCGATCAATGTTCAGCAGTGAAACGTTCCGCACGCCACGCTCTACGCCGCTGTAGTAGGTCCGGTGCAGCCCGCAACGCTCTGCTGCCTCTTCCTGATTGATGACCTGCTCCTCGCGGATGCGACGGATAGCGCGGCCAAACCGGATGCGAATGTCGAGCGGCATTGGTTCCTATAGTTACGTTCTGTAGCCGATGCGTACACATCCTATGAGTCACATTGATTTAGACTTGTTGACACACCACATTTCCAGATTCTTCGTTGGAAGGTGTTTTGATGCCAATTGTCTGGACTACCGCGGAGAGCGCACCACTCAAACCTATGAGTTTGTCCGCCATCCTTGCGCTCTCGATTTCACTTTCGATTTCCGGCTGTGGCGGAGGTTCGGCCAGCGGGGGGAGCACTCAAACGCCCACGCCTACGCCCAGCACCACCAATGAGTGGACTTGGATGAGCGGGAGTAGCACGGTGAAGCTCATGGCGAATGGTTTTTATAGCGAGGCGGGAATCTACGGCACATTGGGTGTTGCTTCCTCCAGCAATGTTCCTGGGGGAAGGGCAGGGGCCGTCAGTTGGACTGACAGCGGTGGAAACCTCTGGCTCTTCGGTGGCAACGGTTACGATTCGGCGGGGACGCTTGGGACTCTTAACGACCTATGGGAATTCAGCACAACAACCAAGGAATGGACCTGGGTTAGCGGAGGCAACACCGGAACTGCTGACGGGAGCACCCACGGTACGCCGGGTATCTACGGCACATTGGGAGTCGCCTCCGCAACAAACGTGCCGGGCAAACGCGATGCTCCTGTTAGTTGGACAGACACCAGCGGCAATCTATGGCTCTTCGGCGGCGCTGGCTATGATTCGACCGGGGCGCTAGGTAACCTCAACGACCTCTGGGAGTTCAATCCCAATACAAAGGAATGGACCTGGATGGGTGGGAGCGACACGGAAGGTGCTGCTGGAGTCTACGGAACCGAAGGCGTTCCCTCCACCAGCAATTTCCCTGGGGCACGGTATCTGTCGGTTTCTTGGACCGACAAGAGCGGCAATTTCTGGCTCTTCAGCGACGGATACGCGAACGATCTCTGGGAGTTTAGTCCCACGGCGAAAACCTGGACTTGGGTAAGCGGAGGCAGTACGAGCGGCACAGCCGTTTATGGCACACAGGGCGTGCCTTCCGCCAGCAATGTCCCTGGCGCACGTCAAGAGGCTGTTAGCTGGACTGACAGCAGCGGCAACCTATGGCTCTTCGGAGGTGACGACCTCAACGACCTCTGGGAATTTAATCCCACGAGCAAAGAATGGACTTGGGTAAGCGGGAGCGACACGGCTGGTGCAAGCGGCGTCTACGGAACGCGGGGCGTCTCCGCCGCCGGCGATGTCCCTGGCGCACGGATAAGCGCCGTCAGTTGGACAGACAGCAGCGGGAATCTTTGGCTCTTCGGTGGCCAGGGTCTCGATTCAACAGGGACGGGTGGCTGGCTCAACGACCTTTGGGAATTCAGCCCCGCTACCAAAGAATGGACCTGGATGGGCGGAGCCAATACGACGTATGCAAACGCTACACAATATCAGGCTGATCGAGGCCAGCCCGGCATTTACGGCACAGAGGGTGTGCCCGCCGCTACGAACGTTCCCGGAGGCCGGTATTCCGCCGTGAGTTGGACCGACAGCAGCGGCAATTTCTGGCTCTTTGGCGGCGCGGGCCATGATTCAACAGCGGCGCAGATAGGGGATCTCAACGACCTCTGGCGTTATCAGCCCTAGCGTTGCTTGCAGAAGCACGAAAGGGGCAGAAGATGAGAGCACGATTCTTGAGCCTGTGGGTAGCCTTGGTGCTGCCGGTGTCAGTATCGGGAGCGTGGGCGCAATCCACTGGCGCGAAGGCAACGCAGAGCATTGACACTCTTGAGAAGCAAGCGGCCAGCGGAGACGCAACGGCACAGAACGATTTGGGGTATGCATACTCTCAGGGTCGAGGTGTGCCGCACGACGACGAGCAAGCCTTTGCGTGGTACTTGAAAGCTGCTGAACAGGGACTTGCTCTTGCGCAGAATAACGTTGCATTTGCTTACCGCGATGGCAAGGGCGTACTTCAAGACTACGCACATGCTGCAACCTGGTTCCGCAAGGCCGCCGAACAGGGCAATTCAAGTGGGCAATATAACCTTGGCGTCCTGTACTATGCCGGCGAAGGCGTACCGCAGGACTTCGCAGAGTCGTATTTCTGGCTAGATATTGCCGCTCCGGGAATGCTTGGGAACAGCGATCAGAAATGGGTGGCAAATTACAGAGATGCCGCAGCTTCCAAGCTAACGCCATCGGTTTTGTTGCGAACACAGGAGCGGGCGCGAAAGTGGTTTGAAGATCACGCGGCGAACGCTGCCACTCAAAAGGAAAGAGATGAGTTTGAAGCAATGAAACAAGACTTGCGACAAAGCCAAGAATTTCCACGGCTCAAAGAACGGGCTGAAGCTGGAGGAGCCATCGAACAGTATCAGGTGGGCTACTCTTACGAAATTGGCGATCAGGCGCCTCAGGACTACGCGCAAGCTGCACAGTGGTATCAAAAGAGCGCAAACCAAGGTTTCGCTGCGGCTCAGTTTTCGCTCGGAATGCTGTATGAGAAAAACCTGGGTGTACCACGAGACTATGAAAAGGCTTATTTCTGGCTGAGTCTTGCAGCCAGCGGTTACCCCGAAGAGAGGGAAGGCCACTCGCTACGTCTTGAAGTAGTGTCCGCGCGTGATTCTGCCGCGGAACATCTTACGAGCGCGAAGCTGCTACAGGTGCAAGAGCGGACCGCAGCGTTTTTAGCCACACATCCAAAGTCTTATTGACGAGCCTTCGGCTTGACAGAGTTTCGGCAAATCGCGCGCGGCTGCGGTTCGGCATCGTGCGACATGATGCTGTCTGGTTCGGCCATTGTCGCTCGATGGTTGCGCCCCATTCGCCGATGCGCCGCTTGGGTGCCGGGCTGATCGCGGTGGATGGCGTCACGGTCGCGGTGAATGGCTCTTCAACCGTCCAACTTCGGACGGAGAGCGCTTGTGTGCCGATCATCGGCTCATCCGCGGTGTCAGGTTCCAACGTGAGATAACATCATTTTGAATCGGCTAGGGTCGCTCCCGAATGGGCAGGCTCTCCCGGCTTGCCCCGCCGATCTCTTCACAGCCGGGATGCCACTCGGGAGGTGGCAGGTGTGTAACGAGCCTGAAAAACAACTGGAGAATTTCCTCGCGTCAATCCCGGAATGGATGCGGCGCTTCTTTCAGAATGGCTATGGTGCGCTCAGTGGGAGCGAATTATCTGAATGCACTTTCAACGGCGATGTGTCGCCGCGCAGAGCTGAGTACGAGGCGATTCTGCAACGGATGCCCGCCAGATGGAAGGCATACAGGAAAAGGGTTGAGCGAGAGCTAGTGGCGAATTTCCTGCCCTTGTTCGTGTCGAGAGGTAAGCCGGGGCGCAAGCGAAACGACAAAGTGGCAGAGAGGATCTGGTCTCTGACCGATGCCGGCAATACGAGCCGGGGAATTCAAGCGGCGTTGAAGAATGACGGGATCAACCTGACACTGGAGGGGATCGAATCCTACAGGAAAACGCGGAGACGACCGCGCAAACAGTGATTTCTTTCGAAGTGTGGAAAATGCCTCGCTCGAATTTTCCACGTGTGAAGAATCGCCAAGGCGATTGTTCACGTTGAAGCCGCAGTGAGTGCGAGCGATCATGCGAAGCAGAGGGAGATGAAACGCATGACTGAGCTAGGCAACGAAAACGCACTCAACGAACGGCAAGCTGCAAAATACCTTGGCGTGTCCGCTGGCACGCTCCGCCTGTGGCGTGCCGAGAATCGCTCGCCAAGATACTTCCGTGCGGGCAAACTGATTCGCTTCCGAGTCCGCGATCTGAACGAATGGATTGAGCAAAGACTGAGCACCCCAACAACTACCAAAGCGCAATGAGCGGGGTGCGATTATGGCGGACGAACAAGAGAGGATTCCCGCGCTCGTGTGGGAGGGCGCGGAGAGGCCGCGCATTCAACCTGGGGAATACACTGCGCGCTGCACAGGCTTTCAAGGCCCGCAGTGGACGCGGCAATTCGGTAGCTGGAAATTACGGCTGGACTTTGTGCTGGACCCGGACGAACAGACCGTAAGCGCTTTCTACTCGTTCGGTGAAGACCGCAAAGCACCCAAGATCGGCCCCAGGTCAAAATACTTCAAAGATTGGGTCCGAGCAAACGGCGGCCAGCCAAAGCAGGGTCAGGAGATGAGTCCGGCGGTGCTCGTGAATCCAGGAATCGCGTATACCGTTCATGTGGGCGATGCGGCGAAGGACAGTGAAGGCGCAGTGAAGGATGACGCACTGGTGTACAGCCGGGTAGACAGAATTCTTGAGGTGAAGCGCCCAAGCAGCCAAGAGGACATGCAGGTAAGCTGGCAAGCAGTTTCACCTTTCTAGCCTCGAAGCCTTTAATCCTTCAAGCTGTGAAGCCTGTACTCATCGAAGCGGGCATGCAGGGAAGCAGGTATCACCTTCCCCCCGCGAGAATGCCGTTAACCGTTCAAGCGTGCCAGCAGGTAAGCTCCCAAGCAGACAAGCAGGTTTCACTTTCCTCTTGCTATAACCTATCGTGTTAGGTATTATGCTCAACATGAAGTGTCCGATTCACAAAGTCGAGCTGGTCTGCTACTGCCCCGCTTGCCGGGGAGAAGTGACAAGCAAGCGCAAGGCGGCAACGTCCCGCGCGAACGGCAAGCTGGGCGGACGGCCCAAGGGCAGCAAAAACAAACCGAAACCGCAAACAGGAAAGGGGAGGGCATGATCTACAGACGCGGCAAAGCCTACTGGTATAACTTCCGGTGGACAATCAAGAACGCGGACGGAACAAGCGAGAGTTTCCGCATCCGGCAGTCCGCCAAGACGCACAAGAGGAAACAGGCAGAGGATGCGGAAGACGAGCATCGGCGCGCGCTGAGGCTTGGCGAGATTCATCCGAACGATCCCTGGCCGAAACCGGCGGCAAGCGCTCCCCCCGTGTTCCGTGCCTTCGCCAAGGAATTTCTGCAATACGCTAAGACGCACACAAAGCCGGGAACGCATACCTTCTACACCGTGTGCCTTGACCGCCTGCTGACCTTCGCTGCTATCGCGGATGCCCCACTGGACGCGATTACAGGCGATCTGGTGAGCCGCTACGCCCGGTACAGGCAGGAAGTGCCCAAGAATTCCGTAATCACTGTGAACGGCGATCTGCGGACGTTGCGCCGGGTGCTACATCTGGCCGTGGAATGGGGCAAGCTGGACCGCGTGCCCACCATCCACGAATTGCCGCAAGCCAAGGGCCGGGACCGCGTGGTGAGTTTCGAGGAAGAGGCAAAGTATCTGGCGAAGGCTTCTGGCAATCTCCGGGATGCGGCGATTCTGGCCGTGGATACCGGGATGCGCCCGAAAAGCGAACTATTCCTGCTCCGGTGGGCTGATGTGGACCTGGCAGAGCGCACAGAATGCCCGCACGGTGTCATCCACGTTCGCCAAGGCAAGACGGACAGCGCACAGCGGAGCCTTCCCCTCACCCCGCGTGCTGCGGACGTTCTACAGCGGCGCAAGAGGGCCGCAGAGGGCAAGGTGAACCCTTCCCCATTCGTGTTTCCGGGGGATGGCATCTCGGGGCACGTTATTTCCATGCAGCATCCGCACGAAAAGACAATCGAAGATGCGGGCTTGGCGAGCTTTGAGTTTTACTGCTGGCGTCACACGTTCGGAACCCGCGCCGCACAGTCCGGCATGGACCGTTTCACCCTGGCCCGCCTGATGGGGCATAGCTCACCATCCGTAGCCGCGCGGTATTACATCCACGTCACAGAGACGCACGTTGCCGCCGGGTTCGGGAAGTTTGTCGAGTATCAGATGCGCAACGTGGCGGAGGGAATTGCCGCCGCGTTCCCGCAAGCAAGCGAATCCGTGCAATAGTCAATATCCAGTAAGAATTGGAGTTCATACAATCGTATCGATTGTGCGTACGATCTGCTCAATGTGATCTGACACATCAATGAGATCCGCTGCCGCGATCGGCCAAGGCTCGCGAAGTGGTGATTGTTTGAGGTCACCTTCATGCGCGATGATATTGCGCCGTCTGATGATCAACGAATGTTTACGCTTTAGGCTCTTGGCGACCGTGGACTTCGTTGCGGGATTTGCGCCTAGTGCGAGAGCGATTTCGTTCCACAATTCAATAGTCGAGATGAGTCGAATCCCGTCCGCGATGTCATCGGGCGCTTGAAAAGTATCGCGACTCAGCTGATCGCGAACATCCAGATCGAAGGCTAAGCTGGCTTCAGTGGGACTCGCTGCTGCTCGAATTCGCAGCATCGCATCGGTTGAAATTTGAAACCTCAAGAAAGCAGGTGTTGGTGGCCGCGTCCCCTCAAATATGGCGATCATGGACTGTGCCACCAACTCATGAACATAGAGGTCCATCGCAGAGACGCGGGACACCCATTCCGCTCTCAAGAGTTCATCCGGCTGCAGAGCCGCTGTGACGTTGTTCTCTAGGTACGCATGAATCCCTCGAAGCAATGCGCACCTGCTCCAAACTGCCTCGAATTGAGCGAGCGGGACCATAACGGCTTATGCCGTCAACTGGAAGATTCTGTCCGCAAAGGCATCGAACGCCTTGAAGTAGACTTCCATGCTTTCTTGTGTCTGTTTCCAAACAGATCCGACCTGCTTGGTTTGTTCTGCTGTCAACGCGTAGACCGGAACTTGGTGTTCTTGAGATAGAGCGATGAGGCTGTTGAAATCTGCAACCTCTAGCACCGGTTCCCAAGGATCGAGTCCACTTCGCTTTTTGAATTCCGCGTAGTCTACCATTCCAGCTTTTTCGAGGGCCGGTAACAGAGTATCTTTGAGGCCGCTTGTCAGTTGATCGATCCATCGCTGGAACGCCGAACTGGCCCTTCCGAGGCGGGGACGGTACTTTTGAATCGCCGCACCGATGAAGGATGTACTCGGTGGCGGAAACGGGTAGTCCGCGGTCTTGAGCGCATCCGTCTGGTAGGCCGTCGTTGCCCAAGCCTTCCAGCGTGGGAGCACTTTGGCAAGGGAACTGAGTGCCATAGACGAAAAGTAGTCCGGGTGAAGTGGCACGATGAAATGGTCGCTAGTCGTAAAAAGGTTTTGGTTGAGCGGCCCGAGGCTTGGACTCATATCGACAAGCACATAGTCGGCATTGTATTTCGTCGCCGTTTGTTCCAAAAGAAATCTAATTGAGCCGGGCAAATTCCGAAGAGCCAAAAGTGAACCACTTAGCTCTTGTGCGATTCCCAGAGTCGTCTCGTATTCCGCTAGGTCAATGTGCCCAGGTAAAAGCCACAAATTCGGTAATCCGGAAACTCCGACACACTCTACTGCCGCGATTTGTCGGGGTTGTGACTCGAACGCTGGCGCAAGGCCATCCTTGATGTTGTTTGGTGGTGCGCTCGCGTACAGCGTCGCGAGGTCGTCTACTCCTTTGAATCCCATCACCATGCCGGTGAGATTGCATTGCGGATCGAAGTCGGCCAGAAGGACAGTTTTCCCTTTCAGGGCCATCATCCAGCCAAGATTGAAGGTGGTCGTGGTCTTGCTGACGCCGCCTTTGTGGTTAAAGAGGCAGATAATCTTGGCCATATGCTCGCCGCACTCCAAAATGAATTTGGATGACAGTGTAGCGCACGGCCGGCTGACTCGTTGCTGACTCTGGGAAGGTTGGTTTCCGTTTGTGGTACACAAAGTGGTACACAGAGTGGTCACAATCGGCTGCAACTCTTTGATGACGTTGGCTAGATTGCTAGATTCTCAATCTTAAAACCCGGGTTCGATTCCCGGTAGCGCTACCAGCCTTTCTATTTCCTTGGGGCTCGATGCGGCCCATGGCTTGGCCCTGAATTGACCCTGTGCCTCGGGCATCCATAGAATAGCGGTATGCATGGTTCGTGCACATGTTGTTGCTGTTGTTGCTCCTCGCGGGCTTGTCCTGCTGAGTTGAGCATCCTGGCGTGAGTTCGTTTCTGCCCCGAAATCCTCGCTTATCTCAAACAGATTCTGACAAGCTCGCGAGCCTTGGGTCATTTGCCTCTGTCTGTACGTCCCGGCTGGTTTTCACCTGGGAAATTTCGATTCGAACCGTTCGTGGAATGAAGAAATCATGGGGATCATCGATGCGAACTGAATGCGGCGAACTGGGCGCCTCGCTGGAGAGCCGGATCGGCAATACGCCGCTCATTCGCCTTAACCGCGTCGTTGGCTCGCTCGAGGGGATCACGCTGCTGGCCAAGGCCGAGTGGCACAATCCCGGCGGAAGCGTGAAAGACCGCGCCGCGGCAGCGATGGTTCGCGAAGCAATTGCCAAAGGCAGGCTCGTCCCCGGTAAGATTTTGCTGGATGCTACGAGTGGCAATACGGGAATCTCGCTGGCTATGCTGGGCGCCGCGCATGGATTTCCCGTGCTCCTGGCCATGCCATCGAATGTGTCGCCGGAACGGAAGCGAATCTTGCAGGCGTATGGGGCGCAGGTTGAATGGACCAAGCCGGATGAGGGCTCCGATGGCGCCATTCGGCGCGCACGCGAGCTGGCGGGCAACGATCCGGAGAGATTTTGCTATGTCGACCAATACTCAAGCGCGAGAAATTGGCAGGCGCATTATGAGACCACAGGGCCGGAGATCTGGCGGCAGACTGAAGGGCGGGTGACCCATTTTGTGGCCGGCCTGGGAACCAGTGGGACATTTGTGGGGACGACACGAAGATTGAAGGAGCTGAATCCTGCGATCCAGGCAATCAGTTTGCAGCCGGATTCTCCGTTTCATGGGTTGGAGGGCCTCAAGCATATGGCGACATCCATCGTGCCGGCCATCTACGATCCGAATCTTGCTGATCGAGCGCTCGAAGTCGAGACTGAAGCGGCCTATGCGATGGCAAAGCAACTTGCCCGGAAAGAGGGACTGTTGGTGGGCATCTCGGCAGCGGCAGCCGTGGCGGCCAGCCTGCAAATTGCCCACGAGGAAGCGGCTGCAGGACGCA
>Ga0335078_10017508_pt1 | contig 10648 bp, 6 predicted proteins | sample Lox_Sample_32_FD_206711 | JGI IMG/M metagenome (GOLD analysis project Ga0335078, IMG submission 206711) | Soil microbial communities from Loxahatchee National Wildlife Refuge, Florida, United States - Lox_Sample_3.2 | ecosystem: Environmental > Terrestrial > Soil > Wetlands | place: USA: Florida...
GACCTGCGGGGTTCCGGCTCCGTACCAGCGGATCTCGGTCACAGCGAGATCGAGCAATTCGTCCCAGTCCGGCGTCGGCACGACGAGCCGGACGGTGCCGTCGTCGTCAAGGATCGCGGCAGAGTGGAGCGGGCGCCTCCCGAGCAGCCGGAGAACTCCCTCCAACGCATCCAGCCCTTCGACTGCGCTGGTCGGGTCGTTGATCGCGGCCGACAAGGCACGGACGACCACGTCGACGATGCATCGAATCGCGAACGATGGATCCTGCAGCAGGCTCCGGCCGTCGGCGAACATCAGTGCGCGACGGGCGTCACGCTCATCGATCCCACTCCCGCCTCGGACGATCAGGATCGGTTCGTCCTCGGCCACGTAAGACCCGACCTGAGCGACCACTTCGATCACCGCGTCGGCGCGGCGGGCGACCCGTACGAGCCGGTTGCGATCGACCGCCGAAAGCACCTCGCCGTGCTCTCGGTGGGTCACGACAGCGATGATCGGCGTGTCGGTGACAGGCCTGCACTGGAGCTCCCGAGAGCTCGCGGACGGGTAGAGGGACGTCAGCGCCGGGTGGACCTGACCTGCCAGGCGCGCGTACAGCTGGCGGGGGCGCATCAGATCGAGAAGGCGCCCGATGAAGCGAAACAGCGCCGCGAGCGCGAGCACCATCAGCGCCAGCGCGACCGAGACGGTGAGCGTCTCGGGGCCATCGTGAGTAGTGCCGCCGATGTCGGCGGCCGCGACGAGCGCGTACACGCCGGGAGCGACGAACAAACCGATCGCGTTCTTGATCACCGGATCGCGCCGGAACACGTGCACGAGGCGCGGTGAGTATTGACCGGCGCCGAACTGCACCACGAGCACCGCGACCGAAACCACCAGTCCAGCGAACGCGATCATGCCGGCGGCGACCGCCTGGAGGATCGACTGGGCCTCGGCGGCGTCGATTCCGAGCAGCTTGGGGCTGTGGCCGCGATCCAGGGCGGGCAGCAAAATTCCCAGTGCTATCGCTCCGGCCAGATACAGGCTCGGGATCAGAACGAAGCTGCGCGAGACGAGTTCGCCCAGCCGCACTCGGAGGCGCCACCACGGGGCCCGCTCGCCGGCCGAGAGTCGCCGCACGGCGAGCATCGTCCGGCATTCGGACATCGCGCCAACATCGTCAGGTTCGGCGCATCGGCTCAGCTGGGCCATCGGCGTCATGTGCGGCTTGCTCCTCGATCCTGTTGCTGTCGGGCTCCTGCCCTGGGCGAACGATCGCGCCGGAGCCGGGATCGGTCATCCGTAGCCGGGTACTGAAACTCTGACGGCGATTACTTAAACCGCTGGGGCTCCAGAGTGCAGTAGCGAGACACTGAAGACGTGGCCCTCCGGCTGCGCGACGCTCTCGAGACGCACGAGACCGACCACTAAGGCGTGGGCGTCAGGCGCCGGCGCACCCGACAAGGAGCCAACCACCATGAGCACAATCACCGTAGAAGCGTCTCGGGACGCGGCCGCCGGCGACGCCGGTCGAGCCGACCGCTCCCCGCGCCTGAGCGTGCTCGTGGTGGACGATGACGGCTGGCTGCGTAACCGGGTCTGCCATCTGCTGGATGCCGCCCCCGGGTTCCGGCTTGTCGGAGTGGCCCAGAGCGTGGACGATGCGATGTGGATGTCGGAGCATGAGCCGGTCGACATGGCCGTCATCGGCCATCGTCCGCGGTCGCGAGGGGGCTTGTGGCTGTGCCGCGAGCTCAAGCGAAGCGGGACAGGGCCGATGGTGGTGATCTGCTCGGCCTATCCCGATGCGGTGCTGACCGCGTCCTGCGTGGCGGCCGAGGCCGACGCGCTGGTCAGCATCTACGACTGCGACGATGAGCTGGCCGGCGTGCTCGACCGGGTTGCGCGCGGCATGCGCGTGTTGCCCGCAGTGCCGCCCCGCGTGGGGGCGATGCTCCATGATCGTCTCGACCCCGCCGAGCACGCGATCTTCAGCATGCTGCTCGCCGGCCTCCCGGCGTCGGAAGTGGCGAGTGGTCTGAGAATCTCCCGGGCCGAGCTCGAGTCGCGGCGGTCGACGCTGCTGGGCAAGCTCGAGACGCTTCCTCCCGCCAGCTGGATGCGCTACTGAGCAAGGCGGCGGCGTCATCCACGCAGCCCTTTCGCATTGGGTGAGGGAGCGCTAGTGTGGTGTCATGGCGGTCACGGGGGACCGGACCGGTTCGGGGGCACATAGCTGGCCGCTGATCGGTCGCGACCAGGAGCTCGAGCAGATCGCGGCGCTCCGGACGGACGGAGCGTCCCCGGCGGTGGCTGTGATCGCCCCGGCCGGGGTGGGGAAATCGCGGCTGGCTCGAGAGGCCGTCGCGGCCGCGGCCGATGCGGGCGCGATGGTCTGGTGGGTCCAGGGCACGCGGAGCGCGGCCTCGGTGCCCTTGGCAGCCTGCGCGGAGCTCCTGCCACCCGAGGCTAGGGCCGATGACCCGCTCCTGCAGCTGCAGCGCACCTCCAAGACGCTGCGCGAGCAGGCCGCGGGTCGACCGGTCGTGATCGGTGTCGACGACGCGCAACGGCTTGATCCGGCGTCCGCGGCGCTCATCCTTCAGCTCACGATCACCCGCACCGCGTTCGTCTTGGCCACGGTCCGCTCCTCCGAGCCCTGCCCGGACGCGGTGCAGTCGCTATGGAAGGACGCGGGCGCCGAACGGCTGGAGCTGCGGCCGCTCTCGGAAACCCACACCTCGGAGGTGGTCGAGGCGGTGCTCGGAGGCCCGGTTGAGCAGCGTGGTCGCCAGTGGGTCTGGGACAGCTCGCAGGGCAACGTACTGTACGTACAGGAATTGGTGCGGGCGGCGCTCGCGGTGGAGGCGTTCGTGCGTGTAGACGGATACTGGCGGCTCAGGCGGCGCCCCGGTCCGAGCGCCTCTCTGTCGGAACTCATCGGCGGTCGCTTGTCGGAGCTCGGTGGCGACGAGCGCCGAGTGGTCGAGCTGCTGGCTCTCGGGGAACCACTGCGACCACAGGAGCTCGTCTCGCTGGCCGGGTATGAGGCCATCTCGGCCGTCGAGGCACATGGAATCATCAAGGTGGAAGGAGCGGGAGCCGAGGGCACGGTTCGGCTGGGGCATCCGCTGTACGGCGACGTGGTCCGAACCTCGATGCCTGTGATGCGAGCGGCGCAGCTGCGACGCGATCTGGCCCGAAGCGTCCAGGGTCGCGCGGACCGCTCGCGCGAGGACGCGCTGTTGATCGCACGGTGGTTGCTCGACGCCGGCGATCCCGTTCCCGTCGAGTTATCGGTGGAGGGCGCCGCGGCGGCGATCGCGGCTGGCGACCCTGAGCTCGGGGAGCGGCTGGGCCGGTTGGCGCTCGAGGCGGGCGCCGGCGCCGCGGCGGCGCTGCTGGTGGCGCGGGCGTGCGCCGTGCGCCAGCGCTACGAGGACGCCGAGGAGCAGCTCGCGCCGCTCGAGGGCACGTTCGAGTCGCAGGACGCGGCCATCGCTTACGTGCAGCAGCGGACGATCGGGCTGGGGTGGGGTCTGCATCGACCACGTGATGCCCTGGCCTTCGTGACCCGCGCCGTGGAGTGGTGGGACGAGCCTGGGTGGGGCCGCAGGCTCGCGCCGTTCAGGTTGCGAGCCCTTTCAATGAACACCGACTTCCATAGTGCCGCGGAGCTCTCGGCGCAGGCGCTGGCCGACGATGCGCTCGAGCCCGGCGAGCGGCGGCAGATAGAGGTCATCCATGCCGCCCACCTGTTGCACAGCGGGCGCGTGGAACAGGCCTACGAGTGGATCGCCCGACTCCGCCCACCCATACCGTTGCGTGACGAGGCCGACGAGCTGGCGATGATGATGTCCTCGATTGCGGGCACCGCGTCCGCCCGGGCAATGGAGGAGACCGAGCAGTGGATGGGCCAGGCGCTGAGGGAGTCCATTCGCACCTACGACGAGGCGGCCGCGGGCATCAGCGCGTCGACGCTGGGCTCCCTGTCCCTGTTGCGGGGGAGGTATGTCGACGCCGACCGGTGGCTGCGGGAGGCGGTGGTGCACCTGGAATATCACGATCCGTTCTGGATGCTGAAGAGCGTGCACGCGCTGCGCGCGGGAGTCGCCTACTACACGGGTGACCGCCAGGGCGTGGCCGCCGCCATGGAACGCTGCCGGGCGGCGGCGACGACAGGCGAGATGGTCGTGAGCACCGAGCGGGTGTCCCTGGTTCGGGGTGAGGCGTGGTTGGCGATGGCCGAGGGCGATCCCTCCCGGGCCCAGCGATTGCTCCTGGAGTGCGCAGAGCGCGTCGGCAAGATCCCCGTGTACGCCGCGCTGCTGTACCACGAGGCGATGCGGGCCGGTGCGCCGGCGCGCCAGGTGGATCGGCTGCTCGCCCCCCTGCGCGCGCAGTGCGACGCCCGGCTGGTCTTGGCCTACGTGGACGACGCCTCCGCTCGAGCGGCCGAGGACGGCGCGGCCGTGCTGAGTTGCGCCGACGAGTTCGAGGCCATCGGTGCGCTACGCCACGCATCCGAATGTGCGGCGGCGGCGGCCGATATCTTCGCCGAAGCGGGGCGTGAGGACTCCGCTCGGCGGGCCGCCGCCCGCAGTCACGAGTTGCACGAGCGCTGCCAGGGCGGAGTCCCACCCCACATGCACGGGTTGGAGCCCGATGCGCTCAGCCTCACCGACAGGGAGCGGCAGTTCGTCGAGTTGGCCGCGGAGGGTCTGACGAACGGCGAGATCGCCGACCGGTTTGTGCTGTCCGTTCGCACGGTTGAGTCACACCTGTACCGGGCGATGCAGAAACTCGGGGTGAAGGACCGGCGGGATCTGAAAGCCGCATCGCGCTCTCACTTGTAGGTCAGCCTGTAGCCGAGCATCTGGGTAACGGTCACGAACTTGTAGCCGCGAGCCTTTAAGGTCTTGATCTCTGTCGGGAGAGCGGCCAGGGTCTGATATCGGGGGCCGCCGGCGAAGTGCTGGAGCACGATCGATCCCGGGCGGACACCTGCCAGGACCCTGCTGATGATCGCGCTCGTTCCCGGGAGCGACCAGTCGCGGGGATCGACGTCCCATTGAATGGTGGAGAACCCCAGTGCACCCGCGACGTTGATCAGGGATGAGTTCACGGAGCCGTAGGGGGCGCGGAACAGGCAGGGCTGAAAGCCCGTGGACTTCTTGATGGCGGCGGCGGTCATCGCGATCTGGGAACGCTGTGCGGGCGCGGATAGCTTGGCTAGGTCGGCATGGCTCCAGCTGTGGTCGCCGATCATGTCCCCGTCGGCCAGCATTGCTCGCTGGACCTTGCCGGTCGGGTCATACTGGCTGATCTGGTTGCCGACCTCGAAGAACGTCGCCGGTACGCCATAGCGGGCGAGGAGGTTCACGAAATCCATCGTCGGCGGCGCGCCGCCGGGACCGTCGTCGAAGGTCAGTGCGACCTGTCGCACGCTACTCGGCCCCTGCGATATGTAACTGCGCTTCGTCGGAACGCACCCGGCGAGCTGCGGCGTGCGGAGCTTCAACAGCGCGGACCGGGTTGGGAAGAGGGTCTGGCAACCGTCGGAAACGCCGCATCGGGGCGATCCCAGCGTGCTGGTCACCTGCCACCGCAGGGGCTGATACGTAGCTGCGATGGCGGATGGCGGAAAGCTCGCGGTTAGATCGCTGTTGCTGGTGCGTGTCACGTTCGCTGCGACCGCGCTGGCCCGGCCACTCACGCCTTTGCTGATCGGCGTGTACAGGACCTGCGGAGCGTGCTGTCCCTCTGGCGGTCCGGCGAGGCATAGCTTCCCGGTGACCGCCGCGCCGTCGGCGCGGGCGATCAGCAGGCACAGCGTGCGTCGGTCACGCGCGAGCGCGCCCGGGGAGAACGGCTGGCTCATCTTAAGCCGCCACACGAGCTGCTGGCCGTCCTGGGTCAGTGATGCGCTTTGCACCGCCAGCGGCTGGCTCTGGACCGGCGCCGGTTGGCCGGTTACTCCGGTCGCATTTGCGATGTGTGCAAGCAGCAACACCACTGCGACGATCATGGTGCCGACACTGACAACGACGGGTAGGACTGAGAGTCGCGGCATCGGGCGCCGGCGGGGTCCACTTCCCGGATTGCTCATAATCCATCCTTTGGTCTGAATCTGGCGCCAGGTATAACCGGGCTTCAATGCTCGCCACGGTAAGCGCCGACTGAGGATGGGTCGTCAGTAGGTAACTACTGCATTTCGCCTGACCTGCTACTGATGTGTCCGGGGTTGGACGCGCTCGCGGGTCAGCGCGGTAATGACGCAATCGACGCCAAAAGCTCGGCCGCTGCGGGATCCCTACGGGCGTCCCAGTCCATGTCTCCCGCGGCGGGATCGTGTGCCTCTTGCCGGCTCGGCGCCTGACTCCAGACGAACCCTTCGTTGTAAGGGAGCTCGGACAACCCGCCGCGAAGCTGGGTCAGCCACGGGATCCTCAGTCCATACGCCACATTTGCTTCACTGATCACCGTCGGGCGGCGAAACAGCTCATGGGCGAGGGTGAGCTGGCCCAGGTAGAACGGCACGGAGTTACCCTGGGCGAAGCGCAGCAGGCTCATGCCCAGCACGTCGACGTACCGGCGGCCAGGCCAATACCGCTCGATGTTCTGTTCCCAAGGCCCCGGCTGGGCGCCGGAATCGACCTGGAAGGACCACATCCAGGTGACGTTGTCGGCGCCGACGGCGTGGAAGACGTTCCATATGTGGCGCCAGGCACGTACGAACTGGTGAGGGTCATGGCTCCACGGGTACCAGAAGCCGTTGAACTCGGCCATGGGCCGAAGGACGACCGGACGGCGGTAGTCCTTGACGGCCAGCGCCCATCGCTTCAGGTAGGCGTCCCATCTCCGGTTCGCGATCGCCGCGTTCGAGTAGGCCGGCTGGGGCGCGCCCTGCCGGCCGATCGGCGTACCGAGAGGCGGCGGCCGCCATGGCTCCCAGGAGATCACCGGGATACCCGGGCCATCCAGGACGGCGGCAGGGTCGACGTCGAAGGCCCAAGCCTGAAAGACCATGCGCAGCCGCAGACGACCGTCGAAGGCCCGGTTCCAGCTCGGGAACTGCCTGGCCGAGCTCACCGCTCCGGCCAGCAGTGTGCGTGACGCCGGCAGGGGATGTGCCGCGGCGCCGGGAGCGCCGAGCAGCGGCCCGCTACACACCAGGCTGAGCGCCATCCACAGCCATCCCCGCCCGCACCCGCGGCGCGTGACCGCCGCGGCGTGGGAGGTGATCCGGCTCATGGCACACCTTCGCTTCCTGGTTCATCGAGCCCGACTCAAGTGGTGCTGACCGCGACGCGCCCGGCGCCGCGGGGAAGACCAAGCGCAGGTTCGTGGCGAGGTACAGGAGAGCAAGCGCCACCATCGGCGCGAACTGGAGCGCCGAGTGGCCGTGGCGAAGAACCTGCCACAGGAGGACGGCGATCAGCACGAGGCCGGTTCCGGTTCCCCATACCGTCGCCACCAGGCGAAACCAGAGAAGGCGGTGCTCTCGCTTGCGCGTGCCGGTGGCCGTCCACGCCATGTGCCGCCCCCGGACCAGGTCGAGGATCGCGAACGCGTGGGCCCAGCCATAGGTGAGCTTGACCGACAGGGTCTCCCAACGAAACCGCGAGCGGTGCCAGAGCGGCAGCACGACGTAGAGCCACAGCAACGCCGGCAAGAGGACGAGATAGTTCACCACGCGGATCCGGTCGGGGAAGAACATGCCCAGGCTGAGCGGTATCAGCGGACCGGCGATCACCGCGAGGGCGGTGAGGATGTAGTACGCAAATCCCGCCAGGTAGCACATCCGAGCGCGGACCGGCAACTTCGCACGCCAGAACTTTCCAGACGTGCACAGGCCCAGCGAACCCGTGCACCACCGGTACTGCTGGCGGAAGAAGCCGGAGAGATTATCCGGACACAGCCCGGTGGCGAGATTGACCGGCAGATAGCGCAGGCGCCAGCCGCGGCAGCGCAGATCGAACCCCGTGTGAATGTCCTCCGAATGCTCGATCAAAGTAGTTCCGCCGTTGGCATCGAGGGCCGCTCGGCGGTACACCGCGCACGTGCCGACGCAGATCGCGGCATCCCGTTGGCCGCGTGAAACCTGCACGACGCGATAGAACAGCTCCTGTACCGCGCCGGCGCCGCGCTCGAGCCAGTTCTGCCGGCGCGACGTGGCGAAGAATTGAGGGGTCTGCACAATGCCCAGGTCGGGCTCGGCGGAGAAGTAGGGCAGCGTCTCGCGCAGGAAGTCGGGGCGGGGCGCGAAGTCGGCGTCCAGGATCAGGATGAATTCGCCGCAGGAGTTCTCGTAGGCGAACTGTAGGTTGCCCGCCTTCTTGAACCAGCCGGGGTTCTCGCGCCGCAGATACCGGAAACCGAGTTCCTCGGCGACCGACCGCATCGTCTCGTCGCTCCCATCGTCGAGGCAGTAGACGGTGAGCCGCGGATAGTCGATCGCGAGTACGTGCCGCCACGTGTTCAGCAGCACGCTCCGCTCCTCGCCGCAGATCGGCAGGAACACGTCGACACTGGGATAGCTCCGGGACGCCCGCCACCAGGCGGCGACCCGCTGTCGATGCTCCTCGTGGTCGAAGTCTCGGCTGAACAGGTCGGCCTGGATCGACAGCACGAATCCAGCCGCAGCCGGACCAAGCAGCGCGAAGAACGGCCACAGGGCATCGTCGAGCCCCGAGAACAGGATCGTGCTGTAGGCCACCGCCACGAGGCTGCTCACGGCAAAGAAATTGAGCAGCCACACGTGGCGCTTGACGTAGGCGAGCTTCTGCTCGTCGCTCGGGGGAAGGGGAAGGACACCGTCGGGGGACTGCATGGGCTCAACGATCCCTGAAGGCACCCGCCACGTCGTCAGTAAGGCGCTACGGAAGCGCCTGGCCGTGCTACTGAGGTCGCGGTCCGGGGAGCGGAGCCTCCGTACTCAGCTTTTGGCAGCGATTACTTAAGCGGCTCGGGCCCCTAAGTGCAGTAGCGCGCCACTGAGGATGGGGGGCTCCCCGTGCGCCACGCTCTGGACGCCAACCAGACCCAGCGAGAGGAGCCATACAGCCATGAGCACAAGCACCAGCCCAGACCGGATCTCAGAGCCGTCGCACCGACGGTCAACGCCTGCGGTAGCCGCGGTTTTGGTGGTCGAAAGCGACGGGTGGCTGGCCTCCCGGCTGTGCGATCTGATGCAGGCGGAGCCGGGGTTTCGGTTGGCCGGGGCGGCCGCGGGTGCGGAGGACGCCATGTCGATGGCGAAGCGCGAGCGGTTCGATATCGCCGTGATCGGTCATCGTCCGCCGACTGAGAGCGCCTTCAGGTTGTGCCGCGTGCTGAAGCGAATGCCAGCCCCACCCGCTGTGGTGATCTGCTGCGCCCGTCCGGATGGGGTGCACGCAGCGTGTTGCGCGGTGGCCAATGCGGACGCGCTGGTCAGTATTTACGACTGCGACGCCGAGCTCGCTGGCGCGCTCGATCGGGTCGCCCGGGGCGTGCAATTCCTGCCCGCGGTGCTGCCGGGCGTCGGCGCCATGGTTCGAGAGTGCCTCGACCCCACGGAGTACGCCCTCCTGGCCATGCTGCTCGCCGGGTTCTCGTCCACCCGCGTCGCATCCGCGCTCCGGATATCCGATGCAGAGCTCGAGTCACGGCGGACAGCGCTGCTGGGCAAGCTCGAGACCCTCCCTGCGACCCCAGAAGCGTGTTCTTGACCGCTCGTGGAGCGGTCGGTAATGGAGGACCGAAAATGCTCGCCTTCCAGGACGACGAGTTCCAATTCGCGTTCGAGCGCGCGCTCGGCGCAAGCTACCGCCAGGGCTCCGACATCGGCGAGGTGCTGGCCACCGCCGGGCGCATCATCGACGGCGACGCCGACTCCTGGCTCAATGAATGGACGGCTACGGCCGGCGCGGCATGGGCCTCCGCGGTAGACGCCCGCCGGACCAGCCGGCGGGTCAGCGCGCTGTCGCACTTCAGGCGCGCGGCTACCTACTACGCCACCGCGCTCTACCAGATCTCGCATTCCAGCGAACCCGACCGCCGACTCGACATTTGGCGACGCCAGCGGGCCTGTTGGGAGCAGATCCTCGACCTGAGTCCGGTCCCCGGCGAGCGGGTTGCAATCGCCTACGGGGACGGCAACCTGCCCGCGTTTTTCTTCCCCGCCACCGGGGCGGCGAACAAGCGGCGGCCGCTCGTGGTGGTCAACAACGGTTCGTATCAGGCCACCTCGGAGATGTGGGCGCAGGCGGGCGCGGCCGCGGCCGAGCGCGGATATCACTGGCTGACCTTCGACGGTCCCGGGCAGCAGGAGATGCTGTTCATGCACGGGACTCCCTTCCGCCCCGACTGGGAGGCAGTCCTGACCCCCGTGCTCGACGGGATGTTGGCCCGGAGGGACGTCGACCCTGACCGGGTAGCGGTGATCGGCGTCGGCCAGGGTGGCTTTTGGGTCGCCCGTGCCCTGGCCTTTGAGCATCGGTTTGCCGCCGCGGTCGTCGACCCTGGGGTGGTCGACGTCTCCACGGCCTGGACCGATCGCTTGCCAACCGACATGCGGCAGCAACTCAAGGACCGGCGTCAGTCGGCTTTCGACCGGGAGATGCACCTGGCGGAACTATTTGCGCCCAGCACCTCCGAGACCCTTCGCTTTCACAGCGAACCGTAC
>Ga0335078_10017511_pt1 | contig 10647 bp, 10 predicted proteins | sample Lox_Sample_32_FD_206711 | JGI IMG/M metagenome (GOLD analysis project Ga0335078, IMG submission 206711) | Soil microbial communities from Loxahatchee National Wildlife Refuge, Florida, United States - Lox_Sample_3.2 | ecosystem: Environmental > Terrestrial > Soil > Wetlands | place: USA...
TTTGAAGATCGTCGACGCCGTTTTTGAACGCCTTCTCGACGCGCTCGGCGTGCGCGGCGTCTTTTGCTTTGTGCGCGGCGCCTTGTGCCGCGTGTTTGGCCGCGCGAAAGAGCAAGCCGACGCCCTTCTTCAGGTCTTCGATCGGATCATCTGTCTCGTTGTTTTTGTCGTCGTCGCTCATGGGGCTCGGACCATGACACAATCACGGAATGAAGGCAGCACTGTGTCTTGCGTGTGTCATCAGCGTGATGGGTTGCTCTTCGACGCCGAGCGGAAGTGACGACGGCGGAACGGACGCCGTGAGCGACGCGGCGATCGACGCACCGCTTCCGCCCGTCGACGACTCGTGCGCCGGACCTTGCCCACAATCGAACGTGAAGCACGTCGTCATCCTCGTCCAAGAGAACCACACGTTCGACAACCACTTCGGTCGTTACTGCACGGCGCCAGCCGGATCGAACCCGACGTGCAACGACGGACCCGCGTGTTGCGAAGCCGCGCCACAAAGCGATCCGTCCGGCGTGCCGCTCGGAAACCTCGACGACAACGCGATGGGGCTTTGGGATCCGGATCACACGTCGTCGTGCGAGTCGCAGGAGATGGACAACGGCGCGATGGACAAATACGGGGGCCCTGGCCCGTGCGGCGATCCGCGCAACGTCGTGACGAGCGATCCGACGATCATCCAGCCGTATTGGGATCTCGCGGCGAGCGGCGCGATCGCGGATCGGTACTTTCAGCCCATCGTCGGTCAGAGCTCGTCGAACGACATGTACATGGCGCGCGCGAACTTCGTCTTCGAGGACAACGATTTCGGGCCGACGGGCGCGGTGGGCGTGAAGTGCAGCCTCACGCCCGCGGACATGACGTACACCGACACGACGCTCGGCGATCTCCTCGACGCGGCGAACGTGCCGTGGACGTACTACGCGGGCGGGTACGCCGCGCAGGCAGCGGCGAGCGCGCAAGGCATCTGCGCGTCGCACCCCGACGACTGCCCCGCGAATCTGAATTTGTATCCGTGCACGTTCGATCCGAGCGACGTGCCGTTCGAGTACTACGCGACGACGCGCGACGTCCCCGCGCACATCGCCGACGACACGCAGTTCTTCTCCGATCTGCAAAATGGGACGCTCCCCGCGATCGCGTTCGTGCGCGCCGTCGGATACAAAAGCGAGCACCCCGGACAGTTCACGAAGCTCTCGACGGGCGTGCAATACGTGACGACCGCGATCTCCGCGGTGCTCGCGTCGCGCTACCGCGACGACACGCTGATCCTCTTCACGTACGACGAAGGCGGCGGCTACTTCGATCACGTCTCGCCACCGCCGAACAGCGCGATCGATCAGAAGCCATACGGCACGCGGATTCCGTTCGTGGTCCTGGGGCCGTTCGCGAAGAAGAACTACGTGTCGCACGTCGTCATGGAGCACTCGAGCTTCGTGAAGTTCCTCGAGTGGAACTTCCTCGGCGGAGCGACCGGACAACTCGGCACGCGCGACACGGTCGTGAGCTCGATCGCGGATCTTCTCGACGAGACCGCGGTCGGCGCCGCTGTCCCGAACTAGCGCACATTGCTCGAGGCGGACACGGCGCGTAACCTCTCGTGAGGAGGCGCCGATGAAACGCGCGTGGGTGGGCGGTGCAATCGTGTCCGCGTTCGTGATGGTGGCGCTCGCGCGGTGCGGATCGTCGGACGACACGTTCACGCCGAAAGACGCGTCGAACGGAGGCGACACCACGACGTCGAACGACGGAGGGCCGTCGCTCCTCGACGTGACGTTCGCCGATTCGACCATCCCGGACGCGACGCAGCCGGAGCCGGTGAGCAGCCTCTCGCTCGAGCAGGTTTGGTACATCACGGGCGAGGCGGTCAACAACCACAAGGACTTCTTGATCGACTTCCGCACGGCGGAGGACGGCGGCGCGCCGACGGTGACGTGCGGCTCGCCCGTCGCGCCCGCGAACGGCGACGAAGGCACGGCGGTCTTCACCGATCCGACGAGCGGGCAGCTGCTCTTCTACACGGACGGGATCAACATCTACAACGGCTTCGACAACACAGCGCTCGCGAACGGAACGGGGGTCGACGGGCAGCCGAGCGCGAGCGAGCCCGCGCTCATCACGCCGATGTACGGAAGCGACGGCGGATCGTTTTACGTGTTCAGCGTCGATTACACCGACGACAGCGCGTCGACGGGCACGATCTACTACTCGACGATCGATCTCGGGCTCGGCGCGCACGGCACCGTGACCAACAAGAACGCGTCGCTCTTCACGGGCAACGTCGGCGAAGCGCTCGACATGCTCCCGCACACGAACAACACGGATTTCTGGGTGCTCGGGTACAGCGGCGCGGGTGAGGTGAACGCGTTCTTGGTGTCGAAGAGCGGCGTGACGTCGGCGCCGGTGACGTCGCAAACCGGGATCACGGGCACAGTGCTGCGCTCCGCGATCAACCACTCGTACGACTACGATCACGTCGTGCTCGCGATCAACAACGGCACGAGCGGCGTCATCGCCACGGCCGACATCGATCGATCGACAGGGATCCTGTCAAACGTGAAACAAATCGTGACGGGCGATCTCGGCTTTCACGCGTCGTACTCCGGCGACGGGACGAAGCTCTACTACGCGCGCGGCACGCAAGGGTGGAGCGGCGTCGCGTACCAGTACGATCTCACGACGAACACGGAGACGTCGCTCGGCGGAAGCGGGCTCGCCGCGGCGAAGCTCGCGCCGGACGGGAAGGTCTACTACGCGGGCTACAGCCGTCCGTACCTCGCCGTCGTCAACGATCCGAACGCGGCGGGCACCGCGTCGAACTTCGTCGCGAACGGTCTGTTCCTTGGAGGGTGCCTCTGCGCGTTCGGCGTGCCGAACCAAACCGCGGCGTACCTCGGTTACCTCACGACGGGTCCGGTGAACTGATCCGCTAGTCTCCGAAGCCGGAGTTGCGCGAGTGCGGCGCGTCGAACGCGTCTTTCAGCAAGCGGTGCGATTGGAGCAAACGCACGCAGCGGTTGAAGCGCAAGATCGAGTCCGGATTTCCGGGCGGCGCGATTTTCTCGGCGGCCTCGTAGCAATCGAGCGCGTGCTCGAGCGCGGTGAGCGCCCCGTGCCCTTCGCCGCGCTTCAAGTGCGCTTTGCCGAGGCGCTCCCACGCAACGCCTTCGTGGTAGACGCGATCGTACTCGCTCTCGAGCTTGTTGAACGCCTTGAGCGCTTCGTCGAACAAACCCACCGCGGTCTCTTCGAAGCGATCGGTGATCGCGAGACCGAGCACGCGGAGCGCGTTCTGGTGCTTGGGATCCACGGCGAGCACGTCGGCGCAGATGCTCTCGGCTTCTTCCGGTTGATTGAGCTCGCGGTAGAGCGTCGCCTTTTGCACCGCCGAGTCCAGCTCGTGCGCGGGGAGTTTTTTCAAGGCGAGCGCGTGCATCGCTACTTCACGACGGGGAGAGAAGCTTTCTTCTTCTTCTCCGGCCCCCCGGTGATTTTGCGCACGACCCAGCGAAGAGGATCGAAGTAGTCGTCCGCGACGCGCTCCTTCATCGGGATGATGCCGTTGTCCGTGATGTTGATGTGCTCGGGGCACACTTCCGTGCAGCAGCGCGTGATGTTGCAGTAGCCGACGCCGAACTCTTCTTTGACGAGCTCGCGGCGATCGAGCGTGTCGAGCGGGTGCATGTCGAGCCCGGCGAGCGCGATCAAGAAGCGCGGGCCCGCGAAGACCTCTTTCTTTCCGTGATCGCGAATCACGTGACACGTGTTCTGGCAGAGGAAGCACTCGATGCACTTTCGGAATTCTTGAATGCGCTCGATGTCCTCTTGCTGCATGCGCCACGTGCCGTCGGCTTCCTTCGCCTTCGGCGCGAACGCTGGGATTTTCTTCGCCATCCTGAAGTTGTTCGAGACGTCGGTGACGAGATCCTTGATCACCGGGAACGACTTCATGGGCGTGACGGTGATCGGCTCGCCTTCGGGGAGCGACGTGATGCGCGTCATGCACATCAGCTTGGGTTTGCCGTTGATCTCCGCGCTGCAGGATCCGCAGCGGCCGGCTTTGCAATTCCAACGCACGGCGAGCGAGGGCTCTTGCTTGGCTTGGATGTCGTGCACGGCGTCGAGCACGACCATCCCGGGATACGTTTCGACTTCGTACTCTTTGAGCTCGCCGCCGTCGTTGTCCCCGCGATAGACGCGCAGCCGTGCGTTTTGGGCCATCGGTGACGAGGAAGGTAGTGCGCGGAGGCGCTCGCCGGCAAGTCGGAATCCGAGTCAGAATCCGAGTGAAGGCCACTTGGCCATGAGCTCGCGCGCGGTGAGCGCGCGAAGGCGCGTCGCTTCGAGCATCGACGCGTCGACGACGTCGGACGCGGCGCGATCCTCCAGCACGCGCGCGAGGTCCTCGGGAGGGCCGAATCGCGCCCAATATTCGGCCGCGTCGCGGCGCGCGGCGCGCGGCGCGGAGGGCGCGCGGAGGACTTCTTCGGCGCTCGCGAGCGCGTCGGGGCGTCGTCCGGTGTACGTCGCGAGGCGAAACGCGAACACGGCGCGCGCGACGGGATCGTCGGGCGGCGCGGTCTTCGAGAGCGCTTCGGCGCGCGACACGATCCCGAGCGCTTGGGTCGCGTCGGGATAATTTCCGCCGAGCCGCGCGAGCGCCTCGCGAATTCGGTCGCGCGCGGCGTCGAAGCGCGCCCGGCGGAGCTCGGCGATGCCCGCGTAGAGACAATGATCGGCGATCGTCGGGTACGCGTCGCACAACGCGCCGAGCTCGCGCGCGGATTCGTCGTAGACGCCTTCTTGCGCGATCGAGTTCGCGTGGTTCGTGATCGCGGATTTCGGATCGAGCACGCCGTTCGGGATCGCCCGTCCGTAAATCGTCGCGGCTTGTTTGTAGAGGCCCGCGCGGAAGTAGACGTTGCCGAGCTCGTTCAGCGGCACGGCGTTCCGTCTCGGAGTGCGCGCGTACGCGTCGGCCCAGAGATCGATCTCGCTGCACCAATCGCCGACGCGAAGGAACGTCGCCACGAACAACGTGACGCCGAGCGCGAGCGCGACGAGCCCTTTCGCGCCGCGCTTCGCGCGCGCCGCCTCGACGCACGGAGCGAGCGCGAGCGCGAGGCCCGCCGACGGGAGATACAAGAATCGATCGGCCGCGACGACGTTGATCGCGATGGGCACGACGTGAAGCACGAGCGCGAATCCCGTCGCGGCGAGCGCGCTGCCGATCACGACGAGCGACTGCACGTTCGCGCGTCGCGCGAGGAACAAGTCGCGCCGCGCGTAGACGAACGCGCCGAGCGCGATGGCGACGATCGCGCCGAGCGCGGTCATCCACGCGCTCGGCGCGACGCCGATCCCGATCTGCAGCTCCGGACGCCACGGGAACGCGATCATGCGCGCGTACTCGCCCACCGCGGCGAGCGCGAGCGCGGCGCGCGCGCCGATCGACAGCGCGTGGAGCGGGGCGCGCTCCGCGATGACGTGCTGACGGAGCGCGACGAACGCGAGCGCGAGCGCGATGGGGAGCGCAGCGAGCACGGCGCGTCGCGCGAGGGAGGACCCGCCGCGCGCGATCTCGATCGCGCAAATCGCGACGCTCCCCGCGAGCGCGATCTCCTTCGCGAACAAACCGATCGTCACGACGATCGACGCGAGCACGACGCGCGCGACGCGATCGGGTCGATGCACGAGGAGCGCGACGAGCACGAAGAGCGTCGCGAGCACGTCGGTGCGTCCCGCGATCCACGCGGCGGCTTCGGTGAGGCGCGGGAGAATTCCCCAGAGCGTCCCGAGCGCGAACGCGTACGCCGGCGCGAGGCGATGCTTTCGCATCAAGAAATACAGAAGGACGACGTTCGTCGCGTGGAGCGCGAGGTTCGTGAGGTGGAAGCCGGCGGGGTTGTCGCCGTGGATGGCGTGATCGATCGCGAAGCTCAAGATGGTGAGCGGCCTGTAGTAACCGCGCAGGTCCCCGGTCTCGGGGCTCTGCCAGAACGCGCTGCCGAAATACGTCGCGAGCGGTTGGAGCTTCGTCACGCTGGGCGCGCCGACGATCAGATGGAGATCGTCCCACACGAACGGCGCGCCGAGCACGCGCACGTACGCCGCGATCACGACGAGCGGCGCGAGGAGGGGAGCGAGTCGTCGCAGCATCGATGCCCGAACGATACTGGTACCATGCGCGCATGGATCTCGACGAAGCGCGCGCGAAGTTGCGCGAAGCGAGCTACGACGATTTCATGCGCGTGCGCGAGGAGCTCGCCGCGGCGCTCCGTGCGCAAGGCGACAAACACCTCGCGCACCTCATCGCGGGGACGAAGAAGCCCGATCGGGCGCACTGGGCGGTCGCGCGGGTCGACGCGGATTTGCGTCAGGCGCTCGAGCTCGCGCGCGGCGCGGCGAAGGCGGCGCAAGCGCACGAATCGGGCGACGCGCTGCGCGAGGCGCTCGCCGAGTATCGCCGCGCGGTGAACGCGGTGGCCGACGCCGCGAAGAAAATCATGACGGACGCCGGGATGAGCGTGACGCGCGCCAACGAGCGCGCGATGCACGCGCTCCTCGAGGGCCAAGCGGAGGACCCGCTCGACGTGCTCCGCGCGAGATAGCTTGCTCGCGCGAGGGGTCTAGTTTCCGTTGCACGACGCGGGCGCGGCGAGGCCCGTCGTGCCGCTTCCGGTCGTCGCGCACAGCGAGCTGCCCGTGCTCGCGCATGGATCCGCGGGGCTTCCGCCGTTGCACGCGAGCACGAAGAGCGCGGCGAAGACGACCGCGCGCATCACTCTTTCTCTTCGAGGATCTTCTTGATCTCGTCCGGCACGTCGGGGAGCGGGACTTCTTCGGTGGTCATCTCGTCGGACGGCGCGCGCCGCGAGACGATGTTCACCTTCGCGAAGTGATCTTTGTCCATGTCGGGGAAATCCTCGCGCGCGTGTCCGCCGCGCGACTCTTTGCGCATCATCGCGCCGCGGCACATCGCTTCCGCCACGATCATCATGTTCCGCATGTCGAACGCCTCGTGCCACGCGGCGTTGAAGTGACGGTTGTCCTCGACCTTGATGTTCTTCACGCGCGCCTTGAGCTTCTCGAGCGCGTCGAGCCCTTTTTGCAAATCCTCCTGCGATCGAATGATGCCGACGTGCGACTGCATCACGTCCTTGAGCTCGTCGTGGAGGAGGAACGGGTTCTCGCCTTGGTCGCGATCGAAATACGCGAGCGCTTCTTTTTCCGCGGCGTCGATCGCGTCTTGCGGAGGGTCGCCTGCGGCCGCGTCCTTCACGTACTCGGACGCGTGGTGCCCGGCGATGCGACCGAACACGAGCAGATCGCTCAACGAGTTTCCGCCGAGGCGATTCGATCCGTGCATGCCCGCCGCGCACTCGCCCGCCGCGAACAAACCCTTGATGCGCGTCTGCTGCGTCTCGGGGTCGACCTTGATGCCGCCCATCGTGTAGTGCGCCGTCGGTCCGACTTCCATCGGCTCCTTCGTGATGTCGACGTCGCCGAGCTCGATGAACTGGTGGTACATCGCGGGCAATTTTCGTTTGATGTCTTCGGCGGTGCGGCGCGACGCGATGTCGAGGAACACGCCGCCGTGCGGCGAGCCGCGCCCCGCTTTCACCTCGGAGTGAATCGCGCGCGCGACGATGTCGCGAGGGAGAAGATCCGGCGTGCGCTTCGGCGAGCCGCCTTTGTCGGTCGTCGAGGCGACGAGGTTCACGCCGGTCGATTTCAACCAGCGATCCGCTTCGTCTTCGTTGTCCGCCGTCTCGTTCTTATAAAGATCGGCGATGTAGTCGAACATGATGCGCTTGCCGTCTTTGTTGCGGAGGGTTCCGCCTTCGCCGCGCACGCCTTCGGTGATGAGCGTGCCGCGCACGCTCGGCGGCCACACCATGCCCGTCGGGTGGAACTGCATGAACTCGTTGTCCATGAGCTCCGCGCCCGCCAGGTACGCGAGCGCCTGACCGTCGCCCGTGCACTCCCACGAGTTCGAGTTGATCTTGAACATGCGACCGATGCCGCCCGTCGCGAGCACGATCGCCTTCGCCTTGAACAAAACGAACTTGCCGTTCTCGCGCCAATATCCGAACGCGCCCGCGACGCGGTCTCCGTTCGTGATGAGCCGCGTGATCGTGCACTCCATGTAGACCTTGATCCCGAGGTGCACGCCGTGCTGCTGGAGCGTGCGGATCATCTCGAGGCCGGTGCGATCGCCGACGTGCGCGAGGCGCGGATATTTGTGCCCGCCGAAGTTGCGCTGGAGGATGCGACCGTCCTTGGTGCGATCGAAGAGCGCGCCCCACGCTTCGAGCTCGTGAACGCGGTCGGGCGCCTCCTGCGCGTGGAGCTGCGCCATGCGCCACTGATTCAGGTAGCGGCCGCCCTTCATCGTGTCGCGGAAGTGGACCTTCCAGTTGTCCTTCGGCTCGACGTTGCCCATCGCGGCCGCGACGCCGCCCTCCGCCATCACCGTGTGCGCCTTGCCGAGGAGCGATTTGCACACGAGACCGACGGAGACCTTCGCGTTCGACGCTTCGATCGCCGCGCGGAGCCCCGCGCCGCCCGCGCCGATGACGATGACGTCGTGTTCGTGGGTTTCGAATTTGTCCTGGTTAGGCATCAGAAAATCCTGAAGTCCGTGATCGCGTGCATGTCGACCATGCGCACGTAGAGGTCCGCCCCCATCACGCCGAACAAGCTGCACCACGCCCACGCCATGTGACGCGTGTTGAGCTTCGAGACGATCTTCCAGAGCGAGTGGCGCAAGGCGCCGAGCGTCGCCGTCGAGTAGCTGTTCACGTTGCCGCCGACGAGGTGACGAAACGCGTGGCACGAGAGCGTGTAGCCGCTGAGGAGCGTCGCGTTGAGCGTGAGCACGAGCGTGCCGACGTTCATGTGCACGCCGCCTTCTTCCCAACCGATGAAGCCTTTGATCGCGTCGTGCCAGAGAAAGAAGAGGAACGCGATCGCGGCGTAGAGCGTGAAGCGGTGGAAGTTCTGGATGACGAGCAGCTTGCGCTCGCCGTTGTAACCGTGGCCGCGCGCTTCGCCCACCGCGCACGCGGGCGGGTCCATCGCGAACGCGCGGTAGTACGCCTTGCGGTAGTAGTAGCAAGTGAAGCGGAACGACGCGGGGCCGGCGAGGATGAGCATCGCGCCCGACATCGGAATCGGCCAACCCTTCGCGAAGCTCGTGTCGATCTTCGGCGAGTAGAAGGGCGAGAGGTACGGACCGACTTCGAAGTGCGCGTTCTCGAACGCGCGGAACGTCGCGTACACGATGAAGCTGGTCAGGACGACGAACGTCAGCGCGGGCCCCACCCACCACGCGTCTTGTCGCAGCGTCCGGCCGAGCCCGCTCTGCAAAACGGGCAGGTGGACCGATTTTTCTGCCATGGCGCGCGACGGTAGTGGGCTGCGCGCGTTTGGACAAGACGCTACTTCACCTCGCGGTCGCCGCGCACTCGTCCGGGAGGGTCATCTCGAAATCGGGCTGGACGCGAATCTGCCACGCGGGTCCGGAGGTCGTCGCGCCGAAGTGGAGCGACGCGAGCGCGTTCGGCGGCGCGCCGCGTCGAATCGCTTGCGCCCACACGGCGCGCGCGGTGCAGCGCGGCGGATCGTGAATCGCGGTCGTCGGCCCGTTTTGCTGAATCACGGTCGGCTTCGCGTTCGGCATGAGCGCGACGTGAATCGCGCTGTCTTGCGCGCGCGCCGCGCGCGACGGCGACACGAAATCGAACGTGGCGAATCCCTTGTTCAAGTCGATCACGCCGGTCGCGTCGACGCTCGCTTGCGTGTCGAGCTGCGCGAGCACCGCGTCGGACATCGTCTTGCGCGCTTCGCTCTCCGCGCGCGCGCGTGCGCTCTCGAGATCGAGGCGCGTCGGCGGCGCGGCGGCGCTCGACGACGTCTTGCGATGCATGTCACGCAACGTCAAGACGAGCGCGAGCGCGAAAGGAAACGCGACGCAAAGCGCCACCCACACGTTCTCGCGCAACCAACTGCGCGTCTCACGCGTTCGGGACGCGCTCCGCCCTTGCGTCGCGATCTCTGCTTCGAGACGCGCATCGGCGACTTCCTTCTCGAGCTCCGCGATGCGCGCGTGATCGCGCTCGGCAGTCTTCTTCGTTTGCTTCTCGTCGCGCGTACGCTCCTCGAGCTCCGTGATGCGCGCGTGATCGCGTTCGTTCTCTTGGCGCGCCGCGGCGAGCCGTTCTTCTGCGGCCTGCGCTCGCGCAAGCGCAGCGTCGAGCTCTTCGCGGTACGGCATGCTGAGATGGTACCCGCATCAAGGACACGTGCCGATGATGTGCGCGCTCCACGGGAGCCAGATGTACGGACCGCCCCAACCGGGTCCGTCGAAGCCCGGAGGGTTGAATTGGCGCTGCGCCACGCCGTCCGCCGCGATGGAGCACGGGTCGCCGTCGTCCGTCGTGACTTGTTGGATGAAATACACGTGACACGCCGTGAGGTGAATCGGCGGTGTGACGTCGACGCCGCGCCACGTCTGCGGACCGCTGTCGAACGAGCCTTGAAAGAGCATGGGGCCGGGCGAGTCGTCGTCGCTGTCGTACAGCGCGACGCCGCCGCCGATCACGTCGAGCTCGAGCCGCGTCACGTCGATGTCGTGCG
>Ga0335078_10017512_pt1 | contig 10647 bp, 7 predicted proteins | sample Lox_Sample_32_FD_206711 | JGI IMG/M metagenome (GOLD analysis project Ga0335078, IMG submission 206711) | Soil microbial communities from Loxahatchee National Wildlife Refuge, Florida, United States - Lox_Sample_3.2 | ecosystem: Environmental > Terrestrial > Soil > Wetlands | place: USA: Florida...
TTCCCACAATCCTGCGCGTCAGCGCAGCGATAAAGGTCGAATCGAGGCCTCCACTCAGGTAGGCCCCCACCGGAACTTCCGAGCGGAGCCGAATCCGCGTCGCGTCCTGCAGTAAGTTGAGAAGGTCATCGGATACTTGGCCTTCGGGACCGTGCGCCAGCTCGTGGTCCGGTACATAATTGAGTGACCAATAGCGCCAGACGCGCACGGACCTATCTTGTAGCAAAAGAGAATGTCCGGGAGGGAGCTGTCGGATATTTCGGAACGCGGTTCGCGGAGGTAACGCCACCCAAAATTGGAAGATCTGATCCAGCGCTTGCAAATCGATCTCGCATTCTACTTCCGGACAGGCGAACAGTGCTTTGATTTCCGATGCGAACAGGAATCGGTCGCGAGTCCGCGTGTAAAACAAGGGCCTGACACCCAGCCGGTCGCGGGACAGGAAGAGCTGCCGCCGCCGCGCATCCCAAATCGCAAAGGCCCACTGGCCGTTCAGGTGGTGAACGCAATTCTCCCCTTCTTCCTCGTAGAGATGAAGTATGACCTCGGTATCAGAGTGCGTGGCCAACCGGTGTCCTTTGCGAACCAGGTCATTCCGGAGTTCCACGTAATTGAAGATCTCGCCGTTGAAGGTAATCCACAGCGATTTGTCCTCGTTGTGCATCGGTTGGCTGCCGCCCGCGATGTCGATGATGCTCAGCCGGGCATGACCGAGGCCCATGTTGCGGTCGCAATAGATTCCGGCACCATCTGGCCCACGGTGCCGGATCGTGCCGATCATGTCCTGGATCAGGGACGCGTCAGCCGGCGCCGTGTCCAGGTTAAGGACTCCGCTAATTCCGCACATCGAAAATCCGAGAGCTTTTGACGCAGCGGCGACCGCCGGTCACACTTTCTCGCCTTTGTCCCAAACCGCCTCTTGGTTTAGCGCGCGTTTGTACCACACGTAAAAATTCCGTACGATAGCGCTGCCACGGCGACGCTCGCCATCCTTGGGGAGCCGGATCGGGTGGGTCGCCCGGACGAGAATGATCTGAGCAAACTCGCGGAGCCCGGGTATCCGGGCGGCGGCCAGTGCCAGCGGTACCCCGATCCCCGCCGGCAGAAAGCGAATCATGGGCAGATGGATACGAATCAGCCGCATTTCCGTCCGGAAAAAGTACGGGCTGGTCTCACGCCGCAGCTTGCGCAGGTCAAGGTGCTCGATCAGGATTCCGCCGGGCGAATAACGACGCGCGACCGGTAGGCCTAGGAGTCTGCGGGGCAGGTCGTCGTATTCGAAGCCGCCCACATAGAGGCCCTCATCGTTCAATGCCTCGGCCACCGTGCCGAACATTCTCATCCGTTCATCGCGCGAATCCAGCGGCGTTGCGGATAGGGCGCGGTCGAAGCTTTTGGGTGCCACGCAGAGCTGGCCGGCATCTGCCTGGACCAGCCCGACCCGGAATCGCAGATCCTGTTTCGTTTCGCGCGAGGTGCGCCGGTATCGAGTCGGCGCCTCGCCGCGCGCGAGATTCGCAGCCAGCTTCCGCAGGCCCTCGACGGCGAAGTCGACCGCCAGCACATCAGCGCCCTCCTGAGCGGCGACCACCGTGAACCGGCCGTCGCCGCAGCCGAGCTCGAGGAGCCGGCGTCCTTGCAACGGCCCCAAAGCCCGAAGATGCGGAGGGATTTCGATGCGGTCCATGAATTCCGAACGCCAGCCCGTGGCTGCGGGCTCAAAGGCATCGGGCATAGTGGCATATTCGCGGTCCTTCAGCGCGATTTCGTGACCGCTTTCCTCGGTCTGCGGGGCGATCATCATGCGGGCGATTCCATCATGGATCTCGTATTGCTGCGAACAGCCCGCGCATCGGAGGGTTCCCTCGGTCACTCCCTCTTCTCCAGCGGGAAGCTCCCCTTCGAGAATCAGTTCGGAGGAATCGCGGATACACCGCAACAGCGAAACAAACCGGCGCGGGAACAGAGTCGCCGTGTTGGTGGGTGAGGGCGCGGAATGGACCAATGGACTCATACAGGCACTCAAGCCGGATGGACGGAACCAGCGGGCCCGCCCGATCACATGGGCCGATCGACGGTCAACCGTGAGAGTTCCCGATGCCGCCGGGATGACGTCCCAGTCTGCATCAGCGTTCGAATCAGGGCCAGGATACAGAAAAGTTGCGCAACGAGACAGCAGCCAAAGCAGAGGGCGATCCATGCGGCCGCCGATGAGGCCATGCCGACGGAGCGCGCTAAGAGTATCAGCCCTGCAGAGCCGCCCGATGCGAGCACGGGGGCGATGAAAGCCGAGAGGTGACCGCGCAGGCTGAAACGAATCAAACGGCGCAGGATGAACAAGTGCAGGATGTACCCGGCCCCCAGCGCTACGATGGCGGCGACCTGCCCGCCCACAATGCCGAGAGATTTACAGGCTGGATAGACGATCAGCAGCATGATCGCGGCGGTAGTGGCAACCGCATACCGGTGTAGGTCGGGACGGCCTTTCGCAAACAGCGGTACGGTCAACATGGCATTCAGGATGGTAAGCAGAACAACCCATGGACCCATTGCCAGGCAGCCAGCCGCCATCGCGTACCTGGATCCGTAGGTTATCGCCAGAATCGACCGCGCGCAGAATGAGACTGCCACCGCGACGGGCAAGCCCAGCGCCACAAGCCAGGATGTGACCTCCATCAAGACCCGGTTGATCGTCTGAACATTGTCCTGAACCCGTGATAAGGCCGGCAGCAAAGGCTGGGTCATCACGCCGATCAGAAAACTCGCGGGAGCCATGACGAGCCCAACCGCCATGGTATAGATTCCGACAGATGCCGAAGAATAGAGCCGGGCCAGGACAAACACGTCGGCGCGATTGTAGACAAGTGTCAGGAAACCCAGGCCGAATAGTCCCCGCGAAAACCGCAGCAGGTCGCGCGCAGCCTCGTAGTCGAGGGTGAGGCGCGGCCTACCTGGACAGAGGAGATAAGACAAGGCGCATTGAAAGGCGCTCTCGCTTACGTATCCGAACGCCAGCCCCCAGACATCTCGTCTCAAAAGGCTGAGCCCGATCGTCAGCAAGACGCCGCAAACGTTGCCCCCGCTCGATACGGCCGCGTATCGCGCGAATCTCATATCCTTCTCGGCAAGCGTGGACTGCGGGCTCATAGCTCCATTGAAAACCGCGCTTAGAAGAATTACGCGGAGAAGACCGGTAAGCTCCGGAGCGCCATAGAACCGGGATACAAAAGGGGCGATGGCGAACACCACACAGTAGAGAGCGAAAGCCCGCGTCATACCAAGCCACCAGCCCGTATGCAGGTAGCGCTCTTCTCGGCCATGAGAATTCTGAATGATCGCCATCCTTACTCCGATTTCTGTGAGGGTGGCTATTAGTGACGAGGCGGAGAGGGCAATGGCCATGGCGCCGAATGCGGATGGAGCCATTAGGCGGGCTAGCACCAGATTTCGAACGAATCGGAGCGTTTGATCGGCCACACTGCCGACGCCCAGCCACGCGCCGGCGCGCATGGTCGTCACTTTGAGATCATTACTGGGCAGCAGCGTGCCGACCCGCGTGCGCAGGTGAACTGAGTCCTCAACGACATCCATTACTGAGTTACCCGTTCGGGAAGGGGCGTTGCGGCGCGGGAAGTGGCTCGATGTGGCGCTCGGCGCAGAAGCCACGGCGCCAACCAGGTTAAGAAGGCTTTAGCGACCAGCCGCGGCGCGGCTGCGAAGCCGAGCGCATCGATCATCGAGCGGCGTGCCGCGCGGAAGTCACCGCCTTCCAAATATACATTGGTCCACGCGGAGTGCACCGCTGCGAGATCGCTTTCGACGAGGCGGCGTACGCGCCGCGGCAAAAGAGGTGACATCGCCAGCCATTTTTCGAGCATCAGTTGTTGGCCGCGAAGACGCACCGTTGTGGTGTCCCAGCTCCGGCGTTCCCGGACGTGCGCGCAAGAGCTCCGGTCCGTCCGCGCCAGCGGCTTGTTCACGTATAGAAGGGATGTTGCCCGGGAAAGCCGGAAAAAGAAATCACGATCCTCCGCAAACGGAATCGCTGTATCAAAGCCGCCGATCTGTTTTGCCAATTCTGTACTTACCAGAAGCGTCGACAGCCAGAATCCGCAGAACGATTGCGCTAATGACATCATGGCATCACAATCGATTCCGATGAATCGCGGATAGTCTCTTCCAAAACAACGGAAGGTGGTGCCGTTCAACCCCGTGTCGTCCACGATCTCCGCATCCGTGAAAGAGGCGGCGCAGAAGGCTTCGTATTGTTGAAGTGCCTGAACCTGCCACTTAAGTTTGTCGGGAAACCAGATGTCATCGGAATCCAGGAACGCGAGATAGGCACCGCGTGCAAGCGCCATGCCCGCATTGCGCGCCGCGCTGGGACCAGCATTCGGCTGGTAAAGGTAACGCACGGAGTCCGAGCCGCTGGCTTTGATGAAGTTCCGCATCGCATCCGCCGCGCCGGCGGACGACCCGTCGTCGACCACAATGATCTCGCAGTCGGAAAACGTCTGAGCCCGCACGCTCTCGATCGCTCGCTGCGTCTGGTTCGGCCGATTGTACGTAGGGATAACGACTGAAACTAACGGCCGTGTGCCCATCGAAGCTCCGAAGACGTCGCCACTGGCAAAATAGAGTCTTGAATCCGGTCCGCATCGGCCATTGGGCGTGTGCATCCCAACGCCCATTTGTTCTTTGATGAGTCGAACTGTTTAACAATCCGTGGCGGATTGCCGAGGATCACCGAATAAGCAGGGACGCTTTGCCGGATGATCGAGTTCGCGCCCACCACGCAATGGCGGCCGATGACCAGCTCTCCCTGTTCGCAAATAATACTTACTCCAAACCCGATCCAACAATCCTCTTCGATTCGGATCCGGCCGCCCGGTTCTTCCCGCCAGCCGTCGCTCGCTCGTGCTTTCCTCCGATCGGTTTTGTGATCGGAGATCACCACTGAATGAGCGATGATCGTGTTTCGCATAATGTGGATCTGATTGCGCGCAGAGATGACGGTTCGGCGCTGCAACGCGCAGCCATCCTCGACAATCAGGATCGGGGAACTAATTCCATCCCATGGGTAAGCCTCAAGCCGCACGTCGCGTTGCAAGCCTACATCCGCTCCGATCTGGATGTAGCGGGCGTCGGATCGGCTGACATGGCAGGAATAGTGCGCCCAAGTCCCCTTTCCGAAGCCCGCGAATGGATAGGTGGCGGCCATCCAGAACGTCCTCGCTTTTCCTCCTAATCGGGGAATCAAGAAAAGAGGATCTTCTTTTATCAGCGTCGCAGAAGCCTCGAAAGTCTTCATGCCGTTTTTCCCCCGCTCACTGCTACGCCCGTCCAAAGCATCCCTGCGGTGGAGATGCCCGTTTGCGTGACCAGCCGGCCTGGGTTACCTGCGATCACCGAATTCGCGGGGAAGCTTCGGCTGACCACCGCACCAGGAGCGATCAGGCAGTTCCTCCCCAGAACCACTTCTCCCTTTGCGCACAGTACCGCAGCCCGATCGCCGATCTGACAGCCCTGCCCGATGTGGATTTTGCCACCTGGGCTGGTCCCTTGAAATCGGATTGGTCGGCCCACGTCCTCATAGGCGTGGCCGTGATCCATGATCAATACATTGGACGCCAACACGACCTTGGGTTCGAGATGGATGGAGTTCTTGGAACTGATGGTGCACCGCGGCCCGATGGAACAGCCTTCTTCGATGACGATCTTGGGGGGCTCTTCCTCCTCCATCCCCAGCACCAGCCAGACATGCTTACCAACGGTCACGTGATCGCCGAGCCATATGCGCGTGGCGCAGCGGCGAGAGATTTCGCTTGCATAATGAATTTTGAGCTTTCGGCCGCTCAGTGCAAACGGATACGTTGCCCTCACCCACCAGCTGTTCAGCCTGCTTAGAAGATCGCCGATCAGGCACGCCGGCGTATCGTGATCGTCTTGTTCAGTCAACAACGCGTTCACGCTCAGTCAGAACTCCCTCAAAAGATCCGCCAGCCACTCAGCCGCGTTTCGCCGGTCAAGCGGTTGAAAGACAATCTGAGCACCTGGTTTCAGGAGGGGTAGTTAAGCGGCAGTTGCAAACTGCCATGGGACAAGCTACCGCCCTTTTTGGCCCACCGTGACTCGTGGACGCTGATGCAGTAACTTCCTATCGGAAGTATAAACCGCCTCTTCACGTTGTCAACATACGTATAAGCGAATTATAAGTATAGTCGTAGTAGTTCTCTTGACCAAAGCAATCCACTTAGTCTTCGGCTATTCTCCGCAAACGATCCGAATAACCAAAATAGCTTTGATCACAGAACTGAAGGCAAAAAGGATGCTTTGAGTGATTCGTTTGCCCCGCGATCACGCTAGATCGACACCGACTTTACCCCGATGGGGCCGATCTAACGGTTGACGGAGGTTCTGGTCTTAAGCGCCGGCCTACGGACGCGTCACCGATCCGGTGGCACGCCGGCAGCGAGTGTCGATCGGCCGCCTTCTGACCCAAACCGCGCAGACCTCCGTGGCTGGCCTCAAACGCGAAAATGTCCGACGTCGGCAATCACCTAAAGCGTCAGGGCCCCGGTGCTGTCCCCCAGTCGATCGGTGGCGATGCCGGCTCGATCCAGCACAGTGAGCAGCAGATTAGTCATCGGTGTCTCATTCGCGTAACGGACGTGCCGGCCTCCTTGAAAGGCGCCGCCGGCCACAATGAGAGGCAAGTTGTTATGGAGATGAGTATTGCCGTCGCTCAAGCTGCTGCCATAAAGCATGATCGAATGGTCTAAGAGGTTGCCGTCTTCCTCGGCCGTCGACCTTAGTTTCTTTAGTAAGCGGGCGAATGTCTCTACGTGCAGCCGGTTGATCCGTGCCACCTTCTCGATCTTGTCCACGTCCCCGTGGTGGTGAGTCAATTGATGATGGCCTTCGGCAATGCCCACGGAGGAATAGACGCGGTCGCTGCCTTCGTGGCTGATCATGAAAGTCACCACCCGCGTCAGATCGCCCTGGAACGCGAGTACCTGCAAATCGATCATCAGCCCGGCGTGCTCTTCGAACGACGGGGGGATTCCGGCCGGCCGCTGCGGCGCCGGCAGGCGTGACTGCTGCTTTTCGTGGTTGTGGATTCGCAGCTCCACGTCCCGCACCGAGTCCAGATATTGTTGAATCTTCAGCCGGTCGGATGGGCCGAGATTGGATTCCATCCGGGCCAAATCGTCGTGAATGAAATCGAGCAGACTGCGATCTTGGCGAATGCGCTCCCGCCGTGCATGCGGATCGAAATTGTAGTCGTCTCCAAAGATGCGTTCAAATACCGTTCGCGGATTGATTTCGAACGGCAGCGGCGTCGTCGCGTCTCTCCAACTGATCGTGTTTGTATAGGCGCAGCTGTATCCACTGTCGCAGTTTCCGCCGAGAGCTCCGGGTTCCAACCCGATTTCCAGCGAGCCGACACGTGTGGTTCGGCCGAGCACCTTCGCGGCGATCTGGTCGGCTGATATTCCGGCGCGGATGTTCGCGCCTTCGGTTTTCCTTGGGTGTACGCCGGTTAAGAAAGTAGCTCCCGCGCGGCCGTGATCGCCGGGACCGTCACCGAGAGGCCACCCGTTCGCCTGAGCCAAACCGCTGACGACCAGAAGTTTATCGGCGAACGGAGCCAGGGGTTCGAGGGTCGGGGTGAACTCAAAATCAGCTCCTTCCGCCGCCGGCGTCCAGCGATCCATGATGATGCCGTTCGGTGCGTAAACGAACCCGAGCCGCTTTATCTTGGGAGTCTTCTTAGCGGCAAAGGCCGGAACCATTGCGTCTAGGAACGGCAACGCCACACTGGCGCCGATGCCGCGCAAAGTAGCGCGCCGCGACAGAAACTTCCGCGTAATGATCATGGCGTTCTCCGCATTTGGAACGGCGTACTGTTGATGATCCCGAGCACAATCGAAGAGAAGCGGAATCTGTCGCGCTCCGCCGCCCGGCCGATTTTACGCAGTGCCGGCTGATCATACCACTCGAGGCCGCGGCCGAGCGCAAACGTCATAAGCTTCGCGGTGAATGCCCCGATGAACTCATCGCGCCGGTCGAGCAGGGCTTTTTTCAACCCTTCGGGTCCGACGAATGAGGTTCCGTCGGGTAGCTGCGCCGAAGCGTCGATGGGTTCGCCGGCTTCCGTCGAGCGCCATTTTCCGACCGCGTCGTAATTCTCCAGCGCAAATCCTAACGCGTCCATCTTGGCGTGGCAGGCCGCGCACGCGCGTTGCGCACGGTGAGCTTCCATTTGTTCGCGCAGGGAAACGGGTTTTCGACCGTCGTCCGGTTGCGGCAGGCTCGGCACATCCGGAGGAGGCGGGGGCGGCGGCTCGCCGAGCAGATTCTCAAGAATCCACTTCCCGCGCAACACGACCGAAGTCCGGGTTGGAAACGAAGTCACGGTCAGGATGCTTCCTTGTCCGAGTAGTCCCCCGCGGCGGTTGTCCGTCAAATCGACGTAGCGAAACTCGTCACCACGGACTCCCGAGATTCCGTAGTAGCGCGCTAGGCGCTCATTGAGAAAAGTGAAATTCGCACTGAGCAGGTCGACCACGCTCCGGTCTTCCCGCATAATATCGGCGACGAACAACTCGGTTTCGCACTGGAAGTCATCGCGCAGCCGTTTGTCAAACTCTGGAAACAGGCGGGAACTCCGCACAGCCCCCGTCAAATTGCGAAGAGTAAGCCATTGGCCGGCGAAGTTACGGACGAGTGCCTCCGATCGCGGGTCCTCCAGCATGCGCCGGACCTGATGTTCCAGCACCGCGGGATCAGACAGCGTGCCATGCTCGGCCTGATCCAGTAATTCTTCATCCGAGATGCTGCCCCAGAGGAAGAAAGAGAGGCGGGAGGCCAGTTCCAGATCGCTGATCCGGTGAACCGTGCCCGAAGGGCTGGTGGCCGGATCGTGCTCGACGCGCAACAGAAATTCCGGCGAGACCAGCAGAGCTCGCAAGGCGGCCTGAATGCCCGTAACGAAATCGCTTTTTCGGCGGCCCGCCGCAAAAAAGCCGAGCAACGGCTTCAAGTCCGCGTTCGTCACCGGCCGGCGGTACGCGCGGCGCGCCAGCGCGGTGAGAATGCTTCTGGCACACGGGGACTCACTGGCTTTCGTCGTAGGGTCACACACCAGTACCTTGCGCCGGCTCGCCTCGCGGCTCAGTGCCAGCTCGCTGACCTGCCGCGCCGCCGATATATATCGATCCAGAAGCGCCGGCGATAGCGACAGCACATCGCCGATATTATCGAAGCCATAGCCGGAATCGTCCGGCGGGAGCAGGGAAGTGATATCCACCTGCACGCCGAGCAGGTCACGGACTGCGTTGGCATACTCGCTGCGATTGAGCCTGTGAACCGCGGGACTCCCGGGATTCGGATTCGAAGCCGCTTCTTGGTCAAGAGCGTCTTCGGTTTGTATTACGAACTCATGCCGTATCTGAGGAGCCGGAACAGGCGCACCGGCCGGTGGCATTTCATTGGTGCGGACCTTGCGGAGGATCTTCTCCCATAGGTCGGCATTTTGACCCGCGCCCGCCGCCGGCAAACCCTCGAACGCCACACCCCCGGTCTTCAGCTTCGTGTTGTGGCAGGCGGCGCAGTACTGGTCTAAAAAGGGGTCGGACGCGGCGCGGCCTGAGATCGTGCATACCCCCAGTATCAACCCCCACACTCCAAGCCGCACGCTGTTCCACCGATGAATGCGATTCAGTGTACCACTCGGGAAAAATATATTGGCTTCTCGAATGAGCCGGCTAAGTACTACGAGAGTAACAGCCGTTTCAGGGATTCTTTTCCCCCGTACATTACCTGGCCGGGAAACTACTGGTACGCCAATCATACCAGCCGGACTTGAGCGATTTTGTACTGTTCCTTATGATTCCATCAGATCGATTAAACGCGAGAAGTCCCAGAATTGCCGGGAAAGTATTAGAGTAATCAGCCTGAATTCAATAGGACCCGGGATTGAGAAGGCGAAGCTTTGTCTAACGAGTCGACCGTAACTTTGGAAAGCCGATACATCCTTCAGATGCGAGTGGATGCTACGTCCTACGCCGACGCCGTCCAGCAAGTGGTCGGCTGGGCGGAACAGGGCGAAAGCCGGTCCGTCTGCTGCGCCAACGTGCATTCAGTCATGGAGTCTTTTGATTCTCCGGAATTTCGAAATTGCATGAATGGCGCTGATCTCGTAACCTCTGACGGAGTGCCTTTGGTCTGGGCTTTGCGGCAATTGGGTGTCCCAACCGCAACGCGCGTGTACGGACCCGACCTCACCCTTGCCGTGTTGCGGGCTGCCGATCGCGCGAATCTTCGCGTCGGTTTCTACGGGGGCAACCCCGAGACTCTTTATGCCCTGACCGACCGGACCAATCGGGAGTTCCCCGGATTGGTTGGGTATTATTTCTCGCCGCCCTTCCGCGAGCTGACTCCGGAAGAAGACCAGTTGGTGGTCGACCGCATCAATGCTTCGGGAGTTCAAATCCTCTTTGTCGGGCTCGGCTGCCCCAAGCAGGAAAAGTGGATGGCCGCCCATAAAGATCGTGTCCAAGCCGTGATGCTTGGCGTAGGCGCCGCGTTTGATTTTCTGACCGGCGCTAAGGCCCAGGCACCGGCCTGGTTGCAGTCGGCTGG
>Ga0335078_10017513_pt1 | contig 10646 bp, 10 predicted proteins | sample Lox_Sample_32_FD_206711 | JGI IMG/M metagenome (GOLD analysis project Ga0335078, IMG submission 206711) | Soil microbial communities from Loxahatchee National Wildlife Refuge, Florida, United States - Lox_Sample_3.2 | ecosystem: Environmental > Terrestrial > Soil > Wetlands | place: USA...
GAAGCTCCCCAAGGTCGACGGGCTGGAGGTGCTGCGCAGGATACGGGCCGACGAGCAGACCAGATTCATCCCCGTTGTCGTCCTCACCAGCTCCAAGGAGCAGGAAGACATCCTCGGCAGCTACCACTGCGGCGCCAACGCCTACGTCCGAAAGCCAGTGAAGTTCGCCGATTTCTCGGACGCGGTCAGCACCCTCGGCATGTTCTGGCTGCTCCTGAACGAACCCCCGCCCGATTCCAACCGGCCGTCTTTTTGAGGGGTGAATCCATGAGCGGCAGGTATCAGAGCAACGAGCCGAGGACTGGTGAGCCGCAGGCAGCCACCAGTCCCGGGCAGGCGAGCACCCTGCCGGGGGACAGGCCGGATTGCGTGCGGCAGGGGACGGTTCCTGACGTTCGCCTACCAGGCCAGCATGGGGGGGTAACCGTCGGCTGGCGGCCGCTCGAGGACAGTGCGGCCGACGGCGGCATGCCGCGTTTGGCGCTGCTCTCGGCGATCGTCAACTCCTCCGATGACGCCATTATCGCCGGGACTGTCGACGGGGTGATCACGAGCTGGAACCCGGCCGCCGAGCGGATGTACGGCTACACGGCTGAGGAGATCGCCGGCCAGCCGATCACGGTCCTGTGCCCCCCTGACCGGGTCGGCGAGATCAGGGAGATCCTCGATACGATCCGCCGGGGCGAGCGCGTCGTGCACCGCGAGACGGTGCGGCGGCGCAAGGACGGCGCCGCCTTCCCGGTCTCGGTGACGGTCTCGCCAATCTATGACGAGGGCGGCCAGCTGATCGGCGCGTCGTCGATCGCCCGGGACATTACCGAGCAGCACCAGGCCCGCACCGCTGCTGCGCTCCGCCGCAGGGCGGACGACCTTGAGCGGGCCAACCGGAACCTGGAGACGTTCACCTATTCGGTCGCCCACGACCTGCGCACTCCGCTGCGGGCGCTGGCCGGTTACAGCGCGGTCCTGGCGGAAGACTACGGGGACGTTCTCGGCGACGACGGCCGGGGCTACGCCGAGCGGATCCAGGCCGCCAGCAGCCAGATGTCCGCGCTTATCGACGACCTGCTGCGGCTATCGCGCGTCTCGCGGGCCGAGATGCACCTGCAGACGGTCGATCTCGGCGCCGAGGTCACCAGGATCGCCGCCGAGCTCCAGCGCGACGACCCGGACCGCCGCGTCCGCTTCGCCATCCAGCGTCCGGTCCAGGCGCGGGCCGACCGCGCCCTCATCCGCTGTGTCCTGGAAGACCTGGCGGGCAACGCCTGGAAATTCACCTCCGGCCGGGACGATGCGCTGATCGAGTTCGGCACGACGGCGGCCGAGGACGCCGACGTCTGCTGCTTTGTGCGCGACAACGGCGCCGGCTTCGACCCCGCCTACGCCGGCAAGCTGTTCCAGCCATTCCAGCGGCTGCACACGACCCGCGAGTTCCCCGGCACCGGCATCGGCCTGGCCACCGTGCGGCAGATCGTGCAGCGCCACGGTGGTCGCGCATGGGCCGAGGGCGCCGTCGGCGAGGGCGCGACCTTCTACTTCACCCTCAAGGCGGAGGAAATCGCATGACAAACCGGCCCATCCTGCTGGTCGAGGACAACCCCGACGACGTAGCGCTGACCCGGCGGGGACTGCAAAGAAACCACATCCTCAACGAGGTCATCGTGGCCCGCGACGGCGCCGAGGCACTCCAGCGACTCTTCCCCGCCGACAGCGCCAGCTTCGCGCGGCCCGGCCTCATCCTGCTCGACCTGAAGCTCCCCAAGGTCGACGGGCTGGAGGTGCTCCGCAGAATACGGGCCGACGAGCGGACCAACATCATTCCCGTCGTCGTCCTCACCGGCTCGAAACTGGAAGAAGACATTCTCGCCAGCTACCGCGACGGCGCCAACGCCTACGTCCGAAAGCCAGTGAAGTTCGCCGAGTTCGCCGAGGCGATCAACACGCTCGGGATGTTCTGGCTGCTCCTGAACGAGGCCGTACCGGATTGACAGGTGACATCCATGAGCGCCGAGCATCAGCGGCACAACGAGCCGGGGAGCGTCAGGCCGCAGGCAGCCGCCGGCCCAGGCCGGGTGAGCACTCTGCCGGGGGGCCAGCCGGACTCAGCCGGACCGACAGCACGCATCCTCATCCTGGAAGACGAAGCCTGGGACGCCGAGCTCGCGCAGCGCCTGCTCACCGATGCCGGCCTCCGCTTCACCGCCGTCGTCGTGGCCACCAGGGACTCGTTCGAGGAGCAGCTGGCTGCCTTCCGCCCGGACCTCATCCTGTCCGATTTCCATCTGCCCGGCTTCTCCGGCGACAGCGCCCTCGAGATCGCGCAGGAGCGGTGCCCGCAGATACCGTTCATCTTCTGGTCCGGGGTGCTCGGCGACGAAGCAGCAGTCGACCTCATCAAGAAGGGCGCCACCGACTACGTCCTGAAGGACAGGCCCGCGCGCCTGCCAGCGGCCATCCAGCGCGCCCTGGCCGAGGCCGCGCAGCGGGCGCGGCTCGCGCATCTCGAAGATCAGCTGCTCCAGGCGCAGCGCCTGGCAAGCCTGGGTCAGCTGGCCGCGGCCGAACAGGCCGTGAGCCGCACCCGGCAGATGCTCGCCGACGCCCGCCGGCAGGCGGCAGCCGCAGATCCTCCGCCCCGGCCAAGGTCAGCGCCGGGCGAAGGCACCGGCCCGGTGCCGGACTGACCCGCCCGGCGCGCATGCAGGCCATCGGGGTCGTCGGTGACCACGTACGCGGCGAAGGTGCCGGGCTGGACCGGCCAGGAGTCGGAAGAGTCCGCTTCGCGGACCGAGCCGAGCATGATCCCGCCGCCTGGCGGCCAACGGAGCTGCGCGTGCTCCACCCGGTCACCGTCGCCGTACACGACAACCTCCTCGAAGCCGAACGCGTCGACGAGAAACCGGATGAGGGCCCGGGCATCCCTGGCCCGCAGCGCGGGCCACACCTGAGGTGGGGGTGTCTTGTCGGTCATGACACCGAGCATGCCCGGACGGCCCGCGGCCCGGCTTGGACGTTTCGGAACTCCTTCGGCCAGCCACCGCGGGCAGCCCGCCAGCGCGCGGAAATCCCTGGCCAGATGGGCCTGTCGTAATGCCCACAGCCGGCCGCGAGGCCGGCGAGCGCCGACTCGTCGACGGCCGCTGGGCGGCGCACCGGCGGGCCGCTCGACTGACCGGGCACTGGCCGGGTATAGCGGGCAGGCTGCCGCTGCGCGCACGCATACCAGCGCGGGCCATGCTCACGCGGCTGTTCGCCGAGCTGGGCGTCAGCACCCAGCCGTCGGAGATGACTATGTCCGTGAACTGCTCAGCCTGCGGTCTGGAATATGCCGGGCAGCGGGGGCCGGCCGGGCTGATCGCTGCCCCACGGGCGGGCCAGGTACCTGAGAACGCCCGGGGAGATTCCCCGCTTCCACCGCGCCGCGCGCAGGTTGCTGACCCACGACACTGGCGCCGACGCCAGCGATGCCAGCGGCTCGGACCCCCGTACTTCCGGGCACATTTCGCCCTCCCATTCGTGGCGGCCGTCTGGTCCTGCTCGCCGGAGACGCGCGGCGGACTCCGCGCACCCGGTCACGCCAGGCCGCCTGCGGCTGACGGACGGGTGCCGCTGACCGGGCGAGCGCCGCTGAGCGGGCGGGCCGCCGCTGACCGGTCGGGCACTGCCTCGGCGGATGCCACCGCGCTGATCGCCGGGATACGGGCGTCCGCCGGGACTGCGGCGAAGCTCGGGCCGTTGTCGGGCCGCTTGACGACCAGCCACAGGGGGATCGCGGTCATTGCCAGGAAGAAGAGTGCTGCCAGGGGGAAGTTCAGCCAGGCCCAGCTCACGAGTGTCACCTCCGTTGACTGTGCGCCGATGGGTTCGGCGCGCCATATCCAGAGGTTGCCCCCGCTGGTTCTGAGGACCCTCAGACCGGTATCAGGGGCGCCCATGAGCGCGGCAGCGATCAGGCCGACGGCGTCTGCCAGCCGCGTGGCGGCCGCGGCCACGTCGCGGTCCCCGCCGGGTCGGTGGCACTGGCGCGCTGCATTTCCTCGTCGGGATCCGCGCTGTCGCGCAGCCAGGTGATCAGGACGGCGTAGATGACGGGCACGAAGCACAGGGCCGGGACCCCCCACATGATGCCGGTGGCGATCTGCTGGTCGGCAGCCGTGCTCAGGCCATGCCCCGGCGGGTGGCTGAACGCGGCGGACCAGGCCACGTGCGACATGCCCATCAGGTAGGCCAGCACCCAGATGCTCCACATCGACAGCGCCGCGATGGCCGCGCGCTGCGGCCGCAGCAGCCGGGGCAGCAGCGGCGGCGACTCCACGAGTTCCAGCCATACCGCTGATCCGGCCGTCACCAGCGTCACCATCTCCGCCGCGGCAAGGACCCGGTACCGGGCCAGCGCGCTGACCGTCACCGGCAGGCGCCACGCGACGGCCAGGGCAACGAAGGTCACCAGCACTGCGCTGGCGCGAAGCACACCGGGCCGGCGCGACCGCGACCGGGCCATCCGATCGGCCGGGCCGGCGCAGGCCAGCTGCCCGGCACGAGCGGGGCCGGGGCGGCGCGACAGCCGCAGGACGCGCCACGGGGCGCCGAGGACAAGCAGCGCGGGCACCGCCGTCGCGAACAGCACGAACTGCAGCGATTCGGCGAACTCGTAGTGCCGCGCGTAGCTGCCAGCCGGCGGCAGCAGCGCGCCCAGGATCGCGGCGCCCGCGGCCACGGCGAGCCACGACCGGGCCCGGGCGAACCAGCTTGGCACCGTCGAACCGCCTATCGGTCAGTCGGCTGTCCAGCACGACTGCTAGCTATCATCGGCCACCGCGCACCGCCGCGACCAGGGCGGGGCTGGTCAGCGACGACGCCCAGCTCGGGCACTGCCGCCCGGCTGCCGCGAACGTCGGCAATGATGGGAGCATGGATCTTCCGGTAATGCCGCCCGTGGCGCCGATGCTGGCCAAGGCCGTCGAGGACATCCCCGGCGGGGCGCTGAGCTACGAACCGAAATGGGACGGCTTCCGCTCGGTCGTGTTCCGCGACGGTGCCGAAGTCGAGATCGGCAGCCGCAACGAGCGGCCGATGACCCGGTACTTCCCCGAGCTGGTCGCCGCTTTCCTGGCGAACCTGCCCGAGCGGTGCGTCATCGACGGCGAGATCGTCATTCCCGATGCCGACGGTCGGCGGCTCAACTTCGACGCGCTGCTGCAGCGGGTGCACCCGGCGGACAGCAGGGTCCGGCTGCTCGCCGAGCAGACTCCCGCCTCGTTCGTCGCGTTCGATCTGCTCGGGCTGGGCGCCGCCGACTACACCGAGAAGCCGTTCGAGCACCGGCGCACTGCCCTGGAGCAGGCACTGGCCGCGGCCGGCCCGCCCGTTTACCTGACCCCTGCCACCACGGACCGCGAGCTTGCCGCCCGCTGGTTCAGCCAGTTCGAGGGGGCCGGCCTTGACGGGGTGGTCGCCAAGCCGCTGGCCGGTGCCTACCAGCAGGACAAACGGGTCATGTTCAAGATCAAGCATGAGCGGACAGCCGACTGCGTGGTGGGCGGCTACCGGCTGCACAAGAGCGGTCCGGATGCGATCGGGTCCCTGCTCCTCGGCCTCTACGACGCGGCCGGCAGGCTTGCCAGCGTCGGGGTCATCGGCGCGTTCGGCATGGCCAGGCGACGCGAGCTGTTCGCCGAGCTGCAGCCGCTGGTCGCCACCTTCGACGGGCACCCGTGGAACTGGACCGGGCCGGAGCCCGGCGTGCGCGGCCCGCGCGAGGCCGAGGGCAGCAGGTGGAACAGCGGCAAGGACCTGTCGTTCGTGCCGCTGCGCCCCGAGCGTGTCGTCGAGGTCAGGTACGAGCACATGGAAGGCACCCGGTTCCGGCACACCGCCCAGTTCGTCCGCTGGCGGCCCGACCGCGACCCGCGATCCTGCGGATTCGACCAGCTCGAGGAGGTCGTCAGCTTCGACCTCGCCGACATCCTGTCCGGCGAGTACCGACTTTTTAGGTCCGAAGCGACCTGGAAGTAATAGTTAATCAGTGTTAATCACGCGATTGTGACGGACCTTGATGCTTTCCAGGGACCGGGGGCGTTATGCAAAACTTCCCTTCCTCAAGTCCCTGACCTGCGGAGATGCGTGAGAGAAACCAGGTTTTGCATAAGCCTCCGGGTTCGAGTGCTACAACTAGTTGTACGCTGCGGAAAGCGGATCCGTTCAGCCCGGTTCGGGGAAGGCCAGGGGAGGGCCGGGGCCAAGCAAAGTCGAGTCAGTACTTCCTCATGGTTTGCCGGGCTGGCCGAGTCGGCGGGCGTGATGCGCCTTGTTCGTGGCAGATGTCCGCCGGGGGCGTATGGCTTCGCGCCCTTACGGATCGGCGCGGGGAAGCCATGCCGATCCAAGGGGGACACGAGACGCAACCGGTGCCCAAAGATCCGCCCGCGAGCATGCCTTCGGGTCCGCCTGACGGTCGGGCTGGTACACCGTCCCGCACCGAGCAAGTGCTGGACGCGATCACGATGGCGGGTGGCCTGCTGTGCGTCGCCGTAAGCCTGGCCGTGATGGTGGCGTGGTTTGTCCGGTCTACGGCCGTTTTGCGCTTCGGCAGCCAGAATCCGATGGCGTTCAATACCGCGCTCGCCTTGGCGGTAACGGGAGTCGCGCTGGTCGCGCTCGTCCGGAAACGGCCCAGGGCAGCGCTGGTGGCGGGCGTGTTCGATGCGGCCCTTGGGGCCGTGGTACTGGCCGAGTACGCGCTGCACCGCCGTCTCGGCGTGGATCAGCTAGTCGTGAAGGCTTACATCAGCGGGCGGAACGACATCCCCGGAAGGCCGGCGATCAACACTGCGCTGTGCTTGACGGTAGCCGGCGCGGCCCTGCTGGTGTGGGGTCCATGGCGCTCCCGCCGGCGACCGACCGCGCTGGCCGCAGCAGGATCTTTCCTTGGCGCTATCGCAGTCACGGCGATCACCGGGTACGCGACCGGCACGCCCGCGGCCTACGTCTGGGTGCACGGGACCGCTATGGCTTTCCTCACCGCTATCGCCATGCTCGTCCTTGCGCTCTCCCTGCTCAGCGCCGCCTGGCGCGAGGACCGAACGCGTCCCGAGGGCCTTCCCCAGTGGCTGTCCTTGCCGGCCGGTGCGGTGGCTTTCGGACTGGCGGCCGCCATATGGATGGCCATCGTCGGCAGGGGCGAGGGTGCTGCGCGCAACGCCCACGGCGTCTCCACGGACGCATCCATTGTCCTCGGGTGTCTCATGGCCAGCCTGGTGGCGCTGGTGGTCTGGCTGGCGCAACTGGCGAACGGCCGGCGCCAGGTGGCCGTGGCGCAGGCGGCCCGGGGGGCCGCGGCCGAGATGGCGGCGCGGGAAAGCGAGAACCGCCTGTTCGAGTTCCTCGACGCGATGCCCGTCGGAGTGTTTGTCGCATCGCCGGGCGGCCGACCCTACTACGCGAATCACGAGTCCGAGCGCATGATGGGCCGAGGCGTCGTGCCGGACATCGGCGCCGACCAGCTGGCCGAAACCTACGGTGCTTTCGTTACTGGCACCGACCGGCCATATCCGACAGAGAACCTGCCGGTTGTCCGCGCCTTCCTCGGGCAGCCGTCGCAGATCGGCGACATGGAGATCCACAAGCCGGACGGGGAGGTGATCCCCCTCGAAGTATGGGGCAGCCCGATGTACGGGGCTGACGGAAAGGTCGACTACGCCCTCGCTGTGTTCGCCGACATGTCGGAACGCAATGCCAGAGAACGGACCATAGCCAACCAGGCCGCTCTGCTCGACTTGGCCCACGATGCGATCCTCGTGCGAGATCCCGATAGTCACATCGTGTACTGGAACGCGGGCGCCAGCCAGACCTACGGCTTTACCCGGGCCGAGGCGGTAGGGCGCGTCTCTCACGAGATTCTCCGCCCAAAGTTCCCCGAGCCCCTCGCCGACATCGCGGACACCCTTGCCCGCGACGGCCGATGGGAAGGCGAGCTTATCCACCGATGCGCCGACGGGCGGAGCATCGTCGTCGAGAGCCGCTGGGTGGCACAGCGCGGGCCCGCCGGGCACATCCTGGGGATCATGGAGATTAACCGGGACATCACATCCCGCAAAGATGCCGAACGCGCAACGCTGCGAAAAGCCGAGGAGGTCCGCACGCTGAACGCAAACCTGGATCAGCAGGTGCGGCAGCGTACCGTTCACCTGGAGCGGGCCAACAAGAACCTGGAGGCCTTCACCTACTCGATCGCGCACGACCTGCGCACCCCGCTACGAGCGATGAGCGGGTTCGCCGAAATCCTGATGGAGGATTACGGCGACCGTCTCGACGAGACAGGCCGCGGGTACGCCGGGCGCATCCAGGCGGCCAGCGAGCACATGGCCGCCCTGATCGACGACCTGCTGTACCTGTCGCGGGTGTCACGGGCCGAGATGAACCTCCAGGACGTGGATCTCAGCGCCGAGGTGACCGAAATCTGCGACCAGCTCCGCGCCCGTGATCCGGACCGCCGGGTCCGCACGACCGTCGAAGACGGCGTCTGGGTCACCGCGGACCGAAACCTGATCCGGACCGCGCTGGAGAACCTGCTCCACAACGCCTGGAAGTTCACCGCCGGTCGCGACGAGGCCACCATCGATTTCGCTACCACGCCCGTCGACGACGCCCCCATCTGCTGCTGCGTTAGCGACAACGGGGCTGGCTTCGATCCGGCCTATGCGAACAAGCTGTTCCAGCCCTTCGAGCGGCTGCACGCGGTAAGCGAGTTTCCCGGCACCGGCATCGGCCTGGCCAGCGTCCGGCGCATCATCGAACGCCACGGCGGGCGGACCTGGGCCGAATGCGCCGTCGATCGCGGCACCACGTTCTACTTCACCCTCGACGCGAAGGGCACCCCATGAACGACAGGACCATAACCGCGGCCTGACCTCGTGGCCGCAGACGTCCTGTGGCCCAGGTACTTGCCCGCGCTGCCCCGCGGGACCATCGGTGGGACGGTCGGGTAGTCGCGGCACAGTCGATCCGTCACTGCCTGCAGGGCTTCGAGCGTGCCAGGACCGAGATCCGAGCGGCCGATCCGCCGCGTGTACTCGATCAAGGCAAGTGCGCCTTGCCGTTGTCATATGCGAATAGGGTCACGCGCGCCGTCTCGCCCGGGCGTCCGCGCGTCACGGCGACCACGTCGTGTCGCCGGCCCACCTTTGATAGCTCACGAGCCGCATCGCGCGCATACTGCAGATCACCTGCCGTGGCGTGCGGCGTGGTGGCCAGTGCTGCCCAGTTCCCGCCGTCCGCTCGTACCTCGTACCAATCACACATTGCCCTGTCTCCCCTTGCGCGCCCCATGTTCTGGGCACACTCCGGCGCGCTAGGCATTTGCGTCCTAGCCCGCCGGGCAGTGTCCAGGCTCACTGCGGCAGGTCTGCCAGCCGGACAGCATCGCGGATGCCTCAGGCGGCAGCCGGGATCGGCGTACGCCCACGGCGCCGGGACCTGGCGGTGCCGCCTGACGGCCGGCAGCAACACCGGGCCAGGTGGTGACCCTGGCCGCCGCCAGATCGGAGCCTCCGTCCAGGCAGTCGGATCGGAGCCTCGGTCCAGCAGTCGGATCGCAGCCTCGGTCCAGCGGATCGCAGCCTCCGTTCGGCACTCGGACGGCGCGCTCACCGCGCCGTCATCGAGCCTGACGCCCTGTCTTTGCGCAGCGCCCGGCGGACCGCAGGGTGTGCTGGCCCCCGACCCCGCCGCCGCTGCAGCGAGCAGGGGCGGCCGAGCCGAGCCGCAACGTCAGGCGCGGCGCCCCCGCGCTCTTGCCTCGCCTGGGCCCGTTCGGTCTGCCCCCTGCTGCGCCACCACCGTCGCTCCCCCGCGGCCGGTGTACCATCCGCCGTGCACTCCTGCCCTCTTCTACGTCGGAGGGCGTCGCGACGGTTCAGATACTCAGGGCGTGGGTCCGGTCAGCTGAGGCGAGCCCCATCGGCGGCTCGCCGCCCCCGGCCGGGCCACGGCCCACCGCGCGGCGGGCGCCGGCCGCGGCTCCGGGCTGGCGCGGCGCCTCAGGGCGCTTCCGCGCTGGGCGCCGAGAGGGCAGGATGACTTTCATGCGGATCGCGCTGTTCGTGACGTGCCTGGCGGACACGCTGTATCCCAGCGTCGGCCGGGCCACGGTGACGCTGCTCGAGCGGCTCGGGCATCAGGTCGAGTTCCCGCAAGGCCAGACATGCTGTGGCCAGATGCATATAAACACCGGCTACCAAAAGCACGCGCTGCCACTTGTCCGTCGCTACGCTGACACGTTCGAGCACTGTGACGTGATCGTGGCGCCGTCCGGCTCGTGCGTCGGCTCGGTCCGGCACCAGCATCCGATGGTCGCCAGGGCCTTCGGAGACGAGAGGCTCGCGCAGCGCGCCGAGGCAGCCGGGCGAGCGACCTTCGAGCTGTCGCAGCTGCTCGTCGATGTGCTCGGGGTGGACGACGTCGGTGCCTACTATCCGCACCGCGTGACCTACCACCCGACGTGCCACTCGCTGCGGATGCTGCGGGTGGGCGACCGCCCGCTGCGGCTGCTGCGCCGCGTCGAGGGACTTGACCTGGTGGAACTGCCGGATGCGGAGGTCTGCTGCGGGTTCGGCGGCACTTTCGCGCTGAAGAACTCCGACACCTCG
>Ga0335078_10017514_pt1 | contig 10646 bp, 14 predicted proteins | sample Lox_Sample_32_FD_206711 | JGI IMG/M metagenome (GOLD analysis project Ga0335078, IMG submission 206711) | Soil microbial communities from Loxahatchee National Wildlife Refuge, Florida, United States - Lox_Sample_3.2 | ecosystem: Environmental > Terrestrial > Soil > Wetlands | place: USA...
CTTCGTGTAGCGCTCGAATCCCGTCATCATCGCCAGTGTCCTCTGCTTGCCGAGAGAGTTCATGCTGGCACGACTTTATCTATACTTCCTGTGGAAAGGGAGCACTTAATCAGAGTCTCCCTAGGGAGTGATTTTGAAAACCACGCCATCATTATTCGCCCCACCCGCAACGGTTGTTCCGTAGAGGTTCCCGGAGGCTGTTTTGCCTGTGCCACTCGCCGGGCAAGCAGAGTTTTAGCTTTCTCGAGTTCTCTGCGACGGCTGGCAGTGAGTCCTTTCCCGCCACGATTGATGAAGTAAGTCAGCATACGCATCCCTGACGCTAGTCCTTTGGGCGACACTTTTTTTCGAAGCCAGCGAGCGCGCGATCGTGGACGCATCCTTCGTAAAAAGTCCTCGAGCCGGATGGGTCGAATCGCTCTTGACTCTCGCGACCCAGCGATTGGCAGCGCCTTTCGGCCGAGCCGACCGGTGAGATCTTTTTCCAGGGGGGTTCAAAACCATTTCACCTACGCTGCCTTCTTCTTCGGAACCTTTGCACCCTTTTTGCGGGCCTCAGACAGGCCGATAGCAATGGCCTGTTTGCGGCTGGTTACTTTGCCGCCTTTGCCTCCTTTGCCGGAGCGAAGCGTGCCCTTTTTTTTGCGGCGCATCGCGCTTTCGACCCTTTTCCCGGCAGCTTTTCCATACTTCCGATGACTCGACCTTTTCTTGGCACGCATACGCGCTCCTGAGGCTTAGAGACGCAATCGGCCCAAGGGGTTGCGCGATGAAAAGTTGTGATATACGCGGTTGGGACCGCCGTCTGCACCCGCACAATTCCACATGCGGACAACAGTGCCCTAACGCCGCGACGATGGATTGTGTGTTCGTAATACAGATATCTGCTGAACGGATCTGTCGAGGACACATTACCTGTGCACTGTGCCCACTGCAGTGTGTCATCGCACTTCCCGTAGAGGGCTTCCCGCGTGCTGGATTTCACCCTCTAACCTCGCGTGTAACCGCAGGAGGAAACATGCGCCGAGATGATCTCATGAGGCCTGACCTGTTCAGCGAAATCGTGCTTTTGGCGAGCGGTGTTGTGATATTCCTGCCCTTACTGCTCATCTTGGTGGCCGCGCTTTCTGGAGTAAATGCGCAGCCTTAACCGTTAGCGCTCTTTGGAAGACTCCGGGGAGGGTCAAACTAAGGAGGCAATAATGTACTACGTTGTGGAGGTTACCCGATGGTGCATTACGCTGCGTTGCGAGACCTTGATGCGGCTGACCTATAAACGCGAATACTTACCCGAGAGAAGACTGTGGCGGGATTTTCTGGTGTCCGCGGAACCTTCTCCGATTCCTGTGATCAGCCAATAGGCCTTTGCCGGCCTTTGTGACCACGAGGGGTCGCTCTGGTCCTCGGACTAGTATGATCTGCCGTTCATAAGATTGGCTCGCGTTCTGACCAACGGCTGACCACCATTTGCCATCCAAGAGCCAGATGTATGTCCTCCCCCGTTATTTGCGAACAGTGCGCCTACGAGAACGACGGCCGTCATCACTTCTGCGGAATGTGTGGCGCGGGGCTGCCTGCGTCGCCAACGGTCTCACCCAAGTCCGTGCCGTTGGCGCCGGAGGCGTCGTTGGCCACCATCAGCGGGCCATCCATTCTGGGTCTTTCCTCGGATGAACTGGCTTCTGATGAACCGTTGAAAGATTCTAGCGGTGTGCCGGACGAAACGGAGACGCCTCATAGTTGGGGCAGGGTAGCGGTTCTGTTCCTGTTCATTAGCGCAAGCGCGTGATATTGGCGGCAGGATTTGAGAACGTGGGTTGTCAGGCTTTCTGGCGGCCCCGTCGCAACACCTGCCCAGGCGTCAAACTCGGCCCAGCAACAGATAGCTTCGCAATCAGCCTTGGCGCCAGCGGCGAATGAGATCAAGCCCGCGGTTAGCGCGTCGCAATCTGGCAGCTCTGCAAGGCCATCGCAAAATCAAGCCCCGCCCTCGACTCAAGCTCAACCTCGAACCATTGCGGAACCCGCTCCGGAGACTGGAACTCAAGAGCCCTCCCCAATTCAGCCAGGAGCCTCCGGGGTTCCTGCGCCGCGGACGGTACCCGCGTCCGCCCCAGCCTCGCAGGTTTTGGAAGCCGAAGGTGAGAAGTATCTCTATGGCACAGGCGTTTCCGCCAACTGTGAGCGGGCGCGCAACGATCTGCTGGACGCAGCCTCCCGGTCCAATCAGCAAGCGCAAAGCGTGCTTGCTACCATGTACGCGACCGGACACTGCGCGCCACACGATGCCGCGCTCGCCTACCGTTGGTTCTCGATTTGCGCTCCATAGCGACCCCAACAACCCATACCTGCAGCGGGATCTAGAGGTGCTGTGGAATCAGATGAGCGCCGACGAAAAGCAACTGGCTGTGCAGATGGAGCAGTGAAGATAATCGCGGCGTCCGTTCGGTTCGGAGTCATCAAAGACGCGCAACTCCCGCTAGTGGCACTCGAAACGAAGATAGAGATTTTGAGACGACCACAAAGCACGGATTTTGGTTTCGCGCTGTGGGTTAGGATTGTTCCCTGGCCAATCCGTTGAAAAGGCAACCGGCGCGGCGGTCCCCCATCCCGGCGTAGGGATGAAGCCCGTCAAGGGCAATTTCGCGATCTAAGCGGCTTCGATTGGGGAGCCCATCGTGGCAGACGAGGCATCTTTCTTGGTCATAAACTCTGGTTTCGTGGTGCCGGAGTTTTCACCATTACCCCTCAATTTTACTTTGACCGCAAGAATCGGATGGCTCACGATCCAGGACCCTTCTAAGCTTTCATCATTATGACAAGCAATGCGATACTCGACACGAGTTCAACCAACCAAATGGCGCAGTTTAGAAGCAGCGACGACGGCTATTGGCAATCAGTACTAGAGCGCGATGCCACCCGCGACGGCGCGTTCGTGTTCGCCGTGTCTTCCACTGGAGTGTATTGCCGCCCGTCCTGCCCCTCGAAACGCCCACGGCGCCAGAACGTGATTTTTTTTCGGCAACCTGAGGAAGCTGAGCGGGCCGGTTACCGCGCCTGCCTGCGCTGCCGGCCGAGAGCGGCGGGAGGCAACCGGCAAATGCAGCTGGTAAAGTCCATTTGCCGGTTTATTGAGCGACATCTTGACGAAGGCGTGACTTTGGCCCGCCTGGGTTCGGAATTTCGCCAAAGTCCATTTCATTTGCAGCGCACGTTCAAGTCGCTGCTGGGGGTTACGCCGCGGGCTTATGCAGATTCCTGCCGCATGAACGAACTCAAACGCAATTTGCGCGCCGGGCATTCGGTGACGCGGGCGATGTATGACGCCGGATACAGCTCGAGCAGCCGCTTATATGAACGCACCGCTTCGCAGCTCGGCATGACGCCCGACAAGTACCGGCGGGGAGCGATTGCCGCTCCGGTGCGCTATACGTGCGCCGATTCGCCTTTGGGGCGCATGTTGATTGCGGCGACCGATAAAGGGATTTGTGCGATTCAGTTTGCCGATTCGGATGATGAACTTGAACAGGGAATCAAGCACGAGTTTCCCTTCGCGAACCGTAAGCGGGATGATGATGGCCTTCGCTCCTGGAAAGACGACCTGTTGCGGCAGATGCGCGGCCAGAAGCTTGACTCAGCTTTGCCGCTCGACATCCAGGCGACGGCCTTCCAGCGGCGCGTTTGGTCGTATCTGCAGAACATTCCCTTTGGCGCAACCCGTTCCTACGCGCAAGTCGCGAAAAGTATTGGCCAGCCCACGGCAGTTCGGGCGGTCGCGCGCGCATGTGCCACAAACCCAGTCGCGGTGGCGATTCCTTGTCACCGCGTGGTAAGCAGCACTGGCGAGAGTGGGGGATACCGCTGGGGAGTGGAGCGAAAAGCAGCGTTGCTGGGGATGGAGAAGCAGTAGGCAGCTAACTAAAGCCTTTGTCATTCTGAGGAGCGCAGCGACGAGGAATCTGTTATTAGGGGATCGTTCACTGCGCCATCCGTTCATAAACGGCACGCGCTCTTACCAGCAATTCCAGCACCGACTGCTTTTCGGCTTCGGTGTTCCAGTCCGTGTTGGTTTTTGCCGAGTCGGTTAGCCGGTCAATCCAGCGGATGAAATACTCAGCGTCTTCCAATGACTTCGGCCTCGATCCCTCGACTTCCACGTAGATCGGGCTGGTCGTCGCGTAGGGATATGAATCGAGAATCGGATATTCAGGCTTATCGCTGATAGCGCGTAGAAGGCACCATCCGCTGCGGGAAATGGGGATTGTGTCGCTTACGTTGGCCGTCTCGCGCTCGCCATCTAATTTCAATTCGCGCACTACATGTCCGTTGCAGATGATCTGCAGGTGATCCAGGGGCACAATCGAGCGCAGCCAGGCGGTGAACTTTACTGTGTTCTCGCCCGCCGGAAGTTTGATCTCGCCGCCAATTTCTTTTCCGCCGAGAGCAAAACCCAGCAATGGACCATTGGTGGCGAAAGTATGACCTTGCTTAAGCGAACGCAGCCATTCATCGCCAATATGAAGAGGTCCTTCGGCAACTTTCACATAAACGCGGTTCAAGCCTACTGGGCCGCGCAGCGAGGCAAAGTTGGCCATAGCGTCGGTCCCGGCGGCTGCGGGAAGATGAAATCCGAGATTAAGCAACCGGTACCACACGCCGGCGGTTGCCTTGTGGTCGCTGAAGCCCAGCGCCTCGATGTAGTCCACTTTGCCGAGAGCGACGTCAACCGGCAATTCATCCGTTAACGTCGGATCCTTCGCCGGATCTGGCGTCGAATCGAAGGGGTGAACGTAACCCACGACGGCGTACTGCTCATGGGCCAGGTCGGCGATATCCGCATTCGTCGGAAACAGGCTGGCCGCGGCGGTGCCCGGGTATGCCGCGTAGGCGGGTAGCAGAAAATTGTGCTTGAGACCCAGCAACCCAAGATGCCCCCAATAGCTGGTGTGATACTCCTGGCTATGGAGCAGCAGGGTATCGCTTGTGGACGCAGCATCCGCGGCATCGAGTGAATCATTGAAATAGTCAATGTCCGGAATGCGCTGCTCTTTGTTGACGGCCAGGTCTTCGACGACGGAAAGATTCTCGGCTGCGGCCTGCATGACGAGATTCTGCGGCGAATTGCGATAGGCTCCGCCGTAATTCATATGCACGTGGACATCGCCGCTGACCCAGCGAACCTGCGGCTCGGACGGCAGATCGAGAGGAGCGAGCTTAACCACAACGCTTGCCTGCTGGTTTGGGCGCACCTCAACCGTTCGCTGCTCGAGGCGGTATTCAAACCCTTTCATCACGTCAACATTTACCTTGCCTGCAGGCACATCGAAAAGCACGGCACCATTGCTATGAAAGTAATGCGCCTCGAACGGGCGCTCCGATCCGGTGAAGCTGTCATCGGCGTGCATCCATGAAAATGCAGGCGCGTAGGCTCGGCCGTCTTCCCCGGTTACCGAAATGCGGGAGGGAGTCTGATGGCCGTTCGGATCGAGTACCGTGACTGCAAGCTTGCCCGTCGGTTTCAGATAATGTGGCTCGATGGCGTGAACGGCGGTTATTTTTCCGCCGGGAATTTCCTGCACCATGAGGCAAGTGTTCAGGCACTGATTAGAGATGAACGCGATGCGTTTCCCATCCGGCGACCAGCGCGGGTTGATGGTGTCAAATCCACCGCGAAAAAGAGGCGGAAATCTTTTGTTGTAGGTAATGGGAAATCCGTCGCCGCCTTCCGCCGGCATGAGCCAGAGTTGATGCCACTGCTGGCCGAGATAAGAGGCGTAAACAATACGCTTGCCGTCCGGAGAAAAATCCGGCCGGGCCTTCCAGGTTGTTTCTTCGTAGTGAATTTCCCGCGCTCGCGCCCCCGGCTCCGCTTTCATCCGCCAGAAGCCGCCCGTACCGTAGATGTGGCCGCGGTTGGAGATGAAAAGAATTTCGCTGCCATCCGGGGACCACGCCGGGCTGATTTCGTGATCGAATTTGCTGTAGTAATAGCGGAGAAAAGAACTCTGGGTTTCGCCGGTCAGGCGCTGAACGTTCGTCAGCTCGCCGTTGCTGAAATCACCGGCGAAGATATGAAAGCGCCCGTGGTAGGAAGTTGACACAAATGCGACGTGCTTGCCGTCTGGCGAAAAGCGCGGTTCGACGTTCACCGCACTGCCCGAGGTGAGCTGCCTCGTCTGCCCGGTTTTGAGATCCAAAGCCCAAAGCTCGATAGCGCCGTGCTGGTAAGAGTCATAAACGACCCAACGTCCATCGCGCGAACAGTCCGGCTGGTAGTCATATCCCTGGCCGAGCGAGAGTTGCTCTGCCGCGGCCAAATCAATTTTCTGCCGCCATAGCGCCCCCGCCATCGAGTACACGACCGTCTTCGAATCCGGCAACCAGGCGACGGAACTTGGCCCCGTCGTAAGCTGCGGCAAGTACATCTCGCGATAGTAATAAGGATGAGGCAGATCAATCTGGCCGAGAACCGGCAGACGTTGAGCGAAGGCCAATCCAGACAAGGACGAGCAAAGGACAAGCAGAAATCTGCGACTAACCAACGGACCTCCCTGGAACCGCGTGATTATATCGCAGGCCGCGGCGGCCGGCTTCGTACCCAGAGCCAGTTCGCCAAAGCAGCGGCAACGACGGCGGCCAGAATTACCAACCCCCTCAGATCAACCTGGGTGATCAAAACTAAACAGATCAATACGCCGAGAACCGCAAAGACATTCCCCGCCGGAAGCCGGAACCATGCTGCGCCGGGCTGCTTGCGGCGCAACACAGGTAGCGCCGCGCATCCTGTCGCGTAGTAGAAAAGCCGCGCCACCGCAGATAGCGTCAGATTTCCAACAAAAGATCCGAACAACGCCAGCAGCCATACGAGTAGTGAAAAGACGATAATCGAAACGTAGGGCGTGTGGAACTGCGGATGAACCGCGCCGAACCAGGATGGAAAGTCCCCTTCCTCGGCCAAGGCAAAAGTCACGCGAGGCACCGCGAGGATCTTCGCGCTCAAGTATCCGCAAAAGCAAATCAGCGCCCCAACCGCAACGAAAGCGGCACCTCCCTGCCCGAGTGCCAGCCGCGCGACATCCGCCAGAGGGCGCTCGCTGTGCGGAGCATTTGGAAGAATTTCGACCACCGCCCACTGAATTGAGGAGTACAGCACGGCGCAGGTGAAAAGGGCGGCAAACAAGGCAAACACAATATCACGCTGAGGATTTCTCGCCTCCGACATAGGGACTAGAGCCGTTTCGAAGCCGCCATAGGCAAAGCCCAGCAGCAATATCGCCTTCAACCAGGCATGCAGTGAAGGTGAGGAAGGATTTGGCGCAGGGACGGCGTGCCCGGAAAAGAAATAAATAGCCCCTGCAGTCGCTACCGCGGCAAGCGGCAGCAGCTTCGCGATGGTGAATACATTGCTGATTCTCGTGCCTTGGCTTACTCCCCGGTAGTTTGCGACCGCCAGCACTCCGACCAGGGAGGTGAGAATCAGAAATCTGGGCACCGGCGTGTTCGCGGCGGGCCAGAATTCTCCAAGATAAATGACAAAAAGATTCGTGTTGGCAGCAGGCGCAGCCACCTGGGCGAGCCAGAGCATCCAGCCCATCTCAATACCGGTCAGCCTGCCAAACGCCACACGCGCGTAAAGATAGGGGCCGCCTGCCTGGATAAATTGTGACGCCACTTCGGCAAAGCATGCCATGATGACGCCAATCGCTGCTCCGGCCACCAGCATCGCGAACGGGCTGGCTCGACCCAGCAGTCCGGCCGCGACGGAGGGCAAGCCAAATATGCCGCTGCCGATGATCGAGTTGATCACCAGCGCGGCCAGGCTCCAGCGGCCAATGGCTCGGACTAATCCAGTTTTCTCCGTTTGCAACACTGGCGAGTTTGTACCACAAAGCAGCCGGGTGTGCTCGAGATTCCCTTGACAAGTCCGCCACGAAGTCGAGAATGTTCAATGCTTGGGCAATCTAATGTTGCCGTACATTCGTACCGAATAAGTGGAACCTAACCCACATCAAATCTTCATCGCAGGCTCTACCGGCTACATGGCACGCGCCGTCGTCCCCGAGTTGCTTCGAAGGGGGCATCACGTACGCGGGCTGGTTCGACCGGGGTCAGAATCGAGGCTGCCAAGCGGCTGCGAGCCGATCATTGGCGACGCTCTGAATGCCCGTTCTTATCAGGAACAAATCAACCCTGCAGACACGTTTGTCCACCTGGTTGGCGTCGCTCACCCCAGCCCCGCCAAAGCCTCCCAGTTCCGCTGCGTGGACCTGGTTTCCGCGACCGCAGCCGTGCAAGCCGCCGTTCACGCGGGTATCCAGCATTTTGTTTATTTGAGCGTGGCCCATCCAGCGCCCATGATGAAAGCCTACGTTCAGGTTCGCACCGAGTGCGAGGCAATGATCCGCCAAAGCGGCCTCAATGCCACTTTTCTAAGGCCATGGTATGTTCTCGGGCCCGGACACCGGTGGCCGTACCTGCTGGTGCCGATGTATTGGCTGGCGGAGCGCATTCCCGCCACACGCGAAGGAGCCCGTCGACTCGGCCTGGTCACGCTGGCGGAGATAAAATGGGCGCTGGTAAAGGCAATCGAAAATCCCGCTCGTGGCGCGCGCCTGGTCGAGGTCCCTGAAATCCGGCAATCGGCGCGGCTTTTCAGCGACTCACCTTCGCTGGCTGCTTCAGTTTAATCCTCCATACCAAAGTAATTTCGTGGCTTACCAAAGCGCATGCACAAGGGACATCTGTTCGGTAGAGGTCCTCGATGAGATGTTGAACCTGACTTATCGGCGAAGAGGCGGAGGGCCATGGGAAACGAAGACCGTTATCTGGATGACGTTCACCTTCGCATCCTGCGCGTAACCGAAGATCTGCGTGCCATCCAGCGCGAACTGAATTGCGCCGCCATGGAAGCCCCCGGCAACCCTGAGCTAATGGAAGCGCTCACCCAGTCGCCAGAGATTGAATCGCTACAAGTCCTGAAATCGGCCCTTGACCAGATGCGCCACTTCCTGTGGTTCTACATGCAGGTCATCACCAACGGCTCAGAAGTGAGTGATGCTTTGCGGGCGAGCTTGCAACAGAAAGCTCAGGAGGACCCGGTTGCGGGTCTCGATGCCTCACTGGTGGAGAAATTCAAGTACGCGAGCGAGGCCGCCCTGTTGCAATTCATCGCCGACGCCAAAAACCACAAACCCAACTAGTGCTTCGCTTGCCTTGGTTCTCGCCTCGACTTTTCGCCTGAGGATTGAGGTGCCGCCAAACCGTCGGAAGCTCTCACCGCTTGCCGGAGGCATGCGACCGATCCCTGGGCCGGGGCATTAAGCTGCGGAACGCAGTTGATGCATTTCCTCTGGATGTTTGGCGTACTTATTCCGAAAGCGCGTCGACGCATCGTGGGCGATAGGCTTGCCATGGCCAAACCCAGCGGCATCGAATGAAACACTGGCAAGTTTGCGCTGGCTCACGCGACCTTCCTCCAAGTTCTCGAAGCCAACGGGATCACCGATGCCCATGACGTTCGTGCACACATCAGCGGCGAACAGCATTCGTCCAGGACGCCACAGCAGCGCAACCTGTCCGGCGCAATGACCGGGGACATGAATTACTTCGAAGCCACCTGCGATGGGCAATGTTTCTACTGGGGTCAAAGGCTGGTCGATGGCAACCGGATCCAGTCGCTCGTCGGGATGGAAGAACAGACTGCACAAAACTCGTCCCAACAGACCAGGCGCCGGTGTCATCGGCCGAAACGGACCTCCGCTCTCGGCGATCGGGATGTCGAGCGGGTGCATGTAGGTCCTCGCACCGGTTCGCCGCACGATAGCGGCGGCGCTGCCGATATGATCAGGGTGGGCATGAGTGAAAACAAGGTGCTTGAGCTGGTCTGGCGAACGGCCAAGCCTGCGGATCGCCTCGAAGACCGCTGACTCCTTTCCCGGAAAACCGGCGTCAATCAGCGTCAACCCGTCGCCGCCCTCGATCAAGAAGGCGTTTGCAAACCCCATCGGGACGATGTGTACACCTTTGATCACACGCTTCACAGCCATAAGCAGCACTCTCGCTGATCGCGCTTAACTACTTCAGCAGATGCGATAAGTCGACAACAGCGACGAATATGCTCTCCAGACCGAGAACTTCAATGGGGCAAACACTGTAGCTTTTTCCCAGGAAACACCGTATGTCTTTCCTCCTGCCGATTCTCTAAGATCAATTCGGCACAATCCGGACTAACTCGCCGTCAGCGGCAAAGTCACTCTTCGGTCTGTCTGCGACCGGTTCTTTCAGGAGTTTCCGCGCATCGATGACAGAGCCGTCAGCCGGCCGCATCGCTACGGATACACGACCGCATTCAAGGAACTCCAGGATAACGTTGTCGCCGTGACGGCAGGGAACAGCCCAGCCGGGTGCGGCCACACGTCTGGCAATGTCCTGCTCAAGCACGACTTTGAAAGCGGCGCGGTCGAGGAGCACCGTTTCGAGCACGGCGCGGCGGGTGAAGCCGTATTTGCTCCGGCGTCGCTCAGCGCCGGCGAAGACGAAGGCTATCTCATGGCCTATGCTCACGATCTGGATGGGGGCAGGACGGATTTGGTGATTCTTGCAGCGCAGGATTTCGCGGGCGAACCGGTTGCGCGCATTCACCTGCC
>Ga0335078_10017515_pt1 | contig 10646 bp, 9 predicted proteins | sample Lox_Sample_32_FD_206711 | JGI IMG/M metagenome (GOLD analysis project Ga0335078, IMG submission 206711) | Soil microbial communities from Loxahatchee National Wildlife Refuge, Florida, United States - Lox_Sample_3.2 | ecosystem: Environmental > Terrestrial > Soil > Wetlands | place: USA: Florida...
AGTTCACCAAAGGCTTTCGTCCTTTGGCTTTGGCCGGATCGTAGGCCTTCAGGCAAACCTCTTGCACTTCGGCGCTCGGATAATCGAAACAAAGAGGCACGTCCACTGCGTTTTGCAGCGCTTTGATCACTTCGGTCAGGAACTTGAAGTCTTTATAGCCGCGCGGCCCGATCGTTACGTCGAGGCACCAGGCTCCCGCCTGCACTTGCCGAATCGCGAGCGCCTGCAGACCGGGAATGTCCTCTGCTTCAACGAGCGCTTTGGTGGCTTTGAACCCCGGGTTGATGCGGTCGCCGACGATGCTGACTCCTGGAATGGACATGTTTCCTCCTTTAGCTTCCGGTCCGGTCTGGAAAACACATCGCGCGCATGAAGGTGTTGTTGAACCGCCCCGAACCCGCGAGCTCGATGTATTGGCTGCGCGCTGCAAGGCTTTGAGCCGCGGCCCGGTGCGGATACGAAACCAGCGCCAGCTTCGCGCCGATGCCCGCCGCATTCCCGACTTGCGCGAACCGATCAAGCGGCAAATCCGGGAACATTCCGATCGCGATGGCGCTGGCGAGATCGATGTAGTTGCCAAACGCTCCCGCAACGATCACCTGATCGATTTGCGCTTCGCTGAGACCTTCTGCTTCAAGCAGTACCTGGATGCCGGCGCGTATCGCTCCTTTCGCCAGCTGGACGGCGCGCACATCGCGCTGGTTAAAAACAACGGGCGCTCCGTTGGTGGCACGCTCATCGGCAAGCACAAACTCCGGGTGTCCATCGCGCATCCGCACTCTGGGGTGTTCGCGGATCATGCGCCCCGTGCGGGTGACGATGCCGGCCAGGTAAAGCTGCGCTGTCGCGTCGATGACGCCCGATCCACAGATACCGATGGGCGGCGCGTTGGCGATCGTCTTTATCTCCACGCGGTCTCCGGAGATTCTGACGGATTCGATTGCGCCGGGCGCCGAGCGCATGCCGCAGCGAATGTGCCCGCCTTCCAGCGCCGGTCCGGAGGGACAGGAGATCGAAAGCAAGCGCCCTTGATGAAGGAGGGAGATCTCCGTGTTGGTGCCGATGTCGAGGGCCACCACGGTCTTCTTTTCTTGATCGGCGCCAACAGCAAGAAGCACAGCGGTATGGTCGCCCCCGACGAATCCCGCAATATTGGCGACCGTATGCACGTACGCGCCAGGCGCGGCGCGTATGCCGATGTCACGCGCCTTAACGTCAACTGCTCGCGAGGACGCTGCGACGAAAGGCACGGCTCCGAGGTAATCCACTGGCAGCTGGAGAAGCAAATGGTGCATCACCGTATTGCCGGCCACTACAACGTCCACGATCTGGTCCGAGTCGAGCGACTGCGACTTGCACAATTCGCTTGCCGCTTCGTTGATCGCCCCAACGACCAGCTCGTGCAGCTGCTTTTGGCGTTCGAGAGATCCGCGCACCTTGCCGATCCGCGTGATGACATCCGCTCCATGTTTGGTTTGGGGGTTTTCCGTAGCGCGGCTCGCCAGAGTTCGGCCGTTTCGTAAGTCCACCAGCAGAACGCCGATGTTGGACGTTCCAATATCGACGGCGAGGCCCAGTAACGGCGCTTTTAGAGTTGGCGCAAAGCCGATGACTTCGCCAAAGCGGACGATTACGGCGACTTGCCCGCCAAGCGACCGCAACGCGACCGGAAGGCGGCGCAGCGCGTCGAGATCGATTCGAGAGCATGTGCCCGGCCACTTCTCGTTCAAAGCCGACAACAGCCGATTGTCATCGGCCTCCGGATATTCCAAGCTCGGCGCAGTGACGGTAACGGGATACAGCCGTACGCTGGGATCCGGACGCACCCATACATCTTCGCTTTCGACTTCGGTCCGAAGCGGAGTGGCCCGCGCCCGCTCAGAGATTTCAACGCGACAGTCAGCTCGAGCCACCGTCTGGCAGGCCCTACGCCAACTGCCAGCGAGTTCATCGGCCGAAAAGAACTCGAGGTCCGGCTGCGACGGGGGACCGGCCGGCCCTTCCACGACGCGGACGACGCACGAGTGACATAGCCCGCGGCCCCCGCACACACTCGCAATGCGCACTCCCGCCCGACGGGCCGTATCGAGCAAGGTTTCCCCGGGAAGGCTCCAAACATGATCGCCGCCGGGTTCAAATGTGACCCAGTGGCCGGCGACAGCGGACTCTGGCGAAGGGCTCATGTCGCGACCCCGACCAGATTCGATCGGCGGTGGGGGCAGCGGTCCCTCGCCGCGCAGACGGCGCATCTTTCGCCACGACTCCACTTCCTCATTTGCTTGCCGAGGCCAAGGATCATCGAGAGGCTCTTGCGGGGCTTAAGCATGCCGGTCGTAGTGTGTGAAATGCCGATCGCTGCGCCGCCGGCCAGCTCCAGCACAATCTCCTGCTGCGTAATCGGAAAACCGTCTTCGCCCGGATTCAGCGCCCCACTCGCTTCGAGTCCCAGGCGCGCGGCTTCGTCGTGAATGATTTGCTCCAGGTGATCGCCCAGGCGAAACAGCGCAATCGTTCCGATTTCGTCGAGCATCGTGGCCCGCAGACGGTCGCTGGCCGCAAAGCCAGCACGGACTTCATTCTCGATTGCATCGCCGATCGTGCAGACCGCTGCGGCAACGTGCGTCGCGGCCGGCAGATCGTGTCCGAGCATCGGCGAACACAGCCTAGACCCGCCCCGCAGGGTGAACTGCTCCCGAGTCCTCGCCAGCACTGCATGAGTCTGAAAACTGATCTTCGGCTGGATCAAGTGATGCAGTTCGATTTGCTCAAGCAGGCTGGAGAGGAGCGCAGTCATGCGGCTGGAGGCCAATCGAGCCCGCCGGACACCCCAGGATGAGGTGATGTCCTCGACGCTAAGCCGCTGTTGAATGTCCGTGAGTACGGGCATGGCTTCCTTGAGTCAGTAAACGCACTCCTTCGCGGCTTCGAACATGGCACGGACATTCCCGGGCTTGGCTTCATCCGGAATTCCAACGCTTCCGTCGAGAATGAAACCGCCTCCTTCGCCGGCAATCTCAAAGAGCTTTTTGCAGCATTCGCGGACTTCTTGTTCGGTGCCGGTGATCAACATCGATGCGGGTACGTTGCCGCGAATGCACACGGTTCCGCGCAAGGCATGTTTGGCCTTGGCCAGATCCGTGCGTTCGAAGAAGTACACGCACTTGCCCGGCGGCACATCTTTGATCACTTCGAGTCGCGACGTACAGTCGCCTTCCCACAGCACGTGCGGATAGATTCCCGCTTCTATCAGGGCCAGAAGCACTTTCTGGAATTGAGGCCAGAAGAACGTCGTAAATTGCTTGGGCGACATGAATCCGTCCAGCCCCCAATGCAGCGGGATGAAGATCATGTTGCCGCCGACGGCCTTGACGCCTGCGATTCCTGCCCGCGGAATCAGTACTGACAATCGGTCCATCAGGCTCAGCAGTCTGTCTTTGTTGCGAAAGAGATCCAGCATCGCCCCCTTGGACCCGCGCAGATAGTCCGCTGCTACGTCGAATGGCGCGTGCGTGGTGCCATGCGAGGCAACCGGGAACCCCAAATCATGGAGTTCCTGGATCAAACGTGTTTGCACGGCCCGCATCTTCTGCATCTCTTCACCCGCTCGGATCAGCGTCCCGAGCGCCTGGCGCACCGAAGGCCGGGCGTAGGCTTCCATCGATTGGATGATCCGCGTATGAAGGACCCCGGGATATTGCGGCAGTTGCGAAAGCGGTTCCAGGGCGCCGGCGACACGCGGCAGGTATGTGTGCAGCATGAATCCGGAGGGATCGAGCAGGTAGTCTTCATACTCTTCTGGAACCATGTACTGCGCGTCGAGGTATTGATAGCCGACATCTTCCGACACGCCGTTGTGACCAGGCCACTCGAGCTGCTTGTATTCGAGGATATCCATGGTCGGACCGAACGCCACCAGAGCATGCACTGGCTGAAAGGCATCCGGCTCGAGGTCGAGAACGGCCTTTCGCACGGCAGCGGCAAGGCGCTCGTAGTCGTACATGGCCTCGCGGCATGTCATACCGGCGTAGTGCGCGGTCCAAAAGTGCGAGAAAAAAATGGTCGGCAAGCGGTCCGGCTGGCGTAACTCGATCGCATCCATCAGCCGCTTCTGCCGCTGCTCGTACAGCGCGGCTGGCGACGATACGGAGGCGGAAGAACTCATGCGGGAACCCACCGCTTGCAGAGAGACACTGCGTCCATCGCGTTCAGCCCGAACGCGTCCGCACCGGTATAGTTCTTCACCGTTTCGTCCACTTGCCCGCCGCCGATCATAATCTTGATGTTGTCCCGAAGGCCGGCCTCCCTGATCGCCTCGACAGTCTTCTTCATTGCGTCGAAAGCCAGCGTGAGGAACCCGCTCAAGCCAACAACCTGGGGTTTGTGTTTCTTGATGCTCTCAACAAAGTTGGCAACCGGTACGTCGATGCCGAGATCCACCACCTTGTAACCGTTGATTTCCAGCATGAACGTCACGATGTTCTTGCCGATATCGTGAAGGTCACCCTGCACGGTACCGATCACCACGGTCCCGGCGGTTTCCGAACCGGACGCGTCCTGCGTGATCAAAGGCTTGGCCATGTCCCCGATGGCCTTCAACATCTCGCCGGCCAACATCAGTTCAGGCAGAAAGTACTCACCCTGTTCGTAACGCTTGCCGACGATTTCCATCGCTTCGCGGCAGTGACCCAGCAGCTTTACCGGATCATATCCGCTGTCGAGCATCTCCCGGGCGAGCTTCACCGCGTCCTCTTCTCGCATCTCGGCAATCTGTTCGACCAGCTGCTTGCTCTTGTCTTCCAAGGCGACCTCCTTCATGGGACGGCCTATCGGGTTAACCGCCGGGGGACCGGGCCCGTCGATTCGGTCCTTGCCCGCAACTGCCGACGTATTGTGCGCTTAACGGCTATGGCGCGGATGTGACTTGGGTCACCAAATGCCGTGCCTGCCGTCACTCGCCGACACAGGGCCTGAGCTTAGGCTTGTAGTGTCCGGCTCGCAAGGGACTCAAGGCGGTCCGCTCTTGTCATCGCGCTGGGGCGACCGGGAGAGGAGGAGGGCGTGGCAAACGAAGTTGCTGGAGTTGCGCACGCGCTTACGTTTGAAGAGCGCGCGGCGCGCTGGAAGCATCCCGAAGGGATTGAATTCGCTTCTCCGGCGGTTCAGGGCGCCTACGAGCGCCGCGTCCAAATGCTGATCGACGTGATCACCCTGAAGAAACCGGAACGAATCCCCGTGTGCCCCGGAATGGGATTCTATCCCTTCAAATACGCCGGCATTACCTCGCAGGAAGCCATGTACGACTATGAAAAGCTGGCATTCGCGCTGCGGAAATATCAAACCGACTTTTCACCGGATTCAATGGCGAGCGGCACTCTCTACGGTTCCGGCAAGATTCTGGAGATCCTGGACTATAAACTCTATCGATGGCCGGGGCACGGAGTGCCTGCCGACGAGCCTTATCAGTGCGTCGAAGACGAGTACATGCGCGCCGACGAGTACACGGCGTTGATCAATGACCCATCCGATTTCTTTCTGCGAAAGTACCTGCCCCGCATTCTCGGGTCTCTGGCTCCACTGTCGAGGTTGAGTACTCTCACGGACATTCTCGAGCTGCCCTCCGTGGGCGCGGCCATGGTCCCGTTCGGTCTACCTGAAGTTCAGCAAGCGTTGCGAAAGCTGTTGGAAGCTGGTCAGGCGGCGCTCGAATGGATTCAAGCCTGCCGGGAACTCGAACGAGAGTTCATCTCGACCATGGGCCTGACCGGTCTGATGGGCGGTTTCACCAAGGCTCCCTTCGACGCGATTGGCGACACGCTGCGGGGCACGCGAGCCGTCATGCTAGACAAGTTCCGGCAGCCGAAGGCCGTGCTCGCCGCAGCGGAGCGTTTCGTGCCCCTGGCAATCGACGCAGGGGTGCAGACCGCGCGAAATTCGCGAAGTCCCGTCGTTTTCATACCGCTTCACAAGGGAGCGGACAGCTTCATGTCGACGAAGGATTTTCAGGCGTTCTATTGGCCGACGCTCAAGGCGGTAATCATCGGTCTGATCAAAGAAGGTTTCATTCCCTACATGTTCGTGGAGGGTGGTTACGCGAAGCGGCTCGATGTCATAACGGATCCGGACATTCCGCCCGGCCGCACTATCTGGGTATTCGACCAGACCGATTTGCGGGAGGTGAAGAAACGATTCACCGGCTGGGCATGTTTCGGGGGTAACGTTCCGTCGTCACTTCTCATCGCCGGGACTCCCGAACAGGTGAAAACGCACGTCAAGCAACTGATCGATGACGTGGGCCGGGATGGCGGCTACATTCTTTCGACGGGCGCAACCGTCGACGACGCCAAGGCGGAAAATCTGCACGCGATGATCGATACCGGGAAGGAATACGGCGTCTACAGATCAGGATAAACGCGGTCCTCCGCGAGTCCAGTGACCTGCCCACCTAAATCCCCACAAAATTGAATATGATTTCGAAGATCGGAATTCTGTAAGGTCCGTAGGAATCGACGAGAAGTTGAAACCGCAGTGGCCAGCTAAATTATAAACGGGGCAAGATGGCGCGCCCGGAGAGATTCGAACTCCCGACCCTCTGGTTCGAAGCCAGATGCTCTATCCAGCTGAGCTACGGGCGCACGCGACTATATTAGCGCGAAGTCCGGCATTTTTTGCGGCTAGTTGACCGCTCGAAAGGCGACGGGCGAAACGCCACGATGGCGCGGGAGTCAGCGTTGGCGGCGCGTACTCGTTGTGACGACGGCAACGGAAGCGTATGATGCGCGACGGACAAGAAGTCAAAATCGCAGGTTCCGGCAACAGATAACGGGGCCCCTGGTGGCACGATCCATGACTGACGCTATTAAGAATATGGCACGCGCACTGGCTCTGCTTGGTCTCACCGCGCTGATTGTTGTCCCGATTGCCTCGGCGCAAACACCGTGGGCGACGCTCGACGCGCCGCCAACCGGGATCGCGCCGCCCGGAGACGCTCTGCGTCCCGGGCATCTTGGACGGCAGATCGCCTCGGTCGAGGAGATCATGCATTTCTATCACGATCTCATAGGGCTGGAACTTCGCGGCACGCGCGACCAACCTCGTCCATTTTTCGCGAATCGCGGGCTGCAGGAAGTTGCGTCTCTCGCTCAGGGCGTGCCGGACCCCTACCAGCAGGTGAGCCGCGTGGCCCTTCTTCCGATTCCGGGGACGGCCGCCGCGCCGGGCGGTCCCGAAATGACCATTGAAGCCATCGAAATCAAAGGAATTCCGTCTCGTCCGTTTAATCCGGCTTTGACCGATCCCGGCGCGTCGTACCTGAAGCTCATCGTGACCGACTTGGATAAGACTCTCGCGGCGCTGAAGGATGAGCGCTTTCCCGTCATCACGCCGGGCGGTAGTCCGATCGAACTGTCCGGCTGGCCGGGGATGACCGGGAAAATCCGCGCCGTTTTCGTGCGCGATCCCGACGGCTACCCGGTCGAGTTGATGGAAGTGATGCCCGCGCCACCGACAACCGCCGCAGCCGGCAGCAAGGTGCTCGGCGCGCGCGTCACTGTGGTTGTAGACAATCTCGAAAAGACCGGCCGGATGTACCAAAGCCTCGCCGGGCCCGATTTCAAATTCTGGATGAGTCCGTCGCTAATGGGCGACAAGGCATACGAGGACCTGACCGGCATACACAACCAGTTCCGGCTGGCTGAGGCGATGGTTCCTGGCTCTCCCGTAGTCATGGAGCTGATCGAATACAAGAATCACAACAAGCGCTTTCAGCGTCCACACTTTCAAGATCCCGGCGCCGCGCATTTCTTGTTCATGTCGAAAGATGATGACGTGATGATCGACCGCGTCAAGGCAGCCGATCTGCACACGACAAGCCCGTCAAACGCGCCGGTTTTCATTGCCCGCACGACGCGCATGTTCTTCGTGACGGATCCGCAGGGGTTCTGGCTGGAATTCATGGACAACGGCGTCAAGACGGACCCGACGGCGAAGTAGGCGTTCGGATCCGTCGCTGACTTCCCGGTGCACTCCTGCGCAGTGGAACGTCTTGCGAGGGAACCGGGCGCTAGGGACGGACGTTATTGGCTTTCACCTTCACGGCGCCGGCGCCGCGCAGGCGATTTTCGATTTCGGCGCGCGCCGCGTCAGAGGGGTCGAGCACGCCGATCAGAATTTTGCCGTTCGAAACTTCCGGGTCGTAGAGCTTGGGCTTCCAGTTCGGCAGCTTCGTCGTGATGAGAAGCGTGACGATCGTGGTGAGGACCGCGCCGAGCATGGTGAGTTCGTACGTGACGATGCCGGTGGGCCAGGCCGCGAGAATCGGCATGCCGCCGGTGACGATCGGATACGCCTCCTGCGTCAAGCGCGCGAGCAAGAAACCGCACGTGCCGCCCACGAGGCCTCCCGCCGCGGCGATCCAGGGCATCGGCGTCGCATGGTCCATCTTGCTGAAGGAATAATCGTCGAATGGCTCCGCGGACATCACCACAATTTTTCTGGGGCTGACTTCGGCGCGATGCAGGGCGTTCATTCCACGCTCGGCGGCCTCAGGATCAGCGAACAATCCATAGATGACTGGCGGAGTGGGCATCTCAGTCTCCTTCCGCTTCGCTTGAGCGCACGACGAGACGCACGGCATGGGGTTTCAAATGCTGGCCGGCTTTCAACTCCCAAATGGAAATGATGGGAACGACTTTCGAGAAGATCATGTAGAGCAGCGCCATGCCGCAGAATGTCCCCGCGGTGATCGTGATCTCGACCCAGGTCGGGCGATAGGTGCCCCAGCTGTAGGTCAAATACTTGTGGGAGAGAGACGGCACGATGATCAGAAAACGCTCGAGCCACATGCCAATCACGACGGTGAACGAAGCGATCGCCGTGCCGGTGATCGTCCGGAGCTTCTTAATCGCGAGGATCGGGAACGGAATCAGGAAGTTGCAAGTCACCATGGTCCAGAAAAGCGGCGAGTACGACCCGTGCTGCGTGGTCCAAAAGACGGCCATTTCTGACGACTCGTTGCCATACCATGCCGTAAGGCGCTCGGCGAAAACGAAGTAGAACCAGAGCAGGCTCATCACGAGCAGGAGCTTTCCGAGGTTCTCAAAATGAACGGGGAGCAGATAGTCTTCCAAGTGGAGAAGTTTCCGTAAGAGCGCCATGGCAAGAATCAGCGCGGCAATTCCGCTGAAGATCGCGCCTGCAACGAAATAGGGCGCGAAGATCGTGGAATGCCACATGGGCACGGGCGCCATCGCGAAATCCCAAGAGACGATGCTGTGCACAGAAACGGCCACTGGAATCACGGCGATCGACATGATGTGCATAGCGGTCTCAAGCCGGTGCCATTGCTTGGGCGTGCCCGTCCAGCCGAGAGCGAGCACGCCATAGATTTTTTTCTTCACGCCCTCCACGCGGTCGCGAATCAACGCGAAGTCGGGAACCATGGGAAGCAGCAGAAACGTGACGCTGCTGATTAGATACGTGTTGATGGCGAAGAAGTCCCAAAGCAGCGGTGAGCGAATGTTGGGCCAGAGGCCGCGCTCGCTCGGGTATGGAAACAGAAAAAAGGCCAGCCACGGGCGGCCCAGATGGATGATGGGAAACGTCGCGCCGATCGACAGCGCGAAGACCGTGATTACCTCCGCGCAGCGAGTGACGGGCCGGCGCCAAGTGGCGTTCGCGAGGCGCAGGATGGCGGAAATCAGCGTGCCGGCGTGGCTGAGTCCAATCCAGAAGACGAAATTCGTGATGTAGAAGCCCCAGAAAACAGGCGTGCGCAAGCCGGACACGCCGAGTCCCGCATAGACCTGGTGGAAAAACGCGCAAACCGCGGCAACGACCATGCCGGCGAAAAATGCAACCGCAAGCACGTAGCGCCCCGATAGTCCCGAAAGGGGGCGCAGCAAATCGACTGTGATCTGTTCAGGCGTCTTCGCTGCCATGCCAGGAATCCCGTGGAAGATAATTTACTTTGGGCCGAGTGCCGAGTTCGCCGAGCAACTTCGTGGATCGACCGGAACGCGCGAATCGTGACACTTGGCTTTCCGGATCGCTCAGATCGCCGAACACCATGGCGTGAGTGGGGCACGACTGCACGCACGCCGGCTGAATCTCGCCATCTTTCAACTCGCGCTTCTCGGCGGCGGCCTGTATTTCTCCGGCCTTGATACGCTGCACGCAAAACGTGCACTTTTCCATCACGCCGACTTCGCGGACGGAAACGTCGGGATTGAGCTGCAGGTGGAGAGGCTTTTCCCAGACCGGATTGTAAAAATTGAAGTAGCGCACAACGTAGGGGCAGGCGTTCGCGCAATAACGCGTGCCGATGCAGCGGTTGTAGACCTGCCCGTTCAAGCCCTCCGATGTGTGATAGCTCGCGAACGTGGGGCACACAGGTTCGCACGGCGCGGCGTCACACTGCTGGCAGAAGACCGGCATGAACTTCACGGTGACGTCGGGAAACTCGCCTTCGTAATATCGCTCGACGCGAATCCAGTGCTTGGCGCGGCTGAGGGCGGCTTGTTCTTCGCCTACCGTCGAAATGTTGTTTTCGGCGTGGCACGCCACGACACAGGCCTCGCAGCCTGTACATCGGTCGAGATCGATCGCCATACCCCACTGATGAGCCATATTCTCGGACCTTCCTATCGGTG
>Ga0335078_10017516_pt1 | contig 10646 bp, 5 predicted proteins | sample Lox_Sample_32_FD_206711 | JGI IMG/M metagenome (GOLD analysis project Ga0335078, IMG submission 206711) | Soil microbial communities from Loxahatchee National Wildlife Refuge, Florida, United States - Lox_Sample_3.2 | ecosystem: Environmental > Terrestrial > Soil > Wetlands | place: USA: Florida...
TCTGCTCCTTGGCATGCAGGTTCAGTTCTTCCAATTCGGCATACGGGAGCCGCAGAAAGTCTTGCAATTCGTTACTCATCTATCTCCTTATTGATTGGGGTTCGAGGAACTTTGTTCGATCCGAGGTCTACGGGGACGCGGCAATCGCGACCCCTTCATTGTCGGCGCAAGTCAGCATCGCTGGCAACAGTTTCGCCCATAGAATTTGTTTATGGGGTTTATGGGATGGAGGGCGGGCTTTAGCCCGCGCGGGGCTTAAGCCCCGCCGGCAGACCCGACATTGATTGCATGCTAGCGTGTAAGCAATGTACAGGCCATCGGCAACTCCTCCGGCTCGCCGTGCCGCTCCTTCTGGCTCTATTTCCGCCCCGATACTCTTTCACCGGCCGCATCTGGTGGACCCTGGCACTCTACGCGCTTGCCAGAATCTTGGAGCTTCTCGACCACCGTGGGCGGCCATCCCGGGAAGCACGTCGCTGCGGCCGCTGCTGTTTTTGTCTATGTGAATGCGGTCGGTATCTCCTTACTCCTGGTTAAACCCCGTCGCCCGGCGGAACGCCTCTACGTAATGCCCGTCCTTCTTCCCCATCTGCCGCAGCTCCGCTTTCAGCTTCTCCAGCGCCGCCGGATCCCAATCCGGCCGGTACTTTTCAACCGCGGGCGGAAACTGGCTCACGTGCGCCGCCGCCGCGTTCAATTTGATCTCGGCCACGTCGTCGATGTTCACGAAGTAGTTGGCATCCTTCCCCGCATAGTAATAGTATTCCTCGGGCACGCGCCAGGGCTCCAGCCCGTCGTGCAGCCGCTGGTTGGGGAAATAGAGGTGCCATTCGGCCGCGCGGATCGCGTCCACCGTATTGTTGGCCGCCATCCGATGGTCGGTCTTATGCCAGCGCACATAATCGGCGCCGGGGTCCACGCTCAGCACCACGTCCGGGCGATATTTGCGGATCAGTCCGGTCACCTGTTCCACCAGGTCGCGCGGGTTGGCGTATTCCAGCATGCCGTCGTGATATGGCAGCCACAGGATGCTCTCCCTGGTAATGCCCAGGATCCGGCAGGCCTCCTCCTCTTCGTGCATGCGGATGCGCGCCAGGCGCTCGCTGGTCATGTCGGGGTCATACGATCCCTTGTCGTCGTTGGTGTAAATGACGATGTGGATATGGTTGCCGTTCTTCGCCAGCTTGTACAGCGTGCCGGCGCAGCAGAAGGTGTCGTCGTCCGGGTGCGGCGTGAACAGCATCACGGTCTTGCCGCGCATATTCTCCAGACGGTCCGGCTCCTGGGCTTGGCCCAAAGCCAGGGCGAAAACTGCGAAAGTCAAAATCGGGATTCTCATATCAATCAGAATGGAAGGATAACCCCGGCGGTTACCCACGTGCAAGCGGGGACAAAAGACCGGCGTTCAAAATGAGAGAAAAACTCTTGCCGTTCAAGCTCGAGCGGCCCATCGGAATCTTCGATTCCGGCGTGGGCGGCCTGACCGTGCTGAAAGCGCTGCGCCGCAAGCTGCCGCATCGCGATTTCGTCTACCTGGGCGACACCGCGCGCGTCCCGTATGGCCGGAAACCCGCCGCCATGGTCGCGGAATTTGCCTATGGCATTACCGAGTTCCTGCGCCGGATGGGCGTCGCAGGCGTGGTGATCGCCTGCAACACCGCTTCCGCATCCGCCTTGCCGGAGTTGGCCGGATGCTTCTCGATTCCCATCTGGGGCGTGATAGAGCCGGGTGTGGAAGCCGCCGCCCGCCTGACGCGCATCGGACACGTTGGCGTGATCGGCACCCAGGGCGCCATCGCCAGCGGCGCCTACCAGCGGCGTCTCGAACAGCGCGGGCTGACGGTTTGGGCGCGCGCCTGCCCCATGCTGGTTCACATCGTGGAGGAGGGGCTGGCGGGTTCACCGGAATGCGATCTGCTGCTGCACCATTACCTCGACGGCCGTGCCGCCATTGACACGCTCATCCTGGGATGCACACACTATCCACTCTTGCGCGATGCCATCCAGCGCGTGGTCGGCGATGCGGTAACGCTGGTAGATAGCGCCGAGGCGCTGGCCCAGACCGTTAACGGGAGCATGGGCGCGGACCCGCCGACGGGCGCTCCGGGCCGCATCGTGCATTTCGTGACCGGCGATCCGCTGGCCTTCGCGCACACATCCGCGGCGATTGGCGAGGTGCAGGGCGAACTGGCGCCCCTGGCGGTCACTGAGCTGATCCGTTTGCAGCGTGGGACTACGCCCCGCTAAGCCGCGCCCGCACTACTTCCATCATGCGCGCCGGATCGCTGATGCGCACGGCCGCAAAGCCGGCCGCACGGGCGCTCTCCATGCCCGGCGGCGAGTCTTCCACGGCCAGAGCGCTATGGATCCCCAGGCGCTGGCCCGCCAGCACGTAAGGATCGGGAGCCGGTTTATGACGCTTGACATCGTCGCCGCCAACCACCGTCCCCAGGTACTGGCGAATGCCCGACGCTTCCAGGAATGGCTCGATTTCCGCATGCGAGCTGGAGGAAACCACGCCCAGCTTATATTGCCCGGAAAGCTCGCGAAAGAACTCCGTCACCCCTTCGACGAACGGCGGGTTGGCGGCCATGCGTTCGCGGAACCGCTGCTTCTTCAGCGGATACTGCTCCCAAAGTTGAGCGGGATCGGCCGGCGGATCGGCCAGCCTGGCGAAGACCTTGACCATGCTGCTATCCACCGCGCCCACGCAGTGGGCCGCATAGACCTCCCAGGTCACGGGCACGCCCAATGGCGCCAGCACCTCGCGCCAACAGTCGCAGTGCAGCGGCTCGCTATCCACCAGCACGCCGTCGAAATCGAAAAGAATCGCTTGAAACTCTGGCATGAGTGCAGAGTTTCAGTTTATCGAACTGGCGGCTCCGATTGACAGAAACCGCTCTCTGACGGTCGCGGCTCGCGCGCTCGGTGCGACGATTACCGAGCCGCGACCGTGAGGGAGCGGTAGCACTCTAAGGCTGGCTGGAAGCGCTGCCCGTGCCTGGATACACTCCCATGACGCTCAGCGTATCGCCGGAGTTCACAAAGGCTTGTAACTGAGCTTGCGTATAGGTCGTGCCGGTATCGCTGATATAGTTGCCGGACGAGGGCTGATAGAGCAACCCGTGCACCTGCGTATGGCCCTGGATGGTGAGCGTGCCTCTGGCGATCAGATCGATGTTGCCCGCACTGGCCTGCGACTCGAGTGTCGCCCAGGTGGTCGCGGCAGCGGCGCTGTTTGCCGCCGTCAACGTGATGGTGTATCCCACCGCCGGAGCCGTCCCCGTGTCGAAGCACAGGCTGTATGCGATGATGTCGGTTTTCTCCGTCGTGGTGTAGCCGCTGAACAGCGGGCTGGACAGGAAAGCCGCCAGCCCCGGGAAGATGCCGTCATGCCCCAGCCCAAAACCATCGATGGTGGTAGCGGCCTCGTTGAATAGCAGTTTCTGATAGACGTTCCTCAACTCCGGCACTTTCATCGGCTGCGGACTCACCGTGCCCAGCATCACTGCGTCGATGTGCCGGTCCGAACCCGGGCCGGGGTCGGAGGTATGGCACTCGTTGCAGGTCCCTTTCTTCTTAGCGACGCCCGTGCCCGCAACTGTGAGGAAATCGGACTGCCCGGTGACGGGATTCCCGCCACCCAAAGAGGTCGGCAGCGTGCGGTCCAGGTTCTCGTTAGGGTTCGGCAGGAACAGGATGCTGTTGACGAAGTTGGTGTAAAGCGACATATCCGTGCCGGAAATCTGTGAGCCGCCCATCAACTCGTTGAAGGCCGCGTTGAACGCCGCGAAGTTGGGCTTGTCCCCCCTCCAGTGATACGGCGAGAGGTTCAGCAGACCGCGCAACGTTTGTGTAGTCATGGGCCCCTTCATGGGGTGAAACTCAATGGTGACTCCGTCCTGCACAACGGCGGTCATACTGCCAGACGGATCGCCCAGGTTCCAGGCCAGGTGGTCCATGTCGCCATCCACGTGACAGGAGGCGCACGCCCCCGTGCCGTTGCCGGAAAGCTTCGCGTCGTAAAGGAACCCGCGACCCGCTTTGAGCAAGGCAGGCGTGGGATCGGCGCCCACCGCGATTTCGCCGGTCACCGTTCTGGTAGCTGTATCGATCACTGAAATGGTGTCGGAAATGCGGTTCAGCGCGTACAGCGTCCGGGCCCGCGAGTTGAGCGCCAGGCCTCTGGGTCCACGCTTGGTGGTGGAACTGACCGTTGCCCCGACGCTTTGCGGGTTTACTTCCACAAACCCATCCACATTCCCGTTGGTGTCCACTTGCGCCACGCGATCCGTGCCAAAGGACGCCACGTACATGAAATCCCCGCTGGGATCGAAGACTACGCCGGCCGGTTGCGCCAGCGCCGTGCTCAAGGCTTGCGGATTGGGGAGGGTGGCATAGTTGATGTTCGGATTCAGATTGAAAGGCGTAACCGTGCCGGAGGCGATTTGAATGCGCGTGATCTGGTTATCCACCCAGTGGCCGTCCAGGTTTGGCTGGAAGAAGGTGAGGTTCCGGGCAGCCGTGTTGGCAACGTATAGGTCCCCGGTGACCGGGTTGACAGCCAGGCCCAGGTTGACGGTGCCCACACCCGAATAATAGCCAGCGATGGAAGGCGTGGCGCCCGCTTTGATGGCTACCACTCCATTGTCCGGCATCTTGTACTTGATATCCGAAGTCCAATTCGGGTCAGTGGCCGCGACGATCAGCGCCACCTGCGGCGGCGCCGGCAAGGCGGTATTAAAAGCGGGAACGCACAGCGCGGGGTTAAACGTCGTCTGACCCTTCACTCCGCATGGCGGCGGCGCCAGATTCGGCGAGATGATAGTGGTGGCGTTCCCGGCAATCGCAAAAGCGGCGTAGACCGTCTTGCCATCCGGGCTTACCGCCAGCGCGCGCGGGCTGCCGCCAAACACGGGAAGCGCAGCGATCAAACCGTGTGTGGTCAAGTCGAACACCGCGATGGCATTGTCCCGCGACATGCTGACGTAAGCCTGATTGCCGGCGAACACAACATCCATCGGCTCGGTACCGGCGGCGAGCGTATCCATCACAATGCCCTGCGAGACCGAAACTACGCTCACACTGTTGGACACCTGGTTGACAACCCATGCTTCGTCGTTGGTGCGCGGATTCACGGAAACTGGTCCCAGCCCGACGGGGATCTCGGACAGCAAAGTGGGACTGCCTGGCGTGGTGACGTCGAACACGGAAAGCGAGGCGTTCGGCGTGTTTACGGCAAACAGGAGCGTGCCGTCCGCCGAGAGGCGCACGGGGTTGGTCTGGGCTTCCTCGAAATTAGCGAAGACTGGCGGTGTGGCCTGCGCCCGCGTCGGGTTACGAGACAATAGCACGGCCAGCAGCGCCAGCAGAATCACTGATCCAATAGCTTTTCTAGTGAACGACATGTTCCTTCTCCGTCTAGCTGTTGAATTCCCAGTGGCGTGATTATCCCGGCCGCAACCAGCCGCGGCGTGGCTGGCTACGCGGCGGATCGGAGCCTGCTAAAGCTACTGTAGGACACTCGTGGGTAGCCGTCAAGCACGGTCCGAAGAATACGGTACTACGCTAATGACATGGGCGTGACTCCTGCGCTGGGGTATCGAACGATACCATCGAACGATTGCCCGAAGGAGATCTCTCACCACACCCGGCAAGGCTTGTCCCGCACCATTGGCTGCCCCACTTTGCAGGCGAAGGCCGTGGCGAACTCCGGCATGTTCGAAACCACGCCGTTGATGCGATACTCCGGCGGCGAGTGCGGATCGGTGATGGCGTGCACCCGCTTGCTCTCGGCGCGCTCGTCGCCGCAGGCCCACTGCGCGAATCCGATGAAGAACCGCTGCTCCGGGGTGAAGCCGTCGCGGGGCATGAGCTTCCGGTCGCGGGTGGCGTCCTTCCAGGCCATATAGGCGAGCAGTTCCCCGCCCAGGTCGGCGACGTCTTCGCCCAGCGTCAGGCGGCTGTTGATCTTGATGTTGTCCACCACGGTGTATTGCGCATACTGATCGGCAACACAATCGGCGCGCTTTTGGAATTCTTTGGCATCCGCCGCGGTCCACCAGTCGTGCAAGTTGCCGTGCGCGTCGAACTGCCGTCCCTCGTCGTCGAAGCCGTGCGTCAATTCGTGGCCGATGGTCCCGCCGGTGTCCCCATAGTTCGGCGCGTCGTCCATCTTGGGATCGAACAGGGGCGGCTGCAGCACGCCCGCCGGAAAGTTGATGTCGTTCATCTGTGGATCGTAGTAGGCGTTCACCGTGGGCGGTGTCATGCCCCACTCGCCGCGATCCACCGGCTTGCCGATCTTGGCCAACTGGCGGCGCCCTTCAAAAACCGCCGCGCGATACGCGTTGCCCGCAAAATCGGCGCGCTCGATGCGGATGGAGCTATAATCGCGCCACTTGTCCGGATAGCCGATCTTGTTCGTCACCGCATGCAGCTTCTTGAGCGCCTGCTGCCGGGTGGCTTCGCTCATCCACGGCAACTGTTTGATATCGTCCTCCATGGCCTGCTCTATCTCCTTGGTCATGGTCAGCGTGCGCGCCTTCATATCCGGGCTGAACGTGCGCTCCACAAACACCTGCCCCAGCGCCTCGCCGAGGTCGTTATCCACGTACTGGACGCAGCGCTTCCAGCGCGGCCTCTGCTGCGGCGTGCCGCGCAGATACCTGCCAAAGAAATCGAAATTAGCGTCCACGAAGGGCTTGGAAAGATACGGCGCGCGGTCGTGCACCAGGTGCCAGCGCAGGTACGCCTTCCAATCGGCGAGCCGGGTGGCGCCCAGCAGGGTTTCCACTTCCTTGAAGAAGGCGGGCTCGGTCACGTTGTATTCGTTCAACTCGCCCAGGCCGCTGGCTTTCAAGTAGCGCGTCCAGCTCAAAGCCGGCGTCAGCGCCTGCAATTGGCCGCGGTCCATCTTGTGGAATAGCTTATAGGGATCGCGCTGTTCCACGCGCGTCAGCGAGGCCTCGGCCAGCGCGGTTTCGATGCGCATGATGGCGCGGGCTTCCTTCGCCGATTGCGCCCGCGAATCGCCCGCCAGTTCCAGCATCCGCTGCACGTGCGCCACATATTTCTTTCGGATTTCCCTGGATTTTTTGTCGGTCTTGGTGTAATAATCGCGGTCCGGAAGGCCCAGGCCGCCCGCTCCGGCGAAGGCGATTTCGCGCGAGGAATCCGCGTAATCCTGGCTGGCGCTGAAGCTGAACAGCATGCCGAAATCCTGGGCCAGGTGCTCGCGGGCCAGCAACTCAGGAAAGTCCGCCACCGAGTGCAGCGCGGCAATGGCGGCGAGCTCCTCGCGCAACGGACCGGCGCCGGCCTTCTCCACGGCGGGTTCATCCATGCACGCCGCGAAGAAATCGCCAATCTCGCGCTCCACCGCCGAGCGCGCCGGGTTCGGCTTGGCGGTGTCCTCCAGAATGCCCCACAAGAAGCGCTCATTATCCTGCTCCAGCTTGGCGTAGACGCCCCAGCTCGACTGGTCGGCTGGAATGGGATTCTTCTTCAGCCACCCGCCGCACGAGTAGCGATAGAAATCCTGGCACGCATTGACCGACTGATCCATGTCGGTCAGATCCAGGCTGGGGCTATAAGGAAGCGATTGGAGCGGCGTTTCCGGAGCCTGCGCGAAGGCAGCCACGGCCGCGAACAACAGGATCGAAGGTAGTCGCATAACGTTTCACCGAAGCAATGAGGGTAACACTACGGATCGGCCGGCGGTGGACGGCCCGGTCTGAAGGGTTCGCTCGAGGCCGGTTCGACACTGCAAGTTAAGGAAGGTAATAAGAAGCACAAATTACAATAGGGTAACAGGTCAAATAACTGAAAATGTCATCATAAATTACATTGACACGCCGGAATTCTTCGCCTACATTTATTCGAAGGGGATACGGACATGCAAATTGGCCGACTTTGTAAGATACTCGTAACATTCTTGCTCATTGCGATGTGTGTTTGTGCACAATCGGATTTCGGTTCGATTGTGGGCTTCGCCAAAGACCCCTCGGGAGCGGTGATCCCGAAGGCAAAGGTAGTGGTCACCAATGAGGCCACTGGCGTCGAGCGCTCCACCGAAACGAATGAGTCCGGCTACTATGTGGTAACTAACGTGCCGCCGGGTCTCTATACCGTGACAGCGGAAGCCCAGGGCTTCAAGAAGTTTGTCAGCGCGCAAAACCGGCTGCAGCCGAACTCCACGCTCTCGGTGGACGCCTTGCTGACGTTGGGCAAGACTACGGAGACGGTAGAGGTGACGGCCGCGGCGGCAACCCTGCAGACGGAATCCGCGGCGGTGCAGAACGAAGTCACCGGCACCCAGGTGCAGGACGAGGAACTCAACGGCCGCAATCCCGTGTACATGGTGCAGTTTCTGCCCGGAGTCCGCGGTGGCGGCACCATCGGCGATCCCAATTTCACTTCCACCGGGGGCCAGTCCTGGCAGATCAACGGCGCACGCACCTGGGATACGCTCATCACTTTCGACGGCGCACCCGCGGTGCGGACGCGCGCCAATGGCGCAGTCATCGGAGTAGCCGACGTGGATTCGACCCAGGAGATCCAGGTCATGACCGCCGATTACGCGGCGGAATATGGGCGCGCCGCGGGCGGACAGATCCGCCTGGTCACCAAGAGCGGCACGCGCGACTTTCACGGCGATCTGTACGAGTATTTCCGCAACTCCGATCTGAACGCGAATACCTGGCAGCGCAATCTCAGTCCCACAACCAACTTCACCATCCCATTTCGCTACAACAATTTCGGCGGCACCATCGGCGGCCCCATATGGGCTCCGGGGTTAAGCGACAAACTCAGGGAAAGGCTTTTCTTCTTCGTGGGGGAAGACTGGATTCGCGACCGTAATACCGACACGCAAACCCAGGCGGTGCCGACCGATTTGATGCGGCAGGGCAACTTTAGCGAGTTGCTGAGCGCCAACCCATGGTATTCCGGCTCGCATGTCATTTACGATCCCGCCACGTGCCCGAGCGTCGGCGCGGCATCCTGCGTGCCCTTCGCGAACAATATCATCCCCACAACCCGCCTGAGCCCCAACGGGATTGCTATTATCGATGCCTATCCCGCCCCCACTCCCGGCTACCTCCAGGGAAACCAGAACTGGATCGCGCAGGCCGCGCATCCCTACAACCAGCGCAAGGACATTCTGAGTATCGACATCCTGGCAACCGACAAGCAGCGCATTTCCGGACGCCGCCAACAGGCCTCCTATTTCGAGTATCAACCCTTTGATCAGGGCTCCGGCGAGACCGGCAAGTATTTCCGGCGGCCCAATCAGACCAACACGGTGTCCTGGCTATATACAATCAGCCCGACCGTGATCAACGAAGCGCGCATCAGCTTAAGCCTGGACGACGTTTACATTCCAGTGAACACAACGCTCCCGGGCTTTAACCGGTCGCAGTTCGGGATTGATTATCCCTACCTGTTTGCCGGCAAGGACATTCCCGGCAAGATTCCCACCGTGAACGTACCCAACTTTTACGGATTGGCCGGCGGCCCGTACCCGTCGCATTCCTCGGGACCAATCTGGACCGGCGCGGACACTCTCACCAAGGTATGGCGGAATCACACTTTCCGGTTTGGTTTCGCTTACGAGTATTCCGGCGAGAACGATGGCGACCAGATCAACGTCAGCACCGTGCCCGGCGGCAGCAATAACCAAAACGGCACTTTCACCCTAACCGACTCCCGCACCGGACTGGGCGCCACCTCCGGTATCGGCATGGCCAACCTGGCGATGGGGCTGGCGGACAGTTATACGGAGATTGGGCCTCGCGCGCTCACCATCTGGCGCTCCTGGATGTTGGAGGAGTTCGCGCAGGATTCCTGGAAGGTGAATGAGAAGCTGCACGTCGATTACGGCGTTCGCTTCACCACCATCTGGGGCTTCCATCCGCTGTGGGGAAATGCCGACTACTTCGATGGGGCCGCTTACAATCCGGCGGAGGCGCCGCAGGTCAGCCCAACCACCGGCAACGTCATCCTGGGCGCGGGCAACCCGTATGACGGCGTGGTAATTCCCGGACTCAGTCAATTCCCCAGCGCCGCCACGGGCCGCGTGCTGGCCGCCAATCCCAGCGCCGGGGAGTGCGACGGGTCACCATGCACGGGTCTTTTCGATCCCAGCTTATCCAGGGATTACATCAACACTTACACGCCGGTCCAACCGCGCTTGGGCATCGCTTACCAACTTGATCCCAAGACGGTTCTGCGTGCGGGCGCCGGGCGCTTTGTCACCAAGATGGGAGTGATCGATAATGTTTTCCCCGGCGGCAATTCGCCGTTTCAGCCGTTCGTCACGGTAAGTAACGTTTCGGTGGATAACCCCGGCGCATCCCTGACCTCCGGAACCGCCGCGCCGCTGACCATCACCACGCTAAACCGGAATCTGAAGGCGCCGGAGGCGTGGAACTGGAACTTCACCGTGCAACGGGAGCTTCCGTGGAGCTCGGTGCTCTCGGTCGGATACGTGGGGCATCGCGGCCTGCACGCTTGGGAAGTTTATGACATCAACCAACCCACCGTGGGCGCGTTGCAGGCTAGTCCGGGCGTCAACGTGAACTACCTGCGCCCGTTCAAGGGCTTCGCCGCCATCCAGGAAGAAGAGAGTGCGGCCAGTTCCATGT
>Ga0335078_10017517_pt1 | contig 10646 bp, 9 predicted proteins | sample Lox_Sample_32_FD_206711 | JGI IMG/M metagenome (GOLD analysis project Ga0335078, IMG submission 206711) | Soil microbial communities from Loxahatchee National Wildlife Refuge, Florida, United States - Lox_Sample_3.2 | ecosystem: Environmental > Terrestrial > Soil > Wetlands | place: USA: Florida...
AATCATCGAGAAAGCCAAGCAGAAAGGCCGGATCGAAATCGAATTCTATTCCTCGGAAGACCTTGACCGGATCTATACGACAATTGTAGGGGAACCTACTTAAGCAGTTGCAGGATCTCGGCCAGTTCTCTGCGTATTTCGGGTAACCGGTCGTCTGAAAACAGTTCCTGCTGCGCGCGTTTCGCTTTCAATTTCGTCTGTTTGCCGCCGGCCTGCAACGATTGCCGCGCCCCTTCAATCGTGAACCGCTTCTCGTAAAGAAGATGCTTGATTCGCAGAAGAAGCTCGACGTCCTTCCGACGATAGAGCCGGTGTCCCGTGCCGGATTTCTTGGGCGTCAGCTGGGAAAACTCACTCTCCCAATACCGCAGGACATAGGGCTCCACTCCAAGTAGGCCGGCTACTTCGCCGATTTTGAAGTACAGCTTGTCCGGTATTTCAGGAGTCCCCGCACGCACTGCAGCGTCCGCCATGCCCAATCGACATCCTAACTCACGTGATTGTCGAAAGTCACTCTGTCGCCGCTCGGATCAAGTGCTGCCCGCGCGGTAAGAAGATACTGAACCCTCCCGCGAAAGCCGGCGGCCGCTCTACGCCATCGATTTCGATATGGGTCACCTGATGATCAAAGATCGCAATCGCCCGGGCCGAGCTGCAATAGGAAAACTCGACCTTTGTCGCGTTCACCACTCGCGCACTCAGTAAATCGCCGTTCAACTGGACCATACCAAGGCCAGGCGGCCGCGGGGCCGCCTCCACCGCATGCAAACCGGCGGGCAGCCAGAGAATTTGCCCGTCGGCAGCCGGCCAAAGCTGCCCGTCCACGAGGGCACTTCCTTTCCAGGGCAGACCGACGGGTGCGGCGGAATCGATTCGTAGTGCCGAACCGGTCCGCTCGATGCGAGTTACCGTCGCTGCCGCGGAAGGCAGCAGGCCCACGTCAACCGGCATCAGCGAACTCTCGAAATACAGCGCCACTCTCGGGAAGTGTTGAGCCGCCGCATGCACCAACTGCAGCAGTTCGGTCCCGGTCTGCTGCCTGGTGGGATAAACATTCTGGTAGCGCTCGACGATATTTATGTCGATCCCCAGTTTTTCGGGGTGTGGCGTCAGTGTCTGGTACCGTGCCGCCAGCGTGTCATATCTTTGCGGCCCGAGGTGCCAAACGGTCGCGGGATCCTCAATCAGGAATGTGAATGGATAGCGGCTGAGCAACGGCAACACGCGGGATGCGTCGGCGCCGACGGCATCGCGGATCCCGGGGTCCAGAGCGTCGTCGACATGAGTCAACACCAGATCGAGGTCCGGCTTCTCGCGGCGGGCCGCCTCGAGCACTGCCAGCCACTCCTCTTGCATCCGGCGCGCAAGATCCGCCCGATCGTTCAGAAACAACCGTTGAGAGGCCGCATCCGTCCGCGAAGAGAACAATTCCAATGGGTCGAAACCGTGTTTCGCGCGGAATGCCGCGCGCACGTCATCGTTCATCGGCGTGAACCGCGATGGATTCCCAATGCCCTCGAGCGACTCGAAGTACAGCTCGGCCAGATTCACGCCATCCCAATCGAACCGCCGCAGCAGGTCGCGCACGCCGGCGGAAACGGCATGGAAGCAGTCGCGGTTTGCCAGGTTCATGAGCTTGCGCCAATCCAGCTCCGCGTCTTGCTGCGTGGCGGTCTTCTCCCGCCATTGCGGATGCTCCTCCCAGAAACGCTCACTCACGTGCGGCAATTCGAACCACGCGTAAACCAGAATTCCGTTGCGGTGACAGGTCTCGACCAATTGGCGCAGCCAGGCATCGGCTGCCGGATCCGGTTCGTAATAATGCCACGCCGCCACGTGCAGCGCCGCGATTCCGGCCTTGCGCCAACGCGCGGCGAAATAATCCAGGTCGACGCGCGACCGGTAGGCGGAATCGAAGAACACCCATAGCCGCGCCGACCGGAAAGGTGGATCGAACCCGAGATCGCCAAGCGCGGCCAGGAGGTACGGGAATCGCTCATACCCCACAATTCCCGGCGAGGTCGCAACCCACAGCACGGCGCCGCTTCCTTTTCGCAGGCCGGCCAGCAGCGGAGCGCCCGACCACCGTTCGCGCGCAAACACCCGGGCGCCTTCGGGTATCTGAAACACCGGCATTTCGAGAGCATGTTCCCAGACAATCGAAAGCTTGGGCTGATGCGCATCGATCAGGCTTGCGACCCGGACATTCTCCGGGGTCCGGACAAAGCCGAACATCCCGGCGAGCGAGGATTCGCCTTCCAGAATCAGGATGGCGCCGCTCTCGACGCGCGCCGTCAATTCCACGGAAGCCGAAGCACCCGGGCGCGCAACCACCACGTGTGCCATGCTCGCGGGCTGTAATTGCATGCCGATTGACGAGAGAATCTGGGGCCAGGAGCCCCCCTGGTCGGAGAGGATCGCGAAATACGGAAGATCCGCGGCCGCCGCAGCGAGGCACGCCAAGGCCCAGCTAATGAGTAAACGCATACCAGATTCCGCCGCGAACATCCCGGAAGTGGGGAGGCTGGCCTGCTTCCGCAATCAGGTACGCACCGCTCAGCACATCGAATGTGAAGAACATCGCTTGCGGCATTCGGGAGGTTCGAAACCGGATTCCGGGACCCAGTTCTATGAAATTTGCCCAGCGCTGGCGTTTGCTGTCGATAGTGAAGTTCGCGTTCCACTGCAGTTGAGCGCGCAACCGCTTAGGGCCGACGGCGCACCCGGCGCGGGTCTGGCTGTACAGGAGAGAATCGTTTCCGAAGCGGCTCAGAAAGACCGCATCGGCGGTGGTGGCGACAAAAGGCCCGGAATTCTCGCCGGCCAGGGTCGCTCCCCAGTTGTGACCAACGGAAAGGCCGCCGCGATAGTCGGGCACTTTGTGGCCGGTGAGATAACCCATGGCGGAGCCGGCTTCGGCCCATCCCATCAGGCCATGCCAAGGAGTGGTCGCGACGCCGACTCCCACGATAAACGCACTTTCGGAGAGATACTCGGGCGAAACCGCGCCGATGGTCTGCCGCGTATCCCCAATGAATCGCACGCTGAGATACGGCCGGAACGGAAGGCCGGTCCGCACATCGGTCTTGACCTGGCTGTAGGAAAACAGATCGTGCCAACGGCTGGAAAAGAGAGGATAAAACCAGGCAGTCGTGCGAAAATGCGCGGCGCCGGCGCGGAGATTGTGCCAGGCACGGCCGGCTTCGGACGCGATTCGCGGATCAGCGCTATGGCGCGCCAGGTCGAACCAGCGGGCGGCTTCCCCATCGCGACCCAGAATGTTGCAGGTCCAACCGAGTTCGAGCATCAGGCTGGAATCGTCCGGCGCGGCTTCGTGGGCGATGAGCAGGTACTTCAGCGCGTCCTTCATAAATCCGGCCTTGATGCTGCGCTCCGCCATGAGCCGGGCATCCACAGCCGCGGGCAAGGGATCGGGGTGGGGCTCGAGTCGCTGCTGGAGCCGGAGAACGGCGCGCACCCGATTGGCGAGATCCGGATCATTCCCGGCGAGGACACGATCGAAGAGAGGCTGCGCACCCGCCGTTTCGTCACGCGCGTACAGCAGGAAACCGAGCTGCGTGGCGGAGAGCAGATCGTGCGGCGCGGTCTCGGTGAGAACACGGAATTCGCGCTCCGCCTCGAGCGCGCGGCCCATGCGTAACAGCAGATAGCCCAGCTCACGGCGGAGCTCGACGTTGGCCGGATCCAACTGTAAAGCGGAGCGGAATTCCGAGACGAAAGGATAGCGGTCTGGAAGCAGCTCGCGCGCCATTTCGGCGGCGCGCGGTTCGCCGCCGCGCGAAGCGGCCAGCAGCGCGGCGTCGGCGTCATCCAGACGGTTTCGCTGCTTCCAGACACGGCCGAGCGCGACCAGCACCGAACGCCGGTCGGGCAAAATCCGCCAGGCCTTTTCATAATGCTCGGCGGCAAGCGCGAGCTCGTCGCGCTGCTCGGCGAGCGTGGCGAGTTCGAAATGGTCGCTGAAACTGTCGGAGCCGAGATCGATGGCTTTCCGCCAGCGCTCGATGCCGGCAGCCAGCGGAGCGTCAATGTTCTGAAACGCCGCCTCGGCAGTGGCATTGCCGCTCTTGCGAAGACGGTCAAAGATTCGCCGGGCCTCGGCCTGCTGCTTGGTTTCATAGCAGAGGAAGGCGTACTCGAGGCCAAGTTGCGCATCCTCGGGAGCGAGGAGCAGCGCTTGTTGAAACTGGTCGCGGGCGAGTTCATTCTCGCCGATTTTCAGGTAGGTGTAGCCGAGGTCCTTGCGGATGGACACGCGCCCGGGCGCGGCTTCCAGCGCTTCGAGGAAGCCGGCGATTGCATGATCGTAATCGCGCGCGCGCAAGGCTTCGTAGGCGCGCGACAGTGTTTCATAGGCCGGATCCGCGGCCGGCGCGCGGGCGAGTCCGGCGGCCAACAAGAGGACGGCAACACGCATTTTTTCCGATCAGCGAGATAGTGCAACGAGGCGGGGAATCTTCGCGGAAAATTATAAGGCCGCTTTGCGGTAGAGGAGCCAGCCCGAACCGACCATGGCGGCGGCTCCGGCGGCCAGCTTGCCTTCGTACCACCAGACCTGGCGGACATCGGCGGTGGGAATGACGCTGCAGAGCAGGCACACGAGCGTGACCGCGAGACCGGCCGCGGCCGCTCCTTTCCGGCCTGCTTTCCACGCGCTGAAGAACATATAAATGTAGGGCAGAAAGCCGCCGATGAGCATCAGCGACACCAATTCCTGATAGGCCACCTGCATGGTGTCGCCAAGCTGGCTGAGCAGGAGCAGTGACGACGAGACAATGCCGAGCGTCACAATCGCGATGTGCGGGGTATGCCAGCGCGGATGGATGCGGGCGAAGGCATCGGGGAGGAGATGGTCGATGCCGGCCGCGAAAGGCATCCGCGAAAGCGCCGTCCCGAAGCCGCCGAAGGCGCCGAAGCCGGAGATCACGACCAGCAGCGCGATGATTGCGGAAATCCACGGCGCGGCGAGAACCCGGCCAACCGCGTCGCCTCCCTGGGCAATTCCACGGACGTCGCTGATCATCCTGGCAGGCAGGAGCACAACCAGTGCCAAGGTCGCCGTCGCATAGAAAACCGCCACAGATGAGGTCGTCACCCAGATGGCGGATTTCACCCGCCGCTGCGGCGAACGGATTTCGGCATTCATCATACCCAGCACTTCGATGCCGGTCATGCCGTAGGCAATAGCGGCCCAGAAGGCGGCGGTACGCCAATCCAGTTTCGGCACGAAGTTCAGCGGCGTGGCCGGACCCTGATGCCCCCAACGGATCGCCGCGGCAGCGATTAAGATTGCGGCCAGGGCTACGACCGCCAGCGCGCCGCCGTTTTCGGTCCATTTTCCGGTTTTCAACCCGACGAGGTTGCTGCCGAGGGCGATCCAGATGGCGGCCAGCGAACCGCCGATCAGGAACGCTCGGCTATCGGCCAGGTAGGCATAGCTTGGGCCGAGCGTATAGGCTGCGGAACTCAGAAAGAAGATGGCGGCGCTGGGAAACCAAAATGCCATGCCAATCCAGTAGAGCCAGAACGAGATGAAGCCGTGGGCAGGGCCGAAATCATTGCGGGTCCAGGCATAGAGGCCGCCGGCTTCGGGATACTTCGCCATAAGCGCGGAAACCGAGCTGGCCAGCGGAACTCCGAGGAAAAGGCCGGCAATCAGCCACACGGTGACGCTCGCCGGGCCGGCGTGAGCGGCGGCGGGAATCCAGCGCGGGCTGGCCATGCAGACGAAGCCGAAGAAAGCCAAATCGCGGACGCCGAGTTCGCGGCGCAGGCCGGCTTTCGGCTCGGGTTCGACAGCGATGGCGACACGGGTGGGCGCGGGATGGTCTCTGAGCACGGAAGTGGTTTGAGGATATCATGCGGAAGGGTAGAGACGGGAAGCTTGAATGCGGGTCACGATCGACGCCGTACCGCTGTTGTTCCGGAGCGCCGGCGTCAAGAATTATCTCCACTACTGGATTGAGCACCTGCGCGGGGCCGCGAAGGGAACGGAGATTCGACTGTTTCCGTGGATCACGAATCTACCTTCTCTAAATCACGAGGCTTCGATCGCCGATCCCGTGACGACGCATCTGCGGGTCGGGATGTGGTTTCTCATGAATCGGATTGCCGGCCTGGAACAGCTGTTGGGTTCTAGCGATATTTTTCACAGCACCAAGCTGTTGCGGCCGCCGCGCGGGGCACGGCTTACGGCCACGCTCTACGATTGCACCTGCTGGCTGATGCCCGAAATGCACGCCGCCACCAACGTTGCGTTCGAAAGCCAATTCGCGGAACGCATCCTGCGGCGAGCGGACGGGCTGATCGCGATTTCCGAGAATACGCGGCAGGATGCCGTTCGCGTTCTTGGTCTCCCGCCAGAGAAGATTCATGTCATCTACCCGGGTGTGCCCACGTCATTTTTCGAGGTGACTCCCGAAATGGCGGGCGCGGTCGTTTCCCGATACGGCTTAACGCGCCCGTATGTGCTGTTCGTCGGTACGATTGAGCCTCGGAAGAACGTGGATCTGCTGCTGGATGCCTACGCAGCCCTTCCCGCTTCGACTCGCGCGGAATATGAGCTGGTGTTGGCCGGGCCGGAAGGGTGGGCGTCTCCGAAGACGCGAGCCCGGCTGCAAACGCCGCCGGCCGGCATCCGGTACCTGGGCTACGTGGGAGAAGCGGATCTGGCGGGGCTCTACGCCGGGGCGACGGCCTTTGTCTACCCGTCTCTGTATGAAGGGTTCGGATTTCCGGTAGCGCAGGCGATGGCGGCCGGCGTTCCGGTGGTGACATCGAACCTGTCGTCGTTGCCGGAAATCACGGGCGGAGCCGCCCTGCTCACGGATCCGCGCAGCGAAGGAGAATTGCGGGAGGCGCTGAACCGGATCCTGACGTCGAGCTCCGTGCGCGCCACGTTGAAGCAGCAGGCGCGTCCCATAGCGGCTCGTTATTCCTGGGCGGAATGCGCGAGCCAATCGGTGCGATTTTTTGAGGACGTTGCGGGAACTAGGGTGTGAGTAGATCGAGCAACTGGGCGGCAACCGTGATGGTGTCGCCCAGACGCAGGTCGAAATCGGGATGATCCCAGCTCAAGACCGCGGGCCGGTGCGCCGCGCCATGCCCGGTCAGCACATGCAGACCACCGCGTAGGCCAGCGGCATGGCCCGCCTGCAAATCGTCGAGTTTGTCGCCGACGATCCAGGAGCGCTTCAGATCCAAGTGAAGCAACCGCCCGGCAGCCAGAAGCATACCGGGACGCGGCTTGCGGGCCGGATGATCGGGATGATTCCACGGGGCGATGCCGTCCGGATGGTAGGGACAGGCCAACACGGCATCGAGGGCGGCGCCTTGGCCGGCCAACTGCTCGGTCACATGTTCTTCGATGGCCTGGAAGGCGTCCCATCCGAAGTAGCCGCGGGCGATGCCGGCTTGATTGGTGATCTCCACGACGGGGATCTTGCGGCGATTCGCCTCGGCGATGAGGGAGGCGGCTCCCGGGATGAACGCCACGTCATGGACACGCGAGAGATATCCGGGGTCTTCGACGATGACTCCATCCCGGTCGAGAAAGAGGCCGGGCCGGGGATGGTCGGGACGAGGCGTTTTGACGTGGAACCAGATTCCGAGAGACGGATCAAAGCCGGGGAGCGTTGTGGATTGCGTGAACAAGGGTGTTCGGTCTCGCAATGGTTCAGCCGGCGGTGGTGATCGGGTCAGGACGTTCCTGCGCCACCAAGTCGCGTTCAACTTCCTGGCACAAATAGTGATACAGGCAGAGATGCGCCTGTTGAATCAGCGGGGTGGAGCGGGAGGGCACGGCGAACAGAAAATCGGTGAAGGAGGCGAGGCGTCCACCACCCTCGCCCGTGAGCGCCACGGTCGTCATTTTGAGGGAGCGGGCCCGCTCGAAGGCGGCAATCACGTTTGCCGAATTTCCCGAGGTACTGATGCCTATGAGAACGCCGCCGGGGAGGCCGTAGGCTTCCACCTGCCGGGAGAAGACCGTATCGAAACCGTGATCATTCGCGCAGGCGGTCAAGACCGAAGGATTTGACGACAGGCAGATCACGTTCAAAGCGCGGCGTTCCAAGAGAAACCGGCCTACGAGCTCACTGGTGATGTGCATGGCATCGGCTGCCGAACCGCCGTTGCCACAGACCAACAACGGTTTGCCGGAGCGCAAGGCAGCGGTGATGGTTTCGAGGGCAGCGGCGAGCAGGTCTTCGGCCCAAGCCTGGCGGGCGGACTCCAGGACTTTCATGGATTCAGAAAAATAGAGGGAGAGACTCATGCAGTTTCCGGTGTCGCCGGCAAAATAACAGTATCCCGCCAAATGGCGGGGCTGTCGTGTGTGACGTCCCGAGTTGTGGCACCGGGGAGTTAACCGCAGTTAGCATCTGGTTGCCGACTAGAAAGAGATTCGCGGTGTTGGTTAAGCTTGGACGAGGCCCGGTTCCGGCAAAGGCGGCCGGCAGAATTTGCTGTATGCTCGAAGTCACGCGAATATGAAAACGGTTTCCGATCTCCAGGTTAAGATTTTCGCGGATGGAGCCGACAAGGCGGGGATGCTAGAGATGTATAAGCAGCCGCATATTCGCGGATTTACGACGAATCCGACGCTGATGCGGAAGGCCGGAATCTCGGATTACGAAGCGTTCGCTCGCGAGATTCTCGAGGCCATTCCAGACCGCCCAATCTCGCTGGGGGTGCTGGCGGATGACTCCAAGGAGATGGCGCGCCAAGCCCGGAAAATCGCGTCATGGGGCGACAACGTTTACGTCAAAATACCGGTCACAAACACGAAAGGCGCGAGCACGGCAGAGCTGGTACGGCGATTGAGCGGAGAGAACGTGAAATTGAACGTCACGGCCTTGCTGCCGCTGGATCAGGTATGCGAAATCAGCGCCGCGCTGGCCGGAGGGCCCGCGGCCTATGTATCGATCTTTGCCGGGAGAATTGCCGATACCGGAGTGGACCCGGTCCCCCACATGTCGAAAGCGCTCGACATTCTGGGGAATCACCGGAACGTCGAGTTGATTTGGGCAAGTCCCAGAGAGCTTCTGAATATTTTTCAGGCGGACGCCATTGGTTGTCACATCATCACGGTGACGAATGATCTGTTACAGAAACTGCTGCTGATCGGCAAAGATCTGCGGGAATATTCGCTGGAGACGGTGCGCATGTTCCACAATGACGCGGTGCAGTCGGGCTTTGCTTTGTGAATGACGCGCCGATCTGGAGCGAGAGTCGTCAGGAACGAGCCACAATCGTAGCGCCTTCGAAATCGAAGCGCATGCGGACTTCGCGGAGGCCGGCCTCGCGCAGCACCCGGCGGAGACGCGTCTTGTCTTCGGTGTAGAACATCAGAAAGCCACCTCCGCCAGCGCCGATCAGCTTTCCGCCGAGGGCGCCGTTGGCGCGTGCCAGTTCGTAGCAGTCGTCAATGCGCGAATTGGTCATCGCGCCCGAGCGCTGTTTCTTGAGTTGCCAATGCCGGTGCATGATTTCGGCGAAGGCGCGGACGTCTCCCGCCTCCAAAGCGGCGCGGCTCTCGTAGCCGAACCGCTTGATGAGGTGCAGGTGATTGATCATCTCCGGGTCGCCGCCGCGCGTCCGGGTGTCCTGCTCGGAGAGAATTGTCGAGGCAGCCCGGATGAAGCCCGTGAAGAACAGGAGCAGGTTGTCCTCCAAATTATAGAGCGTTTCGGAACTCACCGGAACCGGCTCCACGGTGACGCGGCCATCCGGATTGAACAAAAATGAGGTGATCCCGCCGAAAGCGGCAATGTATTGATCCTGCTTCCCGATCGGCTCGCCGAGGGTGTCAATTTCGATTCGACACGCCTCTTCGGCCAGTTGTTCGCGGGAAACGAAATCCTTGCGGTGCGCATGGAGCGCTCGCAGCAAGGCTACGGTGAAACTCGAAGACGAGCCGAGGCCGGTACCGGCCGGGATGTCGGACATACTGACCACTTCGAGGTGCGGCACGGAGGCAGGCACGAGTCTCAGGGCCTCGCGCACGAGCGGATGCTTGATCTCGTCGACGGACTGCACGCGCTCGGTCTTGGAATACTTGATGATGAATTCCCTTTCAAAGGTGTCATGGAGCGTGATGTAGACGAATTTGTCAATCGCCGCGGAGATCACGAACCCCGAGTGTTCGCGATAGTAAGAGGCCAGGTCAGTGCCGCCGCCGCCGAGCGAAATCCGCAGCGGGCTACGCGTGATAATCATGCGGTGTCCTCATAATTGTAGAGCGGATTTCGCTGGTGACGGCATCAGCAGGGAGACGCCATTTCCGAAGGCGGCGGCGCCTGCGGGTTATACTGTTGATACACGGTGCGAGGAAACATTGAGTTAAGCCTGATTCTGCCTGCTTATAACGAGCGCGCCTCGATCGGTTCGACAATTGACACAGCGTTTGAGTATCTCAAAGCCCGGGGCATTGCGGGCGAAATCATCGTTGCGGCGGATGGCGACGACGGGACTCGCGAGTTAGTCCGGTCCAAATGTGTCGGCAGATCGGATCTGACCGCAATTGGCCATGAGCAGCGCCGCGGGAAAGGGCGCGCCGTCCGGGAGGCGGTGGCGTTGGCGCGCGGCCGTTTCGTAGGTTATGCGGACGCGGACAACAAAGTTCC
>Ga0335078_10017518_pt1 | contig 10646 bp, 11 predicted proteins | sample Lox_Sample_32_FD_206711 | JGI IMG/M metagenome (GOLD analysis project Ga0335078, IMG submission 206711) | Soil microbial communities from Loxahatchee National Wildlife Refuge, Florida, United States - Lox_Sample_3.2 | ecosystem: Environmental > Terrestrial > Soil > Wetlands | place: USA...
CCCTCTTGGTCAAAAGCCTGGTGTACTCCACGCCGGGGATGGGGTTCAGCTCCCAACCGAAGACGTCCATGTAGAACTTGAGGGCCCTGTCGCGGTCGTCCGCGGGTATCTCGAAATGCTCGACCTTGTCCATCTCGACCCGAAGATGCTCCCCAACCGGATATTTAGGCACCCAACTTGTCAGCCAGGTGACCCGGGCGTACCCCTCCGGGCGTGGTGGTTCATCCAGAGGCCGCCCTGGTGGCGGGGAAGCAGAGCAGGTGGCGGGGAAGCAGAGCAGGTGGCGGGGTAGCGCTTCCCCTGGGCGTCGGGGAGGCAGAGGTCGGCGCGAGCTCGACGCCGTCCTTCATCGGGTCAGGGCGTCCCCGCGGAGCTGGACTCGCTCAGGACCGCTCGTCCGCGCTCCCCTTGGCCATCGTCTATCTCATGCCCCTCCCGCCAGCGACCGTCACGATCTCGCCGGTGATCCACTTCGACTCGTCGGAGGCCAGGAAGACCGCCGCGTCCGCGACGTACCCGGGCTCGCCCAGGGAGCGGAACGGGGTCTCCTCGGCCGTGGCCCTCTTCCTCTCCGGCGCCATGCTGCCGATCATGTCGGTCTCGATCGTCCCCGGGCATATCGCGTTCACGTTGACGTGCGGCGCCAGCGCCAGCGCTATCGAGCGGGTGAGGCCCAGCACCCCCGCCTTCGAGGCCACGTAGTCGGTGACCCCGGCCGCCGAGGCGAGGCCGCTGTAGCCGGATATCGAGGAGATGTTGATTATCTTCCCGTGCTTCTGCTTCAGCATGATGGGGGCGACCGCCTTGCAGCAGAGCCAGGTCCCCTTGAGGTTGATGGCCATGGTCCTGTCGAAGTCCTCCTCCGTCGCCTCGAGGAACGGGACGCGGTAGAGCACGGCGGCGTTGTTGACCAGGATGTCGATGCGCCCGAACCTGGAGACGACCTGCGAGACCATCCCTTTCACCTCCTGCGCCGATGAGACGTCGGCCCTGACGGTCAGCGGCGGCGAAGCACGCCCGCCGTCCCTCCGACCCAGGCTCTTCGCCAAGTCGAGCGCCTGCTTCTCGGATTTCAGGTAGTTGATGACGACCTCCGCCCCCTCGGCCGCGAACTTCTCGGCTATGGCGCGCCCGATGCCCTTGCCCGCCCCCGTGACGAGAGCGACCTTCCCGGCGAGCCGTCCTCCTCCTACTACTACTCGTGTGCTCTTCCCTGCCATGGTCTGGATACGACTACTCCGGTGGTAGTTCGCCGTTGATAACGTTGATGTCGATCTTCCGACCTGTGGGAGTAATGGCCGACGATGACGATGACCGAGTCTAAGATCGTCGCGAGCATCTCGTCCGAGAAGAGGGTCGAGGGCCGATTGACCTCCGCTCGCCGAGCTCCGCGTCGACCACCACAACCACGACGGTGGCTTCTTCCATGGCCAGCAGCGCAACGAGCTCGGGTTCGACGACGGCGCAGGCCTCCACGACGACTACAACGACGACGACGAGCTCGACGGGCGGGGGAGTGCCGGTCTTCCCCTACCAGTTCCTGGTGACGGCCTTCTTCACCGTCCTCTTGACGGCATCCTATCTCCTGGTCCGGCGTCGCGCATCCCCAGGCCGCGTCGATTAGGAAGCTCGGGCGGGCGCCCCGTCCTTCCAGCTCGCTTCGGCCCAGAGGCGCCCTTGATGCCATCATCAGACGGGGCGGGGGCATTTCAGGCTCATCGGCCGATCGGCTTCCCAGGCGAACGCCTTGGACCTCACACGAGGACCGACGCCGGAGTGTCCAGCTCTTCGTCCCGGTCGCCGACCATGCCGCCGGCATGGACGTGACTTCGGCCACCTCCTAGGCGATTCAGGCGCAGGCGCCATGAACCCCCGCGACCGTGAGAACCAAGGGGCGCCTAATTATACCCGTATACTATATACTCGGCATAGATACGACCACGGTGAAGGTCTCCAAGGGCACCGCCCGCGAGCTGGCGGCGCTGCAGAAGGGTGTACATGCCAAGACCCTGGAGGAGACCATACGGTTGCTGGTCGTGCGGCATCGCAGGGAGCTGCTCGACGAGGCGTTCGGGGCGGACAGCGGAAAGGCGAAGCCCTTCACAGAGGACGATCGCGACGAATATCGTAGTTGACGCCTACGCATGGATAGAGGTCTTCCTGGGCAGCGAAGCGCGGCGCCGCCCACGATGGGACGGCACAACCACGACCTGGAAGCGGTCGAGTTCTTCAAGACCTTCCCGGACAACCACCTGATCAACGACCCGTACAGGGTCCTCTTCAGCCAGGGGGACTACACGTGCACGGTGGCGGACCCTTCGGGCACCATGAAGGGCCCGATGAAGACGGCCGACGGCAGGGTGATCCCTCCGACGAACAGGAGCTTCCACGTGGAGTTCTGCACCGTCGCCCACTGGAACGACAAGGGAGAGATCCTCGAGGAACGGCTCTTCTGCGACCTGGTCGGATTGATGAAGCAGGTCGGGTTGTCCTGGCGCGGAAGGCCGCAGGCTCAATCCATCCCCAGCCCGCCCTTCCATGGGAGCGCAAGAGCAAGAAGACGGCCCAGATGCTCTGGCCGTCGAGCGCAGAAGAACCGTTATGAACGGCCAGAGACGACGATCCGAGCCCTTGAACTTCTGCCCGACCTGCGGCTCGCGGATGAACGCCTATTCCGCCCAGCTCGTCTGCCCCAGGTGCAACACGACGGTACGGCTTCAGGGCGCAGGTCCGAGCAATCTCGGCAAGATGGATCCCGCCACCGCAGAAGACAACGTCAGGCGCTTCATCGAGACGCTGTCGTCGCAGGCGCGCTTCGGCCTCAGGGGGGAGAAGCCCCTCGCCGTGATCGCCGCTCTCAAGTACCTCTGCGAATCGACCCAGACGGGCATCGGGCTCCTGGCGTTGCTCGAGAGCGGGACCCACTCGCGTGCGATAAGGAACCGGTTCATCGCCCTCGCGAACCTTTACGGGCGAACTTCGAACCCAGAAAGCTCCTGGAGCGTCATAACGGGAAGGGACCGGTTCGAGCTCCAGGCGGTCGTGAGGAGTTCTCCCGACCTGGACAGGAGCGTATCGAGCCTGACCCTGGAGCAGACGTGTTCGCTATCCGGAGAGTTCGTCCAGAATCTTGCTGGCCGTCCGGGCCCGGTGAGCCCTGGGCCCGCTTCGGATGGAGGCTAGGCAGTCGGCGGGAGGACCTCCCGGCGGGGATGCGACGAGACATTCGTGCACGGCTTTCCTTACGGCATATTGCACACAATGAACGGCTGGATATCGCGCGAGTCGTTCGGACATAACTATTAATCACGAAGGCCGGGCCGCCCTCGCAAGAGCGTCTTCGGCTTGAGCGCGCCCGCCTCTCGGAGCTACCTCGCCATCGCCGCGGCCATCGTCATTGCTGGCGTGCTGGTCTCCGCGACCCTTTACGCAGCGGTCGGCCAGGGGGAGAGAACCGTCACGAGCATCTCCACGAGCACTCTGGTCCAGACGAGCACTCTGGTCCAGACGAGCACTCTGGTCCAGACGAGCACTCTGGTCCAGACGAGCACTCTGGTCCAGACGAGCACTCCGACCCTCGGCTCCATCTCGGGCTCCGTCGAAGGCACCAGCGGGCTCACGCTGCGGCTGAACGTGAACGTCTCCTCCACGCCCTCCTCAGGGGTGACCGTAGCTGCCGTGGCGGGTGATTACAACCTTCACGCCTCCGCGGCGAACGTGACCGCAGCGGACGCGTGGTCCGTTCCGGAGCAGGTGTTGCAGAGCCACTTCTGCACGCCCGCGGACGACCCCGTGGGGGTCTCGGTCGCTCTGGGCTACTACACCTCGTCCAACGTGAGCTCGGCCAGGTTCCTGATCTTCATCAATCCGGCGGTCACCTACACGTGCACCGCGCAGGCGCCCGACCCCGTGGCCGCGTACACCTTCAGCCCCATGAGCGACGCGGCGACGGCCAGGGGAGGTTGCGGCGGCCTGACCTGTGGCTACGAGACGACGGCGTCCGACCAACTTGTGGCGAGCGGCTCGTATGTGGACGGGGCGCTCACGGCCTTCGCACCGGGGGAGTACACGGTCGTCGCAGGGGACGAGTGGGGCAGCTCGCTCCTCGCCCACTTCACCGTGCCCTAGCCGCGACGATGCAGGCGCATCAAACCCTTCGTGCACGACCCGCCGTTCCACGGCGTCTTGACTCGCCTAGATGCGGCGCCACGATCCACCGGGACGATGGACGAGCCAGCTGTTTACATGCCGGGCGGATGCGAGCAAGAGGGGTGCTGGGCACGATTCTCGCGAAAGACCGCGACCCCCGTCTCGTGACGATCCGCCGCGGCGGGACGCTCACCGATCCGGACCACCGGCTCCTCGCCCTGTGGGCGGCGTCGTGCGCGGAGCACGTCCTCGACCTCTTCGAGTCGGCTCGGCCCGAGGACCCGCGACCGCGTCAGGCGATCGAACGGGCCCGCGCCTGGGTGCGCGGCGAGGCCACGATGTCCCAGGCTCGCGCGGCGGCCAGCGCTGCGAACGACGCGGCCAGGGACCTGAGTGGGGCGGCACGGCACGCCGCGCACGCCGCCGGCCAGGCCGCGGCGGTCGCACACGTAGCCGCGCACGAGCTCGGCGCGGCCGCCTACGCGATCAAGGCCGCGCGCGCCGCCGCGCCGGAAGGAGAGATGGAGGAGGAGGGCGAGAACGCAGGGCGGCTCGAGTGCCGGTGGCAGCGCGACCAGCTCCCGGAGGCGATCCGCGAGCTCGTGCTCGACGACCAGCGCTTGCGGAACGACGTCTGCTGGTCGGTCTTCGACTGCTGAGAGGAGTCGACCATGGCCAGCGGCCCAGTAGGCCTTCTGATCCGGGGGCCCGGTCGCCGGTTCACGCACGGGCCCGCTTCTCCCAGGCTCTTGGCGCCTTCTCCATCTTGATTACGGCCTTCGGAGCGCGGTCTCTCCTCGGGGACCGGCGGTACGCCTTCCGCGACGACCTTCGAGGCATCTCGTGCCGGCCGAGGCGATCGTTCGGTTCCGAGATAGGGCAGTTCAGTGAGCGGCCCACGGTTGGCTGGGCGCTCTTCCCGCCGAGGCTCCGGGGTCCTTCGCCATCGACCCGGAATCGTCATAGGCGCGTACGCGCCGCAAGAGGACCGGTCGTTTGAGGTCTTCCAGAATCCCCACAACGGGAAGTCAAGTTGCACCCATGCGACCGGCTGACTCAAGACCGAGGTTCGCACGACAGGGAACGCAGCGGGGTGGCGATGGACCCTACGCGGTGCTCCGTTCGTCGCCTGCTTCCCGACCGTAATCCTTCACGTGCCGCACAAAAGCCAGCTTCTTCCGGGCCCTCTTGAGGAGTTCCTCGTCGGCGGTGAACACGTCGATCCCGCGGACCTTCCCCAGCGCAAGATAGGATGCATCGTACACCGTTATGCCCAGGTCCACAGCGATCTTGATGGCCTCCTCCGAATGGTCGCCGTGCAGCGCGACCTCCATGAGCTGATAGCCGTCGAGCGTCCGGGCGACCTCGAGCAGGTCGTCCGTACCAAAACCTCCAGAATAGCGGAGGGCGTTGAGCACCTCGAACCCGGCGACGGCCGGGACGATGATCGCGGTCCTCTGGGCGACATAGTCGTCCCTCATCTGCAACGAGGTCTTCGTGTGCTCTTCTTCGACGAACCACTTCACGATGACCGAGGCGTCAGCTACCACTGTCAGCATGATGCCTGCGCCACTTCCTTATCTCCGAGAGGCTGTCCCACCCTTCGACCCTCCGCCTCAGCTCGTCGGTCGAGGTCGCCGCCTTCCTCAGCCTGGCGGCGTCGACACGGCGCCACGTCTCTTCCTCCTCCTCCTCTATCTTCGCCGCTATCGCCCTGCGGATCACCTCGCTCCAGTTGACCTCTCTGAGCTCGTCCATCTTCCGTTTGTGCGCGTCGGGGACGCGGACCGTCACTATCGGCATTGCGTTTGTATTACATATTTATGTATATAAATGCAATACGGTCTCCTCAGGAAGCCTGCCGAACGCGCCATGGGGATTCCGTTTGACGCGCCAGCGAGCCCGGCGCGCGGACGAACGGGCCGGTGGAAGCGCAGTGGACCCTACGGGGAGCCATCGTGATCGCGTCGGCGAGCTCGGGCGTCGCATGCGAAGACTGCATCGCGCCGGGCCTCCCCCGAGCAGCGGTCGCCGGGTGGAGAGGAGAGCGCGCCGCCCGGTCCTTCAGGGCGCCGGCAGCTTCGGAAGGACCTCGAGCTCCGGAAGCTCGATCAGCTCCGGATACTTCAGCCCCGATCCCGTGTTGTAGAGCACGACGTCCTCGTCCCTGTCGATCCATCCCTCTTCCAGCAGCCGGGCCAACCCCGCGAGGGTCGCCGCCCCCTCGGGACAGACCATCAGCCCCTCCCTCCCCAGCCTCTTCATGGACTCGAGTATCGCCCCGTCCGTGACCGTGGTGGCCGTCCCACCGCTCTCCCTGAGGACCCTGATTATCTGCTCGCTCGCATACGGGAACGGGACCCTGATCCCGGCCGCGATGGTGCTCGCGTTCGGGAAGGGCTGGTCGATCGAGACGCGCCCCTCGGAGAACGCCCTGACCACGGGCGCGCATCCCTCGGACTGCACCGCGACCATCCTCGGCCTTTCGCTCCCTATCCATCCCATCGCCTCCATCTCCCCGAAGGCCTTCCACATGCCCACGAGCCCCGTGCCGCCGCCCGTCGGGTAGACGATGACGTCGGGCAGGCTCCAGCCTCGCTGCTCGGCCATCTCGTAGCCCATCGTCTTCTTCCCCTCCACGCGGAAGGGCTCCTTCAGGGTCGAGACGTCGAACCACCCCTCCCTTTGCTTGACCGAGGCCACCATCCTTCCGGCGTCGTTGATCAGCCCGTCCACCAGGTGGACCTTCGCGTTCATCTGCCAGCACTCCTTCTTCGTCATCTCCGGGGCGTCCCTCGGCAGGAAGACGTGCGCCTCCATGCCCGCCCGCGAGGCGTACGTGGACATCGCCCCCGCGGCGTTTCCCGCCGACGCCAGGACGACCTTCGTGATGCCCAGCTCCTTGGCCTTGGAGATGGCGACGGTCTGCCCCCGCGCCTTGAACGTCCCCGTGGGGATCAGCCCGTCGTCCTTCAGGAAGAGGGACCCCATGGCGAGGTCCTCCGCGATGCGGGGGAGCCGGTCGATAGGGGTGAACCCCTCGCCGAGCGTGACTACGTTCGCGTCGTCCAGCACGGGCAGGAGCTCCCGATATCTCCAGAGGGTGGGGGCCCTGCGGACGAGCCGCTCGCGCAGGTCCCCGTCCTTCGCCTCCTCGAGGTCGTAGGCGCAGAAGAGCGTCCCCCCGCACGACGAGCAGACCGTCTGCGGGACCGACCGGTCGTGCTCCCTGGCGCACTGGCTGCACCTCAGGGCGATGTAGAGGGTGGTCGTCGCGGGCTTTGGCAATCCGGGGCCGGCTTTTCTCCGAGTGGCATAATTAAGCCATCGCGCTCGAATATCAAAGGTCGAGGAGGCGCAGGGCAGCGGGCCGACCGGCCCGGAGCTCCAGGCGAAACCGTGAAAAGGGCCGAGCGGCGTGGCGCCGGGCCTGCGCATTGAGAGCCGCTCCTAGGGAACCAAGAAGACGCAGCGCGGGGTCGAAGATAACCAGGGTCACCTCGACGCTCGTCACCGTCCCCATGCTGGACTCGTACCAGTTCTCGGTCGGGGGGGTCGCGGCGACCACCAAGGTCATCGTGCAGGTCGAGACGACCGACGGCGTCGTGGGGGTGGGGGAGACCTTCCCCGCCTGGACGAAGCAGATACTCGACGGCTACGTCGGTCCCAGGGCCGTCGGCGAGGACCCGTTCAACCTGGAGCGGATAACCTCGAAGTGCCTGCCGACGAACGCCAACCCGAGCCTCCCCTACGTCGACGTCTTCCACCTTCTGGCGCTGGGAGGGCTCGAGACGGCCCTCTGGGACGCCATGGGGAAGACCACCGGCCTGCCGGCCGCGAGCCTCATGGGAGGGGTCTACAGGACGAAGGTCCCGTTCTCCGACTACGTCTTCGTCGCGGGGAACGGCGGGACGCCCGAGGACCACATCCGGGCGGTCGTGAAGTACTCCAGGGAGCTCGTGACCAGGTACCGCTCTCCCAGCCTCGAGTTCAAGGTCGGGGTCCTCGAGCCCAGGCACGACATAGCGATGGTGGGCGCGGTGCGCGAGGCCGTCGGGGAAGGCGTCGCGCTAAGGGTGGACGCGAACTGCGCGTGGTCGGAGTCGACGGCGCTCCGCACGGTCAGGGAGCTCGAGAGGTACGGCCTCGCCAACGTCGAGGAGCCCTGCGGGACGCTCGAGGCCGACGCCAAGGTCCGTCGCTCGATGAGGACCCCGGTCTCGGCCCACTCGACGAGGGTGAGCGACGTGGCCTCGTACGGCCTGGACGCGGTCGTGGTGAACCCGCTGCAGGTCGGCGGCTTCGCCCGGCTGAAGAAGCAGGTGGCGGTCGCGGAAGACCGCGGCCTGGACATCTGGCTGCACAGCCGGGCGGAGCTGGGCTTCGCCACGGCAGCCTACATGCACTTCGCAGCAGCGAACCGCTACCTGATCCACCCGAACCAGACCCTGATCCGCCCCACCGAGCACACGCTGACCAGGGAGGGCAAGCCCAGGTTCATGGACGGGTTCATGGAGGTGCCCCTCGGCCCGGGGCTCGGGGTCACCCTGGACGAGGCCGCCCTGGAGAAGTACGCCGGGGTCTTCCGGGAGGAGGGAGAGAGCGACTGGCTCGGGGGAGCCGGCCAGAGCCCGCCGTTCTACTGAGAGGCGCTCTTCGAGCTCGCGCCGTCCCCGCTACGCCGGGCTACTTTGTCCCCACTGGTCGCCGGATTATTAAGCGACGCCGCGGGAACTCCCCCGAAGCATGAGATACGTCGACCTGACGATCGAACTCAAGGAGAGGCTCAACACCGCGGCGTCGCGCGACCCGCACTACATCCAGACGGTGACCCACGAGTGGTCGCTGCCGAGATACAAGAGCCCGTGCAGGGGGATGGCCGACCGCGTGTTAATGATGGACGAGCACACGGGGACGCACGTGGACGCCCCCTTCCACTTCGACCCGGACGGCCCCACCGTCGAGCGGCTCCCCGTCGACCGGTTCATGGGGGCGGCCAAGCTCCTGGACGTCTCGCGCAGGCGTCCCGACCAGGAGATCACCGGCGCCATGCTCGAAGAGGCCGGGTCCGAGCAGGGGGTGGCGATCAAGGCCGGCGAGATCCTCATCCTCAGGACGACCAGGAGCGCCTGGGGCACGCCCCGGTACCTCGAGCACACCTCCCTCGGCAGGTCGGCCGCCGAGTGGATCGTCGAGAGGGGAGCGAACGCCGTGGGGCTCGACATGCACAGCGCCGACACGATGTGGGACCTGTCGAAGCCCGCGCACACCATCCTATGCGGGGCGAGGGTACCGATCTACGAGAGCCTCGTCGGGCTTGAGAGGATACGGTCGAAGGAATTCGAGTTCTATGGGCTGCCCCTGAAGATGAAGGGCGCCACGGGGAGCCCCGTGCGAGCGGTGGCCAGGGTCTAGGGCGGGGCCAGCTAGCTGGCTGGTCTCCGAAGAGCGTGCACCCCCACCTCCCGCTCGTCGGGGAGAGGGCGCCCGCAAGGAGAGGAGGGGCAGAGGCGACGGGGACGGCGGTCGGGGCCGAATCGGCTAATATACCGATGAGCCGTGGCGAGGAGCCCAGCGGAGTATCTTGAGAATAACGAGCGTCACCGCGACGGTGCTGGCCAACCCGAAGGTCAGCGAGAAGGCCTCGGACTCCTCCCAGGACGACATCCTGGTGGAGATCGAGACCGACGAGGGCATCGTGGGGATAGGCGAGGTGGACGCCGCGCCCCGCGTCATCAAGGCCCTGATCGACATGCCGTCGTCCCACGACAGCAGCCTCGGCCTCAAGAGCATCCTCGTCGACCAGGACCCGCTGCAGATCGAGAGGCTGTGGCACCGGATGTACGAGGGGACGATAGCCCAGGGCAGACGCGGCATAGGGGTGATGGCTCTGGGCGCCATCGACATCGCGCTCTGGGACATCGCGGGCAAGTACTACGGGGAGCCGGTGTGGAAGCTCCTCGGGGGGTCGGCGCGCGGAGGCGTCTCCCCCTACGCCTCGCTCCCCGTGCTCCAGGACCCGCGGAACCCCGAGCTGGCGGAGCTCAAGCGGATGATGGGGTACGCCAAGAGGGCCGGCTTCAGGGCCGTGAAGGTCGAGGAGCTGGTGAACTCGAACCCCAGGGACCACGAATTCGTGCGGACGGCGCGCGAGGCCCTCGGGGACGAGAGGGAGCTGATGGTCGACGCCTACTACTGCTGGCCCGACTTCCAGACGGCGTACAGGAGGTGCAGGGAGCTCGAGGAGTTCAACCTGTACTTCATAGAGACGCCGCTTCCCGTTGACGACCTGGCCGGGCTGGCCAAGCTCTGCGGGCGCCTCGAGACGCGCGTGGCGACCGGCGAGAGGTTCACGACCCGGTACGAGTTCATAGACCTCATGGACAGGACCGGGCTCGACGTCGTCCAGCCCGACATAGGCAGGGTGGGCGGGCTGACGGAGGCCAAGCGCGTCGCCGACCACGCCCGGACCAGAGGGGTCCTCGTGGTCCCCCATT
>Ga0335078_10017521_pt1 | contig 10645 bp, 8 predicted proteins | sample Lox_Sample_32_FD_206711 | JGI IMG/M metagenome (GOLD analysis project Ga0335078, IMG submission 206711) | Soil microbial communities from Loxahatchee National Wildlife Refuge, Florida, United States - Lox_Sample_3.2 | ecosystem: Environmental > Terrestrial > Soil > Wetlands | place: USA: Florida...
GGCTCGTGCACCTCGTCCACGACGCTCATCAGCAGGTAGACGAGGGCCGGGTGCACCTGCTTGCGCGCGACCAGGGTGATCGTGGAGGCGACGATCGACAGATCGCGGTCCGGCTTCTGGCGCACGGGGTCGACCGTCGACTTCGGCACCACGAGAGCATGGAGGAAGGTCAGGTTCCGCGACAGCGCCTGGGCATCGGAGAGGCTCATCACGGCCAGCCCGTCCCGCGCGAAGAGCGCGCGGATCTTCGGGTCCTCCGGTGGCCCCATGACGAGCGCGGCGTCGATGGTCCCCGCCACGATGGCCTGACCCAGGGCCTCGGGATCGCCGTCGCCGGTGATCAGCGTGCTGTTCTCGGGCGTGACCCCGGACGCCCCGAGGACGACGCGCGCGATCGACTCGGTGCCGCTCCCCTCCCGGCCGATGCCGATGCGGCGTCCGCGGAGCTTCGGCAGGCCGTCGAGCTCGCCCAGCGCGCCGCGGTACGCCACCCAGAGCGGATCGAAGGCGACGCTCCCGAGCGACTCGAGGTCGGGGGAGCGCCTGGCGTCGGTCAGGCCGCCGTTCACGAAGGCGACGTCCACGGTGCTGCCGGGAGCGTTCAGCCGGCGGCCAGGCGCTCGCCGTAGACGCGGGCGGTCCGCGTGAAGTACCCGTCCGGACCGTCGGTCGCGACGACGAGCCGGTGGGGCGGGGCGGTGACGACGTAGCGTAGACAGAGCCCGATGACGACGACCGCGAGGACGCCGAGGATCACGGTCGTGCCGCGTCCAGCCGCCAGCGTGTTCCTCAGGCCGAGCCTTCGAGCCATGTGACCACGAGGCTATACGCGTCCCGGCTCCTGCGGCAGCGTCGCTCGCGCAACGGTGCAGGAGGCTCCTCTGATCTCACTCGAGCCGGCTACGCGACGGTGCGCGACTTCACGCGCTTGCCGGCCGCCCGGAGCATCTGGTCGATCGTCGTCATCTCGTCGCCGCCCGGAGCCTCGGGGACCCGAACGGAGGGCTCCGCGGCCTCCGGCTCGACGCTCGGCCCCTTCGCGCTGCGGTCCCACTTGTCGGCGAGCTCGCGGGCGATCCGCTCGATGAGCGGCCGCGTCGTCTCGCGCTGCACCGCGCTGACGAACGCCGCGCCCGGCTCCGTGCGCTCGAGCAGCCGCAGCTCCCCGCGCTCGAGCCGGTCGATCTTGTTGTAGACGACCAGGCGCGGGATCTCCGACAGCCCGAGATCGTCCAGCACCCGCACGACGGTCCGCGCCTGCTCCTCGCGAGCCGGATCGCTCGCGTCGATCACGTGCACGAGCAGGTCCGCGTCCGCCGCTTCCTCGAAGGTCGCGCGGAAGGCGGCGAAGAGATCCTCGGGCAGATCGCGGATGAAGCCCACGGTGTCGGTGATCACGACCTCCCGCTCGCCCCAGCCCGCCCAGCCGCACCGCAGCGTGCGCGAGCGCGTGTCGAGGGTGGCGAAGAGCCGGTCCTCCGCCAGGACGTCGGCCCCTGTGAGCGTGTTGAGGAGCGTGCTCTTGCCGGCGTTGGTGTACCCGACGATGGCGACGGTGGGCACGCCGGCGCGCGTGCGCCTGCGGCGCCGCTGCGTGCGCTGCTTGGCGAGCTGCTTGAGCTGCCGCTCGAGGTGCGTGACGCGGTCCTTGGCGCGGCGCCGGCCGATCTCGAGCTTCGTCTCGCCGGGACCGCGACCGCCGATGCCGCCGGTGAGGCGCGACAGCGAGTCGTCCTTCTGCGCGAGGCGCGGCATCGCGTACTTGAGCTGCGCCAGCTCCACCTGCAGCTTGCCGTCCCGGCTCTCGGCGCGCTGCGCGAAGATGTCGAGGATGAGCTGCGTCCGGTCGATGACCTTGAGGTCCGTCTGCCTGGCGATGCCGCTGGCCTGGGCGGGCGACAGCTCGCGATCGAAGACGAGCACGCCCGCGTCGAGCTCGATCGCGCGCACGACGACCTCCTCGAGCTTGCCCTTGCCCATCACGAGCTTGGGATCGACGCGCTCGCGCATCTGGATGACGCTGTCGACGACCTCGGTCCCGGCCGTGCGGGCCAGCTCGCGCAGCTCGTGCATGCGCGCCTCGGCCTCGTGCGCGGCGCTCGCGCCCCGGGACTTGTCGCCGACGTGCACGAGGATGGCCCTGCCGTCCTTGCCCTTCACCTCGCGGGCGCGGGCGCGGCGGGCGAACTCGGCCTCCAGGTCGGCCATCAGGCGGCCCACGTCGAGGTGCGCCTGCGCGATGGGCACGGGCCCGATCTGCCGGTAGGGAAGCGAGCGCTCCCCGTCGCCCGAGGTCGGGACGTTGTGCGCGTAGACCATCGCCCGCGGCTCGCCGCCCGCCGCGACCTGGATGGCGGCGACGAGATCGAGCCGCAGGCGCACCAGATCGACGAGATCGTCGTGCGTGAGCGGCTCGGCGCGCAGGTGCGTGTGCACGAGCCGGAGCCCGCGGAAGCGACCCTCGGCGGCCCGCAGGCGCCCGATGTCCGGCAGCATCAGCTTGCCCGCGTCGCCGACGACGACGGAGTCCACCTGCCCGGAGCGGTGGACGAGGACGCCCACCTGCCGGCCCGTCTCGTAGGACACGGCGCACAGAGCGCGCGTCAGCTCCGACGTCGTGATGTCGTCGACCGGGACGCGGCGGCGGTAGAGGCGCTCCAGGGCGCGGATCGCCGAGGGCGGCAGGCCGGTCTTGTTGCCGAAGACTTCGATGCGGGGCTCTTAGCACGGCTACCATGGTCCCGGGAGGCGCCGATGGCTCGACGCGTGACGCTGGCGCTGGTCGTGCTGGTCGCCGCCGCGTGCGGAGGTGGGTCGCGCTCGTCGTCCCCGAACGACGGCGGCTCCGCGGGCGGCGACTCGGGTCCGCCCTCCGATGGCTCCTCGGGATCCGACGGCTCGTCGTCGTCCGACGGCGGAGGCCAGGAGGGGGGCCTCTCGCCGATCGCAGGCCTGCGCGCCTTCTTCACCGACCTCACGAGCGGCCCGGGCACCGGAGGCCAGAACGGCAAGGGAGCGTTCGTGACCGTCTACGGAAACGGCTTCGGCGCGAGCCAGGGGACGTCGACCGTGACCGTCGGCGGCGGCGCGGTGGACAGCTATCCGATCTGGACCGGCACCAGGATCACCTTCCAGCTCGGCTCCGCCGCGCAGACGGGCAACGTCGTCGTGAACGTGGCGGGCAAGGGCGCGAGCAACGGTCTTCCCTTCACGGTCCGGACGGGCTCGATCTACTTCGTGTCCTCGACCGGCAGCGACTCCGCGGACGGAAGCTTCGCCGCCCCGTGGGCCACGATCCCCAAGGCGAAGAACACGATCCAGCCGGGCGACGTCGCGTACATCGGCACGAGCGCGGGCGACTCGGTGTCGCAGACGACCGTGGACGCGTCGTCCTCGTACGACTGCGCTCTCGGGATGAGCGTCGACGACGGGACGAACGCCGGCACCGCCGCCGCGCCGAAGGCGCTCGTCGTGTACCCGGGCGCGACCGCCACGGTGGGGGTCGAGAGCGGCATCGAGCGCGGCCTGCTCACCCCCGCCATCTCCGGCACGTTCGACTACTGGGTCGTCGCCGGCTTCACGTTCCGCGGGCAGGACGAGGCCATCGACCTCGAGGGCGCCCCGGTCGGCTGGCGGATCGTCGGCAACGACATCTCGTGCCCGAACGGCACGGGCGAGACCGGATGCGTCACCGGGATGCCGACGCAGCTGGCCTTCTACGGCAACGTCGTCCACGACGCCGCGGCGAACGTGACGACGGTGACGAAGTACTACCACGGCGTGTACTGGGGCAGCAGCCACATCGACATGGGCTGGAACGAGGTGCGCGACGGCAAGACGTGCCGCGACACCGGCGGGCCCAACGAGTTCGACCTGCACGTGCACGACAACCGGATCCACGGCACGGTGTGCGACGGCCTGAACTTCGCGACGGTCGATCCGTCGCAGGGAGCCGTCGAGGCGTTCAACAACCTCATCTACGACGTCGGCCAGGGCCCCGATCCCGCCGACGGCGCGTCCGACTACGCCGGCATCTACGTCGCCGGCGAGACCGACAGCGGCCCGGCCGGCGGCGGCGCCGTGCAGATCTACGACAACACGCTCTACGGGTGCGGCTCCTGGTCGCAGAGCCCGGACTCCGGCGGCATCAACAACGGCGGCGGCAACCCGGGCCTGACGATGAACCTCGTGGGCAACATCGTCGTCGCCGGCAGCGCGAGCGAGGCGTACCTGGCGAAGGACGCGACCCTCGTCACGGGGAGCAACAACCTCTTCTCGGGCGCCGGCAGTCCCCCTGGCGGGCTCACGGCGAGCGTCGCGGCCGATCCGATGTTCGTGAACGCGACGGGCTTCGACTTCCACCTGCAGCCGGGCAGCCCCGCCATCGGCAAGAGCATCACCACCAGCGCGACGACCGACTACGACGGAAACCCGAGGCCCACGGCCGGGCCGTTCGACATCGGCGCGTACCAGTACGTGCCGTAGTCGGCCTCAGCGCCCGCGGTAGATCCAGCGTCGCTCGCCCGGCTGCTCGGCCCTTTCGCGGGCCCGAAGGACGAGGTCGTGCCGCGGCGCCAGGCCGCAGGCGGGATCGGTCGCGCGCACGTCCCCCGTCAGCGCGAACGCCTGGCAGCGGCATCCCCCGAAGTCGACCTCGCGCCGGTCGCAGTGGCGGCAGGGATCGGGCATCCACGCCTGCCCGCGGAACGCCTGCATCCCCTGCCCGTCTCGCCACACGCGCTCGAGCGGACCGTCGCGGACTCCCTCGAACGCGATCGGCAGCGAGCGCGCGGCGTGACAGGGCAGCACGGCTCCGTCGGGCGCGACGACGACGAAGCGACGTCCCCAGCCGTCCATGCACGCGCGCGGTCGGTCGGCGTGCCAGTCGGGCAGGACGAAGACGACCTCCATGCGACCGACGAGGCGCTGCTTCGCCTCGTGCGCCACGACGCGAGCCCGATCGATCTGGGCTCGACTCGGCAGAAGGGCGTCCGCGTTCGCCAGCGCCCACGACACGAGCTGCACGTTGGCCAGCTCGAGCCGGTCGGCGCCGAGGCGCTCGGCCATCGCGACGATCGCCTCGACGGCGTCGAGGTTGGCGCGATGCAGGACGACGTTGATCGTCAGCGGCAGGCCGAGCTCCTCGACCCACGCCGCCACGCGCATCTTCCGATCGTGCGACGGCAGGCCGGCGATGCGGTCGCTCTGCGCCGGGCTCGCGTCCTGGACGCTGAGCTGCACGCAGTCGAGCGACGGCGCGAGCCTCTGCAGCCTGTCGCGTTCCAGCGGCACGCCGCTCGTGACGAGGTTGACGTACAGGTCCCGCTCGCGGGCGCGCGCCGCGATGGCCTCGAGGTCCGCCCGTGCGAGCGGCTCGCCTCCGGAGAGGTGCACCTGCATGACGCCCAGGTCGGCCGCCTCGTCCACGACGCGCAGCCACTCGGCGGTCGTCAGCTCGTCGTTGCCGCGCACGAGCTCGCGGGGGTTCGAGCAGTACGGGCACGCGAGGGGGCAGCGGTGGGTCAGCTCGGCGACGAGGGTGTACGGGGTGGAGTCCCCGGTCGTGCCCCCATCCTGGCCTTCTCCCGCAGGAGCTGCGGAGGGTGCCGTCTCGCTCCTTCCCCCCGCCCCTGCGGGGGGAGGGCCGGGAAGGGGGGCGGACGGAGGGCCCGGTCGGGAAGGTACGAATCCCTCGACGAGCGCGCGGTCGCGCAGGTCCGCGAGCAGCGCGTCGACGTCCGCCGCGACGCGCGCTCGCTCGGCGCCGTAGCGACGGGTCAGCTCGTCCACGATGACGTCCACGGTGCGCGTTCCGTCGCAGAGCGCGACGATCGCTGCCGCCGTGTCGCCGAGACGCAGGCCTCGCTCGGGGGACAGGAGCACCGGCCGGCCGTCGCGCGGATCGGGGCGCACGCGCGCCTTGCGCGACAGCCGTGGCTTCAAGGGGACGCCTCGGCCACCGCGTCGAGCAGCGCCCAGAGGATGCGGCACTTGTCGACGAGCGCCCGGACGCACGCCTGCTGCATCGCGCGAGTCGTCGCGTGGCTCGTCACGTACGCGATCGCCTCCTGCGCGTCGCGAGCCGCACGCGGCACGCGCGCCCGGAAGTACGCGAGCGCCGTCTGGTCCACCCACGGGTAGTGCTTCTCCCAGGCCGCGATCCGCGTCCGCATGATGTCCGGCGCGAAGTGCTCCGTGAGCGACGACGCGACGGCCTCGACCAGCGTCCGCTCGCGCACCAGATCCACGTACGCGTCGCACGCGTAGCGGACGCCCGGCAGCACGGAGCGGCACGAGCGGACCTCGTCCTCGTCGAGGCCCACGACGCGGGCGAGCAGGAGCCACTCCGCCAGCCCCCCCTCGCCGTCGTCGCGTCCGTCGTGGTCGCCGATGCGCCGGATCCACGCGCGGCGGAAGGCGGGATCGTCGCTCTTCGACAGCAGGATCGCGTCCTTGATGGGGATGCGCGTCTGGTAATAGAAGCGGTTGAGCACCCAGCGGCGGATCTGATCGCGCGAGAGCACGCCGGCGTGCATCGCCACGTTGAACGGATGGCGGTCGTGGTAGCGCGAGGATCCCTCGACGCGCAGGCGCTCGACGAAGGCGTCCGGGGGGAGGGCCGGCTCGATCACAGCGAGACCTCCAGGCCATCGAACGCGATCTCCCATCCGGCGCCCTCGGCGGCAGCGCGCTCGGCGGAGCCTTCGCGAAGGACGGGGTTGGTGTTGTTGATGTGCGTGTAGACGCGGCGCACCTCCGGCAGGTGCGCGAGGCGAGCGAGGCTACCGTCCGGTCCACCGATGGGGACGTGCGCCATGTCCCGGGCGTACGCCCGCCCGAGACCGCGCGCAACGAGCTCGTCCTCGCTCCAGAACGTTCCGTCGAAGAACACCGTGTCCGCCCCGTGCACGAGCTCATCCACGCCGTCCAGGGAGCCGACGGCCGTGGCGAGCGCGACGATCCGCCCGCTGGCGAGATCACGCACGCGCAGGGCCACGTTGTCCTCGGGCGACGGCTCCAGCAGGCCGATCAAGTGGACCGGGAGCTTGCCGGGGGCGGCCACCGCCGTCACGCCGAGACCCAGATCGTCGAGCACGACCTCGCGCCCGATCTCCAGGCGCAGCCACGTGACCTGGTCGGGCGTGCGCGCCAGCGTGCGGAGCATCGCGTTGTGCTCGACCAGCCCGGATCGCACCCGCTCCGTGCAGAGCACCGCCAGCGGCTGCGACTCGCGCAGCGACAGCAGGCCCAGGACGTGATCGAGATCCCCGTTGGTCAGCGCGATGGCCCCGATGGGGGTGTCGCGCGCCGCGCGAGGCTGCAGCGGGGCGAACGCTTCGATCTGGCGAAGGACGTCGGGCGACGCGTTGACGACCAGCCACTTCGGGGCCGGCGCGGGGGCGCCCGTCAGCGCGATCGAGTCCTGGGTGCGCGACCGCAGGCGCGGGTCTCCCGCCCGGACGAGCGTGCAGTTGTCACACGCGCAGTTCCACTGCGGTAGGCCTCCGCCCGCGGAGGAGCCGAGGACGTGCGCGCGCAGAGGTCACTCCGCGGCGACGTCTTGCTGCTCGACGATCGGCGGGTACTCGCCGTCTTCCTGGTACGAGCCGATCTCGGCGTCCATCTTCAGCTCTTCGTACGACGGGGTCGTCCACTCCATGGGTGAGATGATGCGCCGGTTCGCGCGATCGCGCAAATGCACTCTGCACGGACCATGGAGCGCCGGCGATCCGGTGGAGCGGTCGCACCTTCACGCACGAATCTGCGGGGACTCGAGAACCCGGGACCGGCCCGGCGCTACGATGGGCTGGGTAGGAGGGCTCCCATGCTTCGTCGCGTCCTGATCCTGGGCGCCGTCGCGACCGTCGTCGCGTCGGTCCCCGCGTGCGGCTCGAGCGGCAGCAGCCACGGAAGCGGCGCCGACGGCGGCGGGGTGGACGGCTCATCGTCCGGCAGCGGCGGAGGCAGCGGGGGCGGAAGCGGCGGCGGAAGCGGCGGCGGAAGCGGCGGCGGAAGTGGCGGCGGAAGTGGAAGCAGCAGCGGCGGCTCGGGAAGCGGCGGCGGCGGGGACAGCGGTCCGGCCCCGTTCGATCCGTCGGTCTACCAGCACCACCGGAACCCCACGCGCGACGGCGTCTACATCGATCCCGTGTTCACCCAGACGGCAGCGGCGACCACCCACGTGCTCACGGGGTTCATGGGGACGGTGACCACGACCATGTACGCGCAGCCGCTGTACGTCGAGAACGGCCCCGGGGGCGAGGAGATCTTCGTCGTCGCCACCGAGGACAACCACGTCACGACCTACAACGCGACGACGGGCGCGATCGTCTGGGACACGAGCCCGACGACCATCGGTCCCTATGCCACCAAGAACCCGCCCGGAGGGTCCGTGGGGCCGGCCCACATCGGCATCACGGGCACGCCGTACATCGACATCGCCTCGCGCACGATCTTCTTCGACGCGATGACGACGCCCGACTCCAACGCCACCTACCATCACAAGGTCTTCGCGCTGAACCTCGACACCGGCGCCGTCCTGAAGAACTGGCCCGTCGACGTCAACACGGCGGTGAAGGGCTTCGACTCGGGGGTCCAGAACCAGCGCGGCGCGCTCCAGTTCGTGAACGGCATCCTCTACGTCCCCTACGGCGGGTACGACGGGGACGGCGGCATGTACTACGGCTCGGTGGTCGGCTTCCCGGTCGCCAGCCCGCAGACGCCGACCTGGTGGCACACCACCGCCGTGCAGGGCGGGGTCTGGGGGCCGGGCGCGCTCCCGACCGACGGGACCTACGTCTATCCGATCACGGGAAACACCTCGACCAACGGGACCTGGGGCGGCGGCGAGGCCGTCATCCGACTGGCCGCCGGGCCCACGTTCTCGGGGAACACAGCCGACTACTTCGCGCCCTCCAACTGGCTGGACCTCGACAACGGCGACCAGGATCTCGGCGGCGCCAGCGAGGTGCTCCTCGACATGCCGGGGGCCAAGTATCCGCATCTGATCGTCGCGGGCGGCAAGGACGGCAACATGTACGTCCTGAACCGCGACAACCTCGGCGGCATCGGGGGCCAGCTCTTCATGATGCTGGTGTCGAACAAGCTCAACGTCAACATCAAGGGCGCTCCCGCCGCGTACACCACGGCGCTCGGGACCTACGTCGCCTTCCACATCGAGGCGGGGACTGGTGTCGGCTGTCCGAAGGGACAGGGGGGCAACATGGTCGTGGTGCAGCTCAGCCAGAGCGCGACGGCGGTGACCGCGAAGACCGTGTGGTGCTCGACGCAGGGTGGCCTGGCCTCGCCGATGGTCACGACGACCGACGGCACATCCAACGCCATCGTGTGGAACGCGGACACCGCCCTGTACGGGTGGAACGGAGACACCGGCGACATCATCGTCGACGGCAGCAAGACCGCGATGTCCGGGCAGGTGCAGGGGTGGAACACACCCATCAACGCCAAGGGCCGCATGGCCGTGGGGGTGAACGGCCAGCTCTACGTGTTCACGCCGTAGGAGGACACGCCGTCGATCTGCCCCTGGTGCTCCATCGGAGGTCTGCCATGCGACTCGTTCTCGCTCTCGTCGTCCTGCCGCTCGTTCCTCTCGCCTGCGGCAGCAGCAACGGCAGCAACTCGGGGACCGGCGGTAACGACGGAGGAGTCGGAGCGGACGCGACGTCCAGCGGCAGCGGGGGCAGCAGCGGCAGCTCGGGAAGCTCCGGCAGCTCGGGAAGCTCCGGCAGCTCGGGGAGCTCCGGCAGCTCCGGCAGCTCGGGGAGCTCCGGCAGCTCCGGCAGCTCCGGCAGCTCGGGGAGCTCGGGGAGCTCCGGCAGCTCGGGGAGCTCCGGCAGCTCGGGCGGGAGCGGGAGCAGCAGCGGGGGCGACAGCGGCGCGCCGTTCGATCCGTCGGTCTACCAGCACCACCGCAACGGTACGCGCGACGGCGTCTACATCGATCCGGTGTTCACGCAGACCGCGGCGACGACCACCCACGTGCTCACGAGCTTCCTGGGCACGGTCACCACGAACGTCTACGCACAGCCGCTCTACGTCGAGAATGGCCCCGGCGGCGAGGAGGCCTTCGTGGTGGCCACCGAGAACGACCACGTCACGACGTACGACGCGACGACCGGGGTGATCCTCTGGGACATGACCTACGGGACGGCGGCCAGCGGCAACCCGCCGGGCGGCTCGGGGTACAACCCGACGGGCATCACGGGCACGCCGTACATCGACATCGCCTCGCGCACCATCTTCTTCGACGCGATGACGACGCCGAACAGCAGCACGCCGTACCTCCACAACGTGTACGCGGTGAGCCTCGACACCGGCACCGTACTGACGAACTGGCCCGTCGCCGTGGACACCGCGGTGGCCGGGTTCGATTCCGGGGTCCAGAACCAGCGCGGCGCGCTCCAGTTCGTCAACGGAGTCCTCTACGTCCCGTACGGCGGGTTCGCCGGGGATCACGGCAACTACTACGGCTCGGTGGTCGGCTTCCCGGTCGCCAGCCCGCAGACTCCGACGTGGTGGCACACGACGGCGCTGAGGGGCGGCATCTGGGGGCCGGGGGCGCTCCCGACGGACGGCACGTACATCTACCCCATCACGGGAAACACGACGGGGACCGCGTCGGCCG
>Ga0335078_10017522_pt1 | contig 10644 bp, 8 predicted proteins | sample Lox_Sample_32_FD_206711 | JGI IMG/M metagenome (GOLD analysis project Ga0335078, IMG submission 206711) | Soil microbial communities from Loxahatchee National Wildlife Refuge, Florida, United States - Lox_Sample_3.2 | ecosystem: Environmental > Terrestrial > Soil > Wetlands | place: USA: Florida...
CCCAGCTTCCGCAACCGGCGGGCCAGCCGGCCGGCGGCCTTGTCGAGCTCGGCATAGGTCAGGCTGCCGGCGTCGTCGCTGACCGCCGTCCGCGCGGCGTACCTGCGGACGGCGGCGGCGAACAGGGTGGGCAGCGACTCGCTCACCCGCGGGCTGGCCGCCCGAACGGGAGCGGGCTGCGCCCGCTCCCCGGGACCGGTGAGCTCCAAGGCGCCGACGCCGCGGTCCGGGTCCGCCATGGCGGCCCCCAGCAGCGTCACCAGTTGCTGGCCCATGCGCTCCAGCCGGTCCTGGTCGAAGAGGTCGGTGTCGTACTCCCACACGCCCCGGATCCCGTCGCCGTGCCCGCGCAGGCGCAGCGTAAGGTCGAATTTGGCCGTGCCGCTGGCGGTCGCGCCCCCGCCGTCCCGGCGGAACTTCCCCGCCCCCGCGGCGGCGCCCGGGGTGTTCTGGACTGCGAACACCACCTGGACCAGCGGGTTGTACCCCAGGCTCCGCTCCGGGCGCAGTGCCTCGACCAGCTTCCCGAAGGGGAGGTCCTGGTGGCCGAACGCCTCCAGGGCGCTCTCGCGGATCCGGTGCGTGAGCTGGCGGAAGGTTGGCCGCCCCGACAGGTCGCACCGCAGCGGCACGGTCTGGACGAACAGGCCGACGAGCGACTCGGTCTCGGGCTGGGCGCGGTTCGCCACCGGCGTCCCCAGCACCATGTCCGGGCAGCCGGTGTAGCGGTGCAGCAACGCGGCGAACCCGGCGAGTGTGACCATGAAGAGCGTGGCGGTTTCGCGCTGTGCGAAGCCGTTGAGTGCCGCCGCCAGCGGTGGTGGCAGCGTGAACTCGCACTCCGCGCCACGGCCGGACCGGACAGCGGGACGGGGCCGGTCCGACGGCAGTTCGAGCAGTGGCGGCGCGCCCGCGAGCCGCTGCCGCCACCACGCGACCAGGCTGTCCAGGCGCTCGCCGCGGAGCCGTTCCCGCTGCCAGGCGGCCCAGTCCGGGTAGCGCAGCCGAGGCTCGGGCAGCGGCGACGGGCGTCCCGCGGCCAACGCCGGGTACAGCACCTCGAGCTCACTGAAGACCAGGTCGATCGACCACCCGTCGGCGACGATGTGGTGAACGGTCAACAGCAGCCACCACTCCGCTTCGTCCACCCGGACCAGGCGTGCCCGCAGCAGGGGGCCTTGTGCCAGGTCGAAGGGGGTTGCCGCCTCCTCCCGGGCATAGGCGCGTGCCCGGTCCCGCGCCCGCGCCCGCGGCAGCGCGCGGGCATCGGCCGCCGGCACCGCGACCGGGTACGGCGGCGTGAGCCTGGCCGCCGGGCGGCCGCCTGCCGCCGGGAAGACCGTCCGCAGCGCGTCGTGCCGGCGTACCACCTCGCTGAGACAGCGCTCCAGCACGTCAACGTCGAGCGGTCCGGTGACCGTGGCCACGACCGGGATGTTGTACGCGGCGCTGCCCGGCTGCAGTTGGTCGAGGAACCACAGTCGTTCCTGGTCAATCGAGGGCGACGGCGAGCCGGCGGCCGCCCCCGGGCGCAGCGGCCCCTCGGGGGGGGCGCCGGCGGCGGCCGGGCACAGGAAGGGCACGAGCCCCTCGATCGTCGGGTGCTCGAATAGCGCCCGCAGCGAGAGGGCCGCGCCGAACTCCTCCCGCAGCCTAGCGACGATCCTGGCCGCGGTGACTGACGTCGCGCCGAGGTGGAAGACATTGTCGTCTGGGCTGACCCGGTCGACGCCGATCACCTCGGCCCAGATGCGTGCCGTCCGCGCCGCTACACTTTCCGGCTCTACCTGCTCACCAGTGGCGTCCGATCGTGGACTCGCCGGCTTTAACCTGTCCACTGACGGCCAACGCCCGGTATCCGGCCGTTCTCCCACAGTAAGGTGACGGTAGACTTCCGCTGCTGCATCGCCTATTTCCCTCGGTGGTTCCGCGGCCGTTGAAGCCGTTCCATCGGGTTTCAGGCTACATGGCGAAGGCAGCGGGAGGCTTTGACGGGAGCAGCGGGAGTTGGACAACGGGGGTCTGCGGGTGGCTGGGAAGATCCCCGGCGGTGCCGTCGGCCGCCGGATGGGCGTCATGGCGGCCATCGACTCGGCGGGCACGGGCGCCTTCCTCTCCGTTTCCGCCATATTCCTGACGCGGTCCGTGGGCTTGTCCGTGGCGCAGGTCGGCCTTGGCCTTGGTCTTGGGGCCGCGGTCGCGCTGGTCAGCACCGTTCCGGTCGGGGGCTTAGCGGACCGGTACGGGCCACGGCGCGTGCTGGTGGCCGTCAGCCTGTGGCGGGCAGCCTGCTACATCGTCTACCCGTTCGTGGGCAGCTTCGCCGCCTTCGCCGCGCTCGTCTGCGTGCTCGGCTTGGTCGACAAGGTCGCCGCGCCAATGGAACAGGCGATGGTCAGCCAGGCCGTGCCCGCGAAGCAGCGTGTCCGCACGATGGCGGTCATGCGGGCGCTGCGCAACCTAGGCTTCACCGTCGGTGCGCTGCTCGGCAGCGTGGCGCTTGTGGCGGATAACTGGACGGCGTACGCATTTATCCTTTTCGCCAACGCAGGCTCTTTCGTGGTCATGGCGGCAATAGCCGCCCGCCTTCCCCTTGCTGCGAAAGCAGCCACGGCGCGCGTGCGGCGTGAGATATCATTCAGGGTCTTCGCCAACCGGCCTTTCCTCCTGCTCACCGGCCTCAACGCGATGCTGACCCTGCATATGACGTTGCTGAGCGTCGGTATCCCCTTGTTAATCGCCGACCACTCGCAAGCCCCCCGGGCCCTCGTCGGCCCGTTGCTCCTGGTAAACACGATCCTGGCGATCACGCTGCAGGTCAGGACCAGCCGTGGCTCGGACACGCCGGCGGGGGCCGCGCGGCGGTTGCGGCAGGCGGGTCTGGCGCTTGCGGCATGCTGCCTGATGCTCGCCTTCGTGCCGCGGCTTGGCGCAGTGCCCGCTATCGCGCTGCTGGTCGCCGCCATGGTCGCGCTCACGGGCGGCGAACTGTGCCAGTCCGCCGGCGGCTGGGGGCTGTCCTATGCGCTGGCCAGACCGGGACAGGAAGGTGCCTATCTGTCGGTGTTCTCGCTCGGAGTGGCAGCGCAGCAGATCGCGGCGCCGGTGCTGGTGGCCGCCGTGGTCCAGACCGGCACGGTGGGCTGGCTGGCGCTCGCGGGCCTGGTCACCGTAACGGGGCTGGGCGCACCCGTGACCGCCGCATGGGCGGCACGGTCCGCACGGCCTGACGGGAGTGATGTCGCGGGATGCGAGACGTCATGCGTGGCCCAGTCATCCTCGTAGGGGCGGTCCCCGCCGAGGGCCCGCGGACGCTGGCCGACCTGGGGATACCGTTCCACCTCGTGCTCGACCCCGGGGACACGGTACCAGCGGGGCTCCCCGGTGCCGCGGAGGTCATGACGCTCCCCTACAAGCGGGATCCGCTGGGCCTGCTGGATGCCGCGGTGCTGGGGCCGGTGACCGGCGTCCTGTCGTTCACCGAGTACGGCCTGGTGCCCGCGGCCATCCTTGCCGAGTCGCTCGGTCTCCCGACAGTGCCGGTCGCCACCGTGGTGCGTACCCGCAACAAGCTGCTCATGCGCCAGGCCCTGCGCGGCGTGGTGGACCAGCCGGCCTTCGGGGTGGTTGGCCGGAGCACACCGGGCCCCGGACATCTGCCGGTCATCGTCAAGCCCGCGGACGGGTCGGGCAGCCGTGGCGTCGAGTACATCGAGGACCTCCGCACTTACCTCCGGCGCGAGCCCGCCCTGCGGGGTTTCCTGTGGGAGCAGTACATCGCTGGGACCGAGCTCAGCGTCGAGACAGTCAGCTTCGGCGGTGAGCACCACATCCTGGGGGTTACTGAGAAATTCACCGCGAGTGAGCGCTCGTTCGTCGAACTGGGCCACCTCGCGCCGGCCCGGCTTGCGCCCGAGGCGGAGGCGGAGGTCAGGCGGACGGTGCCGAAGGTCCTGGACGGCCTGGGAATCCACCGGGGGGGCGCGCATACGGAGGTCATGGTCACCGGCTCGCGTGTCTTCCTGATCGAGACGCACACCCGGCCGGGCGGAGACCGCATCCCGCTGCTGCACCGCCTGGTCAGCGGACTCGACCAGTACCGCCTGGCGGTCCAGTCCCTGCTTGGCGAGCCCGGTGCTGGCGAGCCCGGTGCTGGCCGACTCGGGACGGGCGGGTTGGGCGCAGACCGGGGGGCCAGGCGGTTCGGTTTCGCTGGCGTCCGCTACTTCGGCTGGGCTGGCGGCCGCATCCGGCAGATCGAGGGCGCGGATGTGGCCGGGCTGGTGCCCGGGCTTGTCGAGCTCGAGATCAGGGTGCGCCCCGGAGACACGGTGTCGGACTGGCGGTTCAGCCGTGACCGCCCGGGCCACTGCGTCGTCGGCGGGGTTAGCGCCGATGAGGTGCATGCGGGCCTGTCCGGCGTGGAGGCCGGGCTGTCGGTGACCTACGAATAGGAGCGCGGGCACGAAGGCATTCTGGGACTTGCTCAGCGCTGGTCGCGCCGCCACCCGGCCAATCACGCTGTTCGACGCCTGCGGGTTCCGCTCCCGCGTCGCGGGAGAATGCGATTTCGATGCCGCTGCTGAGGGCCTGACCCCCAGGAGATCCGTCGGATGGACCGTGCCGCTACCAGGTCGCGTCCTGGTGGTCGATCGGGTTCACCGGGCTTGCCCTGCTGCCCGCCCTCCTTCTGCCGCGCCAGCAGGAGGGTAAGGGGATAAACGGGTCGCGGCGGCACCGCGCGTTCCGCTGTGCTACAGGAGGAACGGGACGAGCATCTTCGTCCTGCTTCTGTATTCCGGGTACGCCTTGGGGAAGGTGGCCGCGAGATTCCGCTCCTCGACGACCCCGCAGTAATAGAAGTACCCGACCAGCGCTGCGACCACGATCAGGCCGAGCAGGTCGTTGACGAGCGCTGTCCCCAGCATCGCTGTCAGGAGTCCCGAGTAGATCGGGTGGCGGACGAACCGGTACGGGCCTGAGGTGACAAGTTCCGGCTCGGCCCGCTGAGTCATCGGCATGCCCCAATTGCGGCCCAGGTGCAGGCGGGCCCAGACCGCGAGCACGATCCCGAACGCGAAAAGCAGCGCCCCGATTGCCGCAAGGATCAGGCTGTGCACTGCCAGGCTGCCGCCGCGCAGGACACCGGCAATCAGGAAGACGCCGACCGCGCTCACGCCAGTCAGCCGAGCCCGCCACCCGCTGCTGACGCTCTTCTTGCTGCTGGCGGCGGCCGCGCTCCAGTAGATCCAGAAGGCGAGCCAGGCACAACCGACCGTGAGCTGGAGCGGGCGCATGCTGCTTCTCCTTCCACGAAGGACCGGGACATCCCCAATGCATAGCATTGGGCAGGATGTATCAAAGTTCTGGTCACTGCGACCATGGCTCCCGGCGGCCTGGGTATCCCTCTCGCCGCCTGGGCTCGACAGACGCTAGGACGTGATGTGACAGAGGACGGCGGGAAGCGGCGAGAGCGGCAGGGAAGGCATGCGGCCAGCCGCCGCCGGCGGCGCTGGCGCATCTTGATCGCTGCCCCGTTCATCGTTGCGCTGTCTTGGGCGGTTGTTTCGTATGCGGCTTGGATGCTGCAGCCTACGAGCATGTCCTATGGCGTGCGCAGCGTCGAGTGGGTCAGGCAAGAGGTGCCGTTCGGCAACTGGCTGGTCGACCACGGAGAGCAGATCTACTACACCCAGAACGCGCCGAAGAAGGGCGGACCGCAGCTCAAGAGCCTGCCGACGGTCGGGCTGAACCCCCCGCGAGCCGGCCTGCCGCGGGTCACGCAAACGCCTGCGCAGGCCGCTGCCTGGCCGCCGCCGGTCAAGCCGGTTTTCCCGCACCCGCTGCCCGGCGAAGGGGTCTGGAAGCCGACCAGCCCGCCGATTGACGGTGGCCCGCCGGTGCTGGTGACGACCTTCCGCCCGGAGCTCGCCTATCCGCAGACCGTCGCCTTCGTCGCCTGGTTCGACCATACCCGGACCTCGATCGCGTACTACCCGGGCCGCTACGAGCCGCCGAACGCCGCCGTGCGCGGGCCCATGATGGTCCCCGACGATCAGCGCGGGCGGCTGCTCGCGACCTTCAACGGCGGCTTCACCTACACGGACGGCAATAATGGCTCTGCCGACAACGGCCGCACGAACGAACCGCTTGCGGACGGCAACGCCACGCTCCTGGGCTATCGTGACGGCCGCGTCGCGATCGTGAAGTGGAGCGGCGGGCCGAATGCAGGGCCGGACGTCGCGTGGGCTCGCCAGAGCCTGGCTCCGATCGTCTGGAACGGGCAACTCAACCCGCAACTGAACGACAACCCGAACAGCCCGCAGTGGGGATACACGCTCGGCGGCCTCACCCGCGTCTGGCGGACCGGTGTCGGCATCGACAGTCGCGGCAACCTCATCTACGTCGCCGCCGACGGCCAGACGGTGATCACCCTGGCGAAGATACTCCAGCATCTCGGTGCGGTGCAGGCGATGGAGTTCGACATCAACCCTGAATGGCACACCTTGATCACCTACACCCACGGCGCTCACGGTCTCGTCCCGACGATGGTCGGCCCCAACCCGATGCAGGCGCCCACGCGCTATCTCGTCCCAGACGACCGTGACTTCTTTGCTGTCTACCGGCCCGTGCCCGGTCCGGTCACGGTCCCCTTGAAGTAAGGATCCCGCCGCCCGCAGCTACCGCGCCAGGGAGGCGCACGACATGCCGGTCTTGCTGTCAGTGAACGTGGGACTGCCGCGAGATGCCGCCTGGCAGGGCAAGACCGTGCACACCGGTATTTGGAAGGAGCCCGCGGTCAGCGTGACCGACACCGACGCGCTGCTCTACCTGCCGGGCCGCGACACCGCGAAGCTGCGGCTAGCTGCCCAGATCCCCGCGCTGAGCCCGGGGTGGCAGCGGTCCTTCCGCGAGCTGATCGACGCGGCCGAACGCGGTGGCCCGGCCACCGCACTGCCGCCCGGCACCGAGCCGGGCGCGCGCCCCGGTCCGGCATGGAACGGATTCCGGCGATTGCGCGTGTCCAAGGTGGGCACAGGGAGGGCCCCTGGTGAACTTCGCCCGCAGCGGAATATCCGTGCCCTTCGCCGCCAGCTGGCGCAGCCTGCTGGACCTGGCCGATGCCTGCGACGTGCCTACCCGGTGGAGCTGCCGGACTGGCGGCGGCCTCGCCCGGGTTCATGAGTCCCGGGCCCAGCGCAGGGCTGCGTGCTCGCCCGCCGTCTAAGATGCGATAGACCCTCCAAGGATCACGCTTACCTCGGACATGACAACGAAGACCGGAGGCTGCGATCGTGGCCGGTCTGCTAGAGCTCGACAACTTGAGCCGCCGGTTCGGCAAGGTGACAGCTCTGGACAAGCTGAGCTTCATGGTCCCGGCGGGACAGGTGGTGGGGTTCCTCGGCCCGAACGGCGCCGGGAAGACCACCACCATGCGGGCGATCTTCGGCTTGACCGACCTTGACGCCGGCTCGGTGCGGTGGGACAGCGCTCCGGTCGGGCCCGCCGAACGGCGCCGCTTCGGCTACATGCCGGAGGAACGGGGCCTCTATCCGAACATGCTGGTGGCCGAGCAGGTCCAGTACATCGGCCGGCTGCACGGGATGAGCGCGCCCGCTGCCGCCTCTGCCACCACGTGGTGGCTCGAGCGCCTTGCGGTGGCAGACCGGGCAGGTAGCAAGGTCGGGACGCTGTCGCACGGCAACCAGCAGCGAGTGCAACTGGCGGCTGCGCTGGTTCACGACCCTGAGGCGCTGGTGCTCGACGAGCCGCTGGCCGGCCTGGACCCCGCCGGGATCGACGCCATCGGCGAGGTCCTCGTGGAGCGGGCTCACTCGGGGCGCTGCGTGCTGTTCTCCAGCCACCAGCTCGACCTGGTCGAGGACCTGTGCGAGTCGGTGGCCATCATCGACCACGGCCGGCTGGTGGCCAGCGGGACCGTCGACGAGCTAGCCGCCAGCGGGGCCCGGCGGCTCGCGGTCCGGGTGGCGGGAGACCGCCAGGGAGTGTGGGCGCGCGCCATCCCCGGTGCGGCGGTGTCGGAGGTGGACGGCGGTGAGGTCAGGCTCGTCCTCGACCAGGCTGCCGACAGCGACGTCGTGCTGGACGCGGCGCGCTCCGCCGGCCGGGTCACGATGTTCGTCTTCGAACGCCGCCGCCTCTCCGAGGTCTTCCGGGAAGCCGTGGGCTCATGAAGGCTCTGCCCGTCATTATCGCCGTCGCGGCAGCGGCGGCCCTCATCCGCCTTTGGCTGCGCCGCCGGGGCCGGGGCGGCTCGCCGCCGGTAGGCGCTGTCGCGGCGCGACTGCGGGGCCGGGGACTCCTCGGCGACACGGGCCTGGTGGCCTGGCGTGAGATCCGCGAGCGGGTGCGGGGGCGAGTGTTCCAGGTAGTGACGGTCATCCTGTTCGCAGTGGTGACGGCCGCGGTGCTCATCCCCACCCTGCACGCCGGGACGACAACGAGCCAGCGGGTGGGCGTGGTGGCCGGCTCAGCGCCGGTCGAGGCCGAGCTGCGCGGCCTGGCCAGGAGCGCGGGGGTGCCCGTGGAACTCGTCAGTGAGCCGGGCCTGCCGCAGGCACGCGCCGCCCTCGGCGCCGGGCGGCTCGACATGGTGCTGGACGGCACCGGGAAGATCCTGGTCAACCAGCCCATCGCGGGTTCCGACACTTCAGCGGGGGCCCGCTACGTGCGGGCGGTGTCGCAGGCCCTCGGTGCTCAGCACGCCTTTGCCCAAGCAGGCTTGACCCAGCGGCAGGCGGCGACGGTCGCCAGAGCCAAGCCGTTGCCGGTCGAGAGCCTGCAGCCCGGCAAGAAGCCCCGCACGACAGCGGAGGCAACGGCGCTGCTCGGCGTGATCCTCATCTTCGTCGTGCTCACCCAGTACCTCACGTGGACGCTCATGGGAGTGATGGAAGAAAAGGCAAGCCGGGTGGTGGAGGTCCTGCTCGCCACGGTCCGGCCGATCCAGCTGCTGGCCGGCAAGGTCATCGGGATCGGCGCGGTCGCCCTTGCCCAGGCAGTTGCCCTCGTCGTTTTCGCGCTGGCGCTGGCCGAGGCGGTAGGGTCAAGCCTGGTGCACGGTGCCGCCCCGCTCGTGGTGGCGGCCATCCTGGCCTGGCTGGTCCTCGGGTATGCCTTCTACAGCTGGCTGTACGCTGCCGCCGGCTCCCTGGCCGAGCGCCAGGACCAGGTCCAGAGCATGGCACTGCCACTGAGCGCACCGCTCATCTTCGGCTACATCGTCTCCCTCATCGGGGTCAGCTCGGGCGCTCCCTCGCTGCTCGTGAAGGTGCTCGCTTACCTGCCCCCCACCGCCCCCTTCGCCATGCCCGCCCTGATCGGGTTCGGGGACGCGACCTGGTGGCAGTTCCTGCTCTCCGTGGCGGTGACCCTGGGGGGCACAGTCGTCGTGGCGTTCGCAGCGGCTCAGGTATACCGGACCGCGGTCCTGCGAACCGGCGGCCGGGTGCGGCTGCGCGAACTGCTCCCGACTCTGGCGAGATAGCCTATAAACGGAGGATGGCATGACTACACCGCAGGGATATCTGACCGCCTCAGCGCTGCGGGCGCTGGTCGAGGACGGCACGCTCACCGGGTCCTGGACCCTGGACCCAGCCAGGTCCCAGGTCCAGCTGCGGACCCGGCACACGTGGGGGCTCCGCCCGGTCCACGGCGTCTTCGGCCAGGCCACCGGGAACGGCACGGTAACCGCGGCCGGCCAGGTCACCGGCACCCTCACCGTGGCCGCCGGGTCGATCGACACCAAGAACAAGATGCGCGACAAGGACCTGCGGTCAGCCAAGCTCTTCGACATCGCCAGCCACCCGGACATCACCTACGCCGTCGACGGCGTGCAGCCCGCCAGCGAGGGCGTCCGGGTCACCGGCAGCCTGACCGTCCGTGGCCGCACCCGCCCGCTGCCCTTCGACGCGAAGATATCCGCCGCAGCGGGCGAGGTGCGACTGGACGCCGAGGTCCCGGTCAACCGCGCCGACTTCGGCCTGACGTACAGCCCGCTGCGCATGGCGTCGCTGAACAACACCATCATTATCCGTGCCGTGTTCACCCGCCAGTAAGGCGGGCTACTCGGTGATCCTGCGTCGGAAGAAGTGCGCGGCCGAAGGCGCGGCCACGGCGGGGGCTGAATCGATCTCGCGTGCGTACGAGTGAGTGGCTTACGGACGACAGCGATTGCCCGCAGGCAATGCCACAGGGACACCTGTGTCAGGCCGATTCCGGCTGGTTGGTCATCTCCCTCAGAGCGTCCAGCGTCAGAAGCCAGGGGTAGCGGTCAAGGTGCTGGCTGCCCGTCCCTGGCTCATGGAGTGGGTACACGTCGGGTCCGAAGAGAACCCGCACCCCCCATGACCTAAGTTTCTCTATGTTTTCCACGAAAGCAGGATGAGCGGCATGGGCGTAATTTGTGAACGGAAGTGCGACTGTCGGGAGTTTTTTGCCGATTGCTTCGACAAGGATTCCCAGGGCGAGAGTGTCACATATTCCGCAGGCCCATTTGTCTATGCGCGCGGTGTCTGTCGAGTCCAGGATCGGAAGGCGGTTAGCGCTTCTCGTGCCCGCCTCCACCTTTTCGATCCAGCTCTTAGAACGACCTATCCTGTCAGCAAGGAGTTCCGGCGCAGC
>Ga0335078_10017524_pt1 | contig 10644 bp, 9 predicted proteins | sample Lox_Sample_32_FD_206711 | JGI IMG/M metagenome (GOLD analysis project Ga0335078, IMG submission 206711) | Soil microbial communities from Loxahatchee National Wildlife Refuge, Florida, United States - Lox_Sample_3.2 | ecosystem: Environmental > Terrestrial > Soil > Wetlands | place: USA: Florida...
CAAGACGGCTGCGGCATGTCCGTGGCCGTCAGAACCATCGTCTACATTTTTCAGGGTTGTCTGGAAAGAATTTCTCTTCATGATTATTTACCGTTGCGGTCCCGTGAGGGCCGAGATGAAAAGCATCAGTGATGACTGCCGGAATCCTGAGGAATTGCACACCGCAAAAGCACTTATCCTAGATGCTCTAATGTAGGAACCATATACAGTGAATACTGTAGGGGAGAAGAGCAGTTACGGTGCCGAATGACCCGTCACCACCAATTATTCGGGTACCGATGCCTCTGCGCGGCTGGAGGGTTCCGGTAACTGTTACCTTTGCCACACTATCTCAGCCCATGACAGTTGCGAAGCGCGCGGAGAGCGTTCAGGGCATTGTTCACGGCATGTTGTTCGGGGGTCGGACTGGTGAAAAGCTCACGTTCGCGAAGCATCAGAGCTTTCTCAGCCTCACTGATGCGAATCGCCAGGCGAGTGCGATCAGCCTCAAAGAGGGCCGCCAAGTACAAGGAACGCCGAGGCGCGGATAAACGGGGTGGATTCGTGCTCATGGTGACAACTCCTCACACGAGTGCCGGCAAAATCCAACCGCCGGACACTCCGTTGAAGACAGATAGCCCCACAGTGGTGCTTTTAAAGGCTGTCTTCCGTTCAATTTCAATGAAAAGTCAGTAGACAATAGCTTGGGCGCAGAGACAATACAGCAAACAATGTAATTCTCGCGACCCTAATGGGAGGAGTTATTCACACCAGGAGGTAAAGTGTAGGTTCGGAATGCGGGGTGGCACGGCGCTTTCTACGTGTTAGCTCGAATTAATATCAGCCCGCCTCCAGATCCGAATTAGACCTCAGGCCAGCGGCTTTCGAGACTTCGCGCTGAGTAAGTGCGTCATTAAGTTTGCGAACGAGTTCCAGTAACCTCGAGGGATCCTGTTCCTGTGACGCCGCTTTGCAAAGTTCGCGCCAGTCGGTTTTGTCCTCACCGGCCATTTTGCACCCCGTGTGCAGTCACAAAAGCTTCCAAACCGCGAAGGTGCAACTCGGGTTCCAAAATGCCCGGTTGAGAGAAATCCAAGGCGGGCAATCGGTTACGGACCGCCCTGGCTCCTTGAGAAGGCAGAAAATCCCCAGCCAAAGTCATGTTTACACGCCCCGATGCGTCATCCGAGAACTGACGCTCGCGGTCTCTCAACAGGCAAACAAATCCCTTTAACTGATACGGTCCGGCGATGGATTCGCTGTTGGCGCATTGTTTACATCTCTAACCTGGCATGCCACGCCGGTGTTCCAAGGGATGATCGCTGTAAATAGTCCTTCCGTGAGTGAGTGCGGCGAACTCTTTCTCAGTGACATACGCATTTGTTCGGGGCGTTCCTCTAAGGCATGCCCCCCGCCAACGTACCGTATCTACCCGGTGGCGCGATTTGGCGTAGCGAACTAGATTCAGATGGACAGTACACACATCCGCAGTGCTGGTAGGAAGCACACAAGAAAGAGGTTTTGGAATGAACTCAGGCAAACGAACGGTGATGAGATATCTCGTGGGGCTCAGCACATTGATCTTGATTCTTGCCAGCATGGGCTGGGCCGCCGACAACAAGGATGAGAGCGACATCAACAAGCGCATCGAGAAATCCGGCCAGGTTTTGTCGGAAATCATGGCAACTCCCGACAGGGCAATTCCCGACAAGGTCATGAGCGATTCCAGATGCATCGCGGTCATACCGTCAATGATCAAAATTGCGCTGGGCTTCGGCGGAAGTCACGGAAAGGGAGTGGCAACCTGCAAGACCGCTCACGGATGGAGTGCCCCCGCACCCATTACCATCACCGGTGGCAGTTGGGGCCTTCAACTGGGCGGCCAGGCCGTGGATTTAGTGATGGTGATTACGAACCAAAAAGGAATGGACCAGTTGCTGTCGAGCAAGTTCAAACTCGGCGCAGATGCTTCAGCCGCGGCGGGACCAGTGGGACGTGAAGCTGGCGCCGATACTGACTGGAAGATGAGGGCGGAAGTGCTGACTTATTCCCGTGCACGCGGCGTTTTTGCCGGCATTGACCTGAATGGCGCTGCCATTACGCAAGATAAAGACGAAACCAGAATCCTCTACGGAAGAATGGTCCCCTTTGCCGCCATACTCAATGGGAAAGTAGCGCCGCCCGAGAGCAGTGAGGCTTTCCTGGCGACAGTGCGGAAGTATTCTCACCAATCCAAGGAACAAGGCAAAATGAGCGAACCGGCCCCCGCCACCACGGCTAGCGAACGGCCGGCGCGGTAGGCAGGCAGTCGAGAACCTATACGGCCAGGCCGAACGAGCCTGGCCGTTCCATTCCAGAAGCACGATTGCCGCCCTGCCTCCAAATAAACGGGTCATTTACAGCCACTTGGGCTAATCCTGGCGCGGATTTTCTGGTAAACCTTGAAGGATGAGAGCCGGCTCGCACGCATCGGCCGTGATTCTGGCGGCGGGAACCTCCACCCGCATGGGATCGGTGAAGCAACTGCTGCGGCTGGATGATCGTCCGCTGCTGCAACACGTGCTGGACAACGTTCGAGCTTCCGCCGTTCAGGAAATCGTTCTTGTCCTGGGCGCGGCCGGGGAAGCCATCCAGCGCGAAATTGATACTCTAGGCCTGCGCGTGGTCATCAACGAGAACTATCTGCAGGGCATGGGAACTTCGCTGAAGGCGGGACTTTGCGCGGTCGATGAGCTCAGCCAAGCGGCGATCATAGTTCTGGCGGACCAGCCGTTCGTGCAGCCCGCGACGCTGGATCAACTGATTGCCGAGCACCAGCGCTCGAAGGCGCAAGTCGTAATCCCCACCTATCGCGGTTTTCGCGGCAACCCGGTGCTGCTCGACCGCTCGGTATTTCCCGAGGTGATGGCGCTCACCGGCGACATCGGCTGCCGCGCGATTTTCGGAGATCACCTGGAAGGAATTGTTAAGTTGCCCGTGGACGATGTGGGAATTTTGCTGGACATTGACCGGAAAGCCGACCTGGAAGCGCTTCGCGACGCGGGCAATCGCGCCGAGAGGGAGAAGACACTTTTTGCCACGGCGGACCTTCAGGGGCGGCAGCTCAGAGAGCCGGATATATTGCAGCCTGAGTTAGTCATTGTGGGAAGGGACGCGCTGGCAGTGGCCTTGGCGAAGCTGGGGCGGTTGCTGCAATTCACCGTGACCCTGGTGGACCCGCTGCTGCATGCCGGCGAAGTGCAAGAAGCAGACCGCATACTTCGCGCTCTCGATTTCTCAGCGCTGGAGGCGAACCCCGATCGCCACGTAGTCGTGGCCAGCCGCGGCATGTGCGACGAAGAGGCGATTGAGCAGGCGTTGCGCGTAAACAGCGCTTATGTCGCACTGGTCGCCAAGAAGAAACGGGGCGCAGAAGTGCTGCTCGGTTTGGGCATGAAGGGGATTGCAGCCGAAGAAGTGGCCAGAGTACGAGTGCCTGCGGGGATTGAGATCGGCGCTGAGACCCCGGAGGAAATCGCACTCAGCATCATGGCGGAAATCGTTGCTGAACGCCGGAAGCATCGCGACCAGACTTTAGCCTGGGCACAGCAACGCCGATAGTCTTCAGTCTGCAGTGTGCGCGTCGCACTGGGTGATCACCTTGTCCGACGCGGGGCTCTTCTGCAAGTCTTGAGTTTCGAAGTCATGACTCACTTCTTTCGGTCGCAAACCGCGGTTGGTTCGCCCGCGGCGCAACGCTACGATCTGGCTCACAATGCTGAGCGCAATCTCTTCTGGAGTGGTCGCGCCTAAATCGAAGCCAGCCGGAGCGAAAATTCTGGCCAGCTTGTCAGCAGGAACTCTTTCCGCAGCCAGGTAGTCGAGCACGAGCTTCGCCCGATAGTGGCTGGCGACCAATGCTACGTAAGCGGCCTCGCCGTCCAGCGCCTTCTGCAGCCAGAGGTGGTCATTTTTGTGCTGGGTGGCGATCACGACGTAGGTGTTCGGGCCAATAGGCGTCTGGCTGAGATCGAAGTCTTGCGCAACCACCTGCGCGGCTTGCGGGAATGACGACGGTTCCGCTCCCGGGTCATTCACGATCACTCGGAAACCGAGCAGATCAGCGAATGCGGCCATGGTTTCGGCAATGCGGCCGTGGCCGGCGATGAGGAGGTCCGGTTTGGGCAGCACCGGCTCGATGTAAACATCCATCTTTCCTCCGCACGGCATGCCCACGCCAAGGATTTCATCGGTCATGTCGAGGGTGATCAGCGCCGGCTGCTGCAGCTTAATACATTGCAGCGCCTCGTGCCGAACCGCGCTTTCCGCACAGCCTCCTCCTGCCCACCCGAGAAGCAGCTTCCCCTGCGCGTCAATAATGGCCTTCGACCCGCGTTGCGCCGAGGATGACCCCTCCACGCGAACTACCGTGGCTACAGCAAAGGATTTGCCCTGGGCTGTGAGTTCGGCGGCTTTGGCGTAGAGATCCACGGACTTTCCCTCGATCCCATCGCGTATGATAGGCGCGCCCAAGGCGGACTTCAATCGGGCGGGGTCGGCTTCCGTCAAACGTCTTGGCCGGAAGTTGTGCGGAAAGCCATTACGGATCAGATTTCGAGCGATCCAACGGGCGCTGGCGCGCATCTCAAAAGGCGTGGGTTTAGATGGCGGTGGTTCGAATCGCCGTGCTGAGAATTTCGCAAAAATCGGCGCCTGTGGTAAGGTACTACCCCGTAACTCGACCCGATCATCTCCAATATTTCCGCTCGGTGGACTGCGCTCCAGACGACGAGGAGGCAAATCATGATCCCGCCAGCTTTCGAGTACCTCAGACCCTCAACCATTCCAGAAGCTATCGCTCTGCTGCAGCAGCACGGGGAGGACGCCAAGATTTTGAGCGGAGGGCAAAGCCTCATCCCCATGATGAAGCTGCGGATTGCTCGTCCTGCATTTCTGATTGACATCAACCGCATTGCCGGATTGTCGTATGTCAAAGAAGAGGGCGGCGTCTTGAAGATCGGCGGGTTGACGCGTGAATCCGAACTGGAGTCGTCACCGCTGGTGTGCGCAAAATATCCGATACTCACGGACACCACTCACGTGATCGCGGACCCGCAGGTGAGAAACCTCGCCACAGTGGGCGGGAACCTGGCACACGGTGATCCTGCCAATGATCATCCCGCAACCATGCTGGCTCTCAGCGCGCAGGTCGTGGCCACTGGAGCGCGCGGCGAGAGAATCATACCTATAGAAGAATTCTTTCTTTCGATCTTCAGCACTGCGTTACAACAGGGCGAAATCCTCACCGAAATTCGCGTTCCCGTCCCGCCGCCCCATAGCGGGGGCGCCTATTTCAAACTCGAGCGCAAGGTAGGAGATTTTGCCACAGCGGCGGTCGCTGCCCAAGTGACGTTGGACGGCAGCGGCGCGGTTCAGAAAGTGGGCATCGGTCTGACCAATGTAGGCCCAACGCCCATCAAGGCGAAAAAGGCGGAGGATTTTCTCCGGGGAAAGAAACTCGACGAGGCAAACATCCGGCAGGCCGCGCAGTTGGCCGCCGATGAAGCGCAGCCAAGTTCAGACTTGCGCGGTCCGGCGGAATACAAAAAAGGACTGGTCAAGGAACTGGCAAAGCGGGCGCTCTCCCGCGCAGCCGAGAGGGCTGGCAAGTAGCATCTGAAATTCGGCGGAGGCTCTGGCTATGGCGAAGGAACAAGTGGTTCGAGTGAAAATAAACGGCCGTGACCGGCAGGCTTTGGTGGAGCCGCGTCTCCTGCTGGTTCACTTCATACGCGAAGTTTTGCAGCTCACCGGTACTCACATCGGCTGCGACACCAGCCATTGCGGCGCGTGTACCGTAGTGCTGAATGGAAAAACGGTGAAATCCTGCACGATGTTTGCCGTGCAGGCGGATGGCGGCGAAATCCTTACCGTTGAAGGCTTGATTAAAGATGGCCAGCTTCACCCGTTGCAGGAAGGTTTCAAACAGGAGCACGGCCTGCAATGCGGCTTCTGCACGCCTGGCATGCTGATGTCATCGTACGCGCTGCTGCATAACAATCCGAACCCCAGCGAGGAAGAGATTCGCTGGGGAATTTCCGGTAATCTCTGCCGGTGTACCGGGTATCAGAACATCGTGGGAGCGGTGCAGTACGCGGCGGCCAAAATGGCCGGAGCCAAGGAAGCCAAGATTGAGGAAGGAGTGGCAAAGTGATCCACAAAACATCTCCTGAAATCGGCGGCATCGGCCATTCCATCAAGCGCAAAGAAGACCTGCGATTTATCCAGGGCAAAGGCAATTACGTGGATGATGTGCATCTTCCCGGCATGGTGTATGGGCAACTGGTGCGCAGTCCGTATGCCCACGCGCGGTTGAAGAGCATCAACACGGAAAAGGCCAAAGCGCTGCCGGGAGTGCTCGCAGTTATTACTGGTGAGGATCTCGCCAAGGCCAATCTGGCGTGGATGCCCACGCTCTCTTATGACAAGCAGATGGTGCTGGCCACCGGCAAGGTGCTGTTCCAATCGCAGGAAATTGCGTTTGTGGTGGCAGAGGATCGCTACACCGCCGCCGATGCGGCCGAGTTGGTAGAAGTGGAATATGAAGAGCTGCCGGTGCTGGTGGATCCGCACAAGGCCCTCGACCCCGGCGCGCCTTTGCTTCGCGAAGACCGAGAACAGAAGGACAACCACATTTTTCACTGGGAAGTTGGCGACCGTGAGGCGACCGAGCAGGTTTTTCAGAAAGCGGCAGTGAAGGCCAGTGTGCATGCGTTCTTTCCGCGCTGCCATCCTGCGCCGCTCGAGACCTGCGGCTGCGTGGCCGATTTCAATCGCGCAACCGGACGGCTTACCGTTTACATGACCTCGCAGGCGCCGCACGCGCATCGTACCGTGTTCGCGCTGGTGGGAGGAATTCCGGAGAACAATATTCGAGTAATCTCGCCCGACATCGGCGGCGGCTTTGGAAACAAAGTTCCCATTTATCCTGGCTACGTTTGCGCGATTGTGGCTTCGCTCACGCTCGGTGTGCCAGTGAAGTGGGTTGAAACGCGCTCGGAGAACCTGCAGTCCACCGGTTTTGCCCGCGACTATCACATGACCGCCGAAATTGCCGCCGACCGCGAAGGCAAAATGCAGGCTCTTCGCGTCAAGACGCTTGCCGACCACGGCGCGTTCAATGCCGCGGCCCAACCCACCAAGTTTCCTGCCGGATTGTTCAGCATCTGCACCGGTTCCTACGATTACCCCACTGCGTTCTGCGAAGTGGACGGCGTTTATACCAACAAGGCTCCAGGCGGCATTGCTTACCGCTGCTCGTTTCGCGTGACCGAAGCGGCCTACCTGATCGAGCGAGCGGTGGACGTGCTGGCGCTGGACTTGAAGATGGATCCGGCAGAACTTCGCCGCAAGAATTTCATTCCGGCGGCGAAGTTTCCTTACAAGTCGTGCCTGGGCTGGACCTATGACAGCGGCAACTATGAAGCAGCAATGAAAGTGGCGCTGGACAAGATCGGTTACCAGCAACTGCGCAAAGAGCAGGAAGAGAAAAGGAAAAAGGGCGAGCTGATGGGCATTGGAATATCGAGCTTCACGGAAATCGTGGGCGCGGGTCCGGCGCATACCTTCGACATTCTCGGCATCAAGATGTTCGACAGTTGTGAGATTCGCATTCACCCCACCGGCAAAGCCATGGCGCGCATGGGGACCAAGAGCCAGGGCCAGGGGCACGAGACGACCTACGCGCAAATCGTGGCGCAGGAATTGGGAATTCCCGCCGCCGACGTAACCATCGAGGAAGGCGATACTGACACCGCGCCTTACGGTTTGGGGACATATGCCAGCCGAAGCACTCCGACCTCGGGAGCGGCCACTGCGATCGCGGCCCGCAAAATTCGCGACAAGGCAAAAAAGATCGCCGCCTATTTGCTCGAATGCAATGAAAACGATCTTGAGTGGGAGCCCGGAAAGTTTTACGTCAAAGGCGCGCCCAGCAAGGCGAAAACGATCCAGGAGATTGCATTCGCCGCGTACACCAATATTCCGCCCGGCCTGGAGGCGGGTCTTGAGGCGGTTGATTATTACGACCCGCCGAATCTCACCTTCCCTTTTGGCACCTATGTCTGCGTGGCGGACATTGATAAGGGAACCGGCGAGGTGAAAGTGCGGCGATTTGTCGCGGTGGATGACTGCGGAAATATCATCAACCCCATGATCGTGGAAGGCCAGATTCACGGCGGGTTGACTGAGGGTTTCGCTATCGCTTTCATGCAGCAGATTGACTACGACGAAAGTGGCAACATTCAAGGCGGAAGCTTCATGGATTATCTGCTGCCGACAGCAATGGAAACTCCGCACTGGGAGACCGATAAGACCTGCACGCCTTCTCCGCATCATCCCTTCGGCGCCAAGGGTGTGGGAGAGTCTCCCAACGTGGGTTCGCCGGCAGCCTTCGTGAACGCGGTGGTGGACGCGCTTTCTCATCTCGGCGTGCGCCACATTGATATGCCCATCACGCCCTGGAAAGTGTGGAACATTCTGAAGGAGAAAGGCGTCACGAGCTAGACTGATGGCACTGAAGATTGAAAAGACGTTCCAGGTGCCCGAGCCCGTAGAAAAGGTGTGGGCTTTCCTGAGCGATCCGCGAAAAGTGGCCACCTGTGTGACCGGCGCGCAGATCACCGGGCAGGTGGACGAAAAAACCTACAAAGGCACCATCAAGGTGAAAGTGGGCCCGAGCGTGACTGACTACAACGGTGAAGTACAAATTGTGCGGCTGGACGCGGAGAACCACGAGATCGAAATTCTAGGTAAGGGCCAGGATGTGCGAGGGCGTGGCAGCGCTTCGATGAGAATGACTGGAAAGCTGCGCGCTCTGGAAAGCGGGGGCACTGAGGTCACGAGCGTCTCCGAGATCGGCGTCGTTGGGATTCTGGCCCAGATGGGTTCCCGCGTGGTCACAGAAGTTTCTAATATCATGTTTGGAGAGTTTACAAAAAACCTTCAGGCGCGATTGCAGCAGCCCGCCGATACGCCACAGGAGCAGACCGTCAGCACTGAGGTGCAGCCCATCAAGGCCTCGTCGCTGGCCTGGCAGGCTACGAAGGGACTATTTCGCGGAAAGTCTTCTTGAGAATATCCCGGCCGCAGCCGGGGGCCGGTCGAAATTGCTACCATGGGCGCATCCCAATTTCCTCTTTCCATCGCGGCAAACCAGGGCGTAGATGCCATCGTCTCCGGATTTGAGCGGCTGGGCTATGTTACCGACCGATCGCTGGCAACGGCGGTTTATCTCGCTACCAAACTCCGGAAACCAATTCTGGTGGAAGGGCACGCCGGCCTTGGAAAAACCGAAGTCGCCAAAGTGCTCGCTTCTTTCCTGGGCGCGCGCTTGATCCGATTGCAATGCTACGAAGGGCTGGACGTCAGCTCCGCAGTTTACGAGTGGAATTATCAGCGGCAACTGCTGGCTATCAAGATTGAGGAAGGCTCAGACAAGACTGTCGAAGAAAAAGAAAGGCACGTCTTCGGCCGCGAGTTTCTTCTGGAGCGTCCATTACTGCAGTCCATTCTCGTAGAAGACGCATCTCCTGTCCTGCTGATTGACGAGATTGACCGCGCAGACGAAGCGTTTGAAGCTTTTCTGCTCGAATTGCTTTCCGACTTCCAGATCACCATCCCCGAGATGGGTACTCTACAGGCGAAACACGTACCCTATGTCGTCCTTACTTCGAACCGCAGCCGGGAACTGGGCGACGCGCTGAAGAGAAGATGTCTCTACCAGTGGATTGACTATCCGAGCCTGGAAAAAGAAATGAAGATCGTACGCACCAGACTGCCGGGCATCGAGCAGGAGTTGGCCCGCCATGTGGTGAGATATGTGCAGTCGGTGAGGCGGCTCAACCTGAGCAAGCCTCCGGGGGTGGCCGAAACTCTGGACTGTGCCGAAGCACTGCTGGCGTTGGGCAAAACGCACCTTGATGAGCAAGCGGTCGAGCAGACGCTGGGTTGCATCTCTAAATCAGTGGAAGACAATGCCCGGATTCGTAGTGCTGGCGTGGAAAAGATCCTCGAGCAGCCAATATCATGATCACCTCCGAGGCAGAGCGAGAAAACACGGCGGAAACAATCGTTGAGTTCTGCCGGTTTGCGCGCGGGAAGGGGCTTTCCACCGGCGTGCAGGAAACACTCGCGGCGTTGCAGGCTGCGGCGGCTATAGGTGTCGGCAATTCGGAGGATCTGAAGTTTGGCTTGCGCTCGATATTATGCTCCTCGAAAGACGATTGGGATCGGTTCGAGGAATGCTTCTGTATGTTTTGGGAAGGGCCAAGAGCCAAGCCTTCGCCGAAGCCCCGGACGGGCCCTCGGGACGAAGAAACGTCTCGCGCGCAGGCAAGAGATATGGCGTCGCTCATGTCAACCGGCGGGGCTGACGAATCCTCATCGGAACGCGAGGGCGGCCAAGCGGTCGCCGGAGCCAGCGCGCGCGAGCGGCTCACTAAGGCAGACTTTTCCACTCTGCCTCAAGCTGACATGGCCATGCTTGAGCAAATTTCTCTTCGCTTGTTCAAGCAAATGAGCCGGCGATTGGCCCGCCGCCGGCGAAGCGGTTTGCGCGGACAAGTGGACCTGCGAAAGACCATCCGCCGGAACATTAGCCGCGGCGGTGAGCTGATGAACCTGCGA
>Ga0335078_10017525_pt1 | contig 10644 bp, 9 predicted proteins | sample Lox_Sample_32_FD_206711 | JGI IMG/M metagenome (GOLD analysis project Ga0335078, IMG submission 206711) | Soil microbial communities from Loxahatchee National Wildlife Refuge, Florida, United States - Lox_Sample_3.2 | ecosystem: Environmental > Terrestrial > Soil > Wetlands | place: USA: Florida...
GACGGCCCGCCAGGCGGTGATGCAGCGCCTCCGGCAGTTCGAGAAGGACCGCATCTACGACGACTTCAAGGACCAGGTGGGCAACATCGTGACCGGGACCGTGCGCCGCAGGGAGCGCAACGACATCTACATCGACATCGGCAAGGCCGAGGCGGTCATGCCCGCCAAGGAGCAGGTCCCGGGCGAGGAGTACCAGCCCGGCGACCGCATCCGCTGCCTTCTGCTCGAGATCGAGAACACGCCGCGCGGGCCCGAGATCATCCTCACGCGGGCGAGCCCGAAGTTCGTGCGCAGGCTCTTTGAGCTCGAGGTCACCGAGATCGCCGACGGGACCGTCAAGATCGAGGCGTTCGCCCGGGAGCCGAGCTACCGCACCAAGATCGCGGTGTCCTCGAAGGACCCGAAGGTGGATCCGGTGGGCGCGTGCGTCGGCGCCCGCGGCGCGCGGGTCAAGACGATCGTGCGCGAGCTCGGCGGCGAGAAGATCGACATCATCAAGTACTACGCGGACCCGCGGGAGATGGTCATCGAGGCCCTCAAGCCCGCGGTGCCCCGCGAGATCGTGATCGACGAGCGCAGCCGGCGCATCCTGCTCCGGGTCGCCACGGACGACCTGGCGATCGCCATCGGCCGCAAGGGCCAGAACGCGCGCCTCACCTCGCGCCTCATCGGCTGGCGGATCGACATCGAGGAGTTCAAGGCGGAGGGCGACGATCCCCGGGGCAAGGCCGTGGCCTCGCTCGTCAATGCGCTCGGGCTCGATCCCGCGATCGCCGGGCGCCTGGTCGACATGGGCATCAATTCTCCGGCGGCGTTCGAGGGGGTCGTGGCCGAGGACCTCATCGGGGCGGGCTTCACGGCCGAGGAGGCCCAGAACGTCATCCAGCGCGTCACGTCCTGATCCGCACGACGCAAGCCGAATGAGCACCCGCATCCACGAACTCGCGAAGAAGCACAACATGGAGGGCCGGGAGATGCTGGCCCTGCTCAAGGAGCGCGGCTACGTCGCCGCCGACACGAAGTCCGTGTCGAGCACGGTCAGCAAGATCTACGTCGAGGAGATCGAGAAGGAGTTCGCGGCCAAGGCCCCGCCGGAGAGCGCGGCGCCCAAGCCGGCGCCCGCCGCCCCGGCCCCCGAGCCCCTGAAGGCGCGGATGCCCGCCGGCATCTTCGTCAAGACGGCGCAGGATGTCGCCCGCGAGCGCGAGAACGTCGCCAAGGTCGCCGCGGCCGCCCGCCCGTCCCCTCCCGTCGCCAAGGCCCCCTCCCCGCCGCCCCCTCGCCCGGTGTCGCCCCCGCGCGCCGCCCCGCCGGCGCCGGTCGCCGCCCCGGCCGCGGTGGCCAAGTCCCCGCCTGTCGCCGTGGCGCCGCGCGCGCCGTCGGTTGCGCTGGTGCAGCCCCACGTCGAGGCGCCGAGGCCGGCCGCCGCCCCGCCGCCCCTGCCGACGCGACCCGGCTCGATCCCGCGGCCGCTGCCGCAGCTCGCGCCGTCGGCCTCAGCGCCGGTCGTGACCGTCCAGGGCGACGTGAAGATCATCCACCTGAAGCCCCCGGTCATCGTGCGCGACTTCGCCGTGGCCCTAAGCCTGAAGCCCTTCAAGCTCATCTCCGAGCTCAACCAGATCGTCGGGTTCGCGTCGATGAACTCGACGATCGACGAGGCGGTCGCGCAGAAGGTCGCCGAGAAGTACGGGTTTGTCCTGGACATCAAGCACCGGGGCGACGCGTCGCAGCAGCAGCTGGCGAAGGACCGGGAGAAGGTCAAGCGAGTCGAGGACGAGTCCAAGGACCTGGAGCCGAGGCCCCCGGTCGTCGTCATCCTGGGCCACGTCGACCACGGCAAGACCACGCTCCTCGACGCGATCCGCAAGGCGAACGTCGCGGCGGGCGAGGCCGGCGGCATCACCCAGCACATCGGCGCGTACCAGGTCGACTACAACGGCAGGAAGATCACCTTCCTCGACACGCCGGGCCACGCGGCCTTCAACAAGATGAGGGCCCGCGGCGCCTCGGTCACCGACATCGCGGTCCTGGTCGTCGCCGCCGACGACGGGTTCATGCCCCAGACGGACGAGGCCCTCGAGCACGCGCGCAACGCCAAGGTCGTCGTGATCGTCGCCGTCAACAAGATGGACGTGAAGGGCGCCAACCTCGACCAGGTCAAGGGCCAGATGCAGCAGCGGGGCATCGCCCCGGAGGACTGGGGCGGCGAGACGATCACGGTCCCGGTGTCGGCCGTGAAGGGCACGGGCATCTCCGACCTGCTCGAAATGATCCTGCTCCAGGCCGACGTCCTGGAGCTCAAGGCCAACCCCAAGGCCGAGGTCGCCGGCGTCGTCATCGAGTCCCAGGTGGACGTGGGCCGGGGCCCGCTCTCGACCGTGATCGTCCAGAAGGGCACGCTGCGCACGGGCGACGCCATCGTCTGCGGCAGCCACTGGGCGAAGGTCCGCGCCCTGTTCGACGACCAGGGCCTCCCGATCAAGGAGGCGCCGCCCTCGAAGCCCGTGCGGGTGATCGGCTGGTCCGGCACGCCCGACAGCGGCGCGACGTTCCGGGGGGCCAAGAACGCCCGGGAGGCCGAGAACCTCGCGGAGGAGGAGGTGCACCGCCTGAAGAAGGAGGTTGCGACCGTGGCCTCGGCGCCGAAGGACGTCTCGGTGGAGCAGCTGTTCGCCAACATCGCGGCCACCCAGCAGAAGGTGCTCAAGGTCATCATCAAGGCCGACGTCTTCGGCTCGGCCGAGGCCGTGCGGCAGCTACTCGAGGGCATCAAGAGCACGAAGGTGTCGCTCGAGATCGTCTCGACGGACGTGGGCCTCGTCACGAAGAACGACGTGATCATGGCGGCCGCCGCGGGCGCCGTCATCCTGGGCTTCAGCACGAAGCTCGAGAACGGCGTGACGCCGCTCGCCAAGCACAACGGCGTGCGCATCGAGGCCTTTGAGATCATCTACGAGCTGGGGGACCGGGTGCGCGAGATGATGGCGGACCTGCTCGATCCGGACATCAAGGAGGTCAAGCTCGGCGCCGCCGAGGTGCGCGCGACGTTCCCGCTCGCCAAGGGCTTTGTCGCCGGGTGCCTCGTCACGGAGGGCAAGGTGAACCGGGGGGCGCTGGCGCGCCTGCGCCGGGCCCGCGAGGTCGTGCACGAGGGTAAGGTCGCGACCCTGAAGCGCTTCAAGGACGACGCGAACGAGGTGCGCGCCGGTCTGGAGTGCGGCGTCAAGCTGGACGACTTCAACGGTTACCAGGTGGGCGACGTCATCGAGTGCTACGAGACCCAGAAGGTCCGCGCATCCCTCTGACGGGTCCGCCTAGGGCCCACGCACGTGTCCAACCGCATCGCCAGAGTCAACGAGCTGGTCCAGCGCGAGGTCAGCGACATCCTGCGCCGCCGCCACGCGGACGAGGCGGTCGCCATGACGATCACGGAGGTGAGGGTGGCGCCGGACCTGCGCGAGGGGCGCATCTTCGTCGCCATCGTGGGCGACGCCGCCGAGGCGGCCGATAGGCTGCGCTGGCTCAAGGGCCGGGCGCCGGAGATCCGCCGGGAGCTGGCGCGGCGCATCGTGCTCAAGTACATGCCGCGCTTTACCTACGTGCTCGACGAGTCGAGCGCCCGCGTGGCCCGCGTGCTCCAGGCTCTCGACGAGATCGAACATCCTCCGGCGCCCGCCAACGACCCGAGCCATGGCGAAGTTCTATCCTAAGTTCTCCAGGGCCTTCGGCCGGCTGCTGGCGGACGTCGCCGGAAAGACGGTGGCGGTCGTCGGGCATTCGCGCCCGGACGGCGACTGCATCGGCTCCCAGGTGGCGGTGGCCCGGGTGCTGGCCGCCCACGGCTCCCGGACCCTGTGCGTGAATACCGACCCGGTCCCCCGGCGCCTCGCGTACGTCACCCGGTCCATGGACTTCCTGCGCGTCGACGAGGCTGTCGGCCTGCCGGCGGACGTGGTCGCGGTCTTCGTCGACTGCGCCGACCACGCGCGCGCGGGGGAGCGGCTGCGGGCGCGGTTCGCCTCGCCCGTGGGCAACATCGACCACCACCTGTCCAACAGCGGATTCGCGGCCATCAACATCGTGGACAACACCTCGGCGGCCACGTGCGAGATGCTCGCCGGCCTGTTCCTTGACGCGGGCCTGCCCGTGGACGCGGGCACGGCGGCGGCGCTCTTCGCCGGCATCATGACCGACACCGGGCAGTTCCGCTACGGCTCGACCTCGCAGCGAACGTTCGTCCTGTCGGGGGAGCTTGTCGCTCGGGGCGCGTCGCCGGCGGAGGCGGGCTACGAGCTCTACGAGCGCGAGTCCCCGGGGAGCCTGCGCCTCCTGCGCAGCTTCCTCTCGTCGCTCGAAATGGAATTCGGCGGGCGGGTCTGCATCGGGACCCTGCCCTCCGGCGTCTTCGAGGCCACGGGGACCACGGCGGAGGACACGGAGGGCCTCGTCGACTTCGCGCGGCGCGTCGACGGCGTGGACATCGGCGTGCTGATCGAGGAGCGCCCGGACGGCGGCGTCAAGGCGAGCCTGCGCGCGAAGGACCCGCTCTGCCGCCTGGACCTGGTCGCCGGCCAGTTCGGAGGCGGAGGCCACGCGTGCGCCGCGGGCCTGAGCCTGAAGAAGCCGAGCGGGGATTTCCGCACCCTCCTGCTGAACGCCCTCGGGGAGCGTCTGCGGGTGATGGACGCCGAGCTCGAAAAGCGGCCGCTCTAGCGCAGCCATGCAAGCGCTTCAGAAGGAGCTCGAGGGCGTGCTTCTCGTCGACAAGCCCCGCGACCACACCTCGCACGACGTGGTCGCGCGCTTGCGCAGGAAGCTCGGGATGAGGAGGATAGGCCACGCGGGAACGCTCGACCCGATGGCGACGGGCCTGCTGATCATGCTCGTCGGCAAGGCGACCCGCGTCTCGCAGTACCTCATCAGCCTCGACAAGGAGTACGAGGGGACGATCGAGCTCGGCAAGACGACGGACTCGCAGGACGCCGACGGGCAGGTGGTCGAGACGAAGCCGGTGCCGGCCCTGGCGGAGGCCGAGGTCGCCAGCGCGATGCAGGGCTTCCTCGGCGACCAGTACCAGATGCCGCCAATGTTCTCGGCGATCAAGGTGGGCGGGGTGGCGCTCTACAAGAGCGCGAGAAAGGGCCAGGAGGTCGAGCGCGAGCCGCGGTTCATCCGCGTGATGGCGTGGGACCTCCTGCGCTTCGCCTCGCCCCACATCGACTTCCGGATGCGCTGCACCAAGGGGACGTACGTGCGCACGCTCGCCCACGACCTCGGGGCAAGGCTGGGCTGCGGCGGCCACCTCTGCGCCCTGCGCCGGACCGCCATCGACGCCCTGCGCATCGAGCAGGCCCTGGCGCTCGACCAGATCGAGGCGCTCTCGATCCCCGAGATCGAGAAGAGGCTCATCCCCGTCCACCGGGCCGTCCCGAGCTTCACACTGTGAGCCTCCCCGCGCAGTTCGACGGCCTCGACCGGGTGAACCTGCCCCGCCGGCCGCTGCACGTGGCGATCGGGATATTCGACGGGGTCCACCTCGGGCACCGCGCCGTGATCGAGTGCGCGGTCCTCTCGGCCCGCACGGACGGCGGCGTGTCCGTGGTCCTGACGTTCGCGCCCCATCCGAGCGTGCTCTTCAACCCCGGAGACCCGACCCGGATGATCCTCGACCTTCGCGCCAAGGTGGCCAAGTTCGGCGCCCTGGGCGTCGACGCCGTCGTCGTGCAGCCGTTCACGCGGGAGTTCGCCGCGACCCCGGCCGAGGAGTTCGTCCCGCTGATCAAGCGCCACCTTCCTGGGCTCGCCGGCATCTACGTCGGCGACAACTTCCGGTTCGGCAGGGGGCGCCAGGGCGACGTTGCGGTCCTTATCCAGCAGGGCCGGCTGCACGGGATCCCCGTCTTCAGCGCCCCGCGGGTCAACCTCGACGGCGAGCCCATCAGCAGCACGAGGATCCGGGAGCGGATCCAGAACGGGGACATGAAGGGCGCGGCGGCGCTGCTCGGGTACGTGTACACGGCGGAGGGCGAGGTCGTCCACGGCAAGCACCTCGGAAAGACGATAGGGTTTCCCACGCTCAACCTGGGCTGGTCGCCGGACCTTAGGCCGCTGTACGGCGTCTACGCCGTGCGGGTGAGCGGGGCGAAGTCCTACGGGTGGCTCCCCGCGGTGGCGAACTACGGGCTGCGCCCCACGGTGGAGGAGTCGGCGGAGCCGCGCCTGGAGATACACATGCTCGTCGCCTGTCCCTACCGGGCGGGAGACTCGATCGCCGTGGAGTGGATCCACTTCATCCGCCCCGAGAGGAAGTTCAGCGGGATCGACGAGCTCCGGGCGCAGATAGGGCGCGACGTCGCCGCGGCCCGCGAGGAATTTTCCTTGCCGTGACCGGCGTCGAGACAGCTTAATTTCCAGCCCGGCGATGGGACCCTTAGCTCAGTTGGTTAGAGCGTTTCCTTGACATGGAAAAGGTCGCTGGTTCGAGTCCAGTAGGGTCCACCACCGCCATGTAGCTTGTAGATTAACATGTTACGAAATGATATTGGGCGGCTGAAACCGGAGGAGCGCTCGGGGATTTCTCCGCCTTCTCCTCACGAGCCCACAACGGAGGCGCGACCGACAAAGCCGGAACCGTCGGTTTCCCCACGGGTTCCCGCGGGCACGGCGGACCCATCCGGCAAGGGGGATCCCGCAGGTGCTCAGAACCTGACGCCGGATGAACAGATGGCCCTCTTCGAGAAGGAGCTTAAGGAGAACGACTGGGGGCACCAGCCCTGCTGAGACGGCCGGGTAAGCCTGCCTCGGAACCCCGTCAGCCGCCTGCGTCCGACCCGCAGGAATCCCGCTTCATCAAGAGAGCCCAAGCGGCCCGCACGGCGTCCACGGGATTGACCCGGCGATGCCCCTCCCATTTCTTTGCCGGTTCGCCCATGACCCACCCCTCCGCTGATGCGCTTTCGCTCGAATAACTGCGTCGCCATCCATCTCAGGAGCCTCGCGAAGGCGGAGCGGTTCTTCGGCGACGTGCTCGGGTTCAAGCTCAAGAGCAAGAGCAAGGGCCGCCTCGAGTTCGACACGGGCGTGCTGCGCCTCTACGTGAACCGGTCGTCCGCGATCCAGCCGCCCACGCTCTCGTTCAGCGTGAAGAGCGCCGCGAGGGCGAAGCGCCTGCTCAAAGGGGCGGGATGCAAGATCGTCGCCGACTGGGGCGGCGCGTTCTACTTCCGCGACCCGTTCGGCGTCGTGCACGACGTGATTGAGGACTGACCGGGCGCGCGGCCCCCCCGGGGCCGACGGTACGGCGGCTGCCCTCCTCCGGCGCCAAGGGCGCGACACTCGATTCATGCAACACCTCCTCCGCCTGTCCCTGCTCGCGACGGCCGGCTGCCTGCTCCTGGGGGAGGCGGGGTGCTCCCGGCGGGAGACGCCGGTCGAGGCCGGGATCCGGACGCAGACGCTCCTCGTCGGCAACGGCGCCGAGCCCGCCGACCTCGATCCCGAGGCGATGAGCGCGTTCACGGACTCCAACATCGCCTACGCGCTCTTCGAGGCCCTGACAAAACTCGACGCCGAGACGGCCGCCGCGATGCCTGCGGCGGCCGACCGCTGGGAGGTGTCGCCGGACGGCCTTGTCTACACGTTCCACATCCGCCCCGCGGCGCGCTGGTCGAACGGCGATCCTCTCACGGCCGAAGACTTCACGTACTCGTTCCACCGCATCCTATCTCCCGCGTACGCGGCGACCTACTCCTACATGCTCTGGCCGATCAAGAACGCGGAGGCCTTCAATGCGGGCAGGATCGCCGACTTTTCCAGGGTGGGGGTCGACGCCCCGGACAGGGCCACGCTGCGGATCACTCTCGAGAGGCCGACGCCATACCTTCCCGCCCTTGCGGCGCACACGACGTGGCTGCCCGTGCACCGTCCCACGATCGAGAGGTTCGGCCGCATGGATGAGAAGGGCACCAAATGGACGCGGCCCGGCAACCTGGTCGGCAACGGCGCGTTCACGCTCGCCGAGTGGATCCCCAACGGGAAGGTCGCCGTCGTCAAGAACCCGCTCTACTGGAACGCGGCCCGCACGCGGCTCAACCGGATCGAGTTTTTCCCGTTTGAGCAGCCGACGGTCGAAGAGCTCAACTTCCGGTCCGGCCAGCTCCACACGACGTATGCCCTGCCCACGTCGAAGCTGGCGGCCTATCGCGAGCACAGGCCGGTCGACCTGCGCATCGACCCGGTCCTGAGCTCCTTTTACCTGTTCATCAACGTCACCCGGCCGCCCTTGGACAACCGCAAGCTCCGGCTCGCGCTATCGCACGCGGTCGACCGCGAGGCCCTCGCCCATGACGTGATGAACGGCATGTACCCCGCGGCGCACAGCATGACGCCACCGGGCTGCGGGGGATACACGGCGCGCGCCCAGGTCTCGGACGACTTCGCCGAGGCGCGGCGCCTTCTCGCCGAGGCGGGGTATCCCGGGGGCCGTGGCCTTCCCGTCATCGAGGTGCAATGCTACGCCGACGACGTGAAGCTTCGGGTGATGGAGGCCATCCAGTCCATGTGGCTCCGGGAGCTCGGCGTGCGCATCACGATCGCCCAGATCGAGCAGAAGACCCTGTTCCAGAACCAGCAGAGCCTCAACTACTCGATCGGGTTCTCGGGCTGGATCGCCGACCTGCCGGATCCCGTGACGTTCCTCGGGACCCTGGTGACGGGCAACGGCAACAACTGGGCGGGCTGGAGCAACCGAGAGTTCGACCGGCTGATGGCGGAGGCGGCCAACACGGCGGACAACGGGCGGCGCCTCGAGCTCTTCCAGAGGGCCGAGGCCATCATGCTCGACGAGGCGCCGCTCATCCCCCTCTACTTCCAGCAGCAGGTCTCGGCCATTCACCCGGCCGTGCGCGGGTGGACCACGAACCTGATCGGCTTCCACGAGCTTGAGAAGGTCTGGCTGGAGAGGTGACGCCCGGACCCTAGCTAGCTAGCGCGCGATCCGGGCGCTCGCCCCCGCGACCTGCCTCTCAACGTCCGCGCGCGTGGCCATCGACGTGTCGCCCGGGGTCGTCGAGGCGAGCGCGCCGTGGGCCGCGCCGAAGTCGACCGCCTTCTGCGGGTCGTTGAACTCGAGAAAGCCGAACTGCAGGCCCGAGGCGAAGCTGTCGCCGCCTCCCACCCGGTCGAGGATGTCCAAGCCCGCATAGGTCCGGCTCTCGAAGAACCTCCCTTCGTGCCAGAGGATCGCGCGCCAGTCGTTCCTCGACGCGGTGTGGACGCGGCGCAGAGTCGTCGCGGCCACCTTGAAGTTGCCGAACTCCTTGACCGCCGCTTCGATCATGGCCTTGAACGCACCGGCGTCGATGGCGCCTGCGTCGGGGCCGGCCCCCGCGACGGGGAACCCCAGCGAGGCCGTGAAGTCCTCCTCGTTGCCGAGCATCACGTCCACGTGCCGGGCGATCTCGCGGTTGACCTCCTGCGCCCGCTTGAGGCCGCCGATCGACTTCCAGAGCGACGGGCGGTAGTTGAGGTCGTAGGAGACGACCGCGCCGCAGCGCTTCGCGGCCCGCACGGCCTCGATCGCCAGCTCCGCGGTCGACGCGGAAAGCGCGGCGAAGATGCCCCCGGTATGGAACCAGCGCGCGCCGAGCGTCCCGAAAATCGCGTCCCAGTCGAAGTCCCCCGGCTTGAGCTGCGACGCCGCCGTGTGACCCCGGTCGGGGACGCCGACGGCGCCGCGGATCCCGAATCCGCGCTCCGTGAAGTTGAGGCCGTTGCGCACGGTGCGGCCGATGCCGTCGTCGTCCCGCCACCGGATGAAGTCGGTCGAGACGCCGCCCTGCATGATGCAGTCCTCGATCAGGTGGCCGACCTCGTTGTCGACGAGGGCCGTGCACACCGCGGTCCGAAGCCCGAAGCACTTCCGGAGGCCGCGCGAGGTGTTGTATTCGCCGCCGCCCTCCCAGACGGCGAAGGAGCGCGCGGTGCGTATGCGGCCCTCCCCGGGGTCGAAGCGCAGCATCACCTCGCCCAGGGACACCTGGGCGAAGGCGCATCCCGCGGCCGGCCTGATGTTCAGCGGCATGGCATCCGTTGCCGAGGAGCGGTCATAGGGCGCGGGCCGCGGCCGCCGCGAACTGGCGGGCGCGCGCGGTGATCGCCGCCCAGTCGCCCGCCTTGAGAGCGGCGCCGGAGACGAGGGCGCTGCCGGCCGCGGTCGCGAACGCGCCGGCCCGCAGGAAATCGCCGAGGGTCTCGGGCGTCACGCCGCCCGTCGGCAGCAGGTCAATCTGGGGGAACGGCCCCTTGAGGGACCTCAGGTAGGCCGGGCCGAAGAACTCGGCCGGGAACACCTTGACCACGTCGGCCCCCTGCTCCCACGCCGAGTAGATCTCGGTCGGCGTGAGCGCCCCGCACAGGACGGGCACCCCGATGTCGCGGCACGCCTTGACGACCTCGGGCCGGACGATCGGGGTCACGATGAACTGGGCGCCCGCCGCGATTCCCGCGCAGGCCGTATCGGCGTCAAGCACGGTGCCGAGCCCGGTCACGATCTGGGGCAGCTCCCGGCACAGGGTCTGCGCCATGTCGATCGCGCCGGGCGTCGTCATGGTGAGCTCGATGCAGTTGAGGCCGCCGGCCGAG
>Ga0335078_10017526_pt1 | contig 10644 bp, 9 predicted proteins | sample Lox_Sample_32_FD_206711 | JGI IMG/M metagenome (GOLD analysis project Ga0335078, IMG submission 206711) | Soil microbial communities from Loxahatchee National Wildlife Refuge, Florida, United States - Lox_Sample_3.2 | ecosystem: Environmental > Terrestrial > Soil > Wetlands | place: USA: Florida...
CTGAACAGCCCCGGTTGTGCTTCGCGCGTTTCCGCGCGAAGCTACGCCCTCAACCGGGAAAATCACTTTTGCACCGGAAATTAGCTAGCATCGCTTTGCGATAGCTTTACCCGATGCGTGCGCTAGTATTCGGGCGGATGCGATCGCGCAAGCCCATCCCTCCGAGCAAACGCAAATCCCCGTCGCGCAAGGTGCGCAAGCCCGTTCCCCCGCCGACCCGGGTGGAGGAGCCGCCCACGACCTACCGGCGAGCGCGCGAACGTGAACGTCTGCGGCGCGAAGACGAGGGAAGTGGCGTCTAATCGGCAGAGCCCGCACGTTCCCGTCATCAGGGATGCGTTCCGGCGCCTGCAGGGCTAGTATGCGGAGTTGGCACAATTCAAACGGAGCCGGTTCAAACCGACCATGCTGAGCTTCGAGCTAAGTGAAGAACAAAAGATGATCCGCGACACCGTCGGCGCGTTCGCCCGCGAGCAAATTCGGCCCGCGGCGCGCCCCGCCGACGAGAGCGGCGAGATTCCGGCGGCGCTCGTCGCGCAGGCTTGGCAACTCGGGCTCGTGCAGGGGCCGATTCCGGAGAGCCTCGGCGGCAATGGCGATACGCGCCTTGCTATGACCGGCGCGCTAATCGCCGAGGAACTCGCCTACGGCGACCTCGCGATCGCCGCTCATGTGCTCGCGCCCCGGCTCCTTGTGTTCCCGGTTCTAGAGACAGGGACCGACGAGCAGCGTGCGCGCCATCTCAAGCGCTTTACCGGCGCGGACTTCGCTCCGGCGGGCGCGGCGCTGATGGAGCCGCGATGGGATTTCGATCCGACGGCGATGACCACGCTTGCGCGCAACGACGGCAACGGGTTCGTCCTCGACGGCGCAAAGTGCATGGTCGCGTTGGCGGCGGCGTCCGAAACGCTCCTGATATGGGCGGCAAGCGCCGGTTCCGACCGGGTGGACGGATTTCTCGTCGCGCGCGAGACGCCGGGGCTGAGCGTCGGGGAGCGTGAGAAGAACATGGGACTCAAGGCGCTCGAGAGCTACCCGATAGAGCTCAAGGGATGCCGCGTCGGCGCCGAGGCGCGCCTGGGCGGCGAGGGCGGGGCGGATTTCAGGCGCGCGACGAGCCAGTCCCGGCTGGCGATGGCTGCGATGGGCGTTGGGCTGGCGCATGCCGCTTTCGACTACGCGCGCGACTACGCCAAGGAGCGCAAGGCCTTCGGCGTGCCGATCGCAACCAAGCAGGCGGTCGCTTTCATGCTGGCGGACATGGCGATCGAGATCGACGCGGCGCGCCTGCTCGTATGGGAGGCTGCATGGCGCCTTGATCGCGGAGAAGATGCGCATCGCGAGAGCTATCTTGCGCGCAACTATGTTGCGGCTTCGGCGCTGAAAGTGGCCGACAACGCGGTCCAGGTGCTGGGCGGCCACGGCTACATCCGCGAGCATCCGGTCGAGATGTGGCTGCGCAACGCGCGCGGCCTCTCGGCGATCGAGGGACTCGCCACAGTCTGAAAGATATCAACGGGAGATCGTTGAGATGATCGATTTCGAAATCGACCCGCAGACCCAAAAGCGCATCGACCTTTTCCATACGGTGGCCGAGCAGATGATGCGGCCGATCTCGCGCGAGTACGACGAACGCGAGCACGAGAAGCCGTGGGACTTCCTGAACGCGATGTGGGCCGCAAGCACCGCACCCGGCGGAGATCCGATGGGCGGCGGCGACGCGAGCGGGCAGGGCGCCGTGAAGCTGCGCAACGTCTATACCGTCGCGACCACGGAGGAGCTGTGCTGGGGCGACGCCGGACTGTTCCTGTCAATTCCGAACGCCGGCCTTGGCGGCGCGGCGGTGATGGCGGCGGGCACTCCGGAACAGAAGCAGCGCTTTCTCTCGCCTTTTCGCGGCGGCAAACCCAAGTGGGGCGCGATGGCTATCACCGAGCCCGGCTGCGGGTCGGATTCTGCCGCGGTGACCACCACCGCAAATCGCGACGGCGACCATTGGGTGCTCAACGGCAACAAGATTTTCTGCACTTCGGGCTGGATGGCGGTCGAGAAGTCGGAAGGTTTCGTGGTGGTCTGGGCTACGGTGGACAAGAGCGCCGGTCGCCCCGGGATAAAGCCCTTCATTGTGGAGCATGGAACCCCCGGTATGTCGGTGGCGCGGTTGGAGAAAAAGCTCGGCATCCGGGTGAGCGACACGGCGGCGCTGGTTTTCGACAATTGCCGCGTGCCCGCCGACCATCTGCTCGGCAGCCCCGAGGTGAGGCGCGAGGGTGGCGGCTTCAAGGATGTGATGGCGACGTTCGATGCGACGCGGCCGATCGTCGCGGCGATGGCGATCGGCGTTGGTCGCGCGGCGCTCGACTTCGTGCGCGAGTTTCTCGCCGAGCAGAAGGTCGAGATTCGCTACGGGCTCTCGCCCCGGCGGCTGAGCACGGTCGAACGCGATTTCATGGAGATGGAGGTTCAGCTCAAGGCGGCGCGTCTGCTGACCTGGCGCGCGGCATGGATGCTCGACATGGGGATGCGCAACAGCCTGGAGGCCTCGATGGCCAAGGCCAAGGCGGGTCTCGCGGTCACGCAAATTACGCAGAAGGCGGTGGAATTACTGGGGCCGCTTGGCTACTCGCGGCGCTACCTGGTCGAAAAATGGATGCGCGACGCGAAGATCAATGACATTTTCGAGGGCACGCAGCAGATCAACATGATCATCGTGGCGCGGCGCATCCTGGAGTACTCGAGCAAGGAACTGAACTGACGCCGGCGGATCGCGCTCGCGCGCTTTCGGAGATGAAAAGCAAACGGCCGACTCGCGGAGAGCCGGCCGTTACTTTTCAGTTCAGCGATGGCGGCTTACCAGAACCACTTGCCTTTCTCATAGGCGAAGATCTCGCGCGTCGGAACCACCGAGGTTGCGTGCGGTGACGCGTGTTTCGCCTCCTCGAGACTCTTGCCGGTGAGGGTGTAGTCGTATTCCTTGTAGGTCAGGATGCCCACGGCGACTCCGTTGCTGGCCTCCTTGCACGTGCAGGAATCGACCGCACCGTAGCCGACATAGCTTCCGGTCTCGACCCCGTTTTGCATCACCCACTTGATGTTGCTCACGTTGTCATGCTCGCGGATGCTCAGCTTGTGCGCCCATTCGCGGCAGAAATCGGGAAAGGCCGCGCTCGCAATCCGAAACTGCTTGAGCGCGCGGATCATGGTCGGGTTGAGCGCCTGCGCCGCGCCTTGCATCCCGTTTCCATCAAGCCCCTTTAGAACCGGAGCCGTTGCGTTTGGGACGTTGAGCGCCGGGGTGGTATCGCTGCTTGCGACTACTCCGGCCGACGGCGGAATCGCCTGTGCTGTATTTGACGGAGCTACAGGCGACGGGCTAACCGGCGCCGCAGCCGCCAGGGCAGGCGTCGTGGGCGAGTTTATGTGAGGAACCGCGGGCGCCGGAACCGCTGCCGGAGCGGCCGCGGCAGCCTCGCTTGCCGGTGCGCTTCCTTCGACCTTCATCGACGAGCCAGAGGACGCAGTAGATTCGTCGGACGCCGTCGAGCTTTGGAATAGCGAACAACCTGCCATTGGAATCGCGGCCATCGCGAGCAGGATCAATCCCGCCGTCAATCCATTGAGTTTGTTGCCGCTGCGCTCAATGTGACACATCGTCGTCCCCCCCATTACCTGCTCCGCACTGTGGGCTTAGCCTAGCTATGTAAACAACCTATCGCGGGAAATCTCAAGAGGACGAGACGTTCACTACTGACATGGCCGCAGCCCCCCGGAAGGGGGCTGCGGCCGGATTCGGACCTGAACTATCAGACCTTACTGATTCGGGATCAGCTCGACCCGGCGGTTCTGGGCGCGCCCTTCGCGCGTCTTGTTGGTCGCGACGAAGTCCGTCTTTCCAAAGCCGTGCGGGGTCATACGGCTCTCGGCCACGCCGTGATCTGCCAGATACTTCACCACCGCGTTGGAGCGGCGCTCGGATAGTCGCAGATTGTACCGCACCGAGCCGATCGCGTCGCAGTAGCCGTTGACTGCGATCGATACGTTCGGATGCGACTTCAGAGTCTCAGCCGCCTCGTCTAGCACTGCGGCATCCTCCGGGCGGATGTTCGACTTGTCGAAGTCAAAGTGCACGCCGCGCAGGATTATCTTCTCCGGCGGAGGCGGCGGAGGCGGCGGAGGAGGAGGAGGTGGTGGCGGTGGCGGTGGAGGCGGCGGCGGAGGCGGCGGAGGCGGCGCGATCAGATAGCCGATGATGCCGCCGATGATCGCACCACCTACGATGCCGGCCGGGACGGCAGGCCAGTTATCGCTGTTATCGGCTGCGAATACGCCGCCGCCGATACCGCCGCCAATCGCAGCGCCCGCGACGGCGCCGTAGATGGTATAATCCCTCTGTTCCGTAGTCATTCCGCAGCCCGCAAACGTAATCGCGGCCGCGGCCCACAGAACCCAGAAAGCCTTTCCTCGTCTTCGTCCGATCATAACCCATTCTTTCCTATCGCCCCAGGCCCGCAACGCGTCAGGACAGCTCACGCCGGATGCTCGACGGATCGGCCGAGCACAGCGAAACCGTTACGCGTCGATTCCCCGCACCTGTAGGCGCGCCATTTGCCAGCTGCCAAGCAGGCACAGAGTTGACAGCCCCAATTTCATACGCCGGTAGCACTATATGTAGTTTTTTAGGTCTGAGGCAATAATTAGAGCGGCTGAAAAGGCGTTTTAATCGGCATGCTGCATACCGCCCTTCGAGTTTGAGCTGAAACGATGGACGACACTAGACGCCGCTAGAGCGCAATCGAGTGTCGTTATGTCGTGACTATTCAGTAAAGCTCAGATCGTCATCGCGGGAGCGTTCGAGCTCATGCCATTCAAAAATGAACCGGGCCGGTGGTATGCCGGCCCGGTTCATTTTTGTGCGAGACTCAGGCGATAGTGCTTTCCTGCTAGTCGTCGTCTCCGTGATGCTTCTCGTGATGCTTGCCGTGGTCCTTGTGATGGTCTTGATCTTCGTCCTGGTGGTGATGCTTGCCCGGATGCTTGTACCATCCGAGGTGCTTGCCGTTGTCGTGATGCTCGTGCTCTGCCTCGGCGATCTCATGCTCCCGCTGTTCGTTGAAGATTTGCTGCTGACGTTCCCATTCGTCATGCCAGTTGCGATCGCTCCACGCATCGACATTGCGCCACTGATTGCGCTGGTCCCACGGATGCGTTTGTTGCCATCGAGCGAAGTTCCATCCACGCATACTCAGCTGCTGCGCGACGCCCGGATGGTGCTGCAGGAACCCTTTGAAGTCCGGATGCTGGGCGAGATATGCCGGATTATTGACCAGCGACGGATTGACCGTCAGCGCCTGAGCGATATCGGGATGGTAGTGCAGGTAGTTTGACAGGCTGAAGGCCGCCGCGTCGGGAGAATAGGCCGGAACCTTGGTCACGAGCGATTGATAGAGCGTGGGGTTCTGATTCAGGTACGACCACACGTCCGGATGCTCGGCCATGAAACCGGGGCTGCGATACAGACTTGGATTGGCTGACAACGCTTGGGCGGCCGCTGCATGCTGGGCCAGGAAATTCTCGTAGGTCGTAACCGGATCCATCTGCGCGCCCGCCGGCATCGCGAACGCAGCCGCTATCGCCAACGCCGCCGCTATACGAGTAATTTTGGACATCGTTTGGTCTTCCTCCTCCTCCTCGGGCCTCCGACATCTTCTTGTGGCCACGGGCCGCATGAGACAACTCGCTCCGACGCGCCGTGGCACTCGAACTGAAGCATAGGGAATGCCATCGCTAGCCGGTGCGGCTGCAATCACTTTTTTCAAGCTCTGTGGGCCTTTTCAGGCTGTTTGAAGCGTCGTTACAGCAGGCCGCGGTGCTGCGATGACTCCAAACGTGCAATTGCGCGACGCAAACCGTGTAACAGAGGTAAAACTTACCACATCGGGACGTAAAGAATGCGGGCCCAGGGGATAAGGGGTCTGCTGCAGCTCCAGATTCCATGAAAAGCGCGACGAGGGCGCTGCGAGAACGAAGGGTTTTCGCGCGGGTCGCAGCACGCATCGCGACCCTGCTAAAATCGCTTCGTGCTCTCACTGGCGCGCGGTAAAGAAGGGATCTTCCGACTCGTCTCCGGCTACCAGCCGCAGGGCGACCAGCCCGGCGCGATCGAAGCGATTACCCGCAATGTCCGCGAGGGCGTGCGCCAGGAGGTCCTGCTCGGCGTTACCGGCTCGGGCAAGACCTTCACGATGGCCAACGTGGTCGCCAACGTGAACAAACCGACGCTGGTGATCGCGCCCAACAAGACGCTCGCCGCCCAGCTCTACAACGAGTTCAAGAGCCTGTTCCCGGACAACGCGGTCCGTTACTTCGTCTCGTATTACGACTATTACCAGCCCGAGGCTTACGTACCCTCGACCGACACCTACGTCGAGAAGGACGCCAGCATCAACGACGAGATCGACAAGCTGCGCCATTCGGCGACCAAGGCTTTGCTTGAGCGCAACGACGTCCTGATCGTCGCCTCGGTCTCGTGCATCTACGGCCTCGGCGAGCCCGAGGTTTATTTCGAGATGCTGGTGTTCCTGGAGGAGGGCCAGACGATCGAGCGCGACCGCGTGCTGCGCAAGCTCGTCGATATCCAGTACCAGCGCAACGACTACGATTTCCATCGCGGCACCTTTCGCGTCCGCGGCGATATCGTCGAGGTCTTTCCGGCATACGAGGAAAGCCGTGCGGTGCGCGTCGAGTTCTTCGGCGATCAGGTCGAGGCGCTCTACGAAATCGATCCGCTGCGCGGCAAGGTGATCCGAAAGCTCCAGAGCGTCTGCATCTATCCGGCGTCGCATTACGTGACGACCGAGGACCGGATGGAGCTGGCGGTGCGCAACATCCGCACCGAACTCCGCGATCGGCTGGAATTCTTCCGCACCGAGAACCGGTTGCTCGAGGCGCAGCGGCTGGAGCAGCGCACGATGTACGACCTCGAGCTGCTGGCCGAGATGGGCTTCTGCCCCGGAATCGAGAATTACTCGCGCCATCTTACCGGCCGCGCGCCCGGCCAGCCGCCGCCGACGCTGCTCGACTACTTCCCGCGCGACTTCCTGATGTTCGTCGATGAGAGCCACGTTACCGTGCCGCAGCTGGGCGGGATGTACCGCGGCGACCGCTCGCGCAAGCAGACCCTCGTCGAGTACGGCTTCCGGCTGCCCTCGGCGCTCGACAACCGCCCGCTCAACTTCGAGGAATGGGAGGGGCTCGCAAGCCAGGTGGTGTACGTCTCGGCGACGCCGGGCGACTACGAACTCCAAAAATCGGGCGGCCTCGTCGTCGAACAGCTAATCCGTCCGACCGGCCTTATCGATCCCGAGATCGAAGTGCGCAAGGCCGGCACGCAGGTCGACGATCTGCTCGGCGAAATCCGCAAACGCGTCGAGGCCGGCGCGCGCGTCCTCGTCACCTGCCTCACCAAGAAGATGGCCGAGGACCTGACCGACTACTATCACGACCTCGGCGTGCGCGTGCGCTACCTGCACTCGGACATCGAGACCATCGAGCGCGTCGAGATCATCCGGAGCCTGCGCAAGGGCGAGTTCGACGTGCTGGTCGGGATCAACCTGCTGCGCGAGGGGCTCGACCTGCCCGAAGTCTCGCTGGTCGCGATCCTGGACGCCGACAAGGAAGGATACCTGCGCTCGGCCCGCTCGCTCATCCAGACTATCGGCCGCGCCGCGCGCAACGTCGAGGGCAAGGTCATCATGTACGCGGACGCGATGACCGACTCGATGCGCAAGGCGATCGACGAGACCAACCGCCGCCGCGCCAAGCAGGTTGCCTACAACCAGGAACACGGCATCACGCCGCAGTCGGTGGTCAAGGCGATCGACGCCTCGCTGGTCGAGATGTATTCACCGGAGTGGGCGGTGGTGCCGGAGGCGGAGGACGCGCCGCCGGAGACTGAGCTGATCGCGGCGCACGAACTGCCCGACCGCATCACCGGGCTTCGCCAGGAGATGATGCAAGCGGCGGAGCGGCTCGAGTACGAGCGCGCCGCCGAATTGCGCGACCGGATAAAGCGCCTCGAGCGCCAGGTCTTCGGCCTCGATCAGAAGAACGAGGCCGCGGCGGCGGCTGCGGCGCAGCCGCCCGGCTCGGCCCATCAGCACGACGGTGGCGCGGCGCGCGGCGGCCGTGCGGGCCGCTCGAAGCCGAAAGACGCTGACGCTACACCCGCGCCGATCTTGCCCCGCGGGCGCAGCAGGGGCCGCGGCCCGGCATCCAGCGGCCCATCGGCGCCGCCGCCGCGTCAGCGCAGCCTGAAGATCATCCCCGACCGGCCGAAGTAGCCGGAAACCGCCTTCTTATTTGTCGAAGCCGGCGACGCGTGGCAGCTTGTCGCCCAGCTCAACCCACGGCACGTGGTCAGGCCAGTATGCGTGGCGGAGCGTGCCGGGCGGATAGGCGAGCTCGGCGTCGGGCGGCAGGCTCGCGCGCGTGACGATCAGCACATCGGGCATCGGATCGACATCGACCGTGAGCGTTGCGCCGCAGTTCTTGCATCGGTTGCGATGGATCTGAGCGGAGCTGCTGAAGGTCTGCAGGTCGCCGCCCTTGTTCCAGCGGAAGCCGGCGCGCGGAAAGATCGCGAACGAGACGAATGCCGCGCCGTGCAGGCGCCGGCAGATCGAGCAGTGGCAGTGATGCATTTCGACGGCGGGCTGCGTCACCTCGAACTGGTTGTCGCCGCAAAAGCACGCGCCGCTGATTTTTTTGAAGTCCGCCATGGCTGGTTCCTCCCTCTTGGATGGCATCCCATCGCAGTTGCGCGCCATGCGTCAAGGGGCCGCGCTTTCTCGCCAGGTGTCGTGGGGTGGGGGTCGAGGGAGGAAGGCGCCGGATGTCTTTCCTCTCGATGCTTCCTCGCCCTGCTCTGCAACTTGCGCGCCGATCGCACGCGCCAAAGCGGCGGTTCTCACGGACATTCAGAACCGCCTCGACCCCCACCCTGACCCTCCCCCTGGACAACAGGGGAGGGAATACGAGGGCGCTCTGCTATCTAAATCTAAACTCGTCATCCGCTCGACGTATCCCGCCTGCTGCCGAATACGTGGTAGGCGATCGAGTCCCAGGCGTTGTGGATGCCGATAAAGAGCAACAGCAACACCGCCGCTCCGACGCCAAACACCGCTTTGCGCGTGTGGGAAAGAACGGCGAGCGGCGTCACCGCGAGCCCGAGATAAGCGACCAGCGGCAGCGCAACGTGAAACAGCCAGTCCTCGAACTCCGGCTGATATACGCTCTGCCGGCGCACCAGCCGCGCAACGACCAGCGTGTACGCCGCCCCGCTAATACCGACGAGGCCCCAAAGAACCGCGGGGATAGTGAGTCCGTGCCACGGCGCGCGCAGGAGCGCAGACAAAAGCAACGCGGCCCCGAAATACACGACGGTCGGCGTGGCAAATGCCGCGCCGGCCTCGGCCACGCGCAGCGGAGGCCTGTCGGCGATGAGCGTTACAACTACGAACTGGAGGCCCGATCAGGGCGCCCGCAGCCGAGCCGACGATTACATAGAAGCTGTACCATCCGCCGAGCTCTGACATTGGTTCCTAGTGGTCGCAGGTCAATTTTCAACTATACAAAAATATTTCGAGCGTCCGTCACAAGCTGCCGTTCGCCTCAGGCTCGACACAGGAGTAACGCTGGATGTGCGTTCCAGACGCGAAGGAGCCAAGCAATGGCAGGTAAAGCAATCGGGGAATTTTCATTCAAGGCCATCACCAGCACCTACAGTCCCGGGCCGGCGGGAAGCGTTCTTGACCAGGTGAATTGGGAAGGGATGGCGGCGGGTTTCGGAACGGTCTTCGGCACGGCGACTTACGTCGGTGGTTCCAAAAGCGGGACCTTCAGTGCGTGTTGGGTGGCTTACCTGGACAACGGCGAACAAGTTTCCGGTATCGGTTCCGGCACGTATGAAAGTACCGGCAAACATCACTGGCGCACGCGGCACGTGATTCACATTTCCGACGGCACCAGTATCGTCAACGAGGGTGAGATCGACCTGGCCGCGCGATCGTGGACGGGAAAAAATTTCGAAAATAGCTGAACGCAAAACTCTTTTCCGAGCGCGGCGGCCATCCGGCTCGCCGCGCTTTTCATTCGCGGACAAGCGAGCAGCATAATATTTCGAGTGCCAAGTCAGCTCACCTTTTTTTCAATGTTACGGCGCGGCCAATCGAGCGCCTCAAGGAGAAGGCCGACGACGACCAGCACGCTGAATGAATATCCCAGAACTGTTCCGATGGGATGATGTAGAAGAGCTGGGAGGCGCGGTCGCAACCGTGCCAGAGCGTCGGTTGCGAGCACCAGAGCGGCCACTACCATAATTGAAAGGAAGAGCAATCTCCGTACGCGAGTCCCAGCTCTTTTAAACGGCCAGTATGCCCACACGGCTATCCCGACCTACAGGGATTGTATTTCTAGACGGATCCACTCAGCACCGACCCAGTCGAGACGAGGAATGAAGGGGATGAAGACTCCGGTGACCCAAAGAAGAGCAATGGCCGCGCACAGCAGTCTTACTAGAGTATTTGACAACCCGCGCATTGCAGAAGAAGTTACGACAGCGTCATTTGACATAATATTTCAAGCGCC
>Ga0335078_10017528_pt1 | contig 10643 bp, 11 predicted proteins | sample Lox_Sample_32_FD_206711 | JGI IMG/M metagenome (GOLD analysis project Ga0335078, IMG submission 206711) | Soil microbial communities from Loxahatchee National Wildlife Refuge, Florida, United States - Lox_Sample_3.2 | ecosystem: Environmental > Terrestrial > Soil > Wetlands | place: USA...
CGCCGGAGGCAGGTCGGCTGCCGCGGCCGCTCCGCTCAGCGCCAGGACGCCAACGCACGCAAGAATAACTCTTTTCATTTGTGGACCTCCATAAACTCAAGGTGGCGGCATAGTATTCGCGGTTGTTCTTGCGTCTAGTGCAGAAAAGACACACGGCTCTTCTAATTCTTGGCCGGATTGTGGCGGAAATAGACTGTCGATCGACCAACTTGTAGCTAATTATGTCTTAATCTCGACGAGAGTACGGTAAATTAATTACTAAAATTGTCGGCGAATACACGGCGGAACTTGGTTAGCTGAGGTGCCGATGGAGCGGTCGTTTGGGAGCCGAATCGCGCTCATGGGGCGATTCGAGGAGGCGCTAGAAACGATAATTGACGCCCAAGCGCAAGAGGTCGGCAGCGAGCCCATTGCTCGTGCCGGTAACCGAAAAAGTGCGGTCCGACAGGTCGAGGTAAAGCCACTCCGCCTTTGCCGACCAGCGCGGGGAAAAGCCGACCTCGATCCCGCCGCCAGCTACCCAGCCGATGCTGGTATGGGATTCCGACAAAAGCGCACTGTCGGCGCGTATATCTCCGTAGGCGAGACCCGCGGTGCCAAACAGCAGCACGTTGTTCAAAGTAACGCCGGCGCGGCCGCGCAAGGTGCCGAACCAGGGATTTGAGAACTCGAAGGGCGAAAGCGTATCGTCCGCGCCTGACAGCTGGATATCGGTCTCGCCGCCGAACACGAATGCCCCGCGCTGCCAGTTGTAGCCGGCCTCGATGCCGCCGGCGATGCCCGATGGGTTGGTCCGGCTGTTGTCGACGCTGCCCCATTCAAAGCCGGCGGTGGCGCCCAGATAGGGACCGGCCCAGCTATAAGCTGAAAGCGGTTCCGGCGCGGTGTAATAGGGAAAGGCCGGGAAGTCCGCGGCGGGCGCCGAGCCCGGCGTCGCAGCGATCAAGGCCGCGCTGACCGCGGCTGCCAGCGCCCCATAGAATCTCCGCATCGCAGCCCTCCGCACAACACGATCGCAGCGCATGACAAGGCGATTGACCGAAACGGCAGTAAAGTGTGGATGTCTGGCCGTGTTTGCCCAAGATTTATCGTGAGCAAGACGTTAATCGTTGCTAAATGACTAAGTAATTCCAAGTTGTTAAAGTTAAGGAACCCTATATTTGCGTTACCTTTTGCTTTACGCAGGATGATTTGGGGAGGGCATCGGCGAGCAGCCATTCCGGGCCCTGGCCGCCCGCCGTCGGCAAGCATAATTTTGCGGATAGGAGAGACGTCGCCGTTCGCCAACATGAACGTTCCGAAAAACACCAACGAGCCGGGAACCGAGCCCCTCCAGCCCGCTGAGGCTGCCGAGGAGGACGAGGAGCAGTCGCTGCCTGAACCGGAGGCGGTCGAGGGGATCCCCGGCGATGCTGTCGAGGCCACGGCGTCGCTGGCCGAAGGCCGCGCCGCCATTCTGCATTACACCAAGCTCGCCCCGTCGCGGCCCGGCGTCTATCGCATGATCGATGGGCGTGGTGACGTGCTCTATGTCGGCAAAGCCAAGAACATCAAAAAACGCGTCACGGCCTACGGACGCCCGACCGGCCACGACACGCGCATCGAGCGCATGATCGCCGCCACCCGCACCGTCGAATTCGTCGTCACCCGTACCGAAACCGAAGCACTGCTGCTGGAAGCGAACCTGATCAAACGGCTGCGGCCGCGCTTCAACGTGGTGCTGCGCGACGACAAGTCGTTTCCCTATATCGTGATCACGACCGATCACTGGGCGCCGCAAATCCTCAAGCATCGCGGCGCCCACACCCGGCCGGGGCATTATTACGGGCCGTTCGCCTCGGTCTGGGCGGTCAACCGCACGATTAATGCATTGCAGCGCGCGTTCCTGCTGCGCTCGTGCAGCGATCCGTTCTTCGAGTCGCGGACGCGGCCGTGCCTGCTCTATCAGATCAAGCGCTGTTCGGCGCCGTGCACGCGCGAGATCGATTTCAAGGACTATTCGGCGCTGGTGCGTGAGGCCAATGCATTTTTGTCCGGCCGCAGCAAGACGGTGAAGGACGAGCTTGCCGGCGAAATGGAAAAGGCATCCGCCGCGCTCGATTTCGAGCGTGCCGCCATCTACCGCGACCGCTTGGCGGCGCTGTCCGCCATCCAGTCGCACCAGGGCGTCAATCCGCGCGGCGTCGAGGAGGCTGACGTATTTGCGGTGCATCAGCAGGGCGGCTTCTCCTGTGTCGAAGTGTTCTTCTTCCGCACCGGGCAGAACTGGGGTAATCGCGCCTATTTCCCCAAGGCCGACCGCTCGCACGGGCCGGGCGACGTGCTGTCCGCATTCCTCGCGCAGTTTTACGATGACCGGCCGCCGCCGCGCCTCATCCTGATCTCGCACGCGATAGAGGATGCGGAACTGCTGGCCGAGGCGCTGTCGACGAAAAGCGGCCGCAAGACCGAGGTATCGCTGCCGCAGCGCGGCGAGAAGAAGGATCTGGTCGAGCACGCGCTCGCCAATGCGCGCGAGGCGCTTGGCCGGAAGCTCGCCGAAACGTCCTCGCAGCAAAATCTGCTGCGCCAGCTTGCCGAGACCTTCGCGCTGCCGCGCCCGCCGCGTCGCATCGAAGTGTATGACAACAGCCACATTCAGGGGTCGAACGCGGTCGGCGCCATGGTCGTCGCCGGGCCGGAGGGGTTTCGTAAAGGCCAGTACCGCAAATTCAATATCCGTTCCGCGGACCTCGTCCCCGGCGACGACTTCGCCATGATGCGCGAAGTGCTGGAGCGCCGTTTCAAGCGGCTGTTGGCAGAGGCGCCGCGTCAGGGAAACGGGGAGCAGGGTGTGTCCCTCGTTGCCTCGCCCGTTGAGGGGGAGGCCGGTCCAGCGCAGCCCGGTCTGGGCGAAGGTGTCGAGCCGGATGAACATGACGAGTCGCCGTGGCCGGACCTGGTGTTGATCGACGGCGGGCAGGGCCAGCTTACGGCGGCGCGGGAAACACTGGCCGGACTCGGAGTGGAAGTTCCGCTCGTCGCCATCGCCAAGGGGCCGGATCGCGATGCCGGCCGCGAAACCTTCTTTCTTCCCGGCCGCGACTCGTTCAAACTGCCGCCACGCGATCCGGTGCTCTATTTTGTCGAACGGTTGCGCGATGAGGCGCATCGCTTCGCTGTTGGATCGCACCGGGCGCGACGCAAGCGCGACTTGCGCGAAGCGGGCCTGCAGGAAATCGCCGGCATTGGTCCGAGCCGCAAGCGAGCACTGCTGCACCATTTCGGTACGCTGAAGGCGATCGAACGGGCCGCGGTCATGGATCTGATGCAGGTCGATGGTATCAGCGCGGAGACAGCGCGGCGTATTTACGCTTTTTTTCACGGCGAGGCGGCCTAGAAGGCCTCAGCAGGGGAGGGGTGCCGCAAAGCTCTGTCGGTCGGCAAACCGCGACGCTATGTTAGGGCCATGAATTCAACCACGACGACGCCGGGCCGATTGGGCGTGCACCCGCTCGCACTGCCGAACGTCCTGACTTATGGCCGTATCGTGGCGGTGCCGATCGTGGTCGGGTGCATGTTCTATCAGAACATCCTGCACGGCGGCCTGTGGCTGCGCTGGGTGGCGCTCGCCGTCTTCATCGTCGCCGCCATCTCCGATTTTCTCGACGGCTATTTTGCCCGCGCCTGGAGCCAGCAATCCTCGCTCGGGCGCATGCTGGATCCGATCGCCGACAAGCTTCTCGTGGCCTCGTGCCTGCTCATGCTGGCCGCCGAAAGCACCATTCATGGCTGGGCGCTGTTCGCCGCCGTCGTCATCCTGTGCCGCGAAATTCTGGTGTCCGGCCTGCGCGAGTATTTGGCCGAACTGCGTGTATCCGTGCCGGTGACGCGGCTCGCCAAGTGGAAGACCACGTTGCAGCTTATCGCCGTTGGCTTTCTCATCGCCGGCGAGGCTGGCGACGCCGTCGTGCCCGGCGTGACCAAGATCGGCATCATACTCTTGTGGCTGTCGGCGCTGCTCACGCTCTATACCGGCTGGGATTATCTGCAGGCCGGGCTGCGTCATCTGACCAAGGAGAGCGAGTGAGCCTCAAGGTTCTGTATTTCGCCTGGGTGCGTGAGCGCGTCGGCACGGCGGAAGAGGTCATTGAGCCGCCGGCCGGGATCACGACCGTCGGCGAGCTGATGACGTGGCTCGCCGGCCGGGGCGAGCAATACGCCTATGCGTTCGAAAATCCGAAAGTGATCCGCGCCGCCATCGACCGCAGCCATGTTCGCGCCGATGCGCGCATCGCCGGCGCCGGCGAGATCGCGTTCTTCCCGCCGATGACGGGCGGCTGAGGCTCGGCGTGCAATGACCGCGATCGTCCGTCTGCAGCGCAAGCCGATCGACGTCGCCGGCGAAGTCAAGAGGCTGACCGCTGGACGCAACGATATCGGCGCGGTCGTGACCTTCACGGGCATCTGCCGCGGCGATGAAAATGGTGCGCCGATCGCGGCGCTGACGCTCGAACACTATCCTGGTATGGCGGAGACGGAGATCGCTCGCCACGTCGATGAGGCGCGCGCGCGCTGGCCGATCATGGCGGCGCTGGTCATCCACCGGCACGGCCGCATCCTGCCCGGCGAGGACATCGTGCTGGTGGCGACCGCGTCGAGCCATCGCCAGGCGGCGTTCGCGGCGGCCGAATTCTTGATGGATTATCTGAAGACCCGCGCGCCGTTCTGGAAGCAGGTGGAAGCGGCCACTGGCACGGCGTGGGTCGAGGCCAAATCGGCCGATGATGCAGCGGCCGATCGCTGGTCAGCGCCGCCGCCGCGCGACGCAGCCAATTAGTTGAGCTTAGTCAATGCGGCGCTAGTCTTACCCGCATAGTGATGCGATTGGGCAAGCTTGATCGTGGTTGACGCTTGATGAATCTGCTCAGCGGGCGCCGCAGGCCGTCGGCCGTGCCGGGAGCGGCGCGTGGCGGGCTTGCAGCCTTAACCGTCGGCGCGCTCGGCGTGGTCTACGGTGATATTGGCACTTCGCCGCTCTATGCCATGGATCAATTGTTCCTGGGCCGCGGCGAGGCCTCGCGCGCGCCCGCCGACGTAATCGGCGGGGTGTCGCTTGTCATTTGGACGATCACGGTCATCGTCGCGATCAAATACGCGCTGCTGGTGCTGCGCGCGCAGAACGATGGCGAGGGCGGCGTCTTTGCCCTTTATGGCCTTCTCCACGACGGCAAGAAGCGCGCGACCACGCTGCTGCTGTGGGCCCTCATGCTCGGCGCCGGATTGCTGTTCGGCGACGGCATCATCACGCCGGCAATCAGCGTGCTCTCAGCCGTCGAGGGACTGCAAGTCGCGACGCCCGAATTGGCGAGCCTGATCGTGCCGGTCACTATCGGGCTTTTAACCGCGCTGTTCCTCATTCAGTTCAAGGGCGCGTCAGGAATCGGCATCATCTTCGGACCGATTCTTGCCCTGTGGTTCGTCGCGATCGCCGTGCTCGGCGTCCGGCAGATCGTCGTGCATCCGGACATTCTTGCGGCATTCAATCCGCTTTACGGCCTGCAGTTTCTGCATCGCGCCGGTTTGTTCGATACACTGCTGATCTTAAGCGCACTGATGCTGGTCGTAACCGGCGGTGAAGCGATGTATGCCGACGTCGGTCATTTCGGGGCCGCCCCGGTGCGGCTGAGCTGGTTCGCGGTGGTCTTTCCTGCGCTTGTTCTGAACTATCTCGGCCAAGGCGCATATCTGCTTACCGGCGCGCCGGTTACCGGCGGCAAGCTGTTCTACAATCTGGTGCCGCCGCCTCTGCTTTATCCGATGGTCGCGCTTGCCACGGTGGCGACCGTCATTGCGTCGCAGGCGCTGATCTCCGGCGCCTTTTCGCTGGCGGCTCAGGCAATCCGGCTCGGCCTGTTTCCGCGGCTCCGCCTGTTGCACACCCACCATCATCACGCCGGGCAAGTCTATGTGCCGTTCGTCAACTGGTCTTTGTTTGCTGGCTGCATTGTGCTCGTGGTGACGTTCGGCTCAAGTTCGGCGCTGGCGGCGGCGTACGGCCTCGCAGTCGCTGGAGTCATGTTCATCACATCGCTAGCGATGTTTCCGGTCGCAAGGCGCTACTGGAAATGGGGGGTGATGACGACCGGCCTTGTTTGGAGTGCGCTCGCCGTGGTCAACGGCTCGTTTTTCATCGCCAGCACGCTCAAATTCGCCGAAGGCGGGTTCGTGCCTTTATCGATCGGCATCGCGCTATTTCTGGTCATGGCGACATGGCGCTGGGGCCGCAAGGCAACGTTCGCGGCATATTCGGCGAAACTCACGATGAGCATCGGCGAACTGGTTGAGCTGCATAAGAGCTGTACGACTTTCATGGAGCGCAACGCCATCGTCATGTCGCCGAAGCCGGTGCGGGAACTCGCGGACCGCACGCCGGCGCTGGTTCAAATGCTATGGGAAAGGCACGGCATTCTGCCCCGTAACCTGATCCTGGTCGAAGTCACTCACCGCAAAATCCCCTACATTCACGAGGGCCGCTACAAAGTGATCGTGTTCGACCGTGAGAAACGGCGCGGCGGTATCATTGGGGTTGAACTGAGCTTCGGCTTTATGGAGGAGCCCAATGTGGAAAGCCTGCTGGAAGAGCTGGCGCGACACCGCGAGATCGATCTGCCGACCGATCGCCGGCACTGGATCGTGCACGTATCGCAGGAGAATCTGCTGCCGGCGCGCCGCATGAACGTTTTCAAGCGGCTGCGATTGCGGCTGTTCCTGCTGCTGCGCACTGTATCGCAGCCGGCGTATTACTATTATGGACTCGGCGATGAGATGCAGCTGTCGGTCGAAATCATCCCGGTGCGCGTACATTGACGCTCATGCCGAGAGAGCGGCATCCGGCTTTTGCTGATAAGCTAGTGTTGATAAGCGTTGGCCCGGATGTAGGCCCAGAGCTGCTGAATCTGCTCTGACGTGAGCACGCCTTGCCACGCCGGCATGACCTTCTTGCCATGCAGCACCGAATTGACGAAGCGCGGATGCTCGTCGGCCTTGAGCCGGCGCAGGTCGAACGCGATGCCGCTGTTGTTCTGTAATTCGTCGCCATGGCAGGTCGCGCAATATTTGTCATAGACGCGCGCGCCCTTGTCAGCCGCGGTGTCTTCGGCGCAGGCGCGCGAGAGCGCGATGGCGGAGAAGGTCAGCGCAAGGAATACGGCGCACGCCCTTGCATGCGGGCGAGCCGAGAGGCCGCCCACGGCGGGCGGCCTGCAGTGCCGATATTGTTCGATCATTGATCGAACAGCTTGAACGTCCACAGTGAACCGCCCGGCGGGACGTGCTTCAAGTTCGGGTCGGGTGTCTTGAGCGCATAGACGCCGCCGATACCGCTGGTGACGGTGACGTACTGCTTACCGTCGCGTTCCCAGGTCACCGGCTGGCCGATGATCCCGGACGGGGTCTGAAACTTCCACAGAATCTTGCCAGTACCGCTGTCCACCGCGATGAACTCGCCGGTCAACTCGCCGGTAAAGACGAGTCCGCCCGCCGTCACCAGAGTGCCGGCCCAGTTCGGGCTCTTGAACGGGATCGCCCATTTCGATGTCCCGGTCAGCGGGTTAATTGCGCGCAGATGCCCGCGCATCCCGTCAGCATTGAAAATCGGCGTGATCTTGACCGCGCGTGCTGGATCGCCGGGCTTAAGATTCTTGATCTCGCCGACTGGGTCAGGCTGGTAGTTCATGCCGTAATCGGTCGTGTTGACATAGGCGGTCTGCGTATCGGGATCGAACGACGACGGATACCAATTGGTGCCGCCGCTGATATGCGGCCAAGTCTTGATCGACTGGTTGGCCGATACGGCCAGTTTAGTGGTTTCGGTCCATTGCGGACGGCCGGTCTCCTTGTCGACCCCGGTGGCCCAGGTGACTTTGACATAGGGGTTCGCGGCGACCAGTTGGCCGCTCTTACGGTCGATCACATAATAAAAGCCGTTACGTCCCGCCTGTAGCAGCACCTTCGTGGGTTTGCCGTCGACGGTCAGCGTGGCCAGAATGATCGACGTGATGTTGTCGTGATCGAACGGATCGTTCGGCGATGTTTGATAGTACCACACCACCTCGCCGGTCTTTGGCCGCAGCGCCAGAATGGAGTTGGTGTAGAGGTCGTCGCCTTTGCGCAGCAGGGCGTTCCATGGCGCCGGATTGCCGATCCCCCAGTAGACCAGATCGAGATCGGGATCGAATGAGCCTGTGGTCCACGAGCTGCCACCGCTGGCACGGGCGCCGTGGTCCGGCCAGCTGTCAGCGCCGGGTTCGCCGGGCCGTGGCACGGTGTAATGGCGCCAGAGTCGGTTGCCGGTCTGCGGATCGTAGCCCTCGACGTAACCGCGGCTTCCGTATTCGGCTCCCGCCATTCCGGTGATCAGCACGCCGTCGGCGATTAGCGGCGCGCCGGTCATGGCAATGCCTTCTTTGGTATCGCCCGACTTGACGTTCCAGAGCACCCTGCCGGTTTTCATGTCGAGCGCGAGCACGTGCGCATCGAGCGTGGTGCGGAACAGCTTGCCTTGGTAGATCGCGGCGCCGCGGTTGACGATGCCGCAGCAGACCACGCGCGTTGTGTCGGCCGGATATTCGATTGGCGTGTTCCAGATTTCCTTGCCGGTCAAGGCGTCGACCGCGACGGTCTTGTTCTGACTGGTGATGTAGATCACGCCGTCATAGACAAGGGGCTGCGATTCCTCGCCGGTGTCATTGTTCATGCTGTACGACCAGGCGGGAACAAGACGCTTGACGGTGTCGCGATTGATCTGGGTGAGCGGAGAAAAACGTTGCTGGCTATAGCTCATCCCGTAGGTGAGCACGTTCTGCGGCGTTTTCTCCGCGTTAAGAAGCTCGTCGGCGGTTTGTGCAAGAGAGGCGACAGGAAACGCCGCCAGAAGCAGCGCAGCACAGAAGATGGGCTTCATGCATTCCTCCCGAATGACGATCGCGGCCCGCATTCTTCTGCAAAGGCAGCGCGCGGGCTTGGTGAATGTCGTCTGTACGATTTGAAGCAAGAAGGATGATAACGCCATCGCGCTTGACTTGGGAAGCGCGACTTGGGGGGAGCAGATCCGTGTCGATCACGGCGCCGCGCGGAACTGCGCGGTCATGAAGTCGACGAAGGCGCGCACTTTCGGCGTCAGATGCCGGGTCGGCGGATAGACCAGCCAGATCGGATCCGGCGCCGGTTTGAGTTTGTCGAGCACCGAAACGAGCTTGCCGCGCGAAATTTCGCTATCGAGATAGTAGTCGTGCATCTGCGCGAGCCCATAGCCGGCGCAGGCTGCCTCGCACAGCGCGCCGCCGTCGCTGAAGCTCATCGGGCCGCGCGGCGTCAGCTTGGTTTCGTCGCCCCCGACCAGAAAGCGCCAGTCCCGGATGAGCCGGGTATCGCGCGACGTGAAGGCGAGGCAGTTGTGTTTGGTAAGATCGTCCAATGATCTGGGGCGCCCGTGCGCGGCGAAATAATCAGGCGTGGCGACGAGCTTGAACTGGGCTGACGTCAGGCGGCGGGCGATCAAGCTTGAGTCGTGCAGCACGCCGAGGCGGACCGCGACGTCGATGCCTTCCTCGATGAGGTCGATGTAGCGGTCGGTGAAGGTGAGGCTAAGCCGAATGTCTGGATACTCGGCCTGAAAGGCACGCAGCCGCGGCACGATCTTCAGTCGGCCGAACGCCACCGACATGTCGACGCGCAGATTGCCGGACGGCTTGAGACGCGCCTCTTTGAGCACCAGCTCGGCTTCCTCAATGTCGGTCAGCGCCTGGCGGCAGCGTTCGAAAAACGCCGCTCCGTCTTCGGTCAGGCTGACGCGGCGTGTGGTGCGGGCCAGGAGCCGGGTGCCGGTCTGCTCTTCCAGCCGCTTGATGGCGTTGCTGACGCCCGACTGTGTGATGCCAAGATCGACGGCCGCGCGCATGAAGCTTTTGCGCTCCGCCACTTTCACGAAGATTGCCAGGGTCCGCAGGTCGGCCATCGGTCATATATCACCAGAGATTATGAATAATATCATTATACAGGCGATTATTCAAACCGGAAAAGGCGCTACTTAACTCCTCACGCGCGAACGCCGGTCATTCGGACCGTCTCCGGCCGGCGCAGCCCGCGGTATTCGCGGAGGATCAAATGTCACTCCATACATCGTCTTCGGCATTGCCATCGCGCCGCGCTCCGCAGAGCGCCGTGCGGGGCTTATCCGCCGATCCAAAGCTTTTTGCTGCCGTCTCATTGTTGATCGCGGTGTTGATCGCCGACGCGCTCCTGATCTTGGCGGCTGCGCCAGGCCTCGCCGATCTCGCGTCGTTCTACGTCAGTACGACCTGAACCGAAGCATCGGTTCGATGAGCGGCGCTATGCTCAATGAAGTTTTCAGGAGAGAATCATGGCTCACGCGCAAACCATATGCCATGTACCTTCCAGTCCGCACCCGTCGGTACGGCGGATGTTTGATCAATGGCGGGCGGTGATCGCGGAATGGCGGCATCGCGCTCGCAGCCGGCATGAACTTGCCGTGCTGTGCGACAGATGCCTGCGCGATATGGGCGTGACCCGCTATGATGCGGAGAGGGAAGTGCGCAAGCCGTTTTGGCGGGCGTAGCGAGCGGCGGTGACGCCATCTGGCC
>Ga0335078_10017529_pt1 | contig 10643 bp, 6 predicted proteins | sample Lox_Sample_32_FD_206711 | JGI IMG/M metagenome (GOLD analysis project Ga0335078, IMG submission 206711) | Soil microbial communities from Loxahatchee National Wildlife Refuge, Florida, United States - Lox_Sample_3.2 | ecosystem: Environmental > Terrestrial > Soil > Wetlands | place: USA: Florida...
CCCGCTCGGCCAGATCCAGCACGCCCACGACGACTGGTACGCCAACACGGTCCGGCTGCAGGTCGGCGTCCCGCTGCTGCGCGGGAAGTCGAACGCCACGTCGTCCTGGCATGGCGGCGGCCCGGTGGCCGCGCTCACCGAGTACCTGGCCACCCCGGGCAACGGCGCGACCGGCGAGCTGGCCGGCTGTCACTGCAACACCGACTTCCTCGGCTACCTGGACCAGGCGGTCGGCCTGGCTCAGCGGCTCGGCCTCACCGTGGTCCTCTGCGCCCAGCACGAAGGCCTGGACAACACGTCCATGCCGGAGGGCAACGACATCGCGTTCTGGAAGATCATTCACCACCACTACGGATCGGGCGTCGTCTGCGACCTGTTCAACGAGCCGAAGCCGGGCGGGGTCTACAGCGACGCGTGGCTCGGCTGGCAGGGCGGCGGGCCCGGCTCGGACGGGGTCAGCTACTGCGGGTTCGAGGAACTGGTCAGCGAGCTGCGCCAGCACGGCCTGGCCAATACGTTCTGGGTCGAGGGGATATCGAACGCGGGCACCCTGCAGGGGATAGCCGGCGATGCGGGCAACTTCCAGCTCAGCGACCCGCTCGGCAACCTGGTGTACTCGATCCACCACCCGGTGGGTGCGCGCACCCCGGCCAACTGGACCACCCAGTTCGGTTACCTGGCTGAGCTGGGCATCCCGGTGGTGGTCGGCGAGTGGACGAACTGGGCCACCAGCAACGCCGAGTGCTGGCCCGACGCGGCCAGCACGGTGCCCGCGTTCCTCAGCTATGTCAGCGGGCTCGGCGGGTGCGGCCTGATCGCCTGGGCGCTGATTTCCAACGTGCTGGTCGTCGACCAGCAGGACTGGGTGCCCACCCAGATCCTGGCCAGCTACAAGTGCGACGGGTCGGTCAGCGGGCAGGGCGCCGGCCAGCTCATCCAGGCCCAGTTCGCGGCCTGGGCCGGGCAGCCGCCGCCGGGCGCTAGCGTTCAAGAGTGACAGGCGCGGGAGTGACCGATGCCCTGGTGATCGGGGCCGGCGTGGCTGGCCTCACGACCGCCATCTGCCTGGCCGAGGCCGGGCTGCGGGTAGAGATCCGGGCGGCCGAGCCGCCCGGGCGGACCACGTCGGCGGTGGCCGGCGCGGTCTGGGGGCCGCACCTGGTCGAGGACAGCGACCGGGTCGCCGGGTGGTGCACCGGCACACTGAGCACGCTGACCGGGCTGGCTGGCCACCCCGGCACCGGGGTCCGGCTGGCCGGCGGGGTGATAGCCATCCGGGCGGCGGATCCCGATCCGGACCTGCCCACCGAACTGGCCGGCCTGGGTGACGGGATCCAGCCCTGCGCCGCGGCCAGCCTGCCGGCCGGTTTCGCCGCGGGCTGGCGGTACACCGCCCCGGCCGTCTCGATGCCGGTGTACCTGGACTACCTGCTGGGCCGGTTCCGCCAGGCCGGCGGCGAGCTGCATATCGGGACGTTCGCCTCGCTGGCCGAGGCGGCCGCGGCCACGGGCGCGCCGGTGCTGGTGAACTGCACCGGGATCGGGGCGCACGACCTGGTCCCGGACCCGGCCGTCATCCCCTACCGCGGCCAGGTCGTGGTGGCCGAGAACCCCGGCCTGACCGACTTCTTCATCGGCCAGCCGGACGCGGACCACGAGCTGGTCTACGTGTTCCCGCATGACGGCCGGGTGGTGCTGGGCGGCACCGAGATGGCCGGTGACTGGTCGGCCGAGCCCGACCCGGGCACGGCCGGCCGGATCCTGCGCGACTGCGCCGCCGTCGATCCCCGGCTGGCCAGCGCCCGCATCATCGAGCACCGGGTCGGGTTCCGCCCGGCCCGTCCCCAGGTCCGGCTGGAGGCCGAGGAGGCCGGCGGCACCAGCCAGCGCCTGCTGGTGCACAACTACGGCCACGGCGGCGCCGGGGTGACACTGTCCTGGGGCTGCGCCCGCGAGGCGGCCAGCCTGATCGGGCAGCTGGCCTAGAAGCCCGGGAACACCGCGCGCAGCCGGTCCAGATCGATCCCTTCGGCCGTGCAGGCCGGGGTGTGCTCCGGGTCGAGCCGCCCGTACAGCAGCCGCAGCAGCGCCTCGGCGGGCAGCTCGATCGTCCCGTCCACCTCGGTGCCGTCCACCCACGGGGACAGGCTGACCGGCTCACCCACGTCCAGCAGGTAGTCGCCGTCCGGGCTGGTGGTGCGCAGCCGGACCCGGAAGCTGTCCCCGGCCGGCTTGGCCACGAACGACAGCAGGCCGCCGATCTGCTCCAGCGCTTCCGGCACCGCGGCCGGCAGCACGGTGGCCGCGGGATCGATGGCCACGGCCACGTCCCAGGTGTGCACGGCGTGCTCGCTGAGCCGCATCCGGACCAGGCCGGCCGCGTCCAGCTGGCGGCCGAACAGGTCCAGCCGGATGCCCGCGAGTTCCTCGTCGGTGAGCTGCTCCAGCCCGCTGACGTGCCGCTCGTCCCAGGCCAGGGCGTCGGCCGCCTGGGCGTCCGGGGTCTTGTTGTTCCACGCGTCCCAGATCGGCTGGAACGCGGCCTGGTCCAGCTGGCCGGTCCCGCTGACCGCGGCGGACAGGCCGCGCGTCGCGATCTCGGCCCCGCTGCCCAGGTGGGACAGGACCTGAGCGATCGTCCAGTCGGTGTCGTAGGACTGCGCCCGGAGCTGGTCCGGGCCGAGCGGCTCGGCCAGTACGGCCAGCCGGTTGTGCGAGTCACGCAAGATGCCAATGAGGGCACGGGGGTCTGAGGTCACGGCTGGGGTCTCCGTTCGGGTCTGCTGTGTTATGCCCACGACAGACCCTAGGGTGTGAGGAATGCGGATCGGATTCGGTGCCCCGGTATCGGGCGTCTGGGCCACTCCGGACAATCTGGCCAGCTTTGGCGCCAGCGCGGAGGCGGCCGGGTACGCCTCGCTGTGGACCTTCCAGCGGCTCATCGTGCCGGAAGGCTCGGCCATGGACCCCGTGTACCACAGCGTGCTCGACCCGATGGTGGCGCTGGGCTTCCTGGCCGGGGCGACCCGCCGGATCCGGCTCGGTGTGGCCGTGCTGAACATGCCGTACCTGGCCCCCAGCTACCTGGCCAAGCTGGCCACCACCGTCGACGTGCTGTCCCGCGGCCGGCTCGACCTGGGCCTGGGCATCGGCTGGCTGCCGGACGAGTTCACCGCGGCCGGCGCGACCATGGCCGACCGGGGCGCCCGGGTCAGGGAATACCTGGAGGTGCTGCGCCGGGCCTGGGCCGGCGGGGTGACCGAGTTCAGCGGCCGGTTCTACCAGGTGCCGCCGGGCCGGATGGCCCCCATGCCGGTGCAGCGGCCCGGGCCGCCGGTCCTGCTGGCCGGCGGGGTGCCCGCCGCGCTGCGCCGGGCCGGGCAGCTGGCCGACGGCTGGGTGACGGCCAGCCGCACCGACCTGTCCCGGATCGGCGAGGGGATCGCGCTGGTCCGCGCGGCGGCCGAGGAGGCCGGCCGGGACCCGGCCGCGATCCGGATCGTGTGCCGCGGCGTGGTCCGCCACGGGGCGCCGGTGACCGTGCCGGAGGGCGGCGGCCGGCTGCTGCTGTCCGGCAGCTACGCCGACATCCGCGCGGACGCGGACTGGCTGGCCGGGCAGGGTGTCACCGAGCTGTTCTACGACCTGAACTGGGACCCGCTGATCGGCTCCCCCACCGCCGACCCGGTCGGCGCCGCGGCCCGCGCCGAGGAAATCCTCACCGAGCTGGCCCCCGGACGCGATTCCTGACGGTGCGACCGGACCATTCAGATACGGCCAGAAAATGGTCTTACCGGGCATTTCGGGTTTGGCGCTGAGTTACTCGTTCGCGCATGCAATGATGGACCGCTAGCCTAGCCCCGTGGCAGATAAGCACTCGGCAACACTCTTGGGCGCGGGCACGATCGTGGTGGCACTCGGATGTGCGTTTATGGCGGTCACAGCGGCTGAGCCCAGCAAGAGGCCTAGTACGGTATGGGCCAATACATGGTTTGACATCGGTCTTGGCATCGTGATCTTTGGCGCTCTCATCGGCATGGTTGGCGTCTATCAGCATTTCCGCCCAGAACGAAAGGAGACCGTCCCCGCAGCGGGGGATGAGTCGAAAGTAAACCGGCGAAGGCTAGCGCTTGGGCTAATCGGGGTGTTCGCAATCCTTATCACGGCGGCGGGCGTCCTGAAAATCAGGCCAACGCCCCACCCTGGCCCGTGTATGCCAGGCCCCGGGCCGGCCGGCGGCAAAACGGTGATCAGGACGTGGAACGGTGAGTGCGTCGGATACAGCGACAGTTCCGCCTTCATCTTCAGGAATCCCCCAGTGGTGGACGAGGGACACGCTCAGCAGCGGCTGCAAGATGAGCGGATGCAGTACGACGAGAAACAGATCTTCCAGCAGAACGTCGACGTCGGTGACGAGCAGGGGCCCAACCGCCCGGTAGTCGGACTGGTCTATTTCGCCGGGCTCACGGCCGCGCGCGGCGACGACTACGACCCTGGCCAGGCCGAGGAACTGGAAGGTCTGCTGATCGCCCAGAAACTCGCGCTGCAAGCCAACAGCGGGCCACTGCTCAGGGTGATCGTGGCCAACGGCGGATCCGAGATGCAAGATGCCGTCAGCGTCGCGAAGTCGCTGGTCCCGCTGTTCGCCACCGATCGTCACCTGCTTGGCGTGGTGGGGCTCGATCGCAGCACCCGGGCGGTCAAGCAGGCCATCAACATGTTCAACACGCATCAGATCCCGATGGTGGCGACCACGCTGTCCGCTGACCGGATCGGCCGCGGCGACTCCTACTATTTTCAGCTGCCCCCGGCCAACTACCAGGAAGCGCATCTGATCCTGGAATACATCCAGCACGTCGTCCCGCTCTATTTCGAGCAGAGGCATAGCATCTACAACTCTGATCACAAGATCCGGCCCACCGGGATCAAGATCTACTGGCCGTCCCCCGATCCGTCCGATCTGTACATCACCAGCCTGGTGGGAGACCTGAAACGAGAGGTGCGACGGTTCCGGGGCCTGCCGGCACCGGCCATCACGCACCGGTTCGCGAAGCTGTGCGGCGCCTCCAAGGTCGACATTTACGCGGGACGGCAGGACTGGCCGCCGGGCAGCCCCAACGACACCTTCGGTCAATTCCTGCTGACCCTCGCGACCGAGTGTGCCGGTAACGAGCCGTTCGTTATCGCTGACGACGCGGTCACCCGGTTTATCGTCGATCCCGCCCAGCTCACCCAGCAGGAACTCGGTGCGCTGGCCGTCTCCTATGTCAGCCAGGGCATCGCGATCCTCCGCACCGGCAACCACTGCCTGAGCGCGCAAGGAGAAGCTCGATTTACGCACGCGTCGTCGGCGATGCGGGAATTCTGCCAGCAGAATGCCACGATCGTCAGCGCTCTGTCGCGCTTGCCAGCCCAGGAAGGACAGCGGATCACGCTTCAGTGGACGGGCGAGCGAGTAGGGCTGGCCTACGACGCGGCCAAATTGTTTATCAAAGCGGCCATCAAATACGAGAACTCGACCGGCCGGCCGATCCACCGCTCAAACGTCCGCGGGCGATTCGAGCACTCTTCCTACACTGGGGTGACCGGGACGGTGGACTTCCGGACGTCGCGCATCGGCGTCAACTCCGCGGCGGGAATGCCGCTGGCCATCGTGCGCATTCAGCTCTCGTCCCCGGCCGCCAGGCCGGCCTGCGCGTACTCGTACTCGGCCACGGGCGTCCAGCAGTTCGGCCTGATGCCGGCCCGGAACAGCTGCCCGCGCGGATTCGGCCAACCCTGATGGTTCAGGGCCCAGAGGGTCAGCCGCCGGCCGGGCGCAGGCCGGCCTGCAGGGCGATGGCGGCGGCCTCGGTGCGGCTGCCCGCGCCCAGCTTGGCCATGATGTTCGACACGTGCACGCTGGCCGTCTTGGGCGCGATGAACAGCGCCGCGGCGATCTCCCGGTTGCTGCGGCCCGCCGACAGCAGGCGGAGCACCTCCCGCTCCCGGTTGGTCAGCCCGCCCAGCGCGTCCGGCGCCCCGGCCCGGGCCGCGGACCCGGCGGCCGGGCCGAGCCGGGCCCGCCGGCCCAGGTCATCCAGGGCCGCCTGGAGCGGGGCCGCGCCCAGCTCGGCGGCGGTGGCCGCGGCCAGGCCCCACTCCCGCTCGGCGTCGGCCCGCTGCCCGGCCTCGGCCAGCGACTCGGCCAGCCGCCACCGGGCCCGGGCCAGCTCGTAGACGAAGTCCGGGCTGAACTCGGCCACCACGGCCTGCCAGGCCGCCGGGTCGTTGCCGCCGCGGGCCCGGCCCCACTCGGCCTCGGCCCGCGCGGCCCAGCCACGGCCCTCCACGCCGAGCACGTACTTGGGCCGGGCCGGGTAGGCCGCGCCCTCCCGGGCCGCGTCCACCAGCACCTCGGCCGCGTCCACCTCGGCCTGCGCCGCCTGCTCGTCGCCGGCCGCCCGCGCCCGCCGGGCCCGGTCGGCCCGCGCGGCCAGGCCGATCGCCGCGATCCGGATCACCGGCGGCCCGTACCCGTCGGCCGTGCCGCCCCAGCAGGCCAGCGTGGCCGCCACCTCGACCAGCGCGGTCGGGTAGTCGCCGCGCCACAGCGCATGCTCGGCCAGCAGGCCGCGGCCGATGTACGCCGCGAACGCGTCGGCGGCCCAGAACGGCTCCAGCCAGGCCCGGCGTTCCGCCACCGCCGGGCGGCCCCGGGCCACGTCGAGGAACAGCGCCATGGCCGACAGCCGGGCCTCGGCCACCGACGTGACCCGCACGCTGAAGCCGTCCGCCAGCTGCTGGGCGTGATCCCAGCAGCCGTCGGCGAAGTGCGCCAGGTAGTGCATGAACTGCAGGTCCAGGCCGTACGGGGCGAGCTGCAGGCCAGCCCCCTCGGCCCGGTGCACGCCTTCGTGGGCGGCCTCGGCCGCGGCCGCGATGTCCCCATGCTCCAGCCGGGCCCGGGTCAGCTGGAACGCGGCCCGCAGCTCCACACCCAGCATGGCGTTGGCCTGGGCCTGGCCGAACGCCGCGACGAGCAGCTCGACCGCTCGCCCGGGCGAGCCGTCCCGCTCGGCCAGCAAGCCCATCGTGACCCGGGCATCCGCTTCCACCCAGGGCGTCCCGGCGGCCCGGGCCGCGGCCGCGGCCTCCTCGGCGCGGCGGCCCGCCGCGATGTCGTCACCGGTATACATCAGCGCCTGCGCGTGAGTGGACAGCGCCCGGGCGTGCTCCCGGCTGGGCGGGTCGGCGGGCAGCATGCTCACCGCGGTGGCGGCGGCCGCTTCCGCCTCGGCTGGCTCCTCCATCTCCAGCAGGTAGTAGGCCAGCCGCTCGTGCACCCGGGACGCCAGCACCGGGTCGGACCGCTCACTGAGGAAGCCGCGGGTCCTTTTCAGCTGCTGCACCGCCCGGGGCACGTCCCCGCTGGACGCGGCGCAGTTGGCCGAGCGCAGCGACAGCTCGCCGCGGCTCTGCCCGGCCAGCTGGGCCGGCTCGCTGACCCGGTCCCACAGCGCCATGGCGGCGTCGTAGTGCTGGTGCGCCTCGGCCGGCGCGGCCAGCCGCTCCGCCTCCTGCCCGGCCCGGATCGAGGCGGCGAACGCCCCCACGATGTCGTGGCTGGCCAGGCAGTGGTGCGCCAGTTCGGCGGCGGAGCCGGGGACCGAGGCCAGCCGGGCCGGGTCGGCCAGCCGCTCGGCGATCCGGGCATGCAGCCGGGTCCGCTCGCCCGGCAGCAGGTCGGCGTACAGCGCCTCACGGATCAGCGCGTGCCGGAACATGTACCCGTCCGGGCCGGCCAGCAGCAGCTGATTCGCCACCGCCTCGCGGACCGCGGCCTCGTAACTGGCCTCGTCCAGGCCGGACGCCTCGCGCACCACGTCGTCGTCGATGCGCCGGCCGGCCACCGCGGCCGCCCGCAGCACCTGCTGCGCGGCCGCCGACAGCCGTTCCACCCGGGCCAGCAGCAGCCCGGCCAGCCCGCTGGGCAGCGGCGGGCCCAGGCTGCCCGGCGTCGGGTCGGCCGGCCCCAGGTCGCCCAGCAGCGGCTCGCCCAGCGGCGGCCCGGCCGGCCGGGCCGCCGCCGTCAGCAACTCCTCGGCGTAGTACGGGTTGCCCTCGGCCCGGGCCACGATGCGGTGCAGCGCCGCCGGCTCCAGCGGGGCCGGGGCCAGCGCGGTCAGGTGGTCAGACATGTCCTCGTAGCCGAGCGGCCCCAGCTCGATCGCGGCCACGCTGGGCAGCCGTAGCAGCTCTGCCACCACCGGGCGGAGCGGATGACGGCGGTGCAGGTCGTCGGTGCGGAACGTGGCCCCCACGGCCACCCTCTCCCGGTGCAGCACCCGGCTGAGGAACGTGATCAGGTCGCGGGTGGACCGGTCGGCCCAGTGCAGGTCCTCCAGGATCAGCAGCACCGGCTGGGTGGCGGCCAGCTCGGCCAGCAGCCCGAGCACCGCGCCGAACAGCTGCTGCTGGGCCAGCCCGGAGATCTCCCCGTCGGCCGGGTCCACGGCCCGGTCGGGCAGCAGCCGGCTGAGCACCGGCCGGGTGGCCAGCGCGTCGGCCAGCTCCGCGGCGGCCGGCCCGGTGCTGCCCTCGCGCAGCGCGTCGGCCAGCGGCAGGTACGGGATGCTGTCGCCCAGCTCGGCACACCGGCCGGACAGCACCAGGAAGCCCCGCTCGGCCGCCCGCGCGGCCAGCTCACTGACCAGCCGGGTCTTGCCGACCCCGGCATCCCCGCTGATCAGCGCGTGGGCCGGGCGCCCCGCACGGGCATCGTCGAGCAGGCCGAGCAGGCGGGTGAGTTCACCATCCCTGCCGACCAGCCGTCCCGCTGACGCCCCGAGCACCAATCAAGTATCACAGGCCAGGCAAGAGCGTTATTCACATACCGGTCCAGTGGTTCGAACGGCGCGCCCGGGCCGGGGGCGCTCACCTGGGCACAAAGCTCACGGGGATCCTGCTGCCGGCCGCGCGGCGGCAGGAGGATACTGCATACATGGACAGCCGAAGTGATAGCCCGGGCGAGGACCCGGCTGTTTCCTACCAGGCTGCCGTGCCTGGCACCCCGGTGCTCAGCCGCAGCGGCACCGAGATCGGCACCGTGGAGCATGTGCTCGAGGTGCCGGAACTCGACCTGTTCGACGGGATCGTGATCGCCACCGACTGGGGGCTGCGGTTCGTCGACGCCAGCCAGGTCGAGCGGATCACGATCCGGTACGTCCGGTCCAGCCTGGACGATGCCGAGGCCAGCAAGCTGCCGCCGCCAGACGGGCCGCCGGTGTTCCGGGTGAACGCGCTGGAGGACATCGGCCCTTCGCTGCACGACCGGCTCGGCCGGATGTTCCGCCGCCCGCACTGGACCCAGGAGAAGTAGCTGGCCCGTCCCGGACCGGGAACCCCAGGCGCGGCAGGCGCCCGGGATGCGCTACCCTGTGCGCCATGAGCACCGACACCCACCCCGCTGCCGAGCGGCAGTGGCACGCCAGCCCCGCGATGCCGGCCAAGCCCACGCTTGACGGTATCGAGGAGAAGTGGTCGCGCCGGTGGGACGAGCGGGGCGTAGTACAAGTTTGATTCCGGCGCCCTGGGCTCAGAAACCCCGCGGACGCGCGTCTTCTCGATTGACACTCCCCCGCTGACCGTCAGCGGGTCGCTGCACATCGGGCACGTCTACTCGTTCACGCACACCGACACGGTGGCCCGGTTCCACCGGATGCGCGGCCAGACGGTGTTCTACCCGGTCGGCTGGGACGACAACGGCCTGCCCACCGAGCGCCGGGTGCAGAACTACTTTCACGTGCAGTGCGACCCGGCGCTGCCCTACGACCCGGCGTTCGTGCCACCCGGGCGGCCGGACGGCGACCCGGTGCGGATCTCGCGGCGCAACTTCACCGAACTGTGCCAGCGGCTGACCGACCTGGACGAGCAGGCCTTCGAGCAGGTCTGGCGACGTCTTGGTCTGTCGGTGGACTGGTCCACCCAGTACCGGACGGTCGGCGACACGGCCCGGGCCACCTCGCAGCGCGAGTTCCTGCGCAACCTGGCCCGCGGCGAGGCCTACCTGGCCGAGGGCCCGACGCTGTGGGACGTGTCGTTCCGCACCGCGGTGGCCCAGGCCGAACTGGAGGACCGCGAGGTGGCCGGGCACTACTACCGGCTGGCGTTCCGCGGCCCGGACGGCGCCCCAGTGCCGGTGGCCACCACCCGGCCCGAGTTGCTGCCCGCCTGCGTGGCGCTGGTCGCGCACCCGGACGACGGGCGGTACGCCGCGCTGGCCGGGGCCACCGTGACCACGCCGCTGTTCGGCGTGCCGGTGCCGGTACTGGCCCACCCGCTGGCCGACCCGGCCAAGGGCACCGGCATCGCGATGATCTGCACGTTCGGCGACACCACCGACGTGACCTGGTGGCGGGACCTGGACCTGCCGGTCCGGCCGGTGCTCGGCGCGGACGGCCGCCTGCTGGCCGCCGCACCGCCCGCGATCACCAGCCCGGCGGGCCGGTCCGCCTACCGGCAGCTGGCCGGGGCCCCCCTGGCCGAAGCCCGGCAGCGCATCGCGGCGCTCGCCCGCGCGTCCGGTGACCTGCTCGGCGAGCCGGAGCCGGTGACCCACCCGGTGAAGTTCTACGAACGGGGCGATGCCCCGCTGGAGATCA
>Ga0335078_10017530_pt1 | contig 10643 bp, 12 predicted proteins | sample Lox_Sample_32_FD_206711 | JGI IMG/M metagenome (GOLD analysis project Ga0335078, IMG submission 206711) | Soil microbial communities from Loxahatchee National Wildlife Refuge, Florida, United States - Lox_Sample_3.2 | ecosystem: Environmental > Terrestrial > Soil > Wetlands | place: USA...
GCGACCGTCAGCACCCGGGCTGGCGCGGCGGCGATCGCCGTCCCGGTCGTCAGCACCGCCTCGCCCAGGGCGATGATCAGGAACAGCCGGAGCCGTTCGATCATGTGCTCGCCGTCGAAGGGGACCTGGCGCGAATGCAGCGTCCTGCCTGGCAGCGGGTGGGCCAGCCACGTCCCGGCCAGGTCGATTGCCGCTGCGGCGGCCCAGCAGGCCAGCCGCGGGCGCGGTTGCAGGATCGCGCCGGCGACCCACAGCGGCGTGGCGGCCCCCAGCCAGACGAGCGCCCGGCGGTAGTGGTGCCGCAGCTCGGCCGGGCCGACCACGGTGGAAGCGACCGCGGTCGGGCCGATCTGGCTGATCAGGTACGGGACAACAAAAGGCCAGGGGCTGGAGGAGAACGCGGAGCCGATCGCGGCGTTCATGAACAGGCCGAGGAACATCACGGCCAGCAGCATGCGCTGCGTGTCCTTGCGCTCGACGTCAGGGCTGGTCGCCTCGAAGCTCGTGTAGGCCCACACGCTGAACACCGCCACCAGCAGGACCGCGGTCTCTCCCGCGCCGCGCCAGTTCAGGTACGCCAGCGGGTGGTCCGACAGCTGCGACACGGCGAAAACGAACACCAGGTCTAAGAACAACTCCAGCGGCCCGACCGCCCGCGCCGGACCCGGGGCCGCCGCCGGGCCTGGAACTGCTGGTTCAGCCACGGGGTCAAGCCTAGGGTGACGCGGCGCCGGTCAGGCGAAGGCTGGCTTGTCACCGTCCGTGCCAGGCTTATCTACTCCCAGGTTCGCCCGCGCCCATCGGCCGGGATGCGTGACGATGTCGGTGACGAGGGCTGCCACGCTCTTGCGCGAGACCTCGGTCCCCTTGAAAGGCTCATCCCTCTGGGTGACCTCGTACGAAACCTCGTCAGCATCGGTGAGCCACGCGGGCCGCAAGATGGTGTAGTCGAGCCCGGATCCCTCGACGGTGTCCGCCGCCGCCCGGTACGGGCGCAGCACCGGGCCGATCTGGCGGCGGTTCCATTCCCCGAACCGGCCCGGAACCTCGTCGTAAATGCCGAGGGAAGTGATGAAGACCAGGCGCTGGACGCCCGCGGCTGTCATCGACTGCACGATCCTTGCCGCATGCGCATCGACCTCGCCGGCCAGGTTAGCGTAGAGGATGTCCTGGCCGCGGACGGCCGGGTCCAGCCGCTCCCGGTCGAGCACGTCGCCTGCCACGAGCCGGGCGCTGCGGGGCGCACCGGCGAGCTTGCCGACGTCGCGCAGGAAAAGCGTCGATTCGACGTCCTGGCCTGACAGCATCTGGATCGCCCAGCGGGCGATCTGCCCTCCGGCGCCCAGGACAAGCACCTTGGTCATCGCTGGTTCCCCTGCCTTGGCTTTAATTCACTGTGCTCGCGGAAAGACGGTGCCTTCACCATGATCCCCGGCCACCGCCCCCGGTGGACGCCGGGGCCCCGGGTTACCTGACGCGGGCCGGACAAGCCGGCCAGGACCTCTGGGCGGGCCGGGAACTGCGCCACGAGGCTGCTGCGGACACCGCCAAGCACCCAGAACATCCCGTTGGCAATGTCAACCCAAACTGGCTCCGCGGTGGCGAGGGTAAATGGCCCCACCTGAGGGTGGCGCGGAGAGGTGGCGCTGGCGCGGGTTCGGGAGGTTCATCCCCAGAAGATGCAGGTGGGGTCGCGGTCGATCTCGGTCAGGAGGTCTTTGACTCTGCGTGATGGGGCCAGTAGGTCGTAGATGTGGAAGCGAAGGTTCCGGTCGCGCCAGTACAACGTCCAGGACTTGTCAGCGGCGGTGTAACGCAGCCGGGCGATCGGGAAGCTGGTCCATTCCGGTCCGAAGTCCTCGCGCCATGGCGCGCGCCGCTCGATGATCGTCAGGTGCCGCGGGGCGAGCTCGCACTCCACGCGGACCTGGTGGCGGGCGTGCTCGGGCACCCGTGCGGCGCACCACCGCTGTACTCGTGCCACGTCCAGCTCTGGCAGGGCCATCCGGATCACCAGCCGTCAGCGGGCCTGAGCCGCGTCGCTGAGCGCGTCGAGTGCGGTGTCAAGCCGCTGCCGGCGGCGCCGGCTGGGCTCGTGATTGGCCTCAGCGGCCAAGAACCCGATCAGCTCGTCCAGGTCGTCGCCGGCGGCCGGCAGGACGGCGCCGCCGTCGTGGGCGCGGATCCGGAACACCAGCCGTTCGCAGTCGGCATCGGGCAACTGCAGCTCGCGCAGCACCGCGGCCACTTCGTCCGGGATGACGATCTCGTTGACGGGGCGGGCGAGGGTGAGCCGCCGGCTGCGCAGATCGAAGGGCGAATCGGCCCAGTTGCTGATGATGCCCTCGTCGTCGCAAACGCTGCATTGCCACCGGACCGGCGCCGTCGGTTCGGTCCGTAGCACGATCATCTGGCCCGGGCAGCGCCGGCTGGCCGGCCGGCGGCGGCACGGCAGCGCGCTTTCCCAGGCGGTGCCGGCATCGCCGGCTGTTGCCGCCCGGACGATGTTGCCCAGATGCCCGGCCAATCGGCGTGCGGGCCCTGGCGTGTCGGCCGGCAGGTCGAGGAAGTGGTGCAGGTCGGTGACCATCATTCCTGGGGACTTTACCGGGCCACGGTCTGGCGCGGCGCCGCGCGTCCGGCCTGTTGCGGGCTGCTGGCTGGTCAGTTCTCCCCGGTGCCGAATAGTTGCTCGCCGTCGTGGTGGCCGAGCAGGAAAGTGAAGCGGGCCAGGTCGGTGCGCAGTCCGGCGAGGTCGTAGCCGGGGGTGCCGATGAGGCGGCGAGCTGGGCGTGGTCGGTGCCGCCGAGCCACTGGCCGATGAAGGTGAGCATCTCGGCGAGTTCGGCGGAATCGGCCAGATCGAGGTGCACCTGGGGAGCTGGCATGGGTCCTCCTCGGGTGGCGCTCAGCGGGCGGGCACGCTGGCGGCCTTCTTGGCGTTCTGCTGCTGGCGGGCGTGGGCGAGGCGGTAGGAGACAGTCCCGGTCTCGATGATCTGCCCGGCGAACGTCAGCCGGTCGACAATGGCGGCGCACAAACGGGGATCTGTGAAGGTCTTGGTCCAGCCAGAGAACGGCTCGTTGGACGCGATAGCGATCGCCGAGCGTTCCTCCCGCTCAGTGAGAACCTGGAACAGCAGTTCGGCGCCGCGCCGGTCCAGTTCCATATAGCCCAGCTCGTCCAGGCAGATCAAATCGACCCGGCTGTAGCGGGTGATCAGCTTGGACAGCTGCCGCTCATCGGCGGCCTCGGCCAGCTCGTTGACCAGCTTGGAGGCCAGCGTGTAACGCACCCGGTGGCCGGCCTAGGCGGCCAGCGTGCCCAGCGCGATCAGCAGGTGCGTCTTCCCGGTTCCGCTGTCGCCATCAGGCAAAGAGGGTGGCCGGCCTTGACCCAGCCGCAGGTGGCCAGCTGCCCGATCACCGCCGGGCTAACCGTCGGGTTCGCATCGAAGGAGAACTCCTCGAGCCGTTTCGGGCGCGGGAAGCCGGCCTCACGCACCCGGCGGGCGGCGCGACGCCGGTCCCGGTCGTCGCACTCGGCCATCACCAGCTCGACGAGAAACCCCAGGTAGGACAGCTACTCTCGCTCGGCAGCGGCGGCGATCTCGGTGAACCTGTCCCGCATCGTGGGCAGCCGCAGCATCCGGCAGGCCTGCTCGATCGCCGCGGACGCGGCCTGCTCGGTGACCCCGCTCCGCCCGGCGGTCACAACGACTCCCGGCCTAGCAGCTGGTCATAGGCGGCGACCGAGGACAGCGGCCGGTCATCGCCGGGCAGGCAGGCCAGCCGCCGAGCGGTGAGACTGATCACCCGCTCCCGTGATGCCGCGGGGAGCACCGCAGTGCCGCCGCCGCGCTGCCCGGCGACTTTGCGGGCCTCCACCGCGACCACGTCCGCATTGGCCGCCCCGGCCGACAAGGCGGCCGTGATCCCGGCCAGCACGTCGGCGGCCTGCAGGTGGCGGTGCAGCAGCAGCACCCCGACCAGCGCCCGGGTGCCGGCCGCATCGCCGTGGGCCTTGCGGGCCGCGACCCAGAACACCTCATGCTCGCTGGTGAACACGCCCGCGGCGCGGGCCTGCGCCAGCGCGGTGGCACCGGGCAGCGCCCCGGGCTTGCGCAGCAGAATCTCCAGGTAGTGGTCCAGATCCAGGACCTGCACGCCCTTGCCAGCCGCCCGCGGGTGCCGCGCCACGACCACGTCCCGGCTGAGCACGGTCACCGTCGACGCCGACAGCTTGACCCGCACCCGGTGCCCGATGAACCGGGCCGGCACGCTGTACTGGCAGCAGCGCACCATCACCTGCGCGTACCTGTCCACCCGCGGGATGAGGGTGAGCGCAGTGTCGAACGGCTCGTCTGGCAGCGGGCGCAGCAGCCCGCGCTCCAGCGCCCAGTCATGCCCGACGGTCATCGTCCGGTTGCCGATCCGCCGCCGGTCATCGGCATCGTCGGCGGCCTTCAGCAGCGTGTTGAGCTCATCGATGGAATCCACCACCGGTGTGTTGACTGAACTAAGGCCAGCCGCCTGATCAATCACCAGACGCGTGGCAAGGCCGGTCGTTACGGTCCCTGCCCGTGGATGAATCAGAAGATCTTTTGCGGGATCTCGGCTCGCTCGTCGTGCCGGCGGTGGGATCGCTGGCGGAGACCGGCGACCCGTGGGAGCCGTATCACCTGACCGGTCCCGATGGCGGGCGCGTCGAGCCGGTATCGGAGTTTTTGAGGGACCTGCAGGCGGCGGGCCGTCCGGCGACGACGCAGCGGTCGTATGCGCTCGCGCTGCTGCGGTGGTTCCGGTTCACCTGGGCCGTCGGGATCCCGTGGGACCAGGCGACCAGGACCGAGGCCCGCGACTTCTGCCGGCACCTCCAGCTCGCTGACAAGCCCGGCCGCCCGCGGAAGGCGGTGGCTCCGGTGCCGGGCAAGCGTCCCGCGAGCGCCAGGTACGCGTCCTCGACAGTGGCGCACTGCGAGACGGTCTGCCGGGGCTTCTATTCCTATCATCTGGACGCCGGGACCGGCCCGATCGTGAACCCGTTCCCCATGGCCAGGCCCGGACGGGCGAACGCGCACCGCAACCCGATGGACCCGTTCCCCCGGCAGAAGGCGGGTCTGTTTCGTCCGCGGGTTGCCCGCCGCTTGCCGCGGCAGATCCCAGACCAGGTGTTCAACGACTTGTTCGCCCGGCTTCCCTCGCACCGGGACCGGGCGCTGGTGGCGTTCTGGGTGTCCAGCGGTGCCCGCGCTTCGGAGCTGCTCGGTGTCCTGTGCTCTCGTGCCGACCCAGGCCAGCAGCTGGTCACGGTGATCCGCAAGGGGTCGCGGGCGATGCAGCAACTCCCGGCGTCGCCGGACGCGTTCGTGTGGCTGCGGCTTTACCTGCAGCAGATGCACGGCCTAGTCCCGGCGGGGCCGGATGACCCGCTGTGGTGGACGCTGCGGCGGCCGTTCCGGCCACTGGGCTATCACGCCGCCAGGGCGATGTTCGTCCGGGCGAACGCGGCCGTCGGTGCCGGCTGGACGCTGCACGACCTGCGCCACACGGCGGCCTACCGCCTCGCCCGGGACCCTGGCGTCCCGATCACCGACGTGCAATGGATACTGGGCCACCAGTCGCTGTCAACCACGCAGCTGTATGTCACGCCGACGGCTGAAGACGTCATCGCCAGCGCGCTGGCGCACTACCAGCGTGCCCGCCAGCCCGAATCGCGGCCGGAGCCGCCGCCGGCACGCTACCGTCCCGAGAGCCTGGACGTGCTGTTCGGCCGGGAGCGGCCATGACCGCCAGCATTGAGGAGAAGGTGGCAGGGCGCCCGTGGCAGCTCAGCGCCGAGGCGCTGGCGCTATGGGAGAAGTTCCCGCCGCGCCCGGTCCCGGCCAGCTGGCCGGCGACCCGCCAGCCCCGGGGCAAGGTCGTGGCCCGGCTACTGGCGCCGCCGTTCGCGGCTGAGACCTCCCAGGACCGCTGCAACCGGAAGCTGGCGCTGCTGAAGGTGCTGGACTGGCTGGAGCTGCACCCTGGCCGGAGCTGGCAGGAACGCTGGGACGCCACCGGGGCCGGCCTCGACGGCCACCGCGACTGGCGGCGCACGCTGCTCGGCGAGCTGGCCGCCGCCGGGAACCTGAGGCCGCGGGGAGAGCAGCTCTTCAAGATCCTGGGCCTGGGCATGGCCCAGCTGATCGGCGCTGACGTCGTCCGGCCCGGACTGGGATGGCTGATGGCCACGTCGTCCCCGCTGCGGATCGCGAACGAGATGGGCCGGGTCCGTGATCCGGTCGGCCTCGCCCGGCTGCGGGACTTCCTGCGGGCCGGGACGGTCGGGGAAGCCACCGCCGCTCCCGCGATCGAGAAGGTCGCGCTGATCATGGCCGCCAAGGGCGGCCTGGTCGCCGGCATTACCGTCGGGGACTGCCTGCAGCTCGTCAGGACCAGCCGGGAGGTGTTCCCCGGGCCGTCGCGCAGCACCCGCCACAGCCCGTTCTTCTATCAGCTGCTGCACGCCGCCGGGGTCTTCCCGGACGGGGCACCGCCGACAGTGCGGATGTTCAACAGCCTGTTCACGGGCCAGCTGACCGTGGAGCAGATGGTCGATCGCTATGACCTGGCCTGCCGGCCCGTCCGGGATCTGCTCGTGGACTACCTGCGCGAGCGGCAGCCCGGCATCGACTACAACACCCTGACGAGCCTGGCGACCGCGCTGGCGCTGTGGTTCTGGAAGGACCTGGAGGTCTGCCACCCGGGCATCAGCTCGCTGCGCCTGCCGCCCGACATCGCCGCCGCGTGGAAGCGGCGGATCCGAGTCAAGCCCGCCCGCGCCTCCGCCGGGATCACGGAGGAGCGGAAAGGCGCGGCCGACGTCCTGATCACGGTGCGGGCGTTCTATCTCGACCTGTCGCAGTGGGCGCTGGAGGATCCGGCCCGGTGGGGGCCGTGGGCCGTCCCCTGCCCGGTCCGCGCCGATGATGTCCAGCACAAGAAGATGGTCTCCCGCCGCAAGGCCCGCATGGACCAGCGGACCCGGGAACGGCTCCCCGTACTGCCCATCCTGGCCGCAGCCGTCGCCAAGGCCCGCCACAACGCGGCCGCGATTCTCCAGGCCGCCTGGCAGGCCCAGCCGGGTGAGCTGTTCACGGCGGCCGGCGTGACGCTGCGCCGCGCCGAGGTCCGGCGGCAGTCGCCGCGCACCTGGGCTGAGGACCCGCAGACTGGCCAGCGCCGGGACCTGACCAGGGAGGAAGACAACGCGTTCTGGTCCTGGGCAGCGGTCGAGGTGCTGCGGATGACCGGCATCAGGGTCGAGGAGGCGACCGAACTGTCTCACCACAGCCTGGTCCAGTACCGGCTCCCCGCCACCGGCGAGCTCGTCCCGCTGCTGTCGGTCGCCCCGTCCAAGACCGACGAGGAGCCCCTGCTCGTCATCGCGCCCGAACTGGCCGACGTGCTGTCGGCGGTCATATGCCGGACCCGCAACCCCGACGGCAGCGTTCCCCTAGTAGTCGCATACGACCACCACGAGAAAACCTGGAACCCGCCGATGCCGCTGCTGTTCCAGCGCCGCGTCGGCCTGGAGAACCGGCCGATCCCGATCTCCGGCATCCGCGACCGGCTCGCCGGCGCACTTGCCGCCGCCGGGATCACCGACGCAGACGGCAGGCCGCTAGACTTCGCCCCGCACGACTTCCGCAGGATCTTCGCCACCGAGGCGATCATGAACGGGATGCCGCCGCACATCGCCCAGCTCACCCTCGGTCACCGTGACATCAACACCACCATGGGCTATAAGGCCGTCTACCCGGAAGAAGCGATCAACGGGCACCGGGGCGTTCATCGCCCGCCGCCGCTCCCTGCGGCCCAGTGAGGAGTACCGCACCCCGACCGACGCCGAATGGGAAGAGTTCCTCGGCCACTTCGAGCGCCGCAAGCTCGCCCTCGGCGACTGCGGCCGCGCCTGGGGAACAAGCTGCATCCATGAGCACAGCTGCATCCGCTGCCCTCTCCTGAGGATCGACCCGGACCAGCGGCCTCGCCTCCAGTCCATCCGCGACAGCCTGACCGCCCGCATCGCCGAGGCCGAACGCGAGGGCTGGACCGGCGAAGCCGAGGGCCTCAGGGTCAGCCTCACCGCCGCCGAGGCGAAGCTCGCCCAAGTCGACGGGCTCATCGCCCGGCGGACCACCGCCGTTAGCCTCGGGATGCCTGCCTACCGCGATATCGCCGCCGCAACCGCGTCTATCCCCGCGATCCGGCATGCATCCGCAAAACAGCCGGATACCAGCTGATATTCATGATCGTCTTTAGTTCAGAGAAGGCATCGGCACGCAGTGGTTGCGGCGGAACCGGCCGCCCTCACCTCCACCCCGCCCTTCTCGTGGCTGCCCTCATGCCCGGGAATGCAACACCAGGCGTCGAAGCCGTAGTGCGAGCGGAACGCGACCCAGCGCTGGTTCTCTACCCGGGTGCGGCCGAACACCACCCGCTTGACCGCGCTGGTCAGGTTGTCGTAGCGGATCTTCCCGGCGGGCACCCCGCCCAGCCGGCCGAACGCATACACGTGCGCTTCCAGGAACGCCTCCTGCCCCTGCGACAGCGAGGCCAGGTGCGCGGCCCGCCCCGAATACGACAGCCGCATCGTGAACAACGCGGTCTTCGTCTTCACCCCGCGCAACACCACCCACAGATCGTGGAAGTCCACCTCTCCCTCGGCCCCCGGCTCATGCGCCTGCGGCACGAACCCCGCCTCCAGCGGCCGCCCCGCCTCGGCGAGGACCTCCGGGCGGCGCCGGGCGACATAGTCCCGCACCGTCGAATACGAGATCGCCGTGACCTGGTGCTCATCCACCAGCCGCGCCAGGACACGCCGGGCGGTGTGCCGCTGCTTCTTCGGTGCGTCCAGATCCTGCCGCAGCATCGCGTCTATCAACGGCTGCACCGGATCCAGCACCGGCGCCCCGAACACCCGCGTCTTCCGCGGCGGCGGCACCGCGCTCGCCAGCGCCTGCCGCACCGTCCGCCGGTGCACCCGGTGCCGCTCCGCCAGCTGCCGGATCGACAGCTCTTCCCGGCGATGATCACGCCGGATCGCCTCGAACAGCTCCACCCGCGATCTCACCTGCCCTGGCCCCTTCCCCCCGGGGTGGAGATCCTTCAAGGACCATGATCACCGGCCGGGGCCAGAAAACTGCGTCACAACACCCCGGCGTGTCGGCAGGTGGGGCCATTTACCCCCGTCACAGCGGAGCCACCTAACGCTGTCACAGCCAATCCCGTTACGGACGCGGATGCAATGCCACGCTAACCGCTGAGACGCCGAGCAGATCAGGCGGATATCGCGCCTTTGTATGCGTAGCTGTCCGTGGTCACATGGCGCACAGGCAGAGGCATGTTTGCACTCCAGGGTACCTGGCATGCAACCCTGTTACCCAGGACTCCTGCGGGCGTGTAGCCCGGATCGCCACGTGAGCGGACGGGTCAGCGCAGCAGGCCGAAATATCGCGACAGGCTGTGCTCTACCTGCGCCATGTCATCCCTCGACAGGTAGTCCACGAGCTCGCCAGCGACGTAAGAGACGTCGATAGTACGGATTTGATCGATCAGGATCTTGGTGTCCCGCCCGGCGATGACGGCCTCCGGCCGGAAGACAGATGCCTGAGCGCGGGTCGATGTCGGGATGACGGTTACCGTGGACCAGGCGTTCTGCTCGATGCTGATGACTAGCCCAAGGCGCCGGCCCCGCTGCTCGTGCCCGCGCTTGGCGTCGCCGAGGTCTACCGGATAGACCGCGCCGCGGATCATGCGGGATCCTGCGACCTCGCAGGCACGATAAGGTTAGTGCCGATAATCCGGATGTTGCCATCCGCGTCGTACTCCCAGGCGTCAGCCTCGCCGGAGAGGTCTTCGCTCCGCAGCCGGTGCATGTCGGAGCGGGCACGCTCCTCCCACGCCTCGCGGTCCAGCAGCCGAAGCGCGCGGCGGATGACGTCACTGGTCTTCTCATCCTCGCGGCGGTTAGCCTCGATGACACGCAGGTCTTCTTCAGTGGGGCGGAACCCGACGCTCATGAGGCTAGTGTACAACAATTGTTAGACAACCGCCTGCGGTGTCCTCGGCCGCGGCTGATTGTGTATGCCCAAGTGGTCGTGGCTGGCGGCTGACCTCTTGCTGGAACCGTCGGCGTCTACCTACTTGGCCGCTCACGGAGCAGGCGCCGCCTGCCGATTCGGCGTATCACACTGACAGGCTGACCGCGCGAGCTGTGGCGCACCAATCATTCGGTTCTGGGCGGCTCAACCGGCCGGCTCTACGGCCGGTCAGCGGAACGCGTTTGACGCGAGCCGGGGCATGCTCGCTAGCATGGCCGCATGAACTCCCCGATCCGGGGATTTCTCACTAGTTTTCGAGTTCAAGTCCATAATAAGGGAAATCTCACCGGTTCCAGGGTTCAAGTCCCCCCTCGGACACATCGCTACAATCTCCTGACCTGCGACTACGTGCATGGGTTAAGGCCACGGACCCCTTTGTGCGACACATTTTCGCAGGTCAGAGCCATGCGGGGTTTAAGTCTGGTTCAGATATCAAAACGATAACGTCCGGGACTCCTCCCTCATCGAGCCATCGCAGGCGGATCCTCGTCGACCG
>Ga0335078_10017531_pt1 | contig 10642 bp, 10 predicted proteins | sample Lox_Sample_32_FD_206711 | JGI IMG/M metagenome (GOLD analysis project Ga0335078, IMG submission 206711) | Soil microbial communities from Loxahatchee National Wildlife Refuge, Florida, United States - Lox_Sample_3.2 | ecosystem: Environmental > Terrestrial > Soil > Wetlands | place: USA...
GATCCACTTCAGCGCCACAACGCGAATTTTTTCCGGAAAGTTCACGGGGCCGGGAGCGTCAACCGCTTCCGGCGTCTTAAACATCACTTCCTGGACGGAGATCTGATCGCCGCGGCCGGAATCCCAGCCCAGGGCGGCCTTGGAGAGATCCTCGATCTGTTTCATTTCCTCGGGCGTTCTTTTCCGGCGCGTGTCGGATGGCTTGCCATCCACCATCTTGGTCTCGACGACATCGTCGACCAGAATCGCGGCGGCCACCCGCTTGATTCGCCCGGGAGGCTCGACCAGATGGCGCGTCGTGTGGCTGACCGCGAACGTTTTATTTTCGCTTCGAATGCCTTCCGATGTGCCGGTGGATGTGGCTTGGTTGGCGGCCGCGCCTTGGGGCGGGGCGTTGGGCGCGTTGCTGGCTGTCCCGGGAATTCCGGCGGATTCGTTATCATTGGAATTTTCCTGCGAGGTCTGCGAACTGAGAACGACCGTGGAATTGGGATCGTAGGAATCCTGCGTGCTCTCTCCGGAAGTCGGATCGTATTCGATCGAGACACTGGAGCGAACATGGTCAGGCCCGACAATAGGCGTCAAGACTTGCACGACTTTTTCGGCCAGCACCGTTTCCAGATCTCCCGATCCGGCGCCCGCTTCGCCGTAAGAAGTGTGCAACGCACCGGGCATCTGTCCATCGGTCGTGACCACAGTGACGTTTTGCGGTGAAAGATCGTCCCAGGCGCTCGAGACCAGGTTGGCGATGGAAGGGCCGATCTGATCCGCCACGCGCTGGCCGCGCAATTTGAGAACCACCGCCGCTTTCGCGGGCCGCTCGCGATCGGTGAACAAGGATTCGTGGGGCAAAACCAGGTGCACGCGGACGGCCTCGACTCCGCTCATGGTTTGGATGGTGCGTTCGAGTTCGGCTTCGAGGGCGCGCTGATAATTTACTTTTTCGGAAAAATCGCTGCCGGACCAATTGGGTTTGTCGAACAGCTCAAATCCCAAACGTCCGCTGGCGAGCGGGCCTTGCGAGGCCACGCTGACGCGAGCTTTATCCAGTTGATCGACGGGCACCAGAACGGAAGTGCCGTCCGCGGAAATCTGGAAGGGAATATTTTGCGTGGCGAGCTTCTGCCCAAGGCTTTGCGCATCGGCTGTGGAAAGGCCGACGAAGAGCGGTTTGTAGTCGCCACCGACAATCAGGCGCGCGAAGACCCACACGGCGAGTCCCACAATCACGGCGCTGCCCGCCAGCATCGCTTTCTGGCGAAACGTTAACGCCTGAAGGAATCCCGTCACCCGTGCCTGAAATTTGTCCATGTCCCTGCGCGAGCCTCAACTTTCGGCGTTGAATTCTCAGAACGGAATGCGGGAAATCTCCTGATACGCGGAAACGATTTTGTTGCGCATCTCGACCATCAATTCAAAAGCCAAGTCCGCTTTTTGCACCGCGATCATGGTCGAGTGAATGTCCTGACCGTCGCCGGAAAGCATCGAAGAAACCTTCGTGCTTGCTTCCGATTGCAATTGATTGACCTGATCGACCGCGCCGCGCAACTCGCTCAAAAAATCAGAACCTGTTCCCGCGCCGGCTCCGGCCGATGCCGCGGACGGTTCATTCCCTCCGGAAATCGCTTGCGCCGCTCCTGATACCGGTTGAATCATGACTTTCGCCCTTCCTCTCCTAACTCTTCAAGATGTCGATGGAAGCCTGAATCATGTTCTTGGTGCTTTGCACCGCGGACGCGTTGAGCTGATAGGAGCGGGCCGCGCCCATCAGGTTCACCATTTCTTCCACCGGATTGATGGCCGGATAGGAAACGTAACCGTCCGCGTCGGCATCGGGATGGCCCGGCTCGAACTTGCGAATGGCGGGCGCGGCGTCCGGCACGACTCCTTCCACCTTCACGCCTTCCGTGTGCATGTCCGTGAACGAGGCCAGCGTCGCGGAAAATCCCTGCTGCGGCATGGAGTGGGCTTGAAAAACCACGTGCATGCGCTTGTAAGGGCCTCCGTCCGCGGCGTGCGTGGTTTCGGCGTTGGCCATGTTGCTGGTCACGATTTCCGCGCGTTCGCGTTCGGCGAGCAGCGCGGAACCGCTGACATCCAGGATGCGAAATAGATTCATGATTGTCCTCCGCTGGTAATCGCTAATTTAAGTGTCTTGATTTCGTCCATCACCAATTGGGAAGCGGCGTTGAATTGCAGTTGAACCTGGGAGAGGAGCAGGCCCTCGCGGTCCACGCTGACGTTGTTTCCGTCGGGGCGCGCGTTCAACCCATGCACCTCGCGGACGAAGGGCTCGGTCGGCGCGCTGTCTTCTTGTTGCGAGGCGCGAGCAAGCTCGCCGGTGAAATCGATGTCGCGGGTGTGATAGCCGGGCGTGTCGACATTGGCGATGTTGCTGACCAGAAGGGCCTGGCGCGTGGACGTCAGGTCCAGATAGCGCTCGAGTAGATGCATCTGCGCCGAGTTGATCAAGCTCATACAGCCTCCCTGGCCGGCAATCCGTATTCCCTGATTTTGTTCCGAATGGTCCGCAAGCTCACGCCCATCATTTCGGCGGCGCGCGTTCGATTGCCGCCCGTGGCGTGCAGCGTCGCTTCGAGCACTTCCCTCTCGACCGCTTGCAACGTTTGGCCGAGTTTGGGAACCACGTTGATTGAGGAATGAATGGAGGACGCCTTCGAGTTCCACACCGACGGCGGCGCGCTAAATTCCAGGGCGCTGATTCCGAGCGTGGCGCCGTGCGCGAGGGCCAGGCCGCGGCGAATCACGTTTTCCAGTTCGCGGATGTTTCCGGGCCAGTCATAGGCATACAAGCGGGCCGAGAGTTCGGGCGAAATGGTGAACTGGCCGCGCTGGCCCTTGGGTTCGTGCTTGCGCAGAAAATATTCGGCGAGTTCGGGAATATCCGAGCGCCGTTCGCGAAGCGGCGGAATCGTCAGGGGGACGACGTTCAAGCGGTAGAAAAGATCGCTGCGAAACAGTTCCCGGTCGATGAGCTGCTTGAGCGAGCGGTTCGTGGTGGCGATCACGCGCACGTCGATGGGAAAAGGGTGCGTGTCGCCGAGCCGGTCGACTTCCCGCTCCTGCAAAACACGCAAGAGCTTGGGTTGCAGATTCAGCGGCATTTCTCCGATTTCGTCGAGCAGCAACGTTCCGCCGTCGGCCAGCTGAAATTTGCCGGACTTCGACGCCGTGGCGCCCGTAAAAGCCCCGCGGACGTGGCCGAAAAGTTCGCTCTCGAGGAGGCTTTCCGGAAACGCGGAGCAATTGATCGCCACGAACGGCTTATTGGCTCGAGGGCTGAAATTGTGAAGCATCCTCGCGAGCAGTTCCTTGCCCGTGCCGCTTTCGGCTTCGACCAGCACATCCGCGTCGGTCCGCGCCACGCGGCGCGCATTGGCGAGCAGCGCGCGAAACTCACGCGACGAACCGATGAATTCATGCGACTTTACCTGCTCGCGGTCGTTGCGATCCAAAATGCGCTGCACCGCTTGCTTCAGCTGGTCGAAGGAGACGGGCTTCACGAGGTAATCGCACGCTCCCTCCTTGATGGCGTGAACGGCTTCGGGCACGTTGGCGTACGCGGTCAGAAAAATCACCGGTGTTTGCGGGGCGATTTGACGAATGCCCTGCATCAATTGCAGGCCGTCGCCGTCTCCCATCCGCATGTCCGTCACGACGAGGCTAAAGGAATTCCGCCGGAACGCGGCGATGCCTTCGGCGACCCCTCCGGCGGTCGCGACCAGCCATCCGCTCTGCCGGAAACTGGTTTCCAGGGCCGCGCGCATTGCCGCTTCGTCATCGACGATGAGCAAATCACTCACTGACTTCCTCCGAGGCCGACAAATAAACCGTAAATGTGCTGCCGCAATCGACGCAGCTTTCCACGCAAATGCTTCCGCCATGCTCTTCGACGACTTTTTTGCAGACCGACAAACCGAGTCCAGGGCTGCCCGCCTTAGTCGTGAATCCGGGCTCAAAAATTTCATCGAGCAAGTCCGGCTCGATCCCGCAACCTTCGTCCTCAAAATCGATCCGCAAGATTTCCGGCTTGCTGCGGGCCGCGCCCTGAAGCCGGATGGTGAGCGTCCCGCCGCCCGTCATGGCGCGAAATCCATTGATCGCAAGATTAAGAAATGCCTGTTGCAACCGATGAGAATCGGCGGAGACCGTCGCGGGTCCGATTCGATTTTCCAGTTTCATCCCGTGTCCCTGCGCGGCGGCCAGAGGGCCGAGGAATTGCACCGTCTGTTCCAGCATGCGATCCATGCGAACCGGAAGGAGCTCGCCGCTCGATTTTCCGTGGAACTGGAGGACGTTGTTGACCGTGGCGCTCAGCGATCGCAGACCCGATTGAATTTGCAGAACCCACTGGTGCGTCTCCGGTTCTTGTTTCGTGGCTTCCCCAAGCAAACCGGTGAAAAGCTCCATGCTCCCCAGCGGATTCCTGATCTCGTGCGCCAGCACGGCGGCGATCTCCGCCAGAGCCTTGGTGTGACGGATTTCCTCGCGCTCCGAGGCAGCCTTTTTTTGTTCGGAAATGTCACGAACGATCCAAATGGCCTCCGGCTGCGCATCCGGCGCGGCTTCCAAAGCTGCCACGGTGACGGCAAGCGTGCGCTTCTCCGGCGAGGCTTTCGAGGCCCACTCATATTCGGCGTAGGTTTTGCCGGGGAAAACCTGTGAAAACCATTCGGCGGGGAGAGGCAACTCCGCGGAGGAATGAGATGGCGATTCGAGATCGAGCAGCCGCCGCGCTTCGGGATTCAGCAAACGGATTCGGCCATCCGGACGGCTCACCAGAACGCCGCACGGAAGCCTGTCCAGGACTTGCGTCAGAAATGCGCGGGCGCGCGTGTTTTCATCCAGGCTGCGGGATAATCTCGCGTTCGCTTGCTCCAAGTCCGCCCGAAGCCTGGAAACTTCTCCTTGCAACTGCGCATACGATTTCTCGAGCGAACCGGCCGCCTCCGTGAAGGTGGCGAAGGCTTGGGCAAGCACACCAGGGTCGCTGATGTGCGCACGTGATTCGCTGCTCGGCGTGTTCTGATTTTGCCGAGTACTAGGCAAATTTGGCATACCAGAACGGCACATGCACGCTGTATGCCAAATTGGGTTTGAAAAATTCTTAGCTTTTCCTAATTTCTCCTGGATCGGAGACCGAACTGAAATGTTCCACGTGAAGATGGGGTTCGTTGCCCGACAAAATGAAGGCTCGTTCCACGGCGTGATGAAGCTCACGCACGTTTCCGGGCCAGTGCGTTTGACGGAGAAGCGCGATGGACGACGCCGAGAGTTTTTTCGGTTCGACCCCCGCTTCCTGACACAAATCGGAAAGGAATCGTTCCGCCAAGGGGCCGATATCCTCGGTTCGCTCGCGCAAGGGCGGCAGCTCGATGGGAAAGACGGAGATGCGGTAATACAAATCCTGGCGGAATGTTCTCTGTTTGACGCTTTGCGTCAAATTAATATTCGTCGCGCAAATCACTCGGACGTCCACTCGAAACACATCCGAACTTCCGAGCCGCTGCACTTCGCCCTCTTGCAGAAACCTCAGCAGCTTCGACTGCATCCCCAGCGGCAAATCCCCGATCTCATCGAGAAACAACGTGCCACCGTGCGCGTTGTTGATGCGTCCGACGCGCGATTGGACCGCGCCGGTAAACGCGCCGCGCACATGGCCGAAAAGCTCGGCCTCGAGCAGCGCCTCGGGAATGGCCGCGCAATTGACGACCACCAGCGGACTTTTATTTCGCTGGCTGATTTGGTGGACGGCGCGAGCGACGAGCTCCTTCCCCGTGCCGGTCTCGCCGACGATCAGGACCGGCGTGTTGCGGGGCGCGACGAGGCGAGCCAGCCGGTAGACTTTCTGCATGGCCGTCCCCTGCCCCACCATTCCCGGCAAGCCGCCGGTTTCCGTTGCCGCCGGATCCGCCGGAGAAACATGGAGCTGCTCAGGCGGTAACTCCCTGCTTATCAATTTGTTAACAGGCAGCGGCGCCGGCTTTTCTTCTGCGGGGGCCGCGGAATCCACGAGTTGGATGCGCATGCTCGGAAACTTTTTCCTTACGATCTCGGCGACTTCCTCGGCGTTCAAGTCGGGAAGGCGGCGATCCAGGATTAGTAAGTCGAAATTGAGCGACCGCAGCCTGGCCATCGCTTGGGCGCCGGTCGGTGTTTCCTCGACGAAAACGTCCTGGTCGCTCGTCTCCGCGAGGGAGCGGCTCCGCATCCTGGGATCGGAGCTTGCGATTAAAACGCGGGAAGTCTCTTTTCGGGCCGCTGGGCTGGCACCTGAAAACACGGATTCGTCTCCTTACCGATTGGGATAAGTACCTTAATCGCCCCCTTACTTCGCGATTCTTCGGGTTGGTTCGGTATGCCCCCGGCCGGAATGATGTTTTCCGGCCCGTGCCCCGACAAGGGCGATTGCAATCTATTGCTGCTTCCGTTTGCATGCAATGATTGGATTCAGCGAATGTATACAACTACTAACCAATATGGAGGTACCCTATCTGATATGCAAAGTTGGCATGGCCCAGGATCGATGAAATCCGCCTGAGCAACTGCTGTTTTACGCTTGTCGAGTAAGCAGAGTTCCTAAGCCAACGAACTAGAATAAGGCTCTTTCAGGCAAAATCGGCCGCGTCTGAGTGAACAGTGAAAAGCCAGAAGCCCGTCCTATTCCAGGACGGGCCTCTGACGATGTTGTTCCGTGCGCATATCGGGTAGCGTCACGGGCTCGTTCGTTGCCTTCCATCACTCAACTGCTAAATGCTGATTTGACGCGCCGTGTCCGCCCAATCCAAAGTCGGCGTGGTCATATTGAAAAAGCGCAGGAACGTGTCGTAGACCAACCGCCGGACGGCCTTGCCTCGTGATGTTTTAATGCTGGCCAAAGTTCTTTGATATTCCTCGAGGTTCAAGGGGTCGTCATCCGGCTTTTCCAGCTCCTTGGACAGCCGCTCGAACGCGCCCTCCAGCGACGTCATATTCAGCATGTTGCGCACCTTTCCGCAAGCGGCCGCAAAGCTAAGCAGAAAAACTCCGCCGGCCGAAAGGATGTATTTGTGATTGGGATTGCCGGCATATTTCTCCATGAGCTTCGGGTGCAATTCCATGGTGATTTTTTTCAGCGTGGTGACCACGTCGCGAATATCGCCCACATCGAACGAGGATTGAATGTCCGTGTATCCCCTTTCGCGTTCCAGCAGGCTTTCCGCTTCGTCGGGCTTCTTGATTTGCGGATTGAATTCGATGAACGCTCGCGTCGCCATCACCAAATCGGACGCCGAGAATTCGTTTTTGGGCTTCTGCTTTCCCGGAATATTCTGGTTGTCCTGAAAGATCGGAATTTTCGCGTCGTGTTCGAGCGCTTGCAGCAGCGGCCGCTGCATGATTTCGAGCTGAACCTCGAGGCTCATTCGCCGCTGCCCCGTGTTGTACGTCACCATGTAATGGAGCAAGCCTTCCAGATCGATGTTCCAAAAAATTTCGTAGCGGGTTTTTCGTCTCAGGATTTCCTCGACGGCGTCCTTGGGCTCGCCCGATCTTTCGACGGCGTCTTTCAAGTAGGCCCAAGCCTCGCTCGTGATGCAGCGATCGGCGATCAGCTTGTCTCGCTGCCACACTAAGAGAATGGAGATGCAATAGCAATACAATCGCTGCAAGCCGTCGATCACCGAGTACTTGACGCCCGTTTCCTTCAGCGACCGGAGACGCCCGCCGCGCCCATCGAGCGCCGCGACCTTCGCTTCCGGCATGGCGGCCTTCAAAATGAAATCGCGGATCAAACGCAGGTAAATCTTGTCATTGAGATGATCGAACGGCTGGCGCTGGTAGAAATTTTCAACGATCGACACGCGCTGCACGTAGGTGCCTAGCTCCTCCTCGATGTGCCCGATGTATCCGCCCATCTTCACGTCGGACGTTTCGGGGGCAATGGGTTTTACTCCCCCGGGAATTCTGAGAAAACCTCCGAATCCCGCCGCTTCCAGATCCGCCGCCAAATGCTTGATTCGTTCGCGCAACATTTCCTGACGCTCCACTTTCGTGGGAGCTTTTAGTTTTGCTTTTGTTTTCGATTTTTTTCCTCGTAACGGCGCGCTCTCCTCCACTTCATGGTCCCCTGGAAAGGCGGCTACGCGTTCCAATGCTTGGGTAGAAGCAACTGTCGGCATCTTCACAATCTCCTGTTCAATAAAATTTGAATCTTTCAAAACAGGAAGGGGGGGACCCACGTACAGAGGGATGGTTGAACACTATACGGAGACTACTCACGTGTCAAGGCGAGTGACTTCACAAGTTTCCAAAGTGACCTCGGCCCTACTTCCCTCGCAGGCCAATTGCAAGGATGATGAGGCGAACCGCGTTTCGCTCCTGGAGGCAGGAATACGGACAGAGCTAGAGAACGGACGGCTTTTCCACAGCCGCTGTCTCAATTTGCAAGGCGGGTCAGTCGTTTTGAGCTGTCTTACTTCGTCTTCATCGCCAGCTTGTCGCCGCCCTTCACGGTGACCAGCGCGACGGCGTTTTCGCCGCTCTCGGTGAGGACGAGCTTGCCGTCGGCGAAGTGCATCATGTTGCGCACCACGCCTCCGCCGGCGGGAATCGTCCAGGTCTGGAATTTTTCGCTCTTCGGGTCGAAGCGCACCAGCGTATTCGGCTTCACACCGGATTCGCTGTACCAAACGATGCCGTTCACAATGGTGATTCCGTATGGCCGCGATTGCGGGCCGCTCGGCGAGGGCCATTCCTTCACGAACTTTCCCGTCTTCGTGTCGAATTCCCCAAGATATCCGCGCCCATAATCGCTGTAGTAGAGAACGTCATCCGAAGTGATCGCCACGCGCCGCGGCCGGGCCGCTTCATCGGGCAAAGGATATTCGTGAATCTCCATCGTTTCCGGATCGATGCTGGCGATTTTATTGGCGCCAAACTCGACGAAGTAGGGAATCCCCTTCGTCGTGATCACCATGCCGTAAGGATTCGATTTCGGCGTCGGCGAAGTCACGAGCTTGGACTCGCCGGTTTCGGGATTCAGCCGCCCCACCATATTCGCTCCCTGCACGGTGAACCACAGCATCCCTTTTTGGTCGAAGATCGGCGTGTGCGGGTCGCGCGCCTTGCGGTCCAGAGGATACTCCGTGAATTTTCCGGTGGCCGGCTCGAATTTCCCAATGTAGGCCTTGAAATTCGCGGTGAACCAGATGTTGCCCTGCTTATCCATCACCAGGCCGTGCGGGCCGGACGTGGCCGTATTCGTGCGATATTCCTTGATCTGCCCCGTCTTCGGATCGATGTGGCCGAGCAGGTTAGCCATGTGCCCGGTGTACCAAATCGTGCCGTCCGGCGCGGCTAGCGGATCGTGAGGCCGCGTGCCGGGCGTGGGCAAATGCCATTCCTGAAAGGACACTTCGACATTGCCGGGGATAGCCGCGGGCGCGGGGCCGGGTTTTGCGGGAAAATTCTTGATCAGATAATTCGTGACCATGTCGACTTTTTCCGGAGGCACGGCGGCGCCGACGTTCAGCATCATGGCCACCGTGGTCTTCCACTCTTCGGGGGTATGCCCTTGCGAGTTCGTGATGTTGTTCAGGCTGTGGCACGCCGAGCAAGCGTCCGAAATCAGATCCTTGGCGTCGCCATCGGGCAACGGGGCGGGCGCGCGATTTTGCATCTGTTCTTGCGCCCGCGCGGGCAAAACCGTGAATAAGGCGCCGGCCATCACGAAAGTTAAAAGCGATTTGGCGGACATAGCTCCTCCGGGAGTTTTCAGTCACCCTTATCTTAGAATAAGAACCACTCCGCCGCGTTACAAAAATTTGCGTTGCGAACGAACGACCGGTCGCCCTGCCCCGAGCTCCGCGCGCCCTGCGCTGAGACGGTGCCCCCTCCGACTCGCGCTCATGAATTTCAGCGTGGTATTGGTGTACAATCCGCCCGTCCCCAACATTCTAAAACTGCGGAGCGTAAGCACCCGCCGAAAAGAGCCGTGTCTCACGGGTGGCTTTCTCCGCGATGAAACGGGACGAAATGATCGATGAAAAGGAATTGATAAAGCGGCTCATGGCCAGCATTGAGATCGAGAGGCCGATACTGCCCTATCAGTTGGGTGTGGCGAACCTCATTGTGCGCCGCATCGCTCCCAAGGTTTTGGAAATCATCAAGGAAGAGGTTCGCACTGCCCGTCGTGAATACGCCATGGAAATTCAGAAAAATAGTGGTTAGTTCGCAGCACGCATTCTCAGAATGGCAAACTGCGAATGAACGCTTACGTGTCGCTCGCCACGGCAAACTTCACTTTGATAGGCATTCAATTTCTTTTGCCCGGATTGAGCAGGCCGACCGGACCTTCCGGCTTGCGTCTGTGCATGGTTGGGATTAGCATTCGCCTCCGTGGCAACCATATTGAGCGCATGGAACCCTCGCGCCCTTTCGCTCCTGGTTGTTCTTGTCCCGCGACCTGTCTTCCTGGGAACTAAGGAACATTTATGGACAATTCCTACAACGATCTTCGATTGCCTCTAGAAAGTTATTTGAGGCCGGGTGAGCAGCTGCATCGGAACGTCCTCTTTGAGCAGCTTTTTGCTTCGCTGCCGCGCTGACCTGCCCCCCGAAAACTAGTCCATTCAAAAGTTAG
>Ga0335078_10017532_pt1 | contig 10641 bp, 7 predicted proteins | sample Lox_Sample_32_FD_206711 | JGI IMG/M metagenome (GOLD analysis project Ga0335078, IMG submission 206711) | Soil microbial communities from Loxahatchee National Wildlife Refuge, Florida, United States - Lox_Sample_3.2 | ecosystem: Environmental > Terrestrial > Soil > Wetlands | place: USA: Florida...
CGGCCCACGAATTTCAACATATGATTAATTGGAATTATCATATGACAATCCAGGAGCCGACGTTTATAAACGAGGGGTGCTCAAAATTGGCAGAGGTCTATTGCGGATATCCCACTTCCGACCTTGGTCTCTATGCGAATGAAACAAACATCTACCTTTTCACATGGAGGATGAACGACAACACGCTTGTTCTCAACGACTATGCTAGAGCGCAAAGATTCAATCTTTATTTGTGGGATCGATTCGGTATCGGAATATTTAAATACATAGTCCAGAGCCAACAGACCTCGGGAACCGGCATATTGAACGACGCTCTTTCTCAAGACGGGTTGTCGCTGAATTTTAACAGCCTCTTCTCCGACTGGCTGATTGCAAACGAGCTGAACGATACAACGGCAAATCGGCTTTATGGCTATGCGTATCCGGGCTTGCCGCTTTCTAACGGAAAAACCTTCTACAACCCGAATGTTTCTGAGACAGACACGGTGCAAAACATAGGTGCCGAATATCTGATATTCAAGAACGGAAGCAACTTAAGTATTACTTTCACAAACACGGGCGGCAATTCGAATCTTGCAATCGAAGCAATTGAAATGGGAGCCGGTTCAGACAAAGTTGTGAGCGTTCCGTTCGGATCGCAATTCTCCGAGCCCGGTTATGGTACGACCTATAAAACGATTGCCTTCATCGCCATTAATGAAGACCCGAACAATTCCGCCATTTACAGTTATAAGGCAAGCGGGACAGCATCAGCAGCCGTGACCGAGCTGAAATGGGACACTACTGAACCGTCAGGTTATTATCCGTGGGCTACTTCGGATACACTTTGCGTAGCATTTGACGCATATCCGCAAGGCACATTAGATTCGGTGCGGATCGCCTTGAGAAGAGCAGGCTCAATTAATGGCGGCGTGTACCAGTTTACCGGAGTGCCGACTCCATCGCCGCTCGGCAAACTTTTGACGCCGATAACGGCGACCATAACGGATTCAACCACAGTGCCGTATCCGGTTCCTTACAAAAATTGGGCGACCATCGACTTGACATCGAAAAACGTTGCAACCGACAACGCCTTTGCCATAGCTTTTGTCATCGGGAGTAACCCGTATGCTCCCGCCGTCATGGTGACGGATTATCCAGGACAGAACCCATATCACAGTTATACGTACCAGAATTCGAAGGAGGCATCACCGGACGCGGCGGGATGGTATTACATAGCCGATACCGACACGAGCGTGGCAATCTACCTTATTCGGGCTTATGTCAGCTTCGTGACCGGCGTGCGGCAAGCTTCGGAATTGGTGCCGACCGAATTCAGCCTCTCTCAGAATTTTCCCAACCCTTTTAATCCGACAACCACTATCGATTATCAATTGCCTTCAGGCAGTCGGGTGGTGTTGAAGGTCTACGACGTGCTTGGCAGAGAAGTGACGACGCTGGTGAATGCCCGCCAGAGTGCCGGGCTTCATTCTACGATTTTCAATGCAGCCGAATTACCGAGCGGAGTTTATTTCTACGAGCTGAGGGCCGGCAGTTTTGTGCAAACGAAAAAATTGCTTTTAGAGAAGTGAGATTCCAGTTGATTGAATAGAAATAATTGAGAATACTAATGGTCGGGGCGTGTGCACCCTGACACGCCGCGAGATCACAATCGATTCAATGATTCATGGAAGGATAATTCACCGGAAACGACCGGGACGGAATACTCAAATCTAATTGTCCGGTTTTAGAGCTTAACCATTCAAGATGTGTTTCTTACGGGGCTTCACGGATAATCGGCTTTTGTGCGTGAGCAGCTCCCATCCGCAACAGCATGGTTTTCTCCTGCAAATCGCAAGCTTCTTTTCCGTTCTGGGGCGGGACAAAAGCGTACGACCCATCCGACCTCAACTCGCTCGCGCGAACACAATCCGCAAGTGCGGCATCGAGAACTTCCTCTTTGATTTTCTTGGCGAGCAATTCATCTTCGATCGGAAACATCAGCTCAACTCTCCGCTCCAAATTGCGCCCCATCAAATCCGCGCTGCTCAGATAAATCTCCGGCTGACCGCCATTCTCGAAGTAGAATACCCTGCTGTGCTCGAGGTATCTTCCGACTATGCTGATCACCCGAATCGTTTCGCTCTGTCCCTTCACGCCGGGCCGCAATGAACAGATACCGCGCACGATCAGATCGATCCTCACGCCGGCTTTGGAAGCTTCATAGATTCTTGCAATCATCTTGACATCCGTCAGAGCGTTCATCTTAAAGATCATGTGCCCCGGTTTTCCGGCTCTCACATTTTGAATTTCACGGTCGATAAGATTCTCCATTCTTTGGCGAAGGGTGATCGGAGCGACTGCCAACTTCTCATATGATTCTTTCCTTGAATAACCCGTCAGAAAATTGAAAATCTCCGTTATGACTTCCGTGATCTCTTCCTTACAGGTGAAATAGCTGAGGTCGGTATAGATTCGCGCAGTAATCGGATTATAGTTGCCGGTTCCAAGATGAACGTACCGGCGAAGGCCGTCGTTTTCCTTTCGTACCACCAAAGCCATCTTCGCGTGAGTCTTTAAGCCGACAAGACCGTAAACAACATGGACGCCGGCACGCTCGAGCTGTTTTGCCCAACTGATATTATTTTCTTCATCGAACCTTGCCTTCAGCTCGACAAGAACCGCAACCTGCTTTCCCTTTTCAGCCGCTTCCACCAGGAGAGGAATGAGCGGCGACTCTTTCCCGATCCGGTAAAGAGTCTGCTTGATTGCGAGAACATTCGGATCACTCGCCGCGGACCTGATGAATTGAACGATCGGATTGAATGAATCGTAAGGATGATGGAGCAGGATATCTCCTCGACGTATGATGCTGAAGATATCTTCGCCATCTTCCTCCGGAATTATTGACGCTGGAACATACGGCGGATCTTTTAGTTCAGGACGGGGAAGCCGCAACAGTGTCATGAGATGGCTCGGATCGAGAGGCGGATCCAGCTCGTAAACATCGTCCGGAGTTACTTCTAAATTCTCGATAAGGATCTCTTTGATCCTCGGCGGCATCTTGTTTTCTATGCTGACACGAACCACGGAACCAAAACGCCGCAGTCTGATGGATTCCTCTATAGACTGGATCAAATCATCAGCCTCATCTTCCTGGATCTCGATGTCGGCATTTCTCGTAACGCGAAAGGCATACGACTCTTCCACAGTCATCCCCGGGAACAAGAGGTGCAGGTTGTCCGCTATAACGTCCTCCAACCAGACAAAACGCACTTCCTTTTCTTGACCCTGTGGATCACCGGTGGGAATCTGTACCAGTCGAGGAAGCACATCCGGGACTTTGACGCGCGCAAATCGCTCTTCGCCATCCGGCGTCTTCACTACGACCGCGAGGCTCAAGCTGAGATTGGAAATGTACGGGAAGGGGTGACCCGGATCGAATGCGAGAGGAGTGAGCACCGGATAGATCTCCCGCGCGAATAAATCACCAAGTTTGATGCGGTCCTCAACGGTGACTTGTTCCATATTCATCAGATAGATTCCATGCTCGGCTAACTTTGGAAGTAAATCTTTTCTATAGCAATCACACATGTCCTTCAACATGACCGAAACGCGATCATGGATGGCGTGCAACTGCTGCGACGGTGTCAGACCATCCGGCGAATACTCCACGATGTCTGCATGAATGAGTTCCTTGATACCCGCGACGCGGATCATAAAGAACTCATCGAGATTTGAACTTACAATAGAAAGGAATTTTGCCCGCTCGAGCAGCGGGTGCCGCTGATCGCAGGCCTCTTGAAGGACTCGCTGATTAAATTCCAGCCAGCTCAGCTCGCGATTGATGTAGAGAGAGGGCTCTACCAGCGTTTCGATATGGGCAGGCTTCTGATCATTCGAGCGCTTGCGTTTTGTATTGCCGGCTCTCTTCGTTCTGCCAAGACTAATTCCGGGCGACGCAAACTCAATTTTCAAGTCCTGTCCCTTCATTCCATCACCTGGTGAATCCGGCACCATATCCTTAATTATCCTACCCTCCTCTTCCAGTCATGTGTAGTACGTCTCATTATTTCTTAACCTCCTCCGTTGGAAAGATAGCTCGATAGAACTAACAAGACAAGTTAAGGATTTGTTAAGGGAGCCTAAGAGACCTTGCGAAAACCGCGTAAAAATGTGGAAAAAGAATCTGTGTGGTCTATTTATCCCGGATCATTTGGGCAGGAGCCATTAACCACTCTAATCCCGCACAACGTCCGTATTGAAGCGAATCTACAGAAAGCTTGCAAAGGCCGCCTTTCTTCATTGTTATCGACAAATCCTTCTTCCCTGAGACAAGCATCGATATGAAACCGCTTAAATACGGTTCATGACCGACGAGCAGGATGCGGTCAAATTTCCTGTAGCCTGTATTTATCTCGTGGACCAATGCTGCCGGGTCACCGCCGACTCTCAGATGTGACGAGAACTTCAGCGAGCTTTCACAATGAAATTCTTTCGCCACGATCTCGGCAGTTTGTTTCGCGCGAAGAAATGGACTCGAAAGAATTACATCGAACTTCAGATCCAGCTTCTTCATTTCCTTTGCGATTAGTTTCATCTTCTTCGCGCCCTGGTTCGTGAGCGGCCGCTCCGAGTCGGGTCCGTCGAACAATTTCCTATCTCCTGCTATCGCGTGCCTGAGAACATAAAGATCCATGCTTTGCATTCCCCTTATTCAACCCTGCCTAATCTTTTCCAGAAGAGACCAAGCTCATCGACTGACGAAATAAATTCGAGCACAAATTCTCTCCTCCGATTCATCAAATTGTCGATCAAATTCTTGAACTGCATCTGGTCCGCTCTTGGATGTTTCTTGGCGTGGTCGCGGACGCTGGCGATCAGTACATCGATGTCCTGGATATTTCCCATCCTGACCTGATAAGCATTCATCGATTTCTTCAACCGGGACGTGACTCTAGGCAGTATTGCATCGATCGCTTCGACGGTATAGCGGAAGCGTTTGAAGGCTATCCGCAGCCGATGAATCCTGTTCCCTTTCCCCGACAGCGCCGCCGATTTCAATTGAACCGTACGTGAAAATGCATTCGCGAGCCTGCCGATGACAATCGAACGAGCCGCATCTCGAAGGGTCGGGTCTGCAAGTACGTTCTGCAATCTCTTTTCGGTTTCAGCAAAGCCATCGCCGATTTGCTCAAGCCGTAGTTCATGCAGCGCGGCGTGCTCGCGTCTGAGGAATTGTTTTTCGCGCACGAGGAGAAGCGTCAGGAACAAATTCATTGCGGGGAATTCTCCGATCAGACCGCGCACCATTACAATTTGAACCTGCACATCCCTGAGCTCGCTTAACGCGCCCAACAGGTGCTTCAGTTGTTTTCTACTTCTCGAAAGATCCGTGCCGGGAACCATCGCCTGAATAATATCCACGACGGCGATAAATCTGCGCGTCGAAACTCTGAGGTCATGGACCGCCTTTTCCGTTGCCCTTTTTCTTGTCTTCGTCAGCTGGTAAGTAAAGACCTGGTAACGCTCCGTGAATGAGCGAAGCAAAATCTGAATAGTATCCGGTTTCGGAACGCCGGTTGCTCGTCTGTGCCTTCCGTCGACTTTTGCGGCGATGCTTTCAGGCTTTGGCGGGATAACTCCAGGCATTACGTCAATCTTCGACGATGACTTTGACACTGAATACCTCTTCGAACATTTCCGCTTTTTTCATAAGCGACCATTTCTCGAGCAAAAGATCTCCCTCGCCTTTCAGACGAATCGCAAACTTCGGCTTCCTGTATTCCACGGAAAATGATTCAACCTTTGAAGCATGCTCGTTGTCCATCGCATCTGCGAGACGTAGAATTGCCGCAAGCTTGGACACCACAACCCTGTCCTTTGACGAAAGCGCGCTATACGCTTCGTGCTGCTGCTTGGGAAAAGACTTTCTGTGGTAGCGTGCGACGTTCGCCACGATTGCCATTTGAGACTGGCTGAGTCCGATGACCGGCGTCGCTGTCAGCAAGTATTGCGCATGTTTATGGTGGTCCGTCGCGCTGATGAAATTACCGATATCATGGAGCAATGCTGCGACTTCGAGGAGAAGCCGGTGTTCCAGACTGAGATTATGGAGGTTCCTCGTCTGATCGAACAATTCGATTGCATAGTGCGAGACGCTCGTTCCATGCTGCTCATCGAAAAAATATTTCCTGCCGATCTCTAGAGCGGAAGCCATGACCTGATCGCGGTACGCATGCCTGGTTTCTTCGTAGAGATTGAGTACCATGTCGATGAGGATGCCTTCTTTCAGTCCGACTTTCGGAATGAGTATCTCATCTACGCCGGCAACTCTGGCGATCTGCTGCAGAATTATCGATGCGGGAACAATTACATCCGCGCGGTCGGGCCGCATTTTCAATTGCTGTATCCTCTCCTCGAACGAGAGCGCCTGAAGCCTCTTCACGATTGTGTCGAGCTCATCCATCTCTATCGAAGTCTCCCGGTCTTTGCCGAGCAATTCCTCTCGCAGGCTGCCGAGCGTCTCGATGTTTCCGCCCGTGCCGACGCAGATATTGATCTTTTTGCCACCGATCTCCCGCTTCAGCCGACGCTGAGTCGATTCGACATATTCCCTGACAAGCTGGTTGAATTCTCTTTCACCGTTCCTTTTTTCCTTCCCCGAAATTCCTGAAGAGAGCAGCTGGAGCAATCTCACGGCTCCCATCTTATAGCTTTCCGTAGAAACGATGCTGCCGTCCGAAGTGAGCGTGACCTCGGTGCTTCCACCGCCGATATCGATGAGCATCGCGGTCTTGTTTTTCAGATTGATTTTGCTCGCTATGGCAAGATGGATCAGGCGCGCTTCTTCTTCCGGCTCGACGACCACTATATCTATGCCGCAACGCTGCGCGATTCGGTCGATGAACATATCGCGGTTCGTCGCTTCCCTCAGAGCACTCGTGGCGAGTGCCTTCGACCAGTTTACGCCATTGTGGTCGATTGCCTCTTTAAATTTTGCGAAAGCATCGACAGCTTGTTCGATGGTGCTATCGGTTATCATGCCCTTTGCGAACACATCCTGACCGAGGCGGACCGGTTCGCGGAGATTTTCGAGGCTCGTAAGTTTGCGGTCTCCGTCGACGGACGCTATGGAAAGTCTAATTGCATTCGATCCGACGTCTATGGCAGCAAGGTTCGGCATGAAAAAATATATGGAAATGACACGATGCGGTCAAATCGGAAATGAATCAACAGTCGATAATGTCCAGCCCATTCCCATCTACTTCCTCCTCGCTTGCACGGGCATCCCGGCGCGGGTTCAGCTGGCCGCATTGTGCGCTCATTCGCGGCAGCCAGATTTGCAGACGATCGGAAAGCCGACTGCCGAGAGAGGACGGCTTTTTCAGTCCCTTCCCTTAATCAGCTCTTCCGCGATCTGTACCGCATTGGTAGCCGCGCCTTTCCTGATATTGTCGGAGACGATCCACAGGTTGAGCGCGTTGGGTGCACTCTCATCGCGTCGGATCCTTCCGACGAAAACGTCGTCCTTGTCGTATGCGTTCAGCGGCATCGGGTAAATGTTCTGCGATGGATCGTCTTCTACGATAATTCCCGGCGACTTCTTCAACAGCTTGAATACATCTTCAATCTCGTAAGCATCTTCCATCTCTAAGTTCACTGCCTCACTGTGTCCGCCGAATACCGGAACTCGAACGCAGGTCGGGCTGACGAGTATCGAATCGTCCCCCATGATCTTCGTCGTCTCGAAAATCATTTTGAACTCTTCTTTCGTATAGCCATCTTCGCGGAACACGTCGATGTGGGGAAGACAGTTAAAAGCAATCTTATGCGGAAACTTTTTCGTCTCGCCCAGTTTTTTACCAAGCTCCTCGTCCAGCTGGTCGACGCCTTTCTGTCCGGCACCGGTGACCGACTGGTAAGTCGAAACGACAACGCGCTTGATCTTATACCTATCATGGAGCGGCTTGAGCACGACGACCATCTGTATCGTGGAACAGTTGGGGTTGGCTATAATCCCGCGATGCTTGAAGATGTCGTCCCTGTTCACCTCGGGAACGACAAGAGGAATTGACGGATCCATTCTCCATGCGCTGGAATTGTCGATCACTACAGTTCCCTCTTTCGCCGCGATGGGGGCGAACTCCCTGCTCACCGCCGCACCCGCGGAGAACAGCGCGATCTCGATCCCCCTGAAACTTTCCGGCGTCAGCTTCTGCACTTTCACTTTCTCGCCTTTGAATGGCACTTCTTTTCCGACCGACCTCTCCGAAGCCAGCGGGGTCAATTTCTTTACCGGGAAGTTGTGCTCTTCGAGAACCTGTGTCATCTTTCGTCCTACAAGTCCCGTTGCACCGACTACTGCTACATTATATGATTTCATTTTGTCGATAAACCTGCCAAGTGAATCTCAGTTAAATTATCCATTCGTTTTCTCGTCCATCAATATCCTAATAATATGTTTTGCCAGAAACTCGTTTATCTCATTATGCCTCGGAACGGGCTGTGAAATCTTCGTTCGCGGGTTCTGTTACCAATCATGTTTGCTTCCGTGCCTTATGAGAATACAATTCATTTCATCTAATTTTCTTATCAACTCTTTCCGCTTCACGCGACATCCAATTCGGAAACTCTGCGGACATGAGGAATTGCGCCGCCTGTCAAATCCTTGTAAATATCTTTCAAGTTTTCCTTGAGCTCTTCTAATGTCAAGCCTTGAGTCATGTAATCGGGATATTCTTCAAAATATCCGATCCAAGCGCCGCCTTCTTCCCAATAGACATATTTCTTTGTTTCCATTACATTCTCCTTATCGTTACAGCTCAACTGGCGACTTCTCAGTCCGGCGAACCGTTCCTTTTATTTAAATAACAAAATTTTCCGGTTTAAACCAAATCCTCGTAGGTCTGTCGATCTCTGATCACGCGCGCATAATCTCCATCGATGAGAATTTCTGCCGGTTTCGGCCGCGAATTATAATTCGATGCAAGAGAGAACCCGTATGCACCCGTCGTCATTATTGCAAGCAGATCTCCCCGCTTTACGCTCGGAAGCCTTCGCTGAATGGCAAATGCATCCGTCGATTCGCAAACCGGTCCGACGACATCCACGGTTTCGATCTTGCTCTTTTGGATTTTCACGGGAACAATCTGATGATAAGCGGAATACAACGCATGTCGCATCATATCATTCATTCCCGCGTCAACGACTACGAACCTCCTGCCGAAAGAAATCTTCTTGTACAAAACTCTGGTCAGCAGAACACCCGCTTCCGCTACGAGGAATCGACCCGGCTCGATCGCAAGCTCGCAAGCGGGAAACGACAATTTCTCCTTTATCACTCTCGCAAGCGAGCGTAGATTGATAGAAGCATCCCGATCTTCCTCGTGCGGCAGCGATTTATGGGCTATGGCATTTCTATATTGTACCCCGATGCCTCCGCCGAGGTCGATCTGCCTGACACGGATTCCGGATTTCTTCAGCTTTGTCGCAAGTTTGCGGAAGAATTCCGCCGCCTGAGTGAAGGGCTCCACCTCGCTTATCTGTGAGCCGATGTGGCAATGGAGCCCGCCGAATTCGATACTCTTCAATCTTGTCGCCAGCTTAGCTGCGTCTTCGATGCGATCGATATTGATTCCGAATTTATTTTCTTTCAGCCCCGTTGAAATATGCGGATGGGTACGCGCATCTACATCCGGATTTATCCTGAGAAGAATTCGTGCAGTCTTATTCAACGCCGCCGCACGTTTTGAGATGACATGCAGCTCTTCGGCCGATTCTACGATAAACGCTCCGATATTTCGGGTGAGGCCGAAATCGATGTCCCTGTCCGTCTTGCCGACACCGGCGAGAGAAATCGACTCCGGAGGAAAACCGCTTTTCAACGCGAGAAAGACGTCGCCCGATGAGACGGTATCTGCGCCTGCGCCGAGCGATCGGACATGCTTCAAAATTTCAACGTTTGAATTCGCCTTGAGCGAATAGAGTATTCTGAAATTCGGTATTCGGCCGAATGCCTTTCTCAGGATGGTAAACTGCTCGGTAATTCGATTTTTGCTGTAAACATAAAGTGGAGTTCCGTATTTCTCGGCGAGATCACCCGCCGGAATATCTTCAATGTAAAGCAGATTTTTCCTGTAGGATATCCGGTTATTCATTTTGATAGCGCCTGTGATTTTCTAATCGAAGATGTCGCTCGAGAGTCCCTGCGGATTGCCAAAAAGCTCCTTGTGCAGAAGCTGCACGGCGCGCTCCAGGTCCCTTTCATCCACTACAAAGCCGATATTGATTTCCGACGCACCCTGGGAAATCATGTTCACTCTTATTCCATTCATTGCAGAAAAAATCTTGCCTACTATTCCGGGACTGTGCCGGATATTTTCGCCGACGACACAAACTATGGCCTTCCCGCTCGATGATGTCGATTCCGCAAATTCGGCGAACTCTCTTTCCATTTCCTCCAGCTTGCTCGTGTCGTCGATGGCGACCGATACGCTTACTTCGCTCGTAGCTACGGCGTGAGCGATAGTCTTGTATTTGTTGAAAACCGCGAAGACAGCTTCGAGGAAATCGTGCGCCATGAACATGCGGCTGGAGACGAGATTCAAAAGAGTCAAGTGCTCCTTGTAGGCAATCGATTTTACAATACATTCTTCATGG
>Ga0335078_10017533_pt1 | contig 10641 bp, 8 predicted proteins | sample Lox_Sample_32_FD_206711 | JGI IMG/M metagenome (GOLD analysis project Ga0335078, IMG submission 206711) | Soil microbial communities from Loxahatchee National Wildlife Refuge, Florida, United States - Lox_Sample_3.2 | ecosystem: Environmental > Terrestrial > Soil > Wetlands | place: USA: Florida...
TGCCACGTCCCAGCCGCCCTCCGGTTCCATGTCGCCCGCGGCCGCATCGGCCAGCTCCTGCGGGTAACCGTGTCCCTTCCAGTGCACCAGCACCATTTGCCTTGCGTTGGGCACCGGAAGCTCGCGCCACAGCACCAGATCCATCAGCGAGACAATCGCCGTATTCGCGCCGATGCCCAGCGCCAGCGAGAGCACCGCCGCCGCCGTGACCACCGGGTTTCTGCGCATCATGCGCCAGCCGTAGACCGCGTCCTGGCTCACGCCCGTGGTCCATGCCCAGCGCCGCTCGTCGCGGCATTGTTCCTGCACCTGCGTGGCTCCTCCGAATTCCCTCCGGGCCAGCAGCAGCGCTTCCTCCCGGGAGTGTCCCTGCCGCTCAAACTCCGCGGCCAGATGATGCAAATGATGCGCCAGCTCGCGCTGCAGTTCGTCTTCTCTGCGTTTCCGGAACATACGGACGTTCCCTTCAGGACTCCAGCACCATCGCGATCGCCTCCGCGTAGCGCTGCCATTGTTCCTTTTCCTCGCGCAGACAAGCGCGTCCCGCCGGGGTCAGCGAATAGAACTTCGCCATCGGTCCGTTGCCGCTTTCCCGCCACTCCGGCTTCAGCAGGCCCTTGCGCTCAAGGCGGTGCAGCGCCGGATACAGCGAGCCCTGCTGCACCTGCAGCAGTTCTTTCGACGTGATGAGGATTCGCTGCGCGATGCCGTAGCCGTGCAATGGGCCGTTGGCGAGCGTCTTGAGGATCAGCAGGTCGAGCGTGCCCTGCAGAAGGTCGGTCTTCTTTGCCATGCCTTCCTAGTATGACATACTAGGTAGGTAGAATGTCAACGTAGAGGCGGCGCTAAGCGTGGGTGAGAGCGCGCTCGCGCCGGCGCATGTGCACAACCACCAGTTGGTCCGCTTGCCGTATATGCTGGTCCAGCCACATCCGCAGAAAGTGCAGAGTCTCCGCGCTCAGGGCAAACTGATCGGCCTCGAACTTCGTGTGGAATTCCAGAATCTTGGCGATCAGCTTTCTGTGCTCCGCGATGTGCCCGCCCGCGCCGGGATAATCGTGCTGATCCATGAGTGCTTCCTCGTGCGCGAAGTGGATTCGTGTGTAGTTGATGACGCGTTCGAAGAGTTCCCGGACCTGGTCTTTTTCGATTCCCCGATGCTGGGCGTCGAGCACCTTCTCGGCAAGGGCAAAAAGCGCCTCATGCTCCCGGTCAATCTGGGGATATCCGAGTACATACCTGTCGTCCCAGGTGAAAAGCTTCATACTTGCTACATCGGCGAGACAGCCGCGGGAGTGTAGCGCTGTAAGGCGATCACCCAGGTACTCGGAAACGCGAAGGTTTACCTGATCTTGTCGTCCCGTTCCACTTTGCCGTCGCGGATGTGAATCACCCGCCAGGCGTGCATCGCGATGTCGTTCTCGTGCGTCACCAGCACAATCGTGTTGCCCCTCTGGTGCAGCTTCTCGAACAGCGCCATGATCTCGTTCCCCGTCGCCGTATCCAGCGCGCCCGTCGGCTCATCGGCCAGCAAAATCGAAGGTGTGTTCACCAGCGCCCGCGCCACCGCCACCCTCTGCCGCTGCCCGCCCGACAGTTCGTTCGGCTTATGCATCATCCGCTTTTCGAGATCCACTTCCTGCAGCGCCTGCTTCGCTTTCTCCTGGCGCGCCGCCGCCGGCAGACCCGAATAGATCAGCGGCAGTTCCACATTGTGCAGCGCCGTGGCTCGCGGCAGAAGGTTAAACGTCTGGAAAACGAACCCGATTTCCTTGTTTCGAATCCGCGCCAGCTCGTCGTCGCTCATCTCGCTGGCCAGATTGCCGTTCAGGTAATACAGACCTTTGGTCGGCGTATCCAGGCAGCCAATGAGATTCATCAGCGTCGATTTGCCTGACCCCGACGGCCCCATGATGGCCACGTACTCGCCGCGCCGGATCTCGATATCCACGCCCGACACAGCGTGGATCTGCTGGTCGCCCATCACATACGTCTTCCACAAATCGTAGGTGCGGATGACCACCCCTTCGCGGCGCAGATCCTGGCCGCGGTCAATCAGTTCCTGCGATGCGGTGGCCATGGCTCAGGATGCCGCTTCCGTGGTTTCCTTCGGTTTGCTGTTGTCCACCTTCACCTTCGCGTCGTTGCGAATCGTGCGGATGGTCTTGTAGCTGCCCGTGACAATCTCCTGCCCCGGCTGCAGCCCGCCCAGCACTTCGATGTCGGTGGCGCCGGTGATACCCGTGTCCACCTTTTCGAAAACGGCCCGCCCGGCCTTCACCACGAACACGCCCTGGATCTCTTCCTTTCTTTCTTTCTCCGCCTGAGGATCTGCCGTACCCGCCGCCTGTACCGTGTTGCCGCCGCCGGGCTTCTGCTTCTCCAGATCGCCTTTCTGACGGATCGTCAGTGCCTGCAGCGGTATCGTCACCACATCGTGCCGCGTCGCCGTGGTGATCTTGGCCGTGCAGGAGAGCCCCGGCCGCATCTCATCCGGCGGATTGTCCAGGGCAATCTTGACCTTGAAATCCTTCGCTTCCTGGCTCGACGTGGTACTCGACGACGACGCCACGCCGGTGGACCTCAGAATCGCCGTTTCTCCGATCTCGATCACGTGCCCCTTGAACGTCTTGTTGGGAACTGCGTCCACCGTGATCTCCGCGGGCTGGCCCAGGCTCACGTTCACAATGTCGGTCTCATCCACCTGCACTTCCGCGACAATCACCGACATGTCCGCCACCGTCATCACCGTGCTGGCCGCCGAATTCTGAATTCCCGGCACCACCGTCTCGCCCACCTTCACCGGCAGATCCGTCACCACGCCATCGAGCGGCGCCGTCACCGAGTATTTCTGCAGAACGTCGGCCATGCGCGCCAGCGACGCCTGCGCCTGGGCCACGCGCCGTTGGCTGGACGCAACCTGCTGTCTCGCCTGGACCATCTGCGAACGCGATTGATCCACATGCGTCTGGGATTCCGCCATCCCGGCCACCGCCGTGTCGTAGTCGGCCTTCTTCTGGTCGTAGTCCTGCTTGGCGATCAGTTTGTCCTTATAGAGCTGGCTGGCGCGCTCGAGATTGAGCTTCGCCACTTCCAGCGAGGCCTTCGATTTCTCCAGCGTAGCCTGCGCATTGGCCACGGCATCGCTCATCGATTTCTCGTTGGCCTGCGCCGCCGCGGTGTCCGCCAGAGCGCTCTGGATCGATGCCTGTTGCGCATCGACGTCGGCCTTCGCCTGAGTGGCTTCAATCTGCGCCACCACCTGGCCCTTCCGCACGTGCTCGCCTTCCTTGACGAAAATGCCGGTGAGCGGGCCCATGGCGTTCGCGTCCAGGTTGATGTAGTTACGCGGCTTGATCTCGCCCGAAGCGGTCACGGTGGACACCAGATCCTGACGCGTCACTTTGCCCGTCTGGACCGTGACCACGCCCTTCTGGCTATATTGAATGCTGGCTATTACGGCGCCTGCTCCCACCACGATGATGGAAACAGCGAGAATGACTTTCCACTTGGTTTTCACGCGAACACGTCTCCAGGAGGATAAGACGAAGAACGGCTTGTCCGAGTTCGATAAATCCAGCTTAGCATGACGTTTTTCAGTTTCCCGCGACAGCTACAATGAGTCCGGAAGGCTCTCTGGGCTGGTGTCCGGCACGGTCTTCAAAACCGTCGAGCGGCCCTCGCGCCGTTGGTGTGTTCGATTCGCACAGCCTTCCGCCAGCTAAATCGCTGAACCGCAAGAAGGAAGGATCGCTTCCAGTTCGCCGCCGGGCGCCCGTTCGCCGGCCTCACGTTTCCGGCCTTACCCTCCGACCAGCCACCGGGCGGCTTTGCCCATCTTTTCGCCATCCAGATGGCTGCACACTTCGGACACTGCCGCCAGGAAGACCGCCGCGGCCGGCGACAATGACCTGCCTTCGGCCTGAATTACGCCGATCCTGCGATCGAGGTTTGCTCCCCCGATTGGGCGTGCTCTCAGGTGCCGCCCCCCATCCATATCCAGCGCCAGCCCCGGCAGAATCGTGACGCCCAGCCCCGCTCTGACCAACGCCAGAGCCGTTGACATATATGCCACCTCCCAGACCGGATTGATGAAGATCCCCGTGGCTTCGAACGCTTCGTCAACCATGGATCGCACGCTGCTTTCCCGGTCCGTGAGGATCAAAGGGAACGCCGCCAGCTCTCGCAACGACACCGTTTTCTTCCGCTCCAGCTTCGAGCCGGCTTTGAAGATCGCGCTCAGGCGGTCCGTGAAGAGCGGCGTGAACTGAGCATTTGCGTCCTTCCCCTGGATCCAGCCAATGCCGAAATCGACCTCTTCTCGCTGCACCAGGCCGGCGATGCGCCTGGCGGGAGCTTCACGCAGATGAACCGACACTCCGGGATGTTCGGTTCGCAGGCTGGCGAGGATCTCCGGCAGGATGGTAGCGGCAAGAGAAGGAAGAACCGCCACGATCACCGACCCGGATTTCGCCGCCGACGCCCCACGGGCGCTGTCCAGAATGGAACCGAGATCCCGCAGAAGGCGCTCGACGGTGGGAACCAGCTCTCTTCCGGCGCGTGTCAGTTGGACCGACCGGGTGTTGCGGTCGAGCAAACGCACTCCGAGCTCCGCCTCGAGCTGACGAATCTGCACCGTGAAGGTCGGCTGTGAAATATCCAGCGATTTCGCGGCCCGCGTGAAGTTCCGGTATCTCGCGGCGGAAACAAACGCCTGCAGATGGCGGAAGTCGACGTTCATAGACAGAGCCTATCACCGAGGCATCGCTTAGCAGTGCAACAGCATTATTCCAGCAGCCGGCGCACGTGCTCGCGAATACCCACCGGCCATTCTCTTATCAGCTCATCCAGACGCCCGAAGTTGCCTGCGTACAGCGCGCGGGTGGCCTCTTCATAGCCGGGGAAATTTCCGGCCATCGCGGTCATGAAGCGCCCCGTGGCCTCGGCAACCCGGCGGCGGCGTTCGCGCTCCGGCTCGCGTTTTCGCTCCTGATCGATCAGCCGCCGCAGCGCGGCTGAGGCGCCGTTGGGCTGCTGCTCGAGCCATTCCCAATGGCGGGGGAGAAGCGACACCTCCCGGGCCAATACCCCCATCTTTGGACGGCCGCGGCCTGGTTGTTTTTCGGCCGCAGGAAGCGCCCGGTCGAGGACATCGCTCATTTTCCCGCGCAGATCGAAATCGAACTGCTGGCCGGTTGCGTCCTCAAATATCTGAAACATAACCCCTTTATCCCGATCGAAGCGGCTTTTCAAAGTCCGCAGGAGGTCGGGCAGGGGCTGGCTGGCAAGGTGTTCCTCGCCCACGAAAGCAGTCCAAATTGGATGGTCTGTCACCATCCATTATTTTACCCGGATGATATTGGCCTGTGTCAAATAAAATCCGGGTAAAAAAATTCTTTGAACGATTTGGGGAGGCTGCCGTATACTCCTCGTGTTGGAGTTCAACATGAATGAAAGAAAAGCCGCGCTGCTCCTCGGCAGCCTCGATCTGATGGTTCTGAAGACGCTGGACGGGCTGGGTGCTCAGCACGGTTATGGCATCGCCCGGCGAATTGAGCAGGTGAGTGAAGGCGCCCTGTATCTGAACCAGGGCACCATCTACCCGGCTCTGGTTCGGCTGGAACAAAAGGGATGGATCAGCACCGAGTGGGGCATCTCCGAGAACAACCGCCGCGCGCGCTTCTATTCCATCACCGAGAAAGGCCGCAAGCACCTGGCGGAAGAGACCGATAACTGGGCGTTCGCCTCAGGCATCGTTAACCGCATTCTGGAGCGTGGCGCATGAAACGGCTGTGGGCGGTGTTTGCAAAGAAGCGAATCGCGCGCGAGCTCGACGACGAGCTGCGCAACCACGCCGATCTGCTGGCGGCGGATTACGAAAAACAGGGCATGCCGCCGGAGGAGGCGCGGATGGCGGCGCGGCGCAGCATGGGCAACCTCTCGGGCATGAAGGAAGAGTATCGCGATGCGCGCGGGCTGCCATGGGTGGAAATGCTGCTGCAGAACATCCGTTTTGCCGCGCGACTGCTGTGGAAGAACCCGGGCTTCACAGCCGTGGCCGTCTTCGCCCTCGCGCTGGGCATTGGCGTGAACACGGCTGTTTTCAGCATCACCGACGTGCTGTTGCTGCGGCCTCTGCAGATCGCCAATCTCGATCGACTGGTCGCCATCATCGGCACCGTGCCGGGCGCCCGGCTGCCGGCGCAGAGCACGTCCCCTGGCGACTTCAACGATTTCCGAGCTCAATCGCGCGGCGTGGAGCATGTCGCGGCCTGGTATCAGGACGACACCAACATGAGCGGCAACGGTGAGCCGCAGCGGATTGTCGCAGCGCGCGTCAGCACCAGCTTTTTTGACGCGCTTCAGGTACAGCCAGTGATGGGCCGGTTGTTCCACGCCGCCCCTGACGGGTCGGGCCTGCCGCATGTCGCTCTGCTCAGCTATGGTCTCTGGCAGACGGGCTTTGGGGGCGATTCCGGCATTACTGGAAAGACCGTCCGGCTCAACGCGCAGCCCTACGAAATTGTGGGCGTGATGGGGAGAGAGTTTCAGTATCCGCCCGCCGCGCAGATGTGGATACCGATGGAGCTGGACGCGCGGGACCGCGCCAACTACGACCCGATGTTCCTGGCGGTTTTCGGCCGGCTGCGGCCGGGTGTTGACGCCGGCCAGGCGACCGCGGAACTGAATACCATTGCCGCGGGCATCGCCCAGCGCCACCCCCACAACCACGAACACCGAGGCGCGAGAGTGGAGCCAATCAACGCCAGCATTGGCGGCGCCGATGCGAAGCCGATCGCCGCAATGCTTACCGTCGCCGTGGGATTCGTGCTGCTGCTGGCCGCGGCGAACGTGGCGAACCTGCAGCTCGCGCGAGTTTCCCTGCGGGCGCGCGAGATTGCCTTGCGGTTCGCCATGGGCGCCAGCCGCCGGCGCATCGTGACGCAGTTCCTTACCGAGAGTCTGATGCTGAGCCTCGCGGGCGCGGCGGCCGGCGTGGTGGTCGCGGAATGGGCCACTCGCATGCTTCGTCCCATGCTGCCTGCGGAGATATCGAAATACGTTCCCGGATGGGAGCGGCTGGGTCTGAACGATCATGTGATGTACTTCGCGGTAGCCGTGGCTCTCGCCGCCGGCATTCTCTCGGGAATCGCGCCCGCGTTGTTTGCCTCGCGCACCCATCTGGAGGAAGCGCTGCGAGAAGGGGGGCGCGGAGCTGCAGGGGGATCGCGCCGGCATGTTCTGCGGAACATCTTTGTGGCGGTGCAGATGGTTCTGGCCATGGTGCTGCTGGTGGGCGCGGTGGCGATGGTGAAGGGATTGCGGCTGATGACCGAACCCGCGCCCCATTTGGACGCCGCTCACGCGCTCTCCATGCGCGTCACCCTTCCAGCCTCGGCTTATCCGGACGCGGCTCATCAGCGCATCTTTGCGCAGCGCGCGCTCGACGGCGTCAACACGTTGCCGGGAGTGCAGGTTGCCGCTTTGGTTCGCAATCTCCCTTACTCGGGCCGGTTCGCGAGCGAAAGCCTCCAGATAGCGGGCCATACGACGGAGCGCGACAGCGTGGATGCGGAGTACGAAGCGATCAGCCCGCGCTATTTCGAAGCCATGAGGGTGCCCATTCTGACCGGGCGCCCGTTCCGGGACGGCGACGACGAAACCGGAGCCGGCGTGGCCATTGTCAGCGAATCGTTCGCGCGGCGCTGGTTTCCAAACGGCGGCGCGCTGGGGGGCCAGATCCGCGAGGGTCCCTCGGATCCGCCGAATCCCTGGCTCACCGTCGTCGGCATCGCGGCGAACGTGCGCAGCAATCCCGTGGATTTCGGATCGGGGGACACCGTGTACCGTCCGATTCGTCAGATGCCGGTGGACTCATTCAGCGCCGTGCTCCGGGCAACGGATCCGTCAGGGCTGGCTCCCGCGGCCCGGGCGGCGATTCACGCGGTGGACGCCGCACTGCCGGTGTACGAGGTGATGAGCCTCGAGAAGCTATTTGACATTCAGGGTTCACCGCTGCGGTTGATCGCCTCGCTCATGGGCTCGTTCGGCCTGCTGGCGCTTCTGCTCTCGAGCGTTGGCGTGTACAGCATCATGGCGCACTCGGTGTCGGAGAGGAAGCGCGAGATCGGCGTGCGGGTGGCGATGGGCGCGGGGCGACGGCAGGTGGTTTGGATGTTTCTGCGCCAGAGCCTCTGGCTGGCAGGGATCGGCGCGCTCATTGGCGCCCCCGCCGCATACGGGCTGGCGAAGCTGCTGCAGGGGTTGTTCTTCGGCATGCGCGCGGCCGACGGCGCGGTGTTCGGGCTGGCGGTGCTGGTGATCGCGTCGTCGTCGGCGCTGGCCAGTTGGTCGGCGGCGCGACGGGCAGCGGGGATCGATCCAATAACGACCTTGCGGGAGGAGTGAAGCCATGAAACGACTCTGGGCGGTGTTCACGAAGAAGCGAATCGCGCGCGAGCTCGACGACGAGCTGCGCAACCACGCCGATCTGCTGGCGGCGGATTACGAAAAACAGGGCATGCCGCCGCAGGAGGCGCGGATGGCGGCGCGGCGCAGCATGGGCAACCTCTCGGGCATGAAGGAAGAGTATCGCGATGCGCGCGGGCTGCCATGGGTGGAAATGCTGCTGCAGAACATCCGTTTTGCCGCGCGGCTGCTGTGGAAGAACCCGGGCTTCACAGCCGTGGCTGTCTTCGCCCTCGCGCTGGGCATTGGCGTAAACACCGCAGTGTACAGCCTGGCTGACGTTCTGCTGCTGCATCCCATCGATGTTCCGAATCTGGACCGCGTGGTCAACGTGATCGGCACTCTGCCGAACTTTCCTCTGAGCGCCTCCAGCATGTCGCCCGGCGATTTCACGGATTTCCACAACGAATCACGGACGCTACAGCATCTGGCGTGTCTCTACGAGCACGACGTGAACCTGACCGGCGGCGGCGAACCGCAGAAAGAACTGGCGGCGCTGGTTTCCACCGACTTTTTCGAAGCGATGGAGGTACAGCCGCTGCTGGGCCGGCTTTTTCACGCCGCGCCCGACTATTCGGGACTGCCGCACGCGACGGTAATCAGCTACCGGCTGTGGCAGGAGCGTTACGGCGGCGATCCGAGCGTGGTGGGCAGGACCGTGCGCCTGAACGGCGAGCCGTACGAGATTGCCGGCGTGATGAAGCGCGGCTTTCAATATCCGCCGGTAGGCTTGTGGATCCCGATGCAACTCGATGTGGACCGAGGAAGCCATGACGCGATGTTTCTGGCCGCCGTCGGCCGCATGCGGCCGGGCGTGACCATCGCCCAGGCGAGCGCGGAGCTGAACGTGATCGCGGCGGGAATCGCGCGGCGGAATCCACGGAATCACGAGCACCGGGGGGCGAAAGCGGAACCGATGAGCGACCTCATCAATGGCAATGCGGTGCGGCCCATCGCCATGATGCTTACAGGCGCGGCGATGTTCGTGCTGTTGCTGGCGGCGGTAAATGTGGCCAATCTGCAGCTTGCGCGCGTCTCGCTGCGGGCGCGCGAAGTGGCGCTGCGCTTCGCGGTGGGGGCGAGCCGGTGGCGCATTGTGGCGCAGTTTCTGATGGAAAGCGTGGTGCTGGGGCTGGCCGGCGCGGCCGCGGGCGTGTTGTTCGCGCTGTGGGCAACAAAGGCGCTGCGCGGGATGGTGCCGGGCGAAATCTGGCGTTATATCCCCGGATGGGCGGACCTTGGCGTGAATGGCCGGGCGCTGGTGTTCACGCTGGCGGTGGGAACGGCGGCCGGCGTCGTCTCGGGAATTGCGCCATCGCTGTTCGCTTCGCGTACGCAGCTTGAGGAAACACTAAGAGAGGGCGGCCGGGGAACGTCGGGAGGGGCGCGACGCCATCGCACGCGCAACATCTTCGTGACCGCGCAGATCGTGCTGGCCATGGTGCTGCTGGTGGGCGCGGAAATGATGGTGAAGGGCCTGACACTGGTGACCGAGCCGGCGCCGCATCTGGATTCGGCGCACGTGCTGACCATGCGCGTCACGCTGCCCGAGAACCAGTATCCCGACGACGCGCGCCGACGCAATTTCCAGCAGCGCGTGCTGGAGAGGGTGAGCGCGATTCCCGGCGTGCAGTCGGCCGCGCTGGTTCGCGATCTGCCGTACACGGATTACCACTGGAGCGGGAGCATTCTTGTGGATGGGCAGCCCAGAGACCACGCGGTTCTGATTGAAGACGAGACGGTGAGCCCGCGTTATTTCGAGACGCTGGGCCTGCCGATCCTGGCCGGGCGGGATTTCAACAACGCGGATATCGAAAATGGCCAGGGGGTGGCTATTGTGAGCGCGTCGTTTGCGCGGCGGGAGTTCCCGGGGCAGGATCCGCTGGGCAAGCGCGTGCGCTTCGGCCCGGCGGAGGCCAATCATCACTGGATGACCATTGTGGGCGTGGCGGGCGATGTGCGCACCGATCCATTCGACCGCGGCGCGCGCGATACGCTCTACCGGCCGTCGCGGCAGATGCCGGTGCTGCAGTTCTGCGTGCTGCTGCGCGCGGCGGACCCAGGCCTGGTGTCCTCGCCGGCGGTGGCGGCGATTCACGCGGTGGACAGCGAGCTGCCGGTCTACGACGTGATGACGGTGGAGCACGCATTCGGCATGAAGGTATCGCCGGT
>Ga0335078_10017534_pt1 | contig 10641 bp, 8 predicted proteins | sample Lox_Sample_32_FD_206711 | JGI IMG/M metagenome (GOLD analysis project Ga0335078, IMG submission 206711) | Soil microbial communities from Loxahatchee National Wildlife Refuge, Florida, United States - Lox_Sample_3.2 | ecosystem: Environmental > Terrestrial > Soil > Wetlands | place: USA: Florida...
AAAGTCGGCACCAGGTCGTTGTACACCGCGCCTAGCGCCCCGATTGCCCCCGGCGTATTTACGAGGATGCGGCCAGCATTGATCACTTCGCTGAATTGCCGGATGATCGCCTCGTTGCGCGAGAAGATTACGGCTGTATGCCCCAGGCCGCCGGCATGATTCACCTCAACGCATAACTGCAAGGCGTCAGCCGTGGACCGCGCGCGATACACGGCCAAGACAGGAAAAAGTTTCTCTGCCGAGAGCGGGTGCTCGCGTCCTACACCCTGAATCGGCGCGATCAACAGTTTTCTGTCCGGCTTCACTGGAATGCCGAGGAAGCGGGCAATATCGACCGCCTTCTGGCCAACCGCCATCGGCCGCATGCATCCCGACTGAGGATCGATGAGTGTATTCGCCAGGAGCGCGGCTTCCGCTTCATTGCAAATGTGCGCGCCCATCTCTGAAAACTTTTTCAGGGCAATATCGTAGATTTCGCCGTCGATGGCGACCGTTTGCTCCGAAGCACAAATCGTTCCGTTGTCGAAGGTCTTTGAAAGAATGATGTCGACGATGGCCGTGTCGAGATCAGCCGTCTTCTCCAGATATACCGGCGTGTTGCCGGCACCCACGCCCAGCGCCGGCTTGCCCGAACTGTACGCGGCCTTCACCACTCCCGGCCCTCCGGTTGCATCGATCAGCCCGATATCCTTGTGGTGCATCAGGTAACTGCTGTCATCGAAAGTCGGTGACTCGATGCACGCGAACACTCCTTCAGGTGCGCCGTGCTTCACGGCTGTTTCATACATGATCCTTAGGGCTTCAGCACAGCAACGCCAGGCCCGGTGATGCGGGCTGAAGATCACTGCATTCCGCGTTTTGATGGCCACAATGCACTTGAACAAGACCGTAGATGTGGGGTTAGTAATTGGAGTCAGTGAAAAAAGGACGCCAATCGGTTCTGCGAGCTCAACCAGATTGCGTTCCGGAAATTCGCGAATCACGCCAACCGTGCGCTTGTCTTTGATGTAGTTGTGAACGAACTCGCAGGCCACCATGTTCTTGATGACCTTGTCTTCCATCATGCCTACCCTGGTTTCTTCCACGGCAAGACGAGCCAGGTGTTGCGCCTGTTCGAGTCCGGCGAGAACCATGGGTTTGACGATGCGGTCGACCTGTTCCTGCGTAAATTGGGTGAAGATCGCGGCGGCGACTTTCGCCCCCCGGACCAGGCCTTCCAGATACGCCATCCGCTCCGCGCTGAGATTTGCCCCTCCGCAGGGACCGTGATCGGACTGTCTTGGCACTTCCGAAATCATCACGCCTCCTTGCAAAGACCTTATCGAGGCTCGCGTTTTGCCGCTCACGCTCACGCCCGAAGGAATTTTCGTGCAGATCGATAACAAGGATGGTTCGACTGTGCCAGACAGGCCAACGGAAGGGAGCGGTTAGAAAATGGGGGCTGCTGGATCTACAGTGAGGACCATTCGATCAGCCTCGATGTCCCAGAGTAGACCCGCAGCCCCCGGCTCGGTCAGCAACGCCTGTCACCTGGTATTGTGATAGCCGTCACACCGCTTTTCCCGAGCGAAATCAACTTCAACCTGAGACTTTTTGCTATGCGACCGCAACAGTTGCTGTCGCTTTCTTGACCCGCCGCCGCACCGGACGCGACGGTCGGGGCGTCTCTTTGTGTCCATTCGCCGATTTCGTCATCACGTCCATAAGCGCCTTCTGTGCGTCCACATAACTCTTCACCGCCTCGCGAGCCAGTTCATTCAGCGGCAGAAGCGGGAACGGCTTAAACAGCTTCAACGCCTTTCCTGCAGCCTCGACTTGTGCGTCCATCTGCTTCCCGGTTACATCGACGAATGCTTTTTGTGCGTCGACCATTGCCTGCGTGGAACGCCGGGCCAGTTCCTTGACCTCCGTCGGCTTTTTGCCGGAGGCCCTGACCGGCTTGGCTTCCACCGCCTTCGTGGCTTCTTCCGAGACGATGTCCAGAAAATGTTTTTGCGCTTTCAGAAATGTCTCCATGCCTTCCCGCGCAAAGTTCAATACATGCTCGGGCTGATAGGGCTTGCCCGCTTGAGCCGATTGCAGCCACGCCCGCGTCTGTTTGCCGGCAAGCTTCAGATATTCCTCATGCATCTGAAGGAATGCCTCAAAGCTGCGCTGCAGCAGATTGATCGCAGCCGTTCGCCGCGGGCAGTCTCCCGCACGCTCCTTCACGGCTTCCATCAGCAATGTGTTTTGTTCCTTGCCCAGCGCGAGAAGAACGCGTTGGCCCTCAAGGAAGTTCGTTGTGGTCTCTTCGGCCGCCTCGCTCAAAATCGCGGCCGGCGAGTGATGCGGATCGGACAACTGCTGGCGAACGGCGTGCATTACGTTTGCGTTTTGCCGCATCGCCAGGTCAAGAAGAATGCGTTGGGTGGCGAATAACGTTTGGATTCCCTGCTGGCCCCACCCCGAAAGAAGCGAGAGCAGAGACGACTCGTTGTGATGCGCAGTCTCTGAATGGGTTGCAGTTGCCATAAGCTTTGCCTCGATTGCTGCATTGCAGCATAGCCTCACTATAGTGATTTTTGGCCTTCTGTGTCAATATGCTCCTGCCCGTTTTCCTGAAGCAGACGTGACTGGCATGACTTCTTCTGCAATCCTGATCAAGAAGTACGGAAACCGCCGCCTGTATGACACGGCGGGCAGCCGCTATGTCAACCTTGTCGACATCGCCGCGCACATTCGGGCTGGCCGCGAAGTGCGGGTGGTCGATGCTACATCGGGAAAGGATCTAACTCGTGTCATCCTGACGCAGATCATCACCGAGGACGCGAAAGAACGCCCCACAGGGCTGCCCCTGGAATTGTTGCGTCAGTTGATCATCGCGTCTGACGAGGTTCGGCAGGAATTTCTGATGTGGTATCTGAAGTCCGCCTTCGATACCTATCAGAAACTGCAGGACAGCGTGCAGAACCGGTTGAGCGAAGTGCAGTCCGCTATCTTGTCGCCCGTCGATATTATGAAGCGTTTTCTGGGCGGGGGCGATCGGTCACCGAGTCACACGGGCGCGCAAGCGGAATTGGACTCTTTGCGTGAGAAAGTGGCGCACCTCGAAGCTCGTCTGGACCGCTCCCGTAAAAAGAATCGGACGGCCCGAAAAAAACAGTAGGCAGGTATCAACGCCGAATGGCGCGGGGGAAGTCGCTAGGGACGCTATAATTGTGCAGTGCAGCATTCAGCGTTATGGCTGACCGGCGGAAATGAACTTGCGGCGCTCCATGAAGCCAGCGAAAAAGTCCTCCCCAAGCAAACGGCCGAAGCCGCGAGCACAGAGTTATCCTGAGGTGCACGCATCGAACCTTTGGACGGAAGCGCTGTTCGGGGCCGAGATTCTTATCCTGCATGCCAATCCTGTCTACTACGGGTTCGGCGTACCTCACGGGGACGGGTCTGCCGTTGTCGTCATCCCCGGTTTCCTGGGCACCGATCTCTATCTCACCGAACTCCACAGCTGGCTGCGCCGCATCGGATATCATCCTTATTTCTCCGGCATCGGCATCAACGCGGAATGTCCCAACCTGCTCATTCAGCGCCGCCTGAATCAGACGATCGACCAGGCAGTCGCCGAGACCGGCCGCCGGATTCACCTGATCGGACACAGTCTCGGTGGGGTCATCGCCCGCTCAGCCGCGGGACAGCGCCCGAAGGATGTCGCTTCCGTCATCACCCTCGCCGCTCCCATTCGCGGGACAGTCGCCAATCGCGCGGTCTTGCATGCCGCAGAAGCCGTTCGCCTGCGCATTCTCGAGGAGCACGGAAAAGGCGTCCTGCCCGATTGCTACACTGGCCGTTGCACCTGCAATTTCCTTGGTTCACTGCGCCGCAAAGTGCCCGGCGTAACGATGGAGACCGCAATCTACACTCGCCACGATGGAATTGTGGATTGGCGCTACTGCATGACACTCGATCCGCAAAAGGACTTCGAGGTCCCCGGCACGCACATCGGGATGGCATTCAACCCTGCAGCCTATGCGGTCGTCGCACAGCGTCTCGCGGAGGCCCGATCCCTGGTATGACCTACCGAACCATCTCCAGCACCGCTCCGCTGCTGGTGTATAGCGTCTCTGTCGCGCCATTCGGACGCCGCAGGGTTAGCGAGGCCGAAGCCAGACTGTTATTTTGAACTTCGAACATGCCACGGCAATCTGTCTTCTGATAGGGAAGGCGATGCAGCGACGGGCCACGCCCATCAATCACGACGCTCATTTCAATCCGATCGCGACTCACGCTGTTGAACTGCCAATGCGCGTCTTTTCCGGGATCGCTGCTCTCTCGGAATTTCCTGAAGACCCATTGCACTCCGTCATGCCACAACACGGCCTTGCGAAAGACGAAGCCGAGCGGCATCTCGTACGTCAGCGCCTCCAGTGTCGACGGAGGCCTGTCCGCGTGGGAAAAATAGGCGTGGGTCCACGTCCAAAATTTCCGATGCCGATATCCGCAATTGTGTCCCTGCACTCCGAATCCTAACGGCTGACCGGCGATTTTGTGGCCGTCGAAAACAATTTCTCCAGAGAAGGTTGCGTCGGAATGAGGCGTGCGCGAAGATCCAATCCAGCCTTTATCACTCAGCGTGACAGCCAGGCTTGACCGATAAGTCAAATCCCACAAGAGGGAGTGCCCATCCAGTTCCAGCACTCCATGGCAGCGGTCCTGTTCGATCGCAGCATTCTCGGCTCGAAAGTAGAAAGGTTCTGTACTCCTCGGACTCAACGTCAACGACTCAAGCGGAAGCCCGCGGATCAGGGTCACCGGTTTCCTACCAAATGGAAACCATGTGGCCCAGATTTGCAGCGGGCTGCGAAGCGGATTGTCGAGGCCAGAATCGCTCCGCCCGGGGCTAAGCAGGAGATAGCGGATCCACCAAGCGCCACTGCCATCTGCCAGCCCCATGCGAAGGAACCAAACCTCGTAGCGGCGGCGCATTGACAAGCTCGAGTAAACCGCGTTGAGCGTGCTCATTCGCTAAGGACTATGTCACAAAAAGCTGAATTATCCCGTGATGCCCGTCACTGCAGCGGGACTCGGCCAAGACCATAGTGAACTTGTTCCCATGGCTAATGCATCTTCCATTCTTGCGACGTTGCACTCTCGCTCGGCCGAAGAACTTCGCCCATTGCTCGAGACCTTGCTGCCACCGCACACAACTTGTGAGCAGAAGATCTCGGCCATCGAGACCGCACTGAACAGCTCAATCGGTCAGGCCTTGCGCGAGGCGATTGCAAGCTGGATCGTCGATGAAATCGTCCCGGTTGCGCGGCTGGTCCCGGAATCCTATTTACACTGGCGGCCCCCGGTTCGCGAAGCGATGATCTTTGTCGTCACCCACCTCTCGGCAAGGCGGCTCGCGCCGAAAATACTCGAACAGATCGAATTCTCAGCCAGGACTTCTCCCGAGACGCGTCTGCTGCGCCTCATCGCCAAGGTTCCCGGACTCCAGAAACTGGGCCAGGTCATCGCCAGAAATCAGCATCTTCATCCCGCGCTGCGTAAGGCACTGACTAAATTGGAAGATGGAATTCGCGATGTTGATGCGGAACAGGTCCGCGCCATCATCGAACGCGAACTTGGCAGACGGATGACGAAATTTGCCGTTCACCTGTCCCCACGCATTCTCAAGGAAGCCAGCGTAAGCGCGGTAGTCCGATTTTCCTGGCGGAATCCCACGACGAACCGCAAGGAACACGGCGTCTTCAAAGTCCTCAAACCCCACATCCCGGAATACTTCGCGGAGGATATGGAATACCTGAGCGGGCTCGCCCATCATTTCGCCCGCATTCATCACCGGTACGGATTTCCGGCGGCCTTGCTCCCCGATACGTTTCAGAAAGTCCGTAGGCTCTTGAAACACGAGGTCAACTTCCGTCGCGAGCAGAAAACGTTGCTCGAGGCCGGCGCACTGTATCGTTCCTTCCCCGCACTCCGCGTACCTCAGGTGCTGCTGCCGTTGTGCACGCAAAGAATCACAGCTCTCTCTGAAGAACAAGGCACAAAAATCACGTGCGCGGTCCAGCACCTCAGCCCCGCGGATCGTCGCAAAATCGCGGAGCAATTGCTCGAAGCCTTAATCGCTGTCCCGCTCTTTTCCGCGCAGGCAAACGCTCTGTTCCACGCGGATCCACACGCCGGCAACCTTCTCTATGATCCCCGCACGAAAACGCTCGTCATGATTGATTGGGCATTGCGGGAGCGGTTGTCGATCGAGCAGCGGCGTCATCTTGCTCTATTGCTGCTGATGGTTGGCCTTCGTGATTCACTGGGAGCGGCTCGAGAAATTGCAGCCCTTGCTCAGGGCCGCATTGCGCCAAGTTCAAAGCGACGACGATTGATCCATCGGAAGACAGAAGACTTCTTTGACGCCTTTCCGCCGGCACAGTGGGCGGGCCCGGCCGATGCCATGCGTCTCCTCGAACGCATTGCCGTCACGGGAATCAAGTTCCCGGCGCCGTTAATCATGCTGTCGAAGGTAATGTTCACTCTTGAAGGAATTGTGGCTGACTTGGCCGGTCCCAATGAGCCGATGGGTTTCACCGTGGCGCGACAATTCGCCCGGCGATGGCTTTCCCATCGCACACAATTTCGCTCGCCCTTGACGGCCGGGGACTGGGGCACACTGCCGTCAAGCGCGTTATTGTTTCCCACCCGGCTCGGGATTCGCTGGCAGCAGGCACTCCTCGAGCGCTGGTTCAAACCAGTTGCTGGTTCAGTCCATCCTGTACGTTCCGCAGCAACCTAAGCCGGAACCCTGATCTGCCTCTTCGCGCGCCGGCGCGGCTTCGGCGCGTGAACAGAGGCCTTTTTGTGTGGGACCAGAGATCCGAGCAGGGATGTCTGCCCGTCCAGGAAAGTCTTGAGGCTTTCACCGGTGATACTCGTGAGCGGCAGCAACCGCGTCAACGAGGTCATTTCCAGGGAGCGAGCCGCCACGTCGAAATTCACATTCATCTGCTGGCCGAAGACATCCAGCAGCTTCTTCTGTGCCTCGATGAAGGCATTCGCGGCTTCGCCCGCCAGGCGGGCAATTTCAGTCTTTTTCGCCGGCTTGGTCTGGTGTTTGTAATCCATCGCTTTGCGGGATTCTTCGGCCACCACATCAAGGAATTCTTTCTGCGCGCGCGTGCAGGTCTCGACCGCATCATGCGCGAGCTGGATCGCGCGGGCGGCCCGATCGCCTTTCCTGCCTCTTTCCGACTCCAGCCATCCCAGCGTCTGCTTGCTCGTCTCGGTAAGCAGTTGCTGCTGCAGACCGATCCCGGTGTCGATTCCGCTCCGCACTAGCTCGGTCACAGCTGCCGCCGGAGCGAATCCGATTCGTTCTTTCACTCCGTTAAAGAGAATATCTTTTTCTTGTTTCACCAGGTCGAGCACAGTTCGTTGTGTTTCGACAACGCTCGAAGTGGCTTCTACGGCCAACTCAGTCAACAGACTCAGAGGCGAGGCCTCTGGATGGGATGCACGGGTGGACATGAGGGCAACCTCCTGATTGCTGCACTGCAGCATTTCTTGCCAAATATAGTGTCCGGCGCACCCTTCGTCAACGATCGAAAGACTCATAGTGCGTGGCGTCAATACGATTGGTGATCATGATCACAGGACGCGTTCATCGATGCCGCGATATTGATCTGGAAGCAAGCAATGCGAGAGACCGAAATCCATGAAGTGGAATCTGCCAAGGCCTTGATGACCGAGGCTATGACATGGTCGGTCATGAAATGGCTCCGCGAAAAGAAGCGGGTACGCACCACCGCCGATCAGGCGAATGCTGTGCTCGATGATCTTTCCCAGAAAGTGAGGGGCCTGTGGCCACTCTCACTCCGCGATCAATATGAGCGGTTGCGCTCGGAGAGCGCGAATTGCAAAGCCGGCCCGATTGGAAAACACAGTTCCCCGAATGGAACTGTCTCCGCACAGGTTCTTTCCGATGCCTTAGCCCTGAAAGATGCGGACGACTCCGCGCATCGTGCCCGCCTGGACGCGGAGGCCACCTTCGACGAAGCGGAAAAAAGGCTAAGCACGGCTCTCGCCCGCGAGGGCTGCAGAAAAGCCATTCGAGCCTGGGAACTTCACGAGCAAGCCATCCGCAAATCGCAGCAATTCATTTTTTCGAAATGACTGGCTCCCACACCTGCACCCCTCTGCTTTCTCCGGAGTAAAATCCTGACTTCTCGCAATCAGCGGGGGCGGCGATTCTACTCATGACCTGGGCACCTCCAATTCTGCTGCCGGACAAGTTCAATGCTGCTGAGTACTTCATCGATCGGCATATCCGCGAGGGCCGCGCCGCAAAGACGGCCATTGAATGCGGAGAAAGGAAACTCACTTACGGCAGTCTTTCCGAACTGGTCAATCGATTTGGCAACACATTGCGAAGCTTGGGCGTTCGCATGGAGGAGCGAGTCCTGCTGCTTTTGCTTGATACTCCCGAATTTGCCGCCAGCTTTTTCGGCGCGATCAAGATCGGCGCTGTGCCGGTTCCACTCAACACGCTGCTCAAGCCGCCGGACTACGCATATCTCCTCAACAATTCAAGAGCGCGAATTGCGGTGGTGAGTGATTCGCTGCTGCCACTGCTGGAGGCCATTCCCGTCGATCAACTGCATCATCTCGAAAGAATCATTGTCGTTGGGGAAGCACCTCTCGGACGGCTGAATTTCAACCAACTGATCGGCAGCCAGTCCGCGGAACTGCAACCTGCTCCCACACGCAAAGATGACGCCGCATTCTGGCTGTACTCGTCCGGCAGCACCGGACAACCGAAGGCCTGCGTTCATCTCCAACATGACATGGTGGTGAGTGCCGAACACTACGCCAAGGGAATTCTTAAGATTTCCCACGACGATCGCTTTTTCAGCGTGGCCAAACTTTTCTTTGCCTACGGCCTGGGCAACGGTTTGTACTTTCCCCTTTCCGTGGGGGCAACCAGCATTCTGATGCCGGGTCCGCCGCGTCCACAAAACGTATTCGAGGTCATTGCAAGGTATCGTCCGACGTTGTTTTTTTCTGTCCCTTCGAATTACGTAAAGCTGCTGGGCCTTTCGGCGCTACCTGAGGAGGAATTCGACCTTTCGTCCGTCCGTCACGCAGTCTCCGCCGGCGAAGCGCTGCCCGCTTCGGTGTTCCATCGCTTCAAAGACCGTTTCGGCATCGAGATTCTGGACGCGATCGGCTCCACCGAAGCGCTGCACATGATGATCTCCAATGTCCCGGGTGAAGTACGACCCGGCTCCAGCGGCAAGGTTTTGCCGGGGTTTGACGCGAAGATCGTCGACGACAACGATCAGCCCGTCGCGCGAGGCGAAATCGGAAACCTGCTGGTCGGCGCCGATTCCACTTGCGCCTACTACTGGAACGAGCACGAGAAAACGAAGCAGACGATTGCCGGCCACTGGCTGCGCACCGGCGACAAATACTATCAGGATAACGATGGCTACTTCTGGTATGCCGGGCGTTCCGACGACATGCTCAAAGTCAGCGGCGTCTGGGTGAGCCCTATCGAGATCGAGCGGGTGCTGAGCGAACATCCGGCGGTGCTCGAAGTCGCGGTCGTGTTTCGTCGCGATGCCGACGAACTCTACAAACTTGCGGCGTGTGTTGTGTTGCGTGAAGGAATGAGCGACAGCCCCGCTCTGGCGCGAGAAATGCAGGAGTTCGTCGTGGGTCGGCTTCCTGTTTACAAGCGGCCGCACTGGGTGGAGTTTCTTTCCGAACTCCCCAAAACGGCGACCGGCAAAATACAGCGATTCAAATTGCGTGACCGGTAACCGGCCGACACAGGCGAAGGCCGGAATCATGGTCGATGAGAGTTCGTGGTCTACGGGCCAATCGCAGCGAGTTGCCGACCACGGAGGCGCTCGAGAGCAGCATCGCGCCGGCGGCCATGATCGGATTGAGAACGCCAGCGACTGCCAGTGCGACTCCAACTCCGTTGTAGAAGAACGCCCAAAACAGGTTCTGCCGCACGATGCGGAGAGTTTTCTGTGAGAGGTCGAATATCTCAATGATCTTGCGCAAGGATCTTGTCGTGAGCACAACCGACGCAGCCTGCATGGCAATGTCAGCTCCCGACAACATCGCAATGCCCAGATCGGCCTGCGCTAAGGCCGGGGCGTCATTGATGCCGTCTCCGATCATGGCAACCACTGCACCGCGTTCCTGCAATCGTCGGATTACCTCCGCTTTGTGTTCGGGCAACACCTCGAACTCGCAATGATCGATGCCGAGCGATTCTGCGGTCCAGCGCGTTGTAGACTCTGCGTCGCCGGAAACAAGCTGGATTTCTATTCCGCGGCGCTTCAGTTCCGATACCAGGCTTATCGCTTCGGGCTTCAGCCGGTCTCCAAAAATCGCGAGAGCGCGTAGTTCGTCCCCCCACCCAAAGAAGCAAACAGTCTTGCCCTCGGCCTCTGCGGAGCAGGCTCGCTGCTCAACCGAGGCAGGCAAAAAGATTCCAACTTCCTCGAGCAGGCGGCGATTGCCCGCGAACACATGCCTCCCATCGACGGTGCCCGTGAGGCCGCGACCTTTTCGGATCTGGATGGCAGCCGCATCGAGAATTGGCACACTTCGCTCACGCGCATACTCCACGGCAGCTTTACCGAGAGG
>Ga0335078_10017537_pt1 | contig 10640 bp, 11 predicted proteins | sample Lox_Sample_32_FD_206711 | JGI IMG/M metagenome (GOLD analysis project Ga0335078, IMG submission 206711) | Soil microbial communities from Loxahatchee National Wildlife Refuge, Florida, United States - Lox_Sample_3.2 | ecosystem: Environmental > Terrestrial > Soil > Wetlands | place: USA...
CTCCCACGTCTCCTGCTCGTGGCCCGCGGCGGCCTTGGCCATGCGGTAGTGCTGACGCCCCGCGAAACTGCAGTCACCGACCCCGTCGGGGTGCGTGGTGCAGGTCTTGTCCGGGCCGTTGCCCAGCATGCCCCAGTCGGTGATGCCCGCCGACACGTCGACCGGGTAGGCCGGCGGCGGCAACGGCGTGCTCAGGTAGCTGGACACGTACTGGATGTTGAACCGCTGCGCCGGTGGCTTCACCGGCCGCCGGCCACGAAGGCCGGCGGTTCGGATATCGGGCATTTGCAAACCCCGCTCGTGTGAGGGCGATGACGCTCCCTTGTCATCGCGGCCAGGGGTCATCCTGGCAGAGCGCGGGCCGCTGGGCGGCGCGGTAGACCGCGCCACGCGGGCGTTGCCCGGTACTGCTTAGCTGGCCTGCTCCTGCCCCTCGGCGTGGGCCTCGTCCTGGTCCCCGGCCTGGTCCTTGGCCAGGCTGGCCCGGACCTCGTCCATGTCCAGCTCGCGGGCCTTGGTGATCAGCTCTTCCAGGGCCGCCTCGGGCAGCGCGCCGGGCTGGGCGTAGAGCACCACGTTGTCCCGGATCACCATCAGGGTCGGGATGGACGAGATGCTGAATGCCTGCGCCAGATCGGTCTGCGCGTCCGTGTCCACCTTGCCGAACACCGCGTCCGGATACCGCTCCGACGCGCTCTCGAAGATCGGCCCGAACATCCGGCACGGGCCGCACCAGGCCGCCCAGAAATCCACCAGGACCATGTCCGCGCTGCCGACAACGGACTCGAAGTTCTCGCCCGTTAGCTCGACCGTCGCCATGGAATCTCTCCTCAGGTCTCACCAGGTATCCCACGGTGGGATACCCGCCAGGGTATGCAACCAGAGGGGATGGCAGCGCATTCCCGGGGCTACCCCTAGTAGCCACCTTGCCCCGCCAGTTATGCCCGGCGCAGCGCTTCCTGGCCCGGTGTTACCGATTTGCCGGTTTCGCCGGCGGCCCGGGCCAGCCCCACGCAGCGCATCGGTGAAAGTCTGGGGCACACCGGTGTGCCCCAGACCTTCACCCACGCCGCCGCGGATGGGGACCGCTGCGCTCACTAGCCACACCAGCCATTGCAGACCTCACCGGCCACATCCGCAGGGCCGGCCTGCCTGCCTCACCCCCGGCCTCATCGCCGCGGTGCGTTTTGACAGTGCGGTGCCCTGTGGGCTGGTGCGGGTCACAGCGCACCGCACTGTGAAAAGTAACCGCGTAAACCCGGCGGCTCACTGCTTTGGTGCCGCCAGCCCGCTGCGCACCAGCGCCAGGCTGGCCACCAGCCCGGCCCGCACACCGATAAGCCAGCAGAGTCCCAGCGGGCGCGCACCGTGCCGCGGCTGGCATCTATAGTGCACCCTGGTTCATCATAAATTTTATATATTACGCATTATAGCTCATGTTAAAATCAATCCATGATGAACTGTAGCTCACCAATCGACCGCCTGGAGGTGTGCTCAGATGCCCAGGGTCGCTAACCAGGTGTCGGTCCGGGGGCGGGAACTGCTTGATCGTCACTATGCCGAGTGGCAGCCACTGCGCGGGCTGGCCCGCCCGCCCCGCGGCTGGGTGCGCGCGGTCCGGGAAGCGCTGGGCATGAGCGCCGCCGTGCTGGCCACCCGGCTCGGCACCACGGCCGGCGCGGTGACCAGGCTGGAACAGTCCGAAGTGGCGGACCGGATCCGGCTGGACACCCTGCGCCGTGCCGCCGACGCTCTCGGCTGCGATCTTGTTTACTTGCTGGTGCCCCGCCGGCCGCTGCAGACCGTGGTCCAGGAACGGGCCCGCGAACTGGCCCACGAGCAAGTTGCGGCGGTTGAGCAAACGATGCGGCTGGAAGACCAGGCCACCGGCGAGACGAGTGAGATGGAAGCCAGGCTGGCCGAGCAGTTGCTGGCGCGCGGCGGTCTGTGGGCCGATGAGCGGCCCACTCAGTGAGCCGGGTGGCGGGACCCCGCTGACCGACAGCGAGCGCCAGGGCCTGCGGCTGCCGGTACTCACCCGCCACGAGCTGAACCGCGCCGAGGCAGACAACATCAACCAGGCCATGACCTGGCTGTTCTTCGCCCGCCGCAGCCTCCGGCCGGAGTCGGTGACCGAGGAAGCCTGGCTCAAGCTGCTGCACCGGCGCATGTATGACCAGGTATGGAGCTGGGCAGGCCAGTACCGGACCACGGACCGGAATCTTGGTGTGCCGTACTGGCAGATCCGGATGGAGATGCGCGACGTGGTAGCCGATGTGCAGACCTGGCTCGCCGACGCTGGCCTGGCACGGTTGAGCGCCGACGAATGCGCGGTCAGGTTCGGTTACCGGCTGGTGGTCGTCCACCCCTTCCCCAACGGCAACGGCCGCTGGTCCCGGCTGGTCTCGGACGCGCTCGTGGTGGCCCTGGGCGGACGCCGGTTCAGCTGGGGTGGCATCGCGCTGACCGAAGCAGGCCAGCTTCGCCGCCGCTACATCGCGGCCTTGCGGGCCGCCGACACGGACCGGGATTTCCGGCCGCTGCTGGCCTTCGCCCGGAGCTAGTGGCAGGTCAGCCGGGCTGGCGGTGGGCGCCGGGGTGGAGGTCGGTGCCGTCGGCGTCCATCCATGTGATGACGGCGCCGGGCTCGGGCCGCCACCGGGCCATGGCGGCCAGCAGGACGTCGGGGGTGGCGCCGGCCAGGATGTCTGCCCGGTCCCTGGGCGGCACGAACCGCTCGGCCACCGCGTGGTCCAGGAAGCGCAGCAGGTGGTCGTAGTAGCCGAGCAGGTTCAGCAGCCCGGTCGGCTTGGTGTGCAGGCCGAGCTTGGACCACGTGACGACCTCGGCGAACTCTTCCAGCGTGCCCATGCCGCCGGGCAGAGCGATGAAGCCGTCGGCCAACTCGGCCATGGTGGCCTTGCGCTCGTGCATGGAGCCGACCACGCGCAGGTCGGCCAGGCCGGTGTGGGCCACCTCGGCCTCGACCAGCTGGGCCGGGATGACCCCGGTGATCTCACCGCCGGCCGCCAGCACCGCATCGGCCAGCGCGCCCATCATGCCCACGTGGGCACCGCCGTACACGACGCGGATGCCCCGCGCGGCCAGCAACCGGCCGAGCGCGGCCGCGCCAGCCGGGTACTCCGGGCGGCGGCCCGGGTTGGACCCGCAGAACACGCAGACCGAGCGGAGGCCGGCCACCGTGGTCAGCTGTCCAGGCCCAGCGTGAACGTGGGCTTGGGAGTGGTCGCGGGCAGCCGGTGCTCGGCCGACAGGCGGCGGATCGCGGTGCCGGTGGCCAGGAACTCGGTGGCGTGCTCGCCCCAGACGTGGTTGGACACGGCCACGTCCACCCCGACGATGCCGGACGCCTGGGCCTGCGACGCCTCGGCCTGCATCCGGACCAGGGCCAGCTCGCGGGCCTCGTACACGCCCTGGGTGAACTGGATCATCTCCTGGTTGCGGCCGGCCTGGCGGAGCGTCTGCATGACCGACTGATGCGCGATGTGGTAGACGCAGGTGCCCAGCACGAACGCCACTGGAACCGCGCCCGCCGCGAGCAGCCGGAAGAAGTCCTGGGCGGACAGGTCCGAGGTGAACGCGCGCCCGTCCGGTGCCCGGTGCGCGCCAGCCGTCCCGCCCCCATCCCCGGGCAGCGCCCGGACCGCGGTGCCGGTGGCCACGAACTCCAGCACCTCCTGGCCCCAGGCGTACATCTGCATCCGCAGCGAGACGCCGACGATGCCGTCCGCGCCGAGGTGGTCGGCCTCCGCCCGCATCCGGGCCATGGCCAGCTCACGAGCGTTGTACATGGCCTGGGTCAGGACCTGCAGCTCGGCGTTCTGCGACCACCGGCCGACCTGCAGGCCGACGTGGTAGATGGACGAGCCGACCACGAAGCCGAGCGGCTCGAAGCCCGCCTCGCCGAGCAGCGCGTACTCGGATACCGACAGGTCAGAGGTGAAGACCCCGCCGGCCTCGGCGCCCGCGGTGTGAGCCAGCCGGCTGTCCGCCGCCTGGGGCTCCCAGGTCTGCGCATCGCTCGAGCTGCTGCCGAACAGGGGCATGGTTCCTCCTGTAGCTGCGGTCCCCGGGCTCAGCGTAGTCCCGCGCGGGCCCAGTGAGATGATCGGATGCCGACGGCCGGGGGGAGAACCGGGTGGCACTGATCTGCGTCCTGGGCGATGCCCATCTCGACGTGGTCGTCCGGCTGGCCGGGCCGGTCGCACCGGATACCGACACCCCCGCACACACCCGGGTCGGGGTGGGCGGCCAGGCGGCCAACGTTGCGGCCTGGGTCAGCGCGCTCGGCGGTCAGGCCCGGCTGATCGCGGCTCGTGGCACCGACCTGGCCGCCGGCCTGATCACTCAGGAGCTGGCCGGGCGGGGCGTCGAGCTGGCCGGCCCGGTGCTGGACGGCCCGACTGGCGTGGTGGTCTCGCTGTCCGAACGCGGCACCAGCCGGTCCATGCTGACCGACCGGGGAGTGGGCCCACGGCTGGCCGCGGCGGCCCTCGACCCCGGCTGGCTGGCCGGCTGCGGCTGGCTGCACCTGCCGGCCTACAGCCTGGCCAGCGAGCCGGTCAGCGGGGCCGCGCTGGCCGCGGCGGCGCAGGCGCCGCGGCTGAGTGTGGACCTGTCCTCGACCGCGCTGCTCCGCGCCTACGGGCCGGCGCGGTTCCGCGGCCTGCTGGGCCGGCTGCGGCCGGAGGTGATGTTCGGCACCGAGGACGAAGTGGCGCTGATCGGCGAGCTGCCCGGCTCGGCGCTGGTGGTCAAGCTGGGCGCGCGGGGCGTGCGGGCCGGCGGCCGGGTGCACCCGGCCCGGCCGGTCCACGCGGTGGACCCGACCGGGGCGGGCGACGCGTTCGCGGCCGGCTATCTGGTTGGCGGGCTCAGCCTGGGCTTGGACGCGGCCGCCCGGGCGGTGGCCAAGATGGGAGCGATGCCGTGACGAACCAAGCACAACCGCAGCTCACCGGGGAGGTGGCGGACGCGCTGGCGGCCGGTGGGCCGGTGGTCGCGCTGGAGACCACGCTGGTCTCGCACGGCTTCCCGGGCGGGCAGGGCGTCGCGGTGGCGCTGGCCAGCGAGGCCCGCGTCCGGGCGGCCGGCGCGGTGCCCGCCACCGTCGGCATCGTGGATGGGGTGCTGAAGGCCGGGCTGACCGTGGCCGAGCTGAACCGGTTCGCCGAGGCCGGGGAGTCCGCCCGCAAGTGCGGCGCCCGCGACCTGGCCCCCGCCGTGGTGCAGGGCGCGCTCGGCGCGACCACGGTCGGCGGCACCCTGGCCGTGTGCCGGGCGGCCGGGATCCGGTTCATGGCCACCGGCGGCACCGGTGGCGTGCACCGCGGCTTCGCCGCCAGCCTCGACATATCCGCCGACCTGGCCCAGATCGCCCGCACCCCGGCGCTGGTGGTGTCGTCCGGGGTGAAGTCGATCCTGGACGTCGCGGCCACCTCGGAACTGCTGGAGAGCCTGGGCGTGCCGGTGCTCGGCTGGCGCACCGCCACGCTGCCCATGTTCTACAGCACCACCGGCGGACCCCCGGTGTCCGCGACGGTGACCGCGGTCGCGGAGGTGGCCCGCATCACCGCGGAGCATTTTCTGCTGAACGCCCCTACCGGCTTGCTGCTGGCCCGCCCGCCAGAGCCGTCGCTGGATATCGAGCCGGTCCTGGCCGAGGCCGTCGCCCGGGTGCAGGCGCGGGGGGTGCGCGGCCAGGCGGTGACCCCGGCCGTGCTGGCCCTGGTCCACGAACTGAGTGACGGCCGCAGTGCCGAGGTGAACCGCAAGCTGATCGAGGACAACGCGGCGCTGGCCGCCGAGGTCGCGGTGGCCCACGCGGAACTGGCAGAGTAGCGGCGCACACGGCACGTACCCGGACGGACCTGGAGGCCCAGACATGCGGATCGGTGTGACACTGCGCGACGCGGCCGGGCCGGACGCGCTGACCAGGGTGCGCGACGAGCTGCAGCGCGCCGCGGATGACGGCATCCCGTCGGCCTGGATGAACAACATCTTCGGCCTGGACGCGCTGACCACGCTGGCCGTGGCGGGCAGCCAGGTGCCCGGGATCGAGCTGGGCACCGCGGTGGTGCCCACCTACCCGCGGCACCCAGCGGCGCTGGCCCAGCAGGCGCTGACCGTGGCCGCGGCCACCGGCGGCCGGCTGGCCCTCGGCGTCGGCCCGTCGCACCAGATCGTCATCGAGGACATGTTCGGCTACTCGTTCGCCAAGCCGGTCCAGCACACCCGGGAGTACCTGTCCATCCTCCGCCCGCTGCTGCACCGCGAGACCGTCTCGTTCAGCGGGCAGCAGCTCAGCGCGCATATCACGCTGAGCACCCCGGCGCCGGGACCGGTGCCGCTGCTGCTGGCCGCGCTGGGCCCGGCCATGCTCCGGGTGGCCGGCGAGCTGGCCGACGGCACCGTGCTGTGGATGACCGGGCCCGTCACGGTACGCGACCACATCGTGCCGGCCATCACCGCCGCCGCGGCGGCGGCCGGGCGGCCCAGCCCGCGGGTCGTGTGCATCCTGCCCATCTGCGTGACCAGCGACCCGGACGCGGCCCGGACCGCGGCGGCCCGGGTGTTCGGTCACTACGGCGACCTGCCGTCCTACCGGGCCATGCTGGACCGTGAGGGCGCGGCCGGCCCGGCTGACGTGGCCGTGGTTGGTGACGAGACAGCGGTGGCCGCCCAGCTGGACGCGCTGGCCGAGGCCGGGGTGACCGACTTCGTGGCCGGCGAGTACGCCCGCGGCCAGGACGCCGTGCGCACCCGGGAGTTCCTCCGCGCCCAGGTCAGCTGACGGGTGAGCCGGGCCCTCCGGGCTGGTGCCAGCGCTGGCCAGCGCGCAGACTGGGAGTAACCGGAGGGGTTGGAGGATCATGCCGTTCCTCAACCGTGCCGATGCGGGGCGACGGCTGGCCGGTGTACTCACGGGTGTGCCCGGCGCCGATGCGGTCGTGCTCGGCCTCCCACGGGGCGGCATCCCGGTCGGCTACCAGATCGCGCGGGCGCTGGGCGTTCCGCTGGATGTGATTTTGGTCCGCAAGGTCGGCCTGCCCGCCCAGCCCGAGCTGGCCATGGGGGCTATCGGCGAGGATGGCGTCCGGCTGGTCAACACCGAGGTGACGGCGGCCGAGCAGGTCAGCGAGCGGGTGTTCGCCGAGGTCGAGGAGCGGGAGCGGGCCGAGCTGATGCGCCGCGCGGAGCGGTACCGGCTGGACCGGCCCCGGGCGGTGCTGGCCGGGCGGACCGCGATCGTGGTCGATGACGGCATCGCCACCGGGTCCACGGCCCGGGCCGCCTGCCAGGTCGCCCGGGCGCACGGGGCGGCCCGGGTCATCCTGGCCGTGCCGGTCGCGCCGCGCGGCACGGTCGCCGCGCTGAGCCAGGTCGCGGACCAGGTGGTGTGCCTGGAGTCCCCGGAGCCGTTCTACGCCATCGGCCAGTGGTACGAGGACTTCGCCCAGACCAGCGACGCCGAGGTGGTCCGGCTGCTGCGGGCGGCCGCGGACGGGGGCACCGGCCAGGAGGTCCAGGTGCCCGCCGGGCCGGTCACCCTGCCGGGCCAGCTGACGGTCCCGCCGGGCGCCCGCGGCGTGGTGCTGTTCGCGCACGGCAGCGGCAGCGGCCGGGCCAGCCCGCGCAACGCGCAGGTGGCCGCGGGGCTGCACCAGGCCGGGCTCGGCACGCTCCTGTTTGATCTGCTCACCCCGGACGAGGAGGCCGACCGGCCGAACGTGTTCGATATCGGCCTGCTGGCGGGCCGGCTGACCGCGGCCACCGGCTGGCTGCGCGGCCAGCCCGGGCTGGCCCAGCTCGGCGCCGGCTACTTCGGGGCCAGTACCGGAGCGGCGGCCGCGCTGCTGGCCGCGGCGCGGCCGGGCAGCGATATCGCGGCCATCGTGTCCCGGGGCGGCCGGCCGGACCTGGCCGGGGCGCACCTGGGCGAGGTCCGCGCGGCCACCCTTTTGATCGTGGGCGGGCGGGATGAGCAGGTGCTCGCGCTCAACGTGGCCGCGCAGGCCCAGCTGCGCGCCGAGAACCAGTTGGCGGTGGTGCCCGGCGCGACCCATCTGTTCGCCGAGCCCGGCGCCCTGGAACAGGTGACCACGCTGGCCCGGGATTGGTTCATCAGCCATCTCTGCGCTGGTCAGCGCGCCGGTAACTGACTGCGGCGGCCATTTGTTAGGGTAAGTTCCTCGTTACCCGCCCGTCAGCCCATCGGGAGGCTTCGCCAATGCGTCAGAAATGGATCTGGATCCTCGCCACCAGCTTAGTGACGGCGCTGGCCGTCGCGGCTTGTGGCAGCTCAGGCGGGTCGGCCAAGCCGTCCGGCAGCGGGCTGGAGAAAACTCATCTCACGGTGGCCGCGCTGCCGATCGTGGACGATGCGCCGCTGTTCCTGGCCATCAAGAAGGGCTATTTCAAGCAAGAGGGCCTGACCGTTACCCCGAAGGTCATCACCCAGAGCACGCTGGCCCTTCCCGACCTGCTGCACGGCAGCGTGGACATCGTCGGCGGCGGCAATTACGTGTCCTATATGGAAGGCCAGGCCAGCGGCACGTTCAGCCTGAAGATCCTGGTGGCCGGCACGGAGTGCAAGCCGGCCAGCTTCGGGGTGCTGGCGCTGCCCAGCTCCGGCATCACCTCACCAGCCAAGCTGGCGGGCAAGACCATCGCGGTCAACCTGACCAACAACATCCAGACGCTCACCGCCGACGCCGCGCTCAAGGCCGACGGGGTCAACCCGTCGTCGGTGAAGTACGTGGTCGTCCCGTTCCCGGACATGGCCGCCGCGCTCAAGGCCGGCCGGGTCAGCGCGATCAGCGCGGTCGAGCCGTTCCTGTCCGGCGCGGAGCAGGCGGACGGGGCCAAGCTGGTGCTGTCCCAGTGCTCCGGGTCGCTGGCCAGCTTCCCGCTGTCCGGCTATTTCGCCACCGAAGCCTGGACCCAGCGCTTCCCGCACACGGCGGCGGCGTTCCAGCGCGCGATGGAGAAGGCCCAGGCGTACGCCAACGCCAACCCGGACGCGGTGCGTGCGGTGCTGCCGACCTACACCAAGGTCACCGCGGCGGCGGCCCAGCACCTCGTGCTGAACTCCTTCCCGGCCACGATGTCGGCCACGCAACTGCAGCGGGTGGCCTCTCTCATGCACACCGGCGGGGTGCTGCAGAGCCCGTTCAACGTGCAGCCGATGCTGTTCCATTGAGGACGCCGTCCTGGTGAAGATCCGGCGATCCTGGGCCGTGGCGGCCGGCCGCGGGCTGGCCGGGATCGCCGCGTTCCTGCTGCTGGGGGAGTTGCTCGGCCGGACCGGCATGATCAGCCAGTCGGTGCTGCCGCTGGCCTCCACGGTGCTGGCCCGCACCGCCGGGCTGGCGGCCAACTCGCAGTTCCTCGGCGACGTGGCCGCCACGCTGGCCGCGTGGGCTCTGGGCATGGCCATCGCGGTGGCGCTGGCCGTGCCGGGCGGGGTGCTGCTGGGCAGCCTGCCCGGCGTGCGCAGCGCCACGCTGGCCATCGTGGAGTTCCTCCGGCCGATTCCCTCGGTCGCGCTGATCCTGCTGGTCGGACTGCTGATCGGCCCTGGGCTGCGGATGAACGTCACGCTGATCGTCTACGCGGCGGTGTGGCCGGTGCTGTACAACACGATCTACGGTCTGGACGACACCGACCCGGTGGCCCGGGAGACGCTGCGCGCGTTCGGCTTCGGCCGGCTGGCCCAGATCAGGTTCCTGGCCCTGCCCGGCGCCGCCCCGTTCATCGCCACCGGTATCCGGCTCTCTTCCTCGATCGCGCTCATCCTGTCCATCAGCACCGGGTACCTGACCGGCCGGATCAGCGGGGCCGGGATCGGCGCGTTCATCGCCGAGGCGAACACCGGGGCGGGCAACACCGCGCTGGTGCTGGCCGCCGCGATCTGGACCGGCCTGCTCGGCCTGCTGCTCAACGGGATGCTGCTCGGTGCGCAGCACCGGTTGCTGCCGTGGGCCGAGCAATACCGGGCGGAGGCGGCCTGATGCGCTCACAGTGGTGGTACCGGCTGGGCGTGCTGGTGGCCGCGGTGGCCGTCTGGGAGCTATGGGCCCGGGCCAAGGGCAGCCCGTTCTTCCCGCCGCCGTCCACCATCGTGGCCAAGATGCACCAGCTGTGGTTCTCCGGTCCGGCCACGCACTTGTTCCTGACCCCAGACGCGACCGGCAACATCCTGCCCAGCCTGGGCCGGGTCCTGGCTGGGCTGGCTATCTCCATCGTGGCCGGCGGCGCGCTGGGCATCGCGCTGGGCCGGTCGGCGGCCGCAGCTAGCTTCCTGGACCCGCTGCTCCAGTTCGCGCGGGCCCTGCCCGCGGTCACCCTGGTGCCGGTGTTCATCGCCCTGTTCCGGATCGGCACCCAGATGGAGGTGGCGACGATCGTGTTCGGCACCGTCTGGCCCATCCTGCTGAACACCGCGGACGGCGCACGCCACCTCGACCCGGTGCAGGTGGAGACGGCCCGCGCGTTCCGGCTGCCCGGCTGGCAGCGGCTGACCACGCTGATCATCCCGGCGGCGCTGCCGAAGTTCTTCGCCGGGCTGCGGCTGAGCATCGCGCTGGCCCTGATCCTCATGGTGTTCGCCGAGCTGG
>Ga0335078_10017538_pt1 | contig 10640 bp, 10 predicted proteins | sample Lox_Sample_32_FD_206711 | JGI IMG/M metagenome (GOLD analysis project Ga0335078, IMG submission 206711) | Soil microbial communities from Loxahatchee National Wildlife Refuge, Florida, United States - Lox_Sample_3.2 | ecosystem: Environmental > Terrestrial > Soil > Wetlands | place: USA...
AGGCGGCCCCGCGCCGCCCTGCCCGGCCGGGCGGGCACCGCCAACTCCATCACCTAGCTCTGGAGGTGCGTAACCATGACTTCTCCCCCCGCAAGTCCCGGGCCCAGCCCGGCAGGCCCCGAACCGGGCACCCCCGGTGAACCGCCCGGCCCCGGCCGCCCGGTGAACGCCGGCACCGCGGCCGGCCAGGTCCGCCGCGGCGGCGATGGCGATGTGGATGTGCTGTACCTGGCCGGGCAGCGGCCATCGGCCCCGGGCGGGGAGTGGCTGCTGATCATCGGCGTGGACGCGGCGCCAGGCGCGGAGTTCGCCGCCGAGGTGCTGCCCGCGCCGGGACGCTACGCCGCCGGCGGCGACGTCCTGGTTCACCTGGCCGCGGAGCCCGGGGACCTGGTCAGCGCCGGGGTCTGGGCCGTCATCTGCGGGCAGCTGGTCCCGGTCGCCCGGTGGGACCATCAGGAGCCAGAAGGCTGGCCCGAGACGATCCGCGCCACCACCGCGTTCGTGGCGGGCATCCTGACCGCGCTGGAAGCTCACGGCGCTGACCTGGCCGCCACCGAGCGGGTGGATCTGGCCGAGGCCATCAGCACGGCCACGGCCGGGCGTCCCTGGCGCATCCCCCGCCCCGGCACCAAGGCCTGGCCGATGATGCCCTGACCCCGATACGGCCGGGTGGCAGGCGGCCCCTCCTGCCTGCCACCCGGCCCACCGGTGACCGCCACGATCAGCGTAGCGGCCACCGGCCGCCGGCAGCCAGGTGGCGGTGCCGCAGTGGGCCTGGGCGCTGGCGGCAGGAAGGTGGCACGGACAGGGCCGTGACGGCACCGCCCCGCTACGGCCCCGGGCTAGGCGGGGACGCGCCCGCACGGGCGCGCTGCCGCCCCGGCAGGGCCGGTTCACGCGGCGGCCCGCGTTCCGCCGGGCGGGGCCGCGATGGCGGCGGCGCCGATCAGCAGCCGCAGCGCGGCGGCGGCCTGCTGGGGGACGACGCCGTTGCCGATGATTTTCAGCTGGCGGGTGCGGGGGATGCCGGGCACCCCGGTCACAAATCCCGGGGCCAGGCCCATCATCCATTCGGTGAACGCGGCTGACAGCCGGGGCCGCCCGCCCGGTCCTGGCTCGGCGGGCGGCGGCGCGGGATCCCCGAGGATTTCCTCCCAGCGGCGGATCGCCGGCTCATACTCTCCCCACCCGGCCGGGCCCGGGCCGGCCGCTGGCGCCGGCGTGCGGCTCAGGGCCGTGGCCGCGACGTCCAGTGTCTGGCCGCTCTGGTGGCCGTTGCCGGCCCGGCCTCCCCGCCGGCCGTGGCCGTTGGGTGAGCAGCCGGTGTCCGGGGTCGGCAGCAGCCTGCCCTCCCCGGACCCGGCTGTAGGGGCCTGGTGGCCATGACTGACCAGGCGGTGGATGATCACGTCGGGCAGGCCGGTCTGCCGCTTTGCCCCGGAAGGACGGGTGGGACCGGCGTCCTTGTCCGCGCCGAAGTCGCCGGCCATGGGGGTGGGCAGCAAGGCGATCGCGATGGGCAGCGGGGTGCCGATGCCGTTGCCGTTACGGCCCAGCTTCTTCTGCCGGTCCCGGCGGGCCAGCCACGACTGCGCGGACTCGCCGTCGTTAAACGCCCCGGCGACCGGGGTGGGCAGCAACCGCGAGCCGGCCGGCGGTGCCGGGCTGGGCGGCGAGGATGAACAGGCGGTCGCGGCGATGGCAGGCGCCGGCATCCGAAGCGCGAAGGCATGCCCATTGCGTGTCATACCCGAGCGCGGCCAGCCCGGCGAGGACCCTCGCGAGGCCCCGCGTGCGGAGCGCGGCGACATTTTCCAGGAAGACGTAGCCGGGTCGAAGGTGGCGAAGACCGGCGGCGATGTGCAGCCACAGTCCACTGCGGGTCCCTTCCGTGATGCCAGCACCCGGGCCGGCGTAGGAGATGTCCTGGCACGGCCACCCCGCGGTGACCAGGTCGACGCGCGGCACCGCCGCCCAGTCCAGGGCGGTGATGTCACCGAGGTTGGGCACACCCGGCCAGTGATGGGCCAGCACGGCCGCGGCGTAGCGGTCGGTCTCGGCGCACCAGGCCAGCCGGGCCCCGGTCACCGCTATGACGGCCAGGTCCAGGCCGCCGTACCCACTGCACAAGCTCCCAGCGGTCAGCGGCCCGCCCGGCGCCCCGCCCGCGGGGCGCCGTCGTGACCGGGTGCTCACGCGGCTTGGTCCCCGGCCGGGCCGGGAACTGGCGACGGTGATGGATACCCGGGTTCGCGCTGAGGACCCTTGAGTTCGCGCGAACCGCTGGGAAGGGGCGGGTTGCGGAAGATGAGGACGTCCTCGTGCACGATCAGGTGCCAGGGCTGGCCCCGGCGGCGGGCGCGGCGGAGGTTTTCGAGCTGGAAGAACGAGGGCCGGGCGATGAGCCGGCCGCCACGCAGCCCGGCGAGCAGGGCCACGCAGCGGGCGGCCGGGACCAGGCCCGCGCGGGCGCCGGCGGCTATGACGGCGGCGGGCAGGTCTATCAGCTCGCCGTGGTGGCGCCAGGGCCGGGCGGTGACCACCGCCAGCCCGCCGGGGCGCAGCAGCACGGCGCAGCCGGCCAGGATCGCGGTGAACCCGGCGAGCAGCTCATCCAGGCCCTGGTGGGCCAGGTTGGCCGGGTCGTGGCCGTAGCGGTTGTCGAACTTGTGCACGCCGCCGCCCTGGCCGCGGCGCTGCTCGGCCTTGACCTGCCCGTGCACGGACGGCCCGTACGGGGGCGAAGTGACGACCAGGGCGGCCCGCCCCGCCATGCCCGGCGGCAGCAGCGCGGGGAACTGGCGGGCGTCACCGCGGATCACCTGCGCGGTCCCGGCCGCGCCGTGGCGGCGGGCGTGGGCCACGTTGGCGGCGGCGAGCGTAGCCCAGCGTTCCTCGTACTCGACGCCCAGGCCCTCACGGCCCAGGTGGACCGCCTCGACCAGGGTGGTGCCGATGCCGCACATCGGGTCGGCGACCAGGTCCCCGGGCTTGGTGTAGCGGGTGATGGCGGTGGCGGCGATGGCGGGCAGCATCTTGGCCGGGTGGGCGACCGACTCGGGCAGGTACCGGCCGCGCCGCTGGCTGCGGGCGTCGCGCTGGGCGGTCGGCCACACCGACAAGCGCAAGTCCTGGTCTGGGCTGGCAGCCAGACGGGGACCGGGGCGCTGGGCGATTCCGGGCTGGGCGGTGGTCATGAGCGGGCTTCTCCTCCGGGCTTGGTGAACACGAAAAGGTCGTCGTGCACCGGGCTGCCGCCTGGTGTGGCCGGGCCGGTGCCGGGGGCGGCGGGAGTGAGGCGGTCGCCGTCGATGGCGGCGCGGGCCAGGACAATGTGCTGGACGTAGACCAGGCCGGCCGCGCGGGCGGCGGCGACGACGCTCCCGGCGGCGCCGGCGCTCCCGAAGGTGCCGACGAGCGGGCCGCCGGGAGCGGCGGGGCTGGTGATGACGGCGAGGACCCCGCCGGGGCGTAGCACCCGCTCGCACGCGGCGAAAACCGGCCCCCGGTCTTCAACCGGCTCGGCGTCAGGCTCCTGACCGCAGCAGCCCGGGCCGCGCCAGCCGGCGATGGCCAGCGCGGCCGTCCCGGCGGCGGGGTCGGCCGGTGGCGGCAGCGCCGCCGGCACGCCGGGCCGCTGCAACAGCAGGGCGGGGCCGGCGGTCAGGGCCAGGACGCGGCGGCTGGCGGCTGCCGCAGCCGCAGCCGCAGCGACCGACGGCGAGCCGCCGGCGGTGGCGACCAGATCGCCGGGGACGGAGAACGCGTCGATGACCCGGCGGGCGGCTGCCACAGTGACCGGGCCGGCGCACGGCTGGCCGTCGCGGGTGTCGTGGGCGGGCAGGCCGGGCCAGATGCTCAGCGGCACGCCGGGACCTGCCGGCCCGGCCGCTGCGGTGCCCGGGGCCGGGTTGGCCAGCTGGCCATCCCCGGCTGGGTGGAAGGGCTGTGTCATGGCGGCTGGTCCCGCGTGCCGCCGCTTTGTGCGCTGACACTACATAAATCGGGTTTCCTGGGCCTTTTTTCACCCACCCCGCCGCAGAAATATCCGGACGGCGCGAACCATCAGGGAAATCTCGCCGGAAAAAGTTCTTCTGGGCTTTCCGGGCGCAGCTGCGGCCCTTTACCACATGCCTTGTACCTGGCGTGTACCTGCGATATACCTCGCGGGGGTGGCGCAGGTCAGCGCCCTGATGTACCTGGCCGGCGGGGCGGGCCACGCCGGGCGGGCCCGCGGGCGGCGCGGGCGCAGGTACATGCCAGGTAGATGCGAGGTACACGCGAGGTACACGGCAGGTACATGCGGCCCCGCGGCGGGCCGGCGCCAGGTACATCGCAGGTACACGCCAGGTAGATCGCGGATGGCTGGATGGGGCCTCGTTCCCATCCGCCTCGCTCACCTGGAGCTTCCGCATGGATGACCACTGCGCCTCGCCGGAGCCCTTCGACGCCGCCGAGGCCGCGTTCCGGCTGCTGTGCGCCGGGCCGCAGCCGCTCGCATTGCATGCCGCCACGGTCGCGGCCGGCCTGCCAGGCCGGCCGGTGCCACTGGATGAGCTGCGGGCGCTGCTGCTGCACCCGGCCACCAGCGCCCGCGCCCGCAATCAGGTGTGGGCTGAACTGGTCCGCCGCGCCCGCGCCGCCGGCCCCGCCTGGGTCATCGGCCTGACCGGGATCGCGATGCCAGGACTGCGCCGCGCCGTCGGCAGCCTGGCCAGCGCCTGGCACGGTGACCCCGCCGACCTGCAGGCCGAGGTCCTGACCGGGTTCCTGGCCGCCGTCCGCGCCCTGGACCCCGATGACCTGGACCGGGTCCCCCTGGCGTCCCGGCTGATCTGGGCCGCGTGGCGGGCCGGGCAGGAACACGACGACTACGGCGACGCCAGCTGGGCTGCCCGGCGCCGCGACCTCGCCGGGTGGCGTGACGGCCCGGACCTGCCCTGGGGCCACCCGGACCTGGTCCTCGCCGCCGCCGTCGGCCACGGGATCCTCACCCGCGACCAGGCCGCCCTGATCGGCCGCAACCGCCTCGAAGGCGTCCCGCTGTCGCAGATCGCCGCCGAGATGGGGATCAGCCATACCGCCCTGTGCAACCGGCGGAAAAAGGCCGAGACAGCCATCACGCAAGCGATCAGGAGCGGATTTTCCGCGAACTAATTCCGGGTGCCCGGTGAAAAAAGGGCCCGGAATCCCGATTTCTGTTGGTGCGGGGGTTCCCCGCCCCGGACGCCATTTCCGGGGCGGCGGCCCGCCCGGCCGAGCGCCGCCGCGGCGCTGACAACCCGCCCCCATTCCCCTATCGGAGGAGGTCATCCCGCGCCGGCCGGCGGGCCGACCCCGCACCCCGCACATCCAGTCCTGGTACCCCAGGAGGCACCTGCCCATGAAGCTCACCCACCGGCCGCCGGCCTGGCCCCGGCACCTCCCCCGGCCGCCCGGCGGCCCCGGCCTGCCTGCGATCCCGCTCATCGCGGCGCCGCCGCTGGCGGCCGACTCGATCAGCCAGGTGATTGGCAACACCACGCTGTGGATCACCGGGATCGCCGCCGGCCTGGCCACGCTGTTCCTGACCCTGGGCGGGGTCCGCTACCTGATGGCCGGCGGCGACCCAGCCGAGGTCGAGAAGGCCAAAACCTCGCTGCGCTCCGCCGCGATCGGCTACGGCCTGGCGATCCTCGCCCCGGTCATCGTGACCATCCTCAAGTCCCTGGTCGGCGGATGAGGCTACCCCACGCCGCCGTCCCGGCCCGGCCCCGCCCGGGGCTGGCCTGCGCCGCCGTCCTCGCGGGCGCCGTCGCCGTCCTCGCCGTCCTGGCCGTCGCTGCGGCTGTCGCGCACCCGGCGGCAGCAGCCGCGCCGGGCCGCCCGGCGGGAGCCGCCACACTCGCCCGCGCCACGCTGACGGCCGGCACCGTCCCGGCCGCGATAGCGGCACCGGCCCGGCCCGCAACGCCGGCGGCGGCGGGCGGCTGCGGGCTGCTCGATGTCACCTGCTACATCAGCAACGCGATCACCAGCTGGTTCGCCGGGCTCGTCAAGTCGGCGGTCAACCCGCTGCTGTCGCTGATCGGCCGCACCGCCCTGTCTACCCCGCAGCCGGGCTCCATCGCGGCAGTGCGGGCCTTGTGGTCGGCCGGGCTCGGGATCGCGGATGCGTGTTACGTGCTGCTGGTACTGATCGGCGGGATCATCGTGATGAGCCACGAGACGCTGCAGACCTCGTATTCGGCCAAGGAGATCGCGCCCCGGGTCGTGACCGGGTTCGTCACCGCGAACCTGTCCATGGTCGTGATGACCCGCGCGGTGGATCTCGCCAACGGGCTGTCCGCCGCGTTCACCGCCCAGGGTGTGGAGCCGCGGACCGCCGCCACCTCGCTGATGAGGACGCTGGGCAACGCGGCCAGCACTGGCGGGGTCTTCCTGGTCCTGCTCGCCCTGGCCGGGGTCGTGCTGGCCCTGGTGCTGGCGGCGGTCTACGTGATCCGGCTGATGGCCGTGGTGCTGCTGGCCGCTGCTGCCCCGCTGTGCCTGGCCCTGTATGCGCTGCCGCAGACCGCCTGGGCTGCCCGCTGGTGGTGGCGGGCGCTCACCGCGGCCCTGGCCATCCAGGCCGCCCAGGGCCTGGTGCTGACCGCCGCCGTGGAGGTGTTCTTGTCCCCCGGCTGGCTGCCCGGCCACAGCAGCAGCGCCCTGGGGCAGACCCTGATCACCTTGTGCCTGCTGTACATCCTGATGCGCATCCCGTTCTGGGTCGCGCGCCCCGTCCTGACGCCGTTCGGGCGGTCCCCGGTGCGCCGCACAGCCCGGTTCGCGGTCACCGCCGCGATCTTCTCCCGCATCGCCCCGCTGCTGCGCCCCGGCACGCCCCCCAAGAGCGGCAAGGGCGGCAGCAAGCCGAAAGGAGGCACGCCGTGAGCGATGAAGTCCCCGAGTCCGTGCCCATCCCCACTGATGTCGAGCGCCCGGACAAGGTCCTGGCCGGGCTGACCGCCCGCCAGGTCGCGATCGCCGCGGCCGCCGCGGCGCTCATCTGGGCAGGCTGGCTGGCGGCCCGGCACGTGATGCCGCTGGAAGTGTTCGCCGCGCTCGCCTCCCCGGCCGGCCTGGCCGCCACCGCCCTGGTCATCGGGGAGCGGGACGGCCTGAGCCTGGACCGGCTCCTGATGGCCGCCTGGCGGCAGGCCCGTACCCCGCGCCGCCTGGTCACCGCCCCCGAGGGCGTCCCCGCCCCGCCCGCCTGGGTCACCCCAACCAGCCGCCAGCCCCCGCCCCCGGCGGTCCTCGCGCCGTTGTGGCAGCGCATCACGCCTGAGGGGCTGATCGGCCTGGGCAGCGCCGGCGCCGCTGCCGTGGCGGCGGTCAGCACGGTGAACTTCGCGCTGCGCAGCCCCGGCGAGCAGGACGCCCTCGCCGCCGCCTATGGCCGGTGGCTGAACAGCCTGACCGGCCCGGCGCAGATCCTGGTCCGGGCCGGGCGGGCCGACCTGTCGGGCGCGGTGGCGGCGCTGCGCGACGCCGCCCCGGCCCTGCCGCACCCCGCGCTGGAAAAGGCCGCCCTGGAGCACGCCTCGTTCCTTGAGTGCCTAGCCGCGGAGCGGGACGTGCTCACCCGCCAGGCACTGCTGATCCTGCGCGAGCCCGGCCCCGGGACCGGCCGGCCCGGCGGTGGCACTGCGGGCGGGCGGGCCCTGCAGCGGGCCGGGGAGGCGGCCCGGCTGCTGTCCGGCGCCGGCCTGCAGGTCCAGGTGCTGGACGGCGGGCAGGTCACCGCCCTGCTAGCCGCCTGCGCCGACCCCGCCGCCCCGCCCCGGCCGTCCGGGCGCACAGCGCTGCCCGGCCATCCGGTCACCCGCGCGGGCAGGCCCGCATGAGCCCCCGCCGGCTGCGCCGGGCCACCGCCCCGGGCGGGCCGGGCACGGCGGACATGCCCGGCCCGCCGTCCGTCGAGATCGCCGCCCGGCACGTGCGCACCGGGGATGACTGGTCGGCCACCCTCGCCGTCACCGGCTACCCGGCCGAGGTCAGCGCGGGCTGGCTGGAGCCGCTGCTGTCCTACCCGGGCCGCCTGGACCTCACGCTGCATATCGAGCCGATCCCGGCCGCGGTGGCCGCCGCCCGGCTGCGCCGCCAGCGCGCCCGCCTGGAATCGGGCCGCCGCGCCGGCATCGACCGGGGCCAGCTGGACGACCCGGACACCGAGGCCGCCGCCGGCGACGCCCGCGACCTGGCCTACCGGCTGGCCCGGGGTGAGGGCAGGCTGTTCCGCCTCGGCCTGTACCTGACCGTCCACGCCGGCAGCGAGGAAGAACTCGCCGCCGAGACCCAGGCGGTCCGGGCGCTGGCCGCGTCCCTGCTGCTGGTCACCGTCCCGGCCACCTTCCGCTCCCTTCAAGGGTGGGCCACCACCCTGCCGGCCGGCACTGACCAGCTGATGCTGCGCCGCACCATAGACACCGCCGCGCTCGCCGCGTCCTTCCCATTCACCTCCCCCGACCTGCCCCGCGACCCCGCCAACCCGCACGCGCTGCCTGGCGTGCTGTACGGCATCAACACTGCCGGGCCGGGACTGGTGGCCTGGGACCGGTGGGCCGCTGATAACCACAACTCCGTCACCCTCGCCACATCCGGCGCGGGCAAGTCCTACCTGGCCAAGCTGGAGATCCTGCGGTCGCTGTATCAGGGCACCGAGTGCTGGGTGATCGACCCCGAAGACGAGTACGCCCGCCTGGCCGCTGCGGTAGGTGGCGCGTATGTCCGCCTGGGCGCGGCGGGCGTGCACCTGAACCCGTTCGACATGCCCGCCGCCGCGCGGGCCCGGGCCGGCGCCCTGACCCGCCGGGCCCTGTTCATCCACACCGTGATCGCGGTCCTGCTGCAGGCCGAGCCGGCGGCGGCTGAGCGGGCGGCGCTGGACAAGGCGATCATGACCGCCTACCAGCAGGCCGGGATCACCTCCGACCCCCGCACCTGGGCCCGGCCCGCCCCACTGCTGCCCGCGCTGGCGACCGCGCTGCGCGCCGCGAAGACACCGCCCGCCACCGCGCTGGCCGACCGGCTCGTGCCCTTCACCGAGGGCACTCACGCCGGCCTGTTCGCCGCCCCGACCACCACCCGTCCCGACGGGCACCTGGTCATCTTCTCGCTGCGCGACGTCCCTGACGAGCTGCGCCCAGCGGCGACGCTGCTCGCCCTGGACGCCACCTGGCGGGCGGTGTCCGACCCGGCCCGCAGACGGCGGCGGCTGATCACCGTGGACGAGGCATGGCTGCTGATGCGCGACCCGCACGGCGCGAAGTTCCTCTACCGGCTGGCGAAATCCGCCCGCAAGGCGTGGGCCGGGCTCGCGGCGGTCACCCAGGACGCCGGGGACGTGCTGTCCACCGACCTGGGCCGGGCCGTGATCGCCAACTCCGCCACCCAGATCCTGCTCCGCCAGGCCCCGCAGGCCATCGGCCAGGTCGCCGCCGAGTTCCGGCTCAGCGCCGGGGAACGGCAGCTGCTGCTGGCGGCCCGCCGGGGCGAGGGACTCCTAGCTGCCGGGCCGTCCGCCCGGGTGTCGTTCCAGGCGCTGGCCTCACCCGCCGAGCATGCCCTGTGCACCAGCGACCCGGCCGAGATCGCCCGCCTGCAGGCCAGCCAGCCGTCCGGGCCGGGCCCGGCCGGGCCCGGCCCGGACGGCGCGGCAGACGGCCTCGGGCAGGAGGACATGCTGCCATGACACCCGCCCTTCCCGCCGCCCGGCCCGGACCATCCCCGGCACCGCCCGGCGGCCCGGCCAGCCGCTACCTCACCAATCCCGGCGGCGACACCGCACATCTGGCCCGGCTGCTGCTGGCCGCCCTGGCACATTACGGGCCGGCCGCCGGGCCGCTGCTCGCCGCCGCGGGGATCGCCGTGATCGCGGGCCGGGCGTGGCTGCGCCGTCGGCAGCACGCCGCGTTCACCCAGGCCGCCCGGCAGGTCACCATCCTGGCCCCACCCCAGGCTGATCCGGCGGGGGCGGTGGCGCTGTGGGGGCACCTGACCGGGCTGCTGCGCCCGGCCTGGGCACGGTGGTGGCACGGGCAGCCGCACCTGGGCTGGGAGTACACCTGGGCCGGCGGTGACGCCGCCGCGATGAGCATCCGCGTGTGGGTGCCGGGCACCATCCCGCCCGGCCTGATCGAGCGCGCCGCCGAAGCCGCCTGGCCCGGCGCGCACACCCTCACCACCCGGGCCGGGCCGCCGCTGCCACCGGCAGCGGTGGTGGCCGGCGGGACGCTGCGGCTGGCCCGCCCCGACATCCTGCCGCTGTCGGTCAGCGGTGACCCGGAGGCGCCGCTGCGGGCATTAGCTGGGGCCGCGGCCAGCCTGGCCGGCGGTGAGCACGCCGTCGTGCAGGTCCTGGCCCGGCCGGTCACCGGAGCCCGGCTCCGCCAGGCCCGCCGCACCGCCCGCCGCCAGCGCTCCGGGCAGCCCACCCGGCTGGCTTCCCGGCTGCTGGACCTGGCCAGCCCCGGCCACGGGACCAGCCGCGGCCGGGCCGCCGGCCGCTCCGATCCCGCTCTGGCCGCCGAGATCCGCGAGAGCGCGGCCAAGCTCGCCGGGCCGCAGTGGGAAACCCTGATCCACTACGCCGTCGCCACCACCACCTCCCC
>Ga0335078_10017539_pt1 | contig 10639 bp, 9 predicted proteins | sample Lox_Sample_32_FD_206711 | JGI IMG/M metagenome (GOLD analysis project Ga0335078, IMG submission 206711) | Soil microbial communities from Loxahatchee National Wildlife Refuge, Florida, United States - Lox_Sample_3.2 | ecosystem: Environmental > Terrestrial > Soil > Wetlands | place: USA: Florida...
GGCTTCGCATATGACGGCATATAGACGTCGACGCGCGAGCCGAAACGGATGAGGCCAAAGCGCTGGCCGACGGCGAGCTGCTCGCCCTCGCGCACGAAGCAGACGATGCGGCGCGCGACGAGACCGGCGATCTGCACAACGCCGAAACGGCCCTGCGGCGCGTCGATCACCAGGCCGTTGCGCTCATTGTCCTCGCTCGCCTTGTCGAGGTCGGCGTTGACGAACAGTCCCGGCCGGTAGGCGATGCGCGCGATGCGGCCGGCGATCGGCGCCCGATTTACATGCACGTCGAAGACGCTCATGAAGATGGAGACGCGCTGCAAAGGCTCAGCGCCGAGTCCAAGCTCGGCGGGCGGCAGAAAGAAGCCCACCGAGCAGACGACTCCGTCGGCGGGCGAGACCACAAGGCCTTCGCGCAAGGGCGTGACGCGCGGCGGATCGCGGAAAAAATACGCGCACCAAGCCGTGGCGATGAAACCGATCCAGCCGAGCGTTCCGGAAATCCAATGAAGCAGGAAGGCTGCGATCGCGAAGCCCGCGATGAAAATATAGCCTTCTGGATGGATCGGCGTGAGCGATTTGCGAAAGGAATTGAGCACCGACATCCGACTCTCCCCGCCCGGTCGCTCTGGTGGCGACGCTTTTGGCATGGTCGGGCCGGATTGTCACCCCGCTTGAGGCGCGGTCGCTGCGCCCGCATTGCAGGCGCGGCGTTCGAAGAGCGGCGGCGAAATGGGCCGTTTACAGCCGACGGCCGAGTTGCCGCACGTCGACGCCATATTGGGCGAGCCAGTTGCGAAGCTTCTCGGAAACCGGCAGGACTCGCGAGGCGTTGGAATTGGTCTCGCAGGCGCTCCTAAGCGACAGGTAACGGGACCAGATCATCCCGACTTCCTTGTCGCTCAATACTGAGCGCACCTCGCTGAGAAGCGTGCGCACGTCGGAGTCGCTATATTTCTCAAGCAGAGGACAGCCGACCACAATGTTGTCGGCGTGAGCCACGGAAGAAATGATCAGGAAGAAGAGCGCCAGGGCGGTGCGTTTCATGCGTAACCTCAGAGAGGACGGTTGTTGCGGTCTCGGCGCAGCTCGGCGCGCCGCAGGCTAAGATCTTCAAAGCCTTGGAGCTTCATGGGGACGCTCGTATTTCCGCGTCGCCCGCGCTCGATCGTCTGATTTAGGAGCGCGGATAGGATCAACGACTTTCTGGGCGAAAATTTGACCGCGGCTCTCTCAGCTTCTTCTCCGCCCATCAAAAGCGCGCTTCCTTCCGGCGGAGGAGAAGGCGGTCGTGATGGCCGCCAGCGGTCGCCTGGCAGCGACTCAAATCTCGAAATCCGCCTCTGTTTTCTCCGCGCTTTCAAAGCCGACGATGAGCGCGCGGGCGCAAAGATCGTCGAGCGTGACCGTCTCCAGGATCTGGAAAAGCTCGGCTTCGATTTCCTGCAGCGCAGGCGTGATCGCGGCCTCGAGCGAGACCGGCGCGATATCGGGTTCGGCGCCCTCTTCCTCGTCGACGCGTAGCGCGACGCGAAGAATGTCGGCGAGCGTCAGGCGCCGCCTTTCCTTGGCGAGCTCATAGCCGCCAGAGGGACCGCGCAGCGACTTCAGCACGCCGGCATGCACCAGCGCCTGCAGCAGGCCTTCGAGCCGCCGCGGCGGCAGAGCATGCCGCGCCGCCAGCTCCTTCGAGCTGACCGGCCGGCCGCGCGCATGCAGCGCGATATCCAACACCGCGAGCAGAGCCGCGCGCGCGGCGCGGGGCAAAAGCGTCATCGCGCGGAGCCTTCGGCGAGCCCCGTCGAGCCGAAACCGCCGGCCCCGCGTGGCGTCTCCGCAAGCTCCGCGATCTCGACGAGCTCGACGCGGGCGACGGGCGCGACGACGAGCTGCGCGATCCGCATGCCGCGCAGGATCTCGAAAGGCCGCGGGCCCAGATTGACGAGGATCGCCTTCACCTCGCCGCGATAGTCGCTGTCGATCGTGCCGGGCGCATTAAGGATCGTCACGCCATGCTCCAGCGCGAGGCCCGAGCGCGGGCGCAGCTGCGCTTCGAAGCCCGGCGGCAGATGGAGGGCGAAGCCCGTCGGCACGAGGTCGCGCGCGCCGGGCTCGAGCACGAGCTTGGCGCCCGCGGGCAGCGCCGCGCATAAATCGAGGCCGGCGGAGCCGCTCGTCGCATAGAAGGGCAGATCGAGCCCTTCCCCATGCGGAAAACGGCGAATCTCGATTTTCATGCCGCCCCCTCCTTGCCAGCGTCGCCCTTGAGCATTGTCGCGATCCGCGCGACGAGCCGGGAGGCGACTTCGTCCTTGCCGAGACGCGGCCAGCTCTCGACGCCCTCTTTTGTGACGAGATGGACCTCGTTCTGCTCGCCGCCGAAGACGCCCGAGCCCGCGTCATTGGCGACGATGAGATCGACGCGCTTGCGCATGAGCTTTTCGCGCGCGTGATCGAGAAGCTTTTCGGTCTCGGCGGCGAAGCCCACGACGAGGGCGGGGCGTTCGCTTTTGCGCGCCGCCACCTGCGCGAGAATGTCGGGATTTTCGACGAGCGCGAGCGTCGGCGGCGCATCGTCCTTTTTCTTCTTGATCTTGTCGCTTGCCGCTTCGACGCGCCAGTCGGCGACCGCCGCAGCGCCGATGAAGACATCGGCGGGCAAAGCCGTGTTGACGGCCGCGAGCATCTCGCGCGCCGTTTCCACGCGGCGGATGTCCGTGCCCGCGGGGTCGGGCAAATTGACAGGCCCGGTCACGAGCGTCACCTGCGCGCCGGCTTGCGCCGCGGCGGCGGCGATCGCATGGCCCTGCTTGCCGGAGGAACGGTTGGCGATATAGCGAACCGGGTCGATCGGCTCATGCGTCGGGCCGGAAGTGACGATCACATGCCGGCCGGCGAGCGGCCCCGAAGCGGGCGCGAGCGCAGCTTCGATCGCTTCGATTATGGCCACGGGCTCGCTCATGCGGCCGGGGCCGAACTCGCCGCAGGCCATATCCCCCTCTTCGGGACCGACGAAGAGCGCGCCGTCGGCGGCAAGCTGGGCTGCGTTGCGGCGCGTCGCGGGATGAAGCCACATGCGCCAATTCATCGCCGGCGCGAAGAGCACGCGCTTGTCCGTCGCCAGCAGCAGCGTCGTCGCAAGATCATTGGCGAGGCCATTCGCCGCGCGCGCCAGGAGATCGGCCGTCGCCGGTGCGACGACGACGAGATCCGCCTCGCGTGAAAGCCGGATGTGCCCCATCTCGCCTTCCAGCGCCGAATTGAAGAGATCGGCATGGACTGGCGCTCCGGAAAGGGCCGCGAAGGAGAGTTCGGTAACGAATTCTTTTCCTGCCGCCGTCAAGACGACGCGCGTCGAGGCGCCAGCGTCGCCGAGCCTGCGGACGAGCTCCAGCGCTTTGTAGGCCGCGATCCCGCCGCCGACGACGAGCAGAATGCGCTTGCCCGCAAGTTTTTGCGCAGGCTCGAGAACCGTCACGCCGTCCTCCCTTGCGCCCCACAGATCACGCTCGTTGAGGCGAACTCGCCTGAACGCAGAAAACGTGATCGATTCACGAAAGTTTAGAGCGCGACTTGTGCGGAAAACCGTTTTCCACTTTTTCGCAAACGCGCTCTAGGGCGTCGCGCGAGGATACAGATTTTCTTGCCCCGCCGCCAAGCGGAGGAGGGGAACATCTCTGGCCTAGCGGCTGCGGGAAGAACTGAGAAGGCTGGGGCCTTGCTTCGCCGCAGCGCCGATCCGTGGCGGCGTCCTGGGCTTATTTGGCACGCTGGAGAGGGCCTCGTGCGGCGTGCAGTAAATGGCTTCGATGGCGCAGGCGCAGCCGCAGAAACGAAACTTCTCTAGATGTCGCGGATCGCCGAGCGGCCAGCGGCATCGGCCTGGGCGAAGCTCCATGAAGCCTATGGGCGTCGATGCAGGAAGGGGCACCCAATTGCCGCCGCGATCCTGGGCGCGCAAGAAATTGTCAGCCGCATCCTGGCGCGCTTGCAACAAGCCGGAGGGCGTCACAGGCGGCGCCGCGGGCGTCTTTGATTTGCTCACTTCGAAGCCATACGCTTTCTCTCGTGCTCTGAGGGGATCGCCCCCGCGCCATTTCACGAAAAGCCACTTGCCGGGATCGCCCCGGCGCGCGCTGCGTTTCAGGCGATTCTGCCTGAAACGCAGCGTGATCGAGCGACGCCATCGGCGGCGGGTTTAGCCCTGCCGGGCGTTCGTAAACGGTTTGAATGCGCTCTGGACGAGGGTCGCATAGAGCTCGCTAATCTTCGTGGCTTGCGACACAAAGTCCTCATAAGAGGATTTCGCGAAGTCCGACTGAAGCGCCAAGGCTTCGTCCACCTGCTTGACGGTCAGCAGCTTCTCGTAAAAGGCGCGGCCCTTCTCGAAAGAGGTTTTAGAATATTCCGCCGTCTCGGCGGCGATGGCCTGGAGGCTTTCGGTCGAGGGATTTGCCTTGACGAAGGCTTCGAATGGATTGGCGCCGAAGGCTTTGATTTCGGAAAAGTCGAAGAGCATTGATTGTAACCTTTCGAGGTCGTGGCGCGGGACGTCCCGCTGTTCTGCCAAAATAGCTTTATGTGCGCTGCACAAATCTGTCAAGAAAGAATGCTGCACCGCAACATGGCCTCGGCGGATACGGCCTCGCCGACCCCGGATTCGTCTTAGTTTGAAGCCCCCTCCTACCTTCAGGACGCGACGCCAAAAAGATCATAAGCGTCGGCGCGCTCGATCTTCACCGTGACGATCTCGCCCGCGCGCAAGGGACGGTGTGAGGCGACATGCACGGCGCCGTCGATCCCTGGCGCGTCGCCCTTGCTGCGGCCCCTGGCCGGCTTGCCAAGCGCACCGCCGCCCGGCTCATCGATGATGATGGGCAAGCGCTTGCCGACTTTGCGTTTCAGCAGCCTCGCGCTGATCGCCTGCTGGCGCGCCATGAAGCGGTTCCAGCGGCTCTCCTTGATCTCGTCGGGAACGACGGGAAGCCCGAGATCATTGGCCGGCGCGCCGGCGACCGGCTCATATTTGAAGGCGCCGGCGCGGTCGATCTCGGCTTCCTCGAGCCAGTCGAGGAGAGTGGCGAAATCCTCTTCCGTCTCGCCGGGAAAGCCGACGATGAACGTCGAGCGCAAGGTGAGATTTGGCACGGCCTGCCGCCAGGCGCGAATGCGCTCCAAAACCTTCTCCTCATTCGCCGGACGCTTCATCGCCCGCAGGACGGAAGGCGCGGCGTGCTGAAAGGGGATGTCGAGATAGGGGAGCGCTTTTCCCTCCGCCATCAACGCCATCACCTCGTCGACATGCGGATAAGGGTAGACGTAATGCAGCCGCACCCAAACGCCGAAATCGCCGAGCGCGCGCACGAGATCGAGAAAGCGCGCCCGCACGTTTCGATCTTTGTAGAGGCTTTCCGCGTAGCGCAGGTCGCGCCCATAGGCGCTCGTGTCCTGCGAGATCACGAGAAGCTCCTTGACGCCGGCCTTCACGAGCTTTTCGGCCTCGCGCAGCACCTCGGCCGCAGGGCGCGAGACAAGCGGCCCGCGCAGATGCGGGATGATGCAGAAGGAGCAGCTGTTGTCGCAGCCTTCCGAGATTTTGAGATAGGCGTAATGGCGCGGCGTAAATTTCACGCCCTCTTCGGGCACGAGATCGAGGAAGGGATCATGCGCCGGCGGCGCCGCGCGATGCACCGCCTCGACGACGCTCTCATAGTCCTGCGGACGCGTGACCGCGAGAACGGCAGGAAATTTGCCGAGAATGTCTGAAGGATCGGCACCCATGCAGCCGGTGACGACGACCTTGCCGTTCTCCTTCAGCCCCGCTTCGATCGCTCCAAGCGACTCGGCCTTGGCGCTGTCGAGAAAGCCGCAGGTGTTGACGACGACGACATCGGCGCCGGCGTGGCTTTTCGAGAGCTCATAGCCCTCGGCGCGCAGCCGCGTGACGATGCGCTCGCTGTCGACGAGCGCCTTGGGGCAGCCGAGCGAGACAAAGGAGACGCGCGGGGCGGTGGAAGAAGGGGTTTCGGAAGACGGCATGGGGCCGCAGTGCCACGTCGCGCCGGCGATGGCAAACGTTGCGGTCGGTTATGCGCCCACGTAACGCCGCGCATAGCGGCGGCCAAGCCGGGTCAGAATCTCATAGCCGATCGTGCCGGCGCGTTCCGCCAGCGCGTCGACGGCGTTCGTCTCGCCCAAAATCTCGACGAGATCGCCGCGCCGCGCGATGAAAGACGGCGCATCGGTGAGATCGAGCACGATGGCGTCCATCGAGACGCGGCCGACGATTGGACAGCGAAAGCCCGACACGAGGGCTTCGAGCGGCGGCGCGTCCGGCGTCCGCGAAGCGCTCCAGGGCAGGCCGTCCGCATAGCCGACGCCGAGCGTCGCGAGGCGGGTGGGGCGGGACGCGGTCCAGGTCGCGTCATAGCCCACGCTGTCGCCCTCTTTGATCTCACGGACCGCCAGGATGCGCGCCTCGAGCTTGACCACGGGGCGCATGGGGTTCGCGGTTCCGGGCGTCGGATTGCCGCCGTAGAGCGCATAGCCCGGACGCACGAGCTCGAGATGCGGGCGCTGCGGCAGAAAAATCCCCGAAGAATTGGCGAGCGACGCGGCGACGTCGGGAAAATGCGCGCGCGCCAGCACGAACTGGGCGATCTGGCGGTCGTTGCGACGGTTCTCCGGCTGCTGCGACGAGACGAAATGACTCATGACAAGCTCGAGGGAAAAGGCCTGCGCGAGTTGAGCCGCGGCCCCCGCCTCCTGAGGCGCGACACCCAACCGGCTCATGCCGGTGTCGATGTGCAGAGCCGCCGGCTTCGCCGGCGCGAGCGCGGCCCACTCGGCGATCTCGTCGATCGAGTTCAGCACCGGCCGCAGCTCTTGCGAGAGAAGCAGAGGGCCGGAGCCCGGCGGCGCACCGTTGAATACATAGATGACCGCGTCGCGCGAGAGCGCGCGCGCCCCGGCGCCCTCGGCTGCGGTGGCGACGAAGAAGGTGCGGCAACCGGCGGCGAGCAGGGCGCGCATGACGGGCTCGAGCCCGAGCCCATAAGCGTCGGCCTTGACGACCGCCGCGCATTCCGCCGGCGCGGCCCGTTCGGCGAGGAGCTTGAAATTTCGAGCGAGCGCCCCGAGGTCGATCGTCAGCGCCGCGACCTCGCCCGCGTCGCAGGACGCCGCGCCGCGGGAGAGGAAAGTGGGCTTTTCGAGGACGGGCATCTAGAGGAGCCTTGAGCGTCGCTGAGTTCGCCTATCATAGACGCCAAGAAGCCGCGGCCCAAATTTCGATTATCGTTCCTCTAGCCGATGGCCCCCGCTCGGACGGAGCATTGCGAGCCCAGCCGTTGACGCGGCGCCGCACCATTCCTACTCTGCGCCTCCCCTCCCCCTCGCGCAAACGCCGATGTCCTCGCTCCCCACTGAGACCGCCGCCCTTCCGTCCGAGCTCGTCGAGGCCGCGCGCGTCTCGCCCGCGTGGCCCTTCGAGGAGGCAAGGAAGCTCGTCAAGCGCATCGGCGCCACGGGGCAGAAGCACGTGCTTTTCGAGACGGGCTACGGCCCCTCGGGCCTGCCGCACATCGGCACTTTCGGCGAGGTGGCCCGCACCTCCATGGTGCGCCACGCCTTCGAGGTTCTGACCGAATGCAAGATCGCGACGAAGCTCATCGCCTTCTCCGACGACATGGACGGCCTGCGCAAGGTCCCCGACAACATCCCCAATAAGGAGCTCGTCGCCGGGCATCTCGGAAAGCCCCTCACCAAGGTCCCGGACCCGTTCGGGACGCATGAGAGCTTCGGAGCGCACAACAATGCGCGGCTGCGCGCCTTTCTCGACGCGTTTGGCTTCGACTATGAATTCGCCTCCTCGACCCATTACTACCGCACGGGCCGCTTCGACGAGGCGCTCTTGCGCCTGCTTGCGCGCTATGACGCGGTGATGGAGATCATGCTGCCGACCTTCCGCGAGGAGCGCGCGGCGACCTATTCTCCCTTCCTGCCCATTCACCCCAAGACCGGCGTCGTGTTGCAGGTGGCGCTCACGGGACGCGACGTCGACGCCGGCACGATCGACTGGCGCGACCCTGAGACCGGCGAGAGCTTCACGACCCCCGTCACCGGCGGCCATTGCAAGCTGCAGTGGAAGCCCGACTGGGCGATGCGCTGGTATGCGCTCGGCGTCGACTATGAGATGGCGGGCAAGGACCTCATCGACTCCGTCAAGGTTTCGAGCGCGATAGTGCGCGCGCTCGGCGGCAAACCGCCCGAAGGCTTCAACTACGAGCTTTTCCTCGACGCCGAAGGGCAAAAGATTTCGAAGTCGAAGGGCAATGGGCTCACCATCGAAGAATGGCTGACCTATGCGAGCCCCGAGAGCCTCGCGCAATTCATGTATCAGAGGCCCACGGCGGCGAAGCGCCTGCACTTTGACGTGATTCCGCGCAACGTCGACGACTATCTCGCCTTTCTCGACGCTTATCCACGTCAGGCGTGGAAGGAGCGATTGGGCAATCCAGTCTGGCACATCCACTCCGGGCGTCCGCCTGAGCCGGAGGTCTTGCATCATCCAGGCGAGTCGAGCGCCAAGGGGACGACCGTCACTTTTGCGATGCTGCTCAATCTCGCGACCGTGGCGAATGCGGAAGACCCGAGCGTGCTCTGGGGCTTTTTGCGCCGCTATGCGCCGCAGGCCTCGCCCGAGAACCACTCCCGGCTCGACAAGCTCCTCGGCTATGCGGTCGCCTATTTTCGCGACTTCGTGCGGCCCAAGAAGCGCTATCGCCCCCCCGACGAGATCGAGCGCGAGGTGCTGCAAAAGCTCTCCGATACGCTCGGCGCGCTTCCTGAAGGCGCCGACGGCGAGGCGATCCAGGCCGCGCTCTACGATCTCGCCCGCACCGTGCCGCGCTATCAGGACTTGAAGGCCAAAGGCGCGACGCCGGAGCGGCCGGGCGTCTCCAATGATTTCTTCAACATGCTCTATGCGGTGCTGCTCGGTGAGGAGAAAGGCCCGCGCTTCGGCTCTTTTGTCGCACTCTATGGCGTGAAGGACACGCGGGCTCTGATCGCGCGAGCGCTTGCGGGGGAACTGTGCAAGGCCGCATGAGACCGTCCCGCGCAACTCAGGCCTCGTAAACAACCTCGCCCGCAACCACGGTGAGCTTCACGACACCCTGCAGCAGCGCGCCGTCGAAGGGCGTGTTGCGGCAGCGGGAATGGAGTTCTTCCGGCTCGACGACGAAAGGCTCCTCGGGATCGAAGCGGATGACGTCCGCCGGGGCGCCCTTCTGCAACCGGCCCTGCTCCAGCCCCAATATTTCAGCCGGCCGCGTCGACATGGCGGCCAGGAGCCGCGGCAGCGACGCGTCGCCCGAATGGACGAGGCGCAAACCCGCGGCAAGCATGGTTTCGATGCCGATCGCGCCGAACTCCGCCTCGCCGAAAGGCAGGCGCTTCGTCTCCACATCCTGCGGATCGTGATCCGAGACGATCACGTCGATCAAACCTTCGGCGAGCGCGCGCACCAGCGTCAGGCGCTCCTCCTCGCTGCGCAGCGGCGGGCGCAGCTTCAGGAAGGTGCGATAGTCGCCGATATCGGCCTCGTTCAGGGTCAGATGATTGATCGTCGTGCCGCAAGTGACCGGAAGCCCCCGCGCCTTGGCGGCGCGAAAGGCCTCTAAGGACTGCGGCGCTGCGAGGATCGTCGCGTGATAGCGCGCGCCGGTCAGCGCGACGAGGCGCAGGTCGCGGTCGAGCGCGATCGTCTCGGCTTCGCCCGGCACGCCCACGAGACCGAGACGCATCGCCGTCTCGCCCTCGTTCATGACGCCCTCGCCGGCGAGGTCGCGGTTTTGCGGGAAATGCGCGACCAGCGCGTCGAAGCCCTTGGCATAGGTCAGCGCGCGGCGCATGACGAGCGCGTTGGCGATCGAGCGCCCGCCGTCGCAAAAGCAGGCGGCCCCCGCCTGCCGCAGCAGGCCATATTCGGCGATCTCGCGGCCCGCGCACCCCTTGGTCAGCGCCGCCATCGGCAGGACGCGCACACGGCCGGTGTCGCGCGCGCGACGCAGCACGAAATCGACGACGGCCGGATCGTCGACGGCGGGAGAGGTCATGGGCGAGGCGAGGATCGTCGTGACGCCGCCCGCCGCCGCGGCGAAAGTCGCGGTCGCGATCGTCTCGCGGTGCTCGGCGCCCGGCTCGCCGACGAAGGCCTGCATGTCGATCAGGCCGGGCGCGACGACGTCGCCGCCGCAGTCGATGACGCGGGCGCCCTCGGGCGCGAAGGTCGCGCCGGCCCCGAGATCGGCGATGCGTCCGTCGAGGGTCAAGAGCCCGCCGCGCGTCTCGGTCCCGCTCGCCGGATCGACGAGACGGGCGTTCTGGAGGAGCAGCGGAGGGGGTTTTGAGGCGCGAGACTCAGGCATGAGCCCGAGCTTTAGGGGATTTCGGGGCGCGAGGGAATGAGCACGCGCTCAGAACCGAGGAGTCGCCTTCGGCTCCGCTCACGTCGCGCGGGCCCCCGCCCCTGGCCGCTCGGTCGCCGAGCGGCATATTTCCAAGAAAGGGACTGATTGTGCCGCGGGCGCCTCCGCGGCGGAAAGGCGATCGAATGCAGACGGCTAGGATCATCCCC
>Ga0335078_10017540_pt1 | contig 10639 bp, 9 predicted proteins | sample Lox_Sample_32_FD_206711 | JGI IMG/M metagenome (GOLD analysis project Ga0335078, IMG submission 206711) | Soil microbial communities from Loxahatchee National Wildlife Refuge, Florida, United States - Lox_Sample_3.2 | ecosystem: Environmental > Terrestrial > Soil > Wetlands | place: USA: Florida...
CAGCGCGCTCCGGGCAAACCGCCCCGCATGATGGCAAGCGAGTCGCCGATGTGCCGCGGGATTTCCAGAGCTGTGAACAAACGGGGCATGACACCTGCGGTCCCAAATCGAACGGCGAATCGCGGCGGCGCTAACAGCATGCGAGGATCGCGCGCGCGGTGCAACCCTCAAGGCGCGCGGGATTTCCGAACCTCGGCAATAAGTTCCTCTACCTTCGGCAAAATGCGGGCGACAATAACGTCAACGCCTGCGGCATTTGGGTGCACGCCGTCGTGTTGCGTGAACGCCGGGTCGGCGGCCACGCCGTCGAGGAAGAAAGGATAGAGCGGAACGCCGTAGGCAGACGCAAGCTCTGGATAAATGCGCTCGAAGGCTTTCGCATAATCGCTGCCTAGATTCGGCGCCGCGCGCATGCCGCAGAGCAGAACGCGGACGTGCCGCTCGGCCAAGCGTTGCAAGATCGTCATAAGCGCCTCGCGGGTAACTTGCGGGCTGATTGCGCGCAGCATGTCATTGGCGCCAAGTTCAAGGATGACGGCCTCGGTATCGCTCGGAACTGACCAGTCAAGCCGCGCAAAACCGTCCGCAGCAGTGTTGCCGGAGACTCCGGCGTTAACAATGTCGGCGGCGGTGCCCTTGTCTGCGAGCGCCGCTTGCAAACGCGGGACAAACCCCTCGCTTATTGGCAAGCCAAGACCAGCCGAAAGCGAGTCGCCGAGAACCACGATTTTCACCGGCGCCGGCGGGCCGGCGAACGAAGCGATCGCGCACGAAGCAAGCGCCAGCGTGGCAACAGCCATCTGCGCGATGTGGCGCAGACGCTTTCCGTACCCATATGATCGGCGGTTGCTCGACCCCGCAGGACGCCGCTTACCCTCAGACATGAATGACACTTCGGTGCATCCTCTCCTCGGCGACGCCGTCGCGCTTTCTGCGGTCAATCTCTGGCTCGGCAGCGGAGCCAATCGCGTGCATATCCTCAAAGAGGTCGCCCTTAACATAGGACGCGGCGAGGCGGTGGGTTTGCTTGGCCCATCAGGCTCCGGCAAATCGACGCTGCTTACGGTGATGGCTGGGCTTGAGCGCCCCGATAGCGGCTCGGTCGTGGTTGCCGGAATTGACCTCGGCCCGCTCGGCGAGGACGCACTCGCGCACTTTCGCGGCGCCAATGTCGGCATCGTCTTTCAGGCTTTTAATCTCATTCCGACCATGACCGCGCTGGAAAACGTCGCGGTGCCGCTCGAACTTTCCGGAGCGGGTGACGCTTTTTTGCGCGCCGAAGCCGAGCTCGCAGCAGTGGGGTTGAGCGACCGCCGCGACCATTATCCGGCCGAGTTGTCCGGCGGCGAGCAGCAACGCGTCGCCATCGCGCGTGCGCTTGCGCCCAATCCGGCAATTCTCGTCGCCGATGAACCGACCGGCAACCTCGATGAAACGACGGGATCGCAGATTATCGAGCTTCTGTTCCGCGGCAAAGAGCAGCACCGAACGACGCTCGTGCTGGTAACTCACGATCCAGCATTGGCCGCCCGCTGCGACCGGGTACTGCACATGCATTCCGGCCGGCTCGCCGTCTCACCGCCGACCGCCGCCGGCCGCGAGGACCAGGACGGGCGAGCGGCGAAACGGCAATGACCGCGGTCACGGCGCGCTTTGCCTGGCGCGAGGTGCGTGGCGGTCTGCGCGGGTTCGGGGTGTTCGTCGTCTGTATTGCGCTCGGCGTCTTCGCAATTGCCGCAGTCGGCTCAGTCTCCGCCGCTCTATCCGACGGGTTGGAGCAATCGGGCACGTTGCTTCTCGGTGGCGATGTGGCGTTTACAGTTCCGCTGCGTGAAGCCGATGACGCCGAGCGCGCCTTTCTTGCCAAGCGCGGGGCGGTGTCAGCGATCGCCATGCTTCCGACCATGGCGCGCACCAGCGACGGACGCTCGGCGCTGGTCGAGGTCAAGGCTGTGGACGGCGCTTATCCACTGGCCGGTACGGTCAGGACCGACCCGGACATGGCGCTTCCGGCCCTGTTCGCCCGCAATGGTCAGGTTTTTGGCGCCGCCGCCGATCCGGCGCTGCTTGAGCGGCTCCAGCTCGCAGTGGGAAACCGGATCAGCATCGGCAACGCCACAATTGAGCTTCGGGCGGCGCTCATTAGCGAACCGGACAAACTCGGCGGCGGCATTGGCTTTGGACCCCGCGTTCTTCTGAGCGAGGAAGCGCTCCGCGCGAGCGGGCTTCTACAACCCGGGAGCCTGGTGCGCTGGCGATATCGGCTGCGATTGCCGGCCGGTCAGGCGGATGACGGCGCCCTCGCGTTAATCCAAACACAGGCGCTCGGCGAATTCCCGGATGCCGGCTGGGATATCCGCACGCGCAAGAACGCCTCCCCGCAGCTCGAACGCAATGTCGAACGCTTCAGCCAATTTCTAGCGCTTATCGGCTTTGCCGTCCTGTTGGTCGGCGGCGTCGGCGTCGCCAATGCAGTCGCAGCACACCTTAATCGCAAGCGCCAGACCATAGCGGCAATGAAGGCGCTCGGCGCGCGCGGCGGCACCGTGGTCGCCGTTTACTGCTGGCAGATCATGCTGATCGCGCTGTTCGCCGCTTGCATCGGTGCTGCGCTTGGCGCGGCGTTGCCATATGTCGCGGCTTGGCTGTTCGGCACGCTGCTTCCGTTTCCGGTGGCGCCGGGCTTTCACGCGCAAGTGCTGGTGCTGTCGATTGCCTACGGCCTTCTGACCGCGTTTGCTTTCGCATCGTGGCCCTTGGGACGCGCCCACGATACTCCCGTCTCGACGTTGTTTCGCGGCCCGATCGGCACCGAACGGTCCTGGCCGCGTCGCCGTTATCTGTTCGCCACCGCCTTGGCCGTCGCTGTGGTAGCCGGGCTTGCCATTTCGCTCGCTTACGATCGGCGCTCGACCGCAATTTTCGCGGTGTCGGCCGCGTTTCTTTTCGCGGTCCTGCGGCTCGTCGCAGCGGCGATCATGGCGAGCGTCCGACGCCTACCGCGCTTGCGCCCAATGCTGCTGCGGCTCGCAATAGCCAATATGCACCGGCCCGGGGCAGTGACGCCGAGCATCGTGCTTTCGCTCGGCGTTGGATTTTCCTTGCTAGTGACGGTTGTCGAGATCGAAGGCAATTTGCACCGCGAGCTCACGGCGGCGCTGCCGCAGCACGCGCCGTCATTTTTCTTCATAGATATTCCATCAACCGAGGCTCGACGCTTCGACGCGCTTTTTCGCCAACAGGTGCCAAACGCCGCGCTTGAGCGAGTACCGATGTTGCGCGGGCGGATAGTGGAAGCAGGCGGCGTCAAGGCCGAAGATCTAAAGCCCGCGGAGAACTCCGCTTGGGTGCTGCGCGGAGATCGCGGCATCACCTATGCAAATAGCCTTCCGCAAGGCTCGCGGCTGGTTGCCGGAGACTGGTGGCGAACGGATTATTCCGGCGCACCGCTTGTTTCGCTCGAAGAAAAGACAGCGCAGGATTTGGGACTGAGGCTCGGCGATAGCATTACCGTCAATGTGCTGGGCCGCAATTTGACCGCGCACATTGCCAATTTGCGTGCGGTCGATTGGGAAAACTTAGGGATAAATTTCGTACTGGTCTTCTCACCCGACGCCTTCGCCGGCGCACCGCACACCGACATCGCCACGCTTACATTCGCCGACGGCGGCTCGCCGGCCGAGGAAGCCGCCGTCATCAAGGCGGTAGCCGAAGCGTTTCCGGCGGTGTCTGCGGTCAACGTCAAAGACGCGCTCGATGCGGTTGATCGAATCGTCGGCAATTTGGCCGCAGGGCTGCGCGGCGCAAGCCTGCTCACGCTTATCGCCGCCGCCTTGGTGCTCAGCGGCGCGTTGGCCGCGGGCCATCGCTCCAGACTTTACGATGCCGTGGTCTTAAGGACATTAGGCGCAACGCGCCGACAGCTTCTCGCCACCTACGCCATTGAATTCCTGCTCGTCGGGTCAGCTGCGGTGCTGTTCGGGCTTGCGGCAGGCTCCATCGCCGCCGGCCTTATCGTCTCCAGGCTTTTCGACTTTCCATTCCTTTTTTTGGCGGGGCGTGCCGCAGTTGCGGCATTTGCGGCGCTTATTGCCGTGATTGGCTTAGGACTGTTCGGAACGACACAGGTTCTCGGCCGCAAGCCCATGGAGGTACTTAGGAATTTGTAACATTAAACTATTCATGAACGATCGGTAACGCGTTGCGATTGTCGCAGCCATCCTCTAGCGCGTATGCGTCTTTGCCATTAGATTCCCGTTCAACTTCGCGTCCGGCTTCCCCGGGCGCATCGGCCCGGCGGCCGCCGGGATAACTCAGGGGTAAATTCCATGTCGGACTTCGACCGGAATATTGCGACCGCCCGGACCGGCTATCGCACCGATCAGGTTGTGATCGATGCGGGTCTGCGCGCGTACATGATCCGCGTCTACAACTACATGACCGCTGGCGTGGCGCTGACCGGACTGGTCGCGTGGTTTGCTTACCAAGCCGCCGGCGGCGAGGCGATCCATATTGCCGGGCATTCGATCACCGGATTGACCGGCTTCGGCCAGGCGATCTTTGGCAGCCCTCTGATGTGGCTGTTCGTGCTCGCCCCGTTGGGTCTTGTCATGCTGCTTAGTTTTGGCATCAACCGGCTGTCGGTGGGCACGGCACTGACATTGTTCTTCGTCTATGCGGGTCTGCTCGGCTTGTCGCTGGCCTCAATTTTCCTGGTCTATACGGGAGCGTCGATTACGCGAGTGTTCTTCATTTCGGCAGCGACGTTCGGCGCCATGAGCCTCTACGGCTATACGACCAAGCGCGACCTGACCGGCGTCGGCTCCTTCATGTTCATGGGCTTGATCGGCCTGATCATCGCGAGCGTTGTGAACATCTTCCTGCAGTCGAGCGGACTCTATTGGGCGATTTCCGTGATCGGAGTGCTCATCTTCGTCGGCCTTACCGCCTACGACACACAGAGCATCAAAGAGATGTATACCCCGATGGATGACGGCACCATCGCCGGCCGCAAGGCGGTGATGGGCGCGCTGCGGCTCTATCTCGACTTCATCAACCTGTTCCTCATGCTGCTGCGCCTGTTCGGCGACCGCCGCTAAGGGAACTCGAAAATGAGCTTGGCGCCCCGGACGACTTCCGGGGCGCTTTGTTTTTGCTCGGCCGCCAAGCGATGAGCGATCTTCACGTCAGGCCGGCTGGTCCGGCAGATATCGGCGCCATCACGCAAATTTATGCCGACGCGGTATTGCAGGGCACGGCGACGTTCGAAATCGAGGCGCCGGATGAGGCGGAAATGGCGCGGCGCCAAAAGGCGCTGTTGGCCGATGCGCTTCCCTATTTGGTCGTCGAGCACGGCGGCAGGGTCGCGGGCTACGCCTATGCGGGCCGCTATCACATCCGGCCTGGGTATCGCTGGACGCTTGAGAATTCGATTTATGTGGCGCCGCAATTTCAGCGCCTCGGATTGGGCCGCTTGTTGATGCGTCGCCTCCTCGCCGAAGCCGAGACCCGCAACTATCGGCAGATGCTGGCGCTGATCGGCGATCAAACAAACGTCGCGTCCATCGCGTTGCACGCGACGTTCGGCTTCCGTCGCATCGGTACGCTGCAATCCGTCGGCTTCAAGCACGGCCGCTGGATCGATGTCGTAGTTATGCAGCGGTCGCTCGGAGACGCCGATTCAATGCCGCCTTAAAGCTCGCGTTGGATTCGGCGCTATTCCACCGGGGAAGCGCGCAACATCAAGAGCGCGGCAAAAGCCGCGAGACAGAGAGCCGCCGACACCGCAATCACGGCCGGCCCCATGGCGTTGAGCATCAGCCCGAACGACAGCGGCGCCAGCGCCTGTGCTGCCCGCGCCGGCGCGCCAAGCAAACCGGTGCGCTCGCCATAGCCGTGTGGACCAAACACGGCGAGCGGCACCGTGCCGCGCGCGATGGTCATCAGCCCGTTGCCGGCGCCATAAAATATCGTGAACGGGACCACCGCCGCCGGGCCGATGACGGCGAAAATCGCCGCGCCGAACGGATGCAGCAGCGCGGCGACCCGCGCCGAAACGAGCGGGTGGACGTTGCGCAGAACAAAGAACTCGATCATGCGCGCTGCTACTTGCGCCGGTCCGACCAAAGCTGCCGCGGCAATCGCCTCGACATGCGTCGCTCCGGCGCGCTCCAATAATCCCGGCAGATGCGCGGCCATCGAACCGGTGACGAACCAGGTGGCAGCGAACACAAGCGCAAGCAGGACCATCTCCCGGTAAGGCTTCCAGCCAATCGCTCGCGCAGCGGCGCGGACGTGTTGAGCGGTGCGCGCCGCCCTCGGCAACAGCCCATTGAGCGGCAAGCCAAGCATGAGATTGAGCGCTGCCCAAACCAGCAGCGTTTCGCGCCAGCCCAGCGCATCGTTGAGCACTGTCGTCACCGGCCAGCTCACGGTCGAGGCAAAGCCGGCAAAGAGTGTAATGCCGGTTATCGGACCACGTGCGTTGTGGCCGTAAATCGCCGTAAGCGTCGCGAATCCTGCGTCGTAAAGGCCAAGCGCCATGCCGATGCCGAGAACAGCCCACGCAACCGCGAGCAGGGCCGCTCCATTAGCGGCGGCAAGCAAAGCCAGCCCAGCCGCCAGCACAAGGTTCGAAAGCATCAACACGCCGCGCCCGCCGCGGCGGTCGATCACGCGGCCCACCGCTGGACCGGCAAACGCCGCAATCAGCAACGCGCCCGAAAAGGCCGCGAAGACCCAAGAGCTCGGAACGCCGACAGCGGCACCGATCGGATCAGCCAGAATCGCGGGTAAGTAATAGCTCGAAGCCCAGGCAAGCGTCTGCGTGATGCCGAGCGTGACGACGACGACGCGGCGCGATCGTGTGACGGACGCGATCTCACTATGGTGGGCCACTCGGACTCGTCTTTGCGTGCGCGCCGCGAGGAGTGGCGCCCGGGCGCCGCATGGCCTCGCATAGCAGAGACCGGCTGCCGCGCTTAAGAAAAACTTTAGCCGGCGACCAGGTGTAGCGAGCGGTCGAGCGCGCCCAACACGCGGTCCAGTTCACGGCCACGGCGGACAATATGACCGGTCGCGGAAATCACGCTGTAAGCGCCCTGCTTGCGTTCCTGACGCGGATTCTTCTCGATGCGGTAGATGGGGAATTCGCTGGCGCGGCGGAAAACCGAAAACACCGCGCGATCGCGCAGGAAATCGATGGAATAATCGCGCCATTCGCCGGCGGCGACTTTGCGGCCATAGAGGTCGAGAATGCGATCAAGCTCACGCCGGCTGAAAGTGACCTCACTTGCGGGGACGGGTGTACGCACCTCGCCCCCGCGCCACGTGCTGGGTTCTGTTTCGCCGATGTCCATACGGCGCCTCCCTGTCAATTAAGCTTCATACAGACTTCATGATCGCGCCGGACGCTGATCTGAGCAAGGCCCAGCCAAAACTATCTCGCGCCCGCCGCCGCGGCTGAATGTCCGGCAAGAGTCATCCACAGGCATAAGTACGTGCGGGTGCGACATTTTTGTCCGCGGGAATCACAGATTCGTTAGACCGATCATAATGCGGCCCCATTTCCGTCAAGCACGCGCCAAGCTGGATTGCGAAGTCTGTGTTGTTGCCTCAAGGCCCGGTTCGGACTGTATTCCGGATTCCTCAGCCCCCCAGCCCCCCGGGATGCGGACGGACCGGGCCAGAGTTTTCCAATCTTTATAGGTTGCGAGGCCGGCCGACCGCCGGCCTTTTGCGCTCTGTTACGGCAACCAAAACGATTGGATAGACAACCGCCGCGATAGATAGCCGCGGCCCGCCGCCCGCTAAATCATTGTCCTTCGACGGCCGACGTTTGCGGCGTAAGCGGCGCTAAGGCCGCGCCGAGGACGAAACCCGGCTTTTCGCGCGTTCCTTGCTGCACAAACACCGCGACAGCATCGCTCTCATCGGCGACGAGTTCGGGAGTCGGAACGCTCCAGGTCAGATCGGTTCCATTGAAGTCGCCGAGTTTGAGCCAGTGACGCACGACATTGTGGTAAGTGATCGTGCGTCCCCGGTTTTCGCCGCGGGCGATCACGACCGGCACCGATTTCGCCAGCGGACAGAGCCAAACTTCGCCGCCAACATGCTCTTTGCCGCCTGCGATTTTCACATCCAAGCTGTGGCCGCCGAGCGACAACAAAACCGGAACTGACATAATCGCCGGGTTGCGGCCGGTCTGGACGATGGCGCGCTCAATGGCGGAATGATCGCTGCCCAACACGTGCGTTGCACCATTGACGACGATTTGTGGAGTATAAACCTGCCGGTCGCCGCGTGCGCGCGCATAGGCGCGCTGGCGCGCAGAGTCCGCCGGGTCGGCCAAGGTGTCCTTCCACCCCAGATAATCCCAGTAGTCGATCGGCGCGCTGATTGCGACCAGCGATGGATCGGCGGCCAACTCACCCAAAAGCTTGTCGGCCGGCGGACACGACGAGCAGCCCTGGCTGGTGAACAATTCAAGCAGCGCGCGCGGCCCGCTGGCGCTTGCCGAAGCGCAGCCTCCAAGCACCAGGACCGCAACCAGAGACGCCGATGTGAGGCGGCAACGCACCATTCCAGTGTCCACCCTCGCTGCCCCTCAGCCCTTCCCGGCCTTTGATATCGACCGCTTTTGTCACCTGCCATTCAATTCACGGTGACTTCTGTCCTTCGCAAATAGGCCCTTTCGGAATGCCTCAAGCGGCGAGATGGCGAAGCACATACTGCAAAATCCCGCCATTACGGAAGTATTCGAGCTCGTCCACGGTGTCGATCCGGCAGATTAGGGGAACGCGCTTAAGCCCTCCGTCGGCGGCGACGATCTCGGCAATGAGCCGCTGGCGCGGCTTGAGATCGCTGTGCAGTCCGCGAATGGTCACCTGCTCGTCACCCTTTAACCCGAGCGTCTGCCAGGACGTACCTTCTTCGAATACCAGCGGCACCACCCCCATGCCGATCAGGTTCGAGCGGTGAATGCGTTCGAACGATTGGGCGATGACAGCATGCACGCCGAGCAGAATGGTGCCCTTCGCGGCCCAGTCGCGCGAGGAGCCGGTGCCGTATTCTTTGCCGGCAAACACCACAAGCGGCACGCGCTCGGTTTTGTAGCGCATGGCCGCGTCGTAGATGGTCATGCGCTGGCGCGACGGATAATGAATCGTGTAACCGCCCTCTACTCCTGGCACCATCTGATTCTTGAGCCGAATGTTGGCGAAGGTGCCGCGCATCATCACCTCATGATTGCCACGACGCGTGCCATACTGATTGAAATCGATGGGTTTCACATTGTGATCGATCAGATATTTTCCGGCAGGCGAATCTACCTTGATCGAGCCTGCGGGCGAAATGTGATCGGTGGTGATCGAATCTAGGAACAGCCCGAGGACGCGTGCGTCGATGATGTCACTCGGCGGTTCGGCGCGACGCGACATGCCGGCGAAATACGGGGGATTTTGCACGTAGGTGGACTTGCGGTCCCAGGGGAAAGTCAACGCGCCTTGTACGCTGATTTTGCGCCAATTGGCATCGCCCTTGAAGACATCGCCGTATTTGCGCGTGAACATCTGTTTGTTGATGTTCTTGCGGATAAACGCGTCGACCTCGCGGCTCGACGGCCAGATGTCGCGCAAATAGACCTTGCGCCCCTTCTGATCGGTGCCCAGCGGCGCCTTGGCGACATCGACCAGCATGGAGCCGGCGATCGCGTAAGCCACCACCAGCGGCGGCGAGGCGAGATAATTGGCGCGCACGTCGGCGTTGACGCGGCCTTCGAAATTGCGGTTGCCGGACAGCACCGCCGCGGCAACGAGGTCGTTGTCGTTGATCGCTTTTGAAATTTCCGGCGGCAGCGGACCGGAATTGCCGATGCAGGTGGTGCAGCCGAAACCGACGAGATTAAAGCCAAGCTTGTCCAAATCCTTCTGCAGGCCGGATTTGTTGAAATACTCGGCGACGACCTGCGACCCCGGCGCCAGCGAGGTTTTCACCCATGGCTTGACCGTAAGCCCGCGCGCTAATGCGTTGCGGGCCAACAGTCCGGCCGCCATCATCACGCTCGGATTCGAAGTATTGGTACACGAGGTGATCGCCGCGATGACTACATCGCCATGACCGAGCGTTTCCTTGCGGCCCTCGACGGCGACGCGCTTGTCAATCTCACCGGCTTTCCCCGAACTCAGTGTCCATGGATTTTGAGAAGCCGGTTTTGACGTCTTTCAGCGGCACGCGGTCTTGCGGACGCTTCGGTCCGGCGAGCGAAGGCTCGACCGAGGCAAGCTCTAGCTTAAGCACGTCGGTAAAGATCGGATCCGGATGGGTCTTGGTGTGATACATGCCCTGCGCTTTGGCGTAGGCGAGCACGAGTGCGACGGTTTCGGGCTTCCGCCCGGTTTCGCGCAAATAGCGGATGGTATCGTCGTCGACCGGAAAGAAACCGCAGGTGGCGCCGTATTCAGGCGACATGTTGCCAAGCGTCGCGCGGTCGGCAATCGAAAGACTTGCAATGCCCGGACCGAAATATTCCACGAATTTGCCGACCACGCCGCGCTTGCGCAGCATTTGTGTGACGGTCAGCACGAGATCGGTCGCGGTGACGCCTTCCTTGAGCTTGCCGTTGAAACGAACGCCGATCACT
>Ga0335078_10017541_pt1 | contig 10638 bp, 14 predicted proteins | sample Lox_Sample_32_FD_206711 | JGI IMG/M metagenome (GOLD analysis project Ga0335078, IMG submission 206711) | Soil microbial communities from Loxahatchee National Wildlife Refuge, Florida, United States - Lox_Sample_3.2 | ecosystem: Environmental > Terrestrial > Soil > Wetlands | place: USA...
TCCTCTGAAGCACTGGGTTGCACTTGACAGGATGCCCTTGCGTATCGACCAGGGCCATGCCGATCCCAGCACTCTCGAAGGTCGTGCGGAAGCGCTCCTCGCTCTCACGTCGCGCCTCTTCTGCCCGTTTCCGCTCTGTGATGTCCTGCATGATGGCGCAAATATAATCGACTGCCCCATCGGGTTTGCGTAAGCAGCGGATAGCGATGCTGGCCCAAATGGTTTCGCCATCTTTACGAATGAACCTCTTGTCCAGAGAATAGCCCTCGATATCTCCGGCCAAAACTCGATTGAATTGATTTACGTCTGCCGCCAGGTCGTCAGGGTAGGTCAGCTTCGCCCAGTCTGATTGCTTGAGCTCCTCGAGGGAGTAGCCGAGAATTTCGCAAATTCGATTGTTGGCAGCAATCCACCCTTTTTCGGCAGACGTGATGGCCATGCCAATGAGGGGTTGTTCAAAATAGCTTCGGAGGCGTTCTTCACTGTTGCGCAGCGCCTTTTCCGCACGCTTGCGGTCGGTGACGTCCCGTACCAAAGCGAGCAGAAGAACGTCCCCTTCAATTCCCAGCCGGCTCAGAGTTATTTCCGCATCGAAGGTAGTTCCATCCGGGCGGGCAGCGTGCCACTCAAAGTGAAGCGTTTGTCCGTCACGGGCTTCGCGCAGTTTCTCGAGGGCTACCTGGCGGGGGTCCGGTCCGTCCGGCACGCTGCGCGTGTAGCGTGCTGTGATCGGCTTCCCGATGAAGTCGTCGCGGGAGCACCGGTACAACTCCAGGGCTTTTTGATTGCAGTCGATGACGGTGTCGCCACGCAAGAGGAAGATAGCATCGCCAGCGGACTCAAAGAGGACCCGATAACGGCGCTCGCTCTCCTTTACCGCTTCCTGTTGTCTGAGCTTCTCCTGTAAGTCCCTCACTATTAAGTGCCGATGCTGGGTTGCGATCACAGAGCCAAAAAGCAAAACAAAGAGGGCCCCCGCCAGCCACTCGAAAAGGACTCGCCTGTGGAAATCTGACAGAGCCCGATCCCTGTCGACTTTGCAAGCCAGGCTGGCGCCCGCCATAGGGATGGGCCGGGCAACAGCGAAGACCTTCCTACCCCGGTAGTCAATGAGGTCACCAAACCCGACCTTGCCTTCACGCGCCGCTCGTGGCTCGAAGGCGTTGCCGCCCAGCGGCAGCCGAAACACCGATTCAACTCCCTCATTACTCAGGCGTGGCGAGAAGCTTACCGCTTCTCCTTGCTCCCGCCATATGATCTCGGTTTCGGCAGACCAGTTGGATCGGCCCGCCTCCTCGAGGGGCCGAGATAACGTGTACCAGGGCTCTGCGACCATGACTGCGGCGCCGCACCAATGGCGGGAATGTTGAGCGGCCGGCGAAGTTCCCTCGGCGGCCGACACCGGGAAAGCCATGACGAACCAGACGTGCGGAGGCCGTCGGTGAGCCGCAACGAAGGTGATGCCGCCTGACGCTTGGGCCTCACGGCAGGCCGCCTGGATACCCTCCTCAGCCTCCGGCAGCACGCCGCTTTGCGCCACGATTTTACACTCCATGTCCCCAACCGCGCCTCCCACGAACCCGTTAATGCGCGCCATCTTATCGACGGCACGCTCCACCTCTTGCCGGGTGTCTGCCATGTTGGCACTGCTTTCTCGAAACGAGAGCAAGCGAATGGTAGCGGTGCTGCGGGCAATGGCCTCTGTGTCCGTCCGCCGCTCGGCGAGCCATAGGTTGCCGACATTTATTTGTAGGTCAGCGGAATTGGTTAAATTTGAATCCCAGTAGTTCAGGGTATCGCGGTAGGCGGTGCGCAAGTCGTACCAGAGGAAACCGATGACGACCGCAACTACGAGGAGAAAAATCAAGACGTACACCGGAAGGTGGCTCTGGGAAGGACCAGCCGCTAAATTATTGTTTTCTCGAGAGCCAAACGTTGAGGTCGATTGAGGCGGTTCGTGAGGCTGCTCCATAGGCACCTCCCGGCAAGTTAGGGAGCGTCGGTGGCGATCATCTGCCCGTATGCATAGCCGCCATCTCCGAACTTGGTTTATCGATTGTACACGTCAATGACTGGTTTTCAAACATTCTTCCACCTCACAACCGTTTTCGGAACGGTGTTGTTCAAGAGGTGTTGGAACACCCTTCTCAGCAATCGGATTGGGGAGTCCTTCCGCTAGTTGGGTGGTCTTGAGGGCGTTACCGGGCCTGGTTTCAGTCCCCGAATTCCCCTGGCGTAATAGAAATAATGACATCTGAAAACAAAATGGTCTTACCCAAATATTCGATTTTCATCGATTGTCCACACTTCCCTGCAGGGCCAGGATTAACAATGGAAATGGAACGGATGGAGGAGCGCAAGACACAGATGCCAGGGGAAACGCGGCGTGCTCACATCAGCAGCGTAGATTTAACCAACCAGGAAAGGGCCATGAAGGCAAGAAAGCCGCGACGGATCGCTCGGGTCAGAAGTTCGTTAAGAAAGTCTTTCGCATGTGCGCGGTTTTTTCGGAGCCGCGTCAGGGGCGGCATGGGGTAGCCCAGGGCGTGAGACGGTGTGAGAAAATCGCCGGCTCGAGAGGTAGCGGCGGGTTTACCCCGCCATATCTCCAGAGTTTTGAGAACCGCGATGGCGGGATAAACCCGCCGCTACGATTTTTTCACACCCTCTGAGCGCTTGGTTAGATGGCCCTCACCCCGCCTTCGGCATCGGGGACGGGGGTAAGCGTAGGGTCTCGCGATCCCGACTAGTCGGGGCTACACGGTGCCCGCGCTGCGGGCTCTGTTCTTCAACGAAATTTTCGCTCGGAACTCTAGTGAATTTTGACCGGTGAATTGCGGTTTTTCCGCGTAGCACGTGATCGATAATGCCCCAACGACCCCAATTGGTGCTCAGTTCGTGGATCAAGGGTGATCCCGTCCACTACAGGTGTTCCGGTTGCAATCAGAGATTCATCCTGCCGGAAGATCGCACTCCCAAGGAAGCAATGATCGAAGTGTTGGCGGCATTCGCCCTGCATATTAGTGAAGAACATCCGGACGGGCATCGGGGGCCGCCGGAAGGCACGGGGATTCACGAGCATGAGGCGCACTCATAGCGGAGGCCTAGGCGGGAATAAGGAGCCCGAGATGTACGGAAATCCTGCAGGAAAGGACACACCGTGAATGTGCTTCAGATCCTTATTGTGGATGATCAGCAAGTGGTCCGCCGCGGTGTCCGAGATTTGATCCGAGCCCATCCTGGCTGGGAGGTCTGCGGGGAGGCGGTGAACGGCCTCGACGCATTGGAGAAGGCGGCAGCGTTCGAGCCGGATATAGTCGTTATGGACATCAGCATGCGAAGTTAAATGGCTTACAAGCGACACGCCTGATCTTGAAGGCCATTCCCCGTACTAAAATCCTCATTTTGACCACGCACGACTCCATGCAGATGCTCGAAGAAAGTCATTAAACTGAAGTTCCACTACCGATGTCCACGTATTCGAACCCAAGAGTGGCCATGGCACCGCGGCAAAATATATTGCCGCCACCAAAGATCAGTGGCCGCGCCATGATTTCGCGAATCTCGGTCAAATCAAGCCGCTGGAATTCCTCCTACTCGGTCAGGGCCAGCACGGCGTCGGTGACCTCAGCTACTGCGTAGGCGTCCGCACAATATTCAACGTCGGGGATCTGCGCTTTTGCCGTGTCCATCACCTGGGAATCATAAGCCCGCACCACGGCCCCGTCCGTGAGCAATCGCCGGATGATCGCTAACGCCGGGGCGGATCGAACATCGTCGGTGCGCGGCTTGAAGGTGAGCCCCAAACTCCTATTTGCTTTCCACGCACCACCCACAGCTCATCCTTGATTTTGCTCACGAACAAGTCGATGCGGTGCTGATTGATTCGTTCCACTTCGCGCAGCACCATGAAATCGCAACCGGCCCTCGGGCCGACGCGGACGAAGGCTTGAAGGTCTTTCGGGAAGCAGGACCCGACGAATCCCACCCCCGGCTTCAGGAAGCTGCCGCCGATCCTGCTATCCATGCCGACTGCCTCGGCCACCTTGCCGGCGTCCGCTCCCACCGCTTCACACGGGTCGGCGATCATGTTAATGAAGGAAATCTTCATGGCGAGGAAAGAATTCGAGGCGTGCTTGATAAGTTCCGCGCTGTTGATGGGTCGGAGCCGGTGTAAGAGAACAACACTTCGGCCGGTTTGATTGGCAGCAGCCCCGTCGGCGGGGACGCGGTACGAAACTCTACAGGAGTTTCTATCTGCGGTGATTCTTAGGGCGGCGACTGAGTCCCGGGGTGGTTCCGAACAGAATGATTGAATCGCATTCTGATCCGGAGCTGCCTGATGAGTGATTGCCGCTATCCTTATTGTCAGCAAGTCTTTCAGCCTGCCCCCCATCATCCCCAGCAACTCGTTTGCAGCCAACCTGAGTGCCAGCGGCAACGCCGGCGCGATTATCACCGGTGCCAGGTCGCTTCCGACTCACTTTGCCGGCAGGTCTGCCGGGAGAGTGCGCAGAAGTGGCGCGAGGCTCACTCTGGCTATTGGAAGCAATACCGCCAGAACCACCTTCAGCAAGCGGAACGCAATCGCCAGCGGCATCAACGCGGTGACCAAAAGCGCCGCTTGCTGAAGCCTGCAAACAACGACTTGGCTGCCTGCCAACTGCTGATTTTTCAATCCCCCGCCTACCCGGCGCTGACGCCTCCGGCGTCTTGCCAACGACACCCCTCTGGTGCAGCTCCTCTCGGCGGTTTATAACCGCATCCATGCTGAACCTTGAGCAGATCAACGAAATTCATCGTCTCGCCGGCGGCGAGCATTGCTCGATACGCCGCATCGCCCACCAGCTCCGCTTGGCCGCCCGCACCGTGAAAAAGTACCTCGTGACTCCCGTGCCTTCCCCGGTCCGCCGTCCTCGCCCCAGCAAGCTCGCATCGACATTTAGCGTGCCCCCAGCCGCCTTCACCGCCGGCGGAATCTTCTTCCGGCTCTCGCCGGCGCAGTCGTTGGGGATGTCCTTGGTGGCTTCCCGGACGGCACCGGGCTGCCCGGTGTTGGCAAGGTTGCCGGGCTGCTTCGCCCAGTCGGCGTGCTCATCGATGCAACGTCGCTCGTCCGTGCGTGCATTAATTCAAGTACCTTCACGCAAGTGCCCCGCGCCCATAACCTGCCTCGCATGCCGCAGCTTCGATCATGATTCTCGGCTCAAGTTCCGAACTCAGGACCGCCGAGCAAACTGCGCATGTAAACTGTATCAACGCTGATTGCCGCGGAAACCCAGTGGAAGCAGGAATGCTGGCTTGGACTCCTAGGCAACGCCGCACGACTTGAGCCACCTTGCGTCGGCGCCCGTGATCTGATTGCGCGGCCATCCGGGGTAGAGCAGCGGGAGCGGGCGGTCAATCACGCTGGGCGCGATGCCCATCGACCGCAAGAAGGCAAAGTCGCTCCACGCGGTCTGCGGGAGCCGGTATTCAGGTTCCCAAATTGGTCTATTCCACTGCATGGTATGCGCCTGGTAAAGGCATGTGTTGTATTGTGGCCCTGACGGCTGCCGCGCCGTGGGGGAACTGCCGAGGGCCGATCGCGGGCTCCCCTCTGCCGTCTCGATTCCCGCCGTGCCGCCCCCCCGCACCGCGATTGCATTGCCGCCGGTCTCCAAGCTGCCGGTTCCCGGAGCGAGGGATTCGCGCCCCGAATCCGGATGGCTCAGGCAGCAGCTTGCCGCCACTCACATTGGTCATCATCGTCTTTCCGGTCTTCCGGTCGATGGACTTGACGGTCTGCGAGGTTACCTTGCCGCTATCGGTGCGCCAGGTGCCGGTGATGATCTTCTTGCAGCCGGACGTAACCAGGGTGCTGTGATCGAGCTTCATGCCGACTCCTTATGATGATGGGATTCTCGAGTCTCGGCTCCAAGGAGACTCCCGATGTACGCTCGAAACTTGTCCTGGGGCGGGCTGGCAACAGACGCTGTCGGAAGCGCTAGATTCGTCTTTGTTGTGCAACCGGTTGCACAGGCAAATTCTCCTGGTGCAGGGATTTTTCCGCCCAAGGCCGCAAGAGTGCCGACCCCTTTCCGGGAGCGTGCCGGATTGGTACGGGCTGCAGACAGACGCAGCGATAGCTTTTTTCTGAAACGGTGGTCGGGACTGAAGACCCGATAGTTCTTCGTCGGACTGCAAAGAGACGGGGCAGATTGGGTGTGAATGCCAACGCAGCGGTTCCGGCGTGCGATTCGCAGTAAGTCGCCATGGCTCGCGAAGTCCGTTGTCTCGAGGAGTGAGCCGCGTGACAGCGTTGGACCTCGAACCTCGTAACGTCTGCGGGTGATGGCGGAAGGCCTGGGCATATGAGCGCCGGGAGCTCCGCTGGGCCCGGCGATGCACGATTGACAGATCCCTCACGAAAGCACAACTTGCTAAATATGCGATCCTATCGCATATTATGCACATGTGGATACGACGTGACCTGGAGCCTCGGCTCGAACGATCTGCGCGGACCCGGCCGGTGGTTGTGCTGACCGGGGCCCGTCAGACTGGCAAGACCTCCACCTTCTTGAGGCTGTTTCCGAATCATGGGTTTGTCTCACTTGACCTTCCCACCGAGGCGGAACAGGCTGAAAAAGAACCTCACAACTTTCTTGGTCGCCACACGCCGCCCATGATCATCGATGAGGTGCAGTACGCGCCCGGGCTATTCCGGCATCTGAAGACAACCGTTGACGCCCGTCGCGCCCGCAACGGGCAGTACCTGCTCACGGGGTCTCAGAAATTTACATTAATGAAGGGCGTCTCCGACTCCTTGGCGAGGCGGGCGGACATCGTGGAACTCGAAACGCTCTCGTGGGCCGAGATCCGGGCCGCGCTGCCGCAAACCGGGCTTGAGACAGTCATCGTTCGGGGCGGCTTTCCAGAGCTGCACGCCAACCCGGACATTGACCATGTGGCCTTTTACAACTCTTACCTGGCCACCTACCTGGAACGTGACGTGCGATCGTTGGCTAACGTTGGCGATCTGCGGGACTTCGAGCGGTTCTTGCGCGCTTGCGCTTTACGTTCTGCGAATCTGTTGAACAAGGCTGATCTGGCGCGTGACGTGGGTATCGCTCCTTCTACAGCTAATCATTGGCTGTCCACGCTGGAGGCTTCCGGGCAGGTGGTGCTGCTTGAGCCCTGGTTTTCCAACCGCACCAAGTCCATCGTCAAGAGTCCGAAACTCTATCTCGCCGACAGCGGACTCCTTTGCGCCTTATTGAATATCCGCACTGAGGACGCCCTCCGTCAATCACCGGCGGCGGGCGCGATCTGGGAGACTTTTGTTTTCGCTCAACTGCGCGGGCGTGAACGCCGAGCCGGCCGCGCAGGCAGTCTGTTCTTCTGGCGTGATCGCACACGCGAGGTGGATTTTGTGGTGGATGTCGGGGGACAGTTGGAGCTCTTCGAAGCAAAGTGGACCGAATTGCCGGCCGCGAGTGACACGGTGAACCTCGATTTTGTGCGCAAGGTTGTGGGAGAGGCGAGGGTGTCCAGCGGCGCGGTCGTGTCTCGCACGCCAAACAGTTTTCCACTCGTCACTGGATTCCGAGCACTGCCGGTGTCTGAGCTCGGATGAATTGGGCTTTCTGCCTCGTGGTTCGTCCGACTGCTTCAAATACGGAAGCAAAACAGGCCTGGACACGGTGCGCGAGGCCCTCAGACTTTAACTTGAGAGAAAGAATCTGAGACCCCGTTCTTCGGGGCCGAAGAATCCCTGCGATTGCTCGTGTTCCTTACAAACTGCGGACATCTTTCGTTCTCCCAAAGACCGGGATTCCTCTATGACGGTGCGGTAGCATTCGGTCGATGGAACATCCAGCAGGGAGACGCGCTTTCCCTAGTCCCAAAGGGGGAGGGTGGACTCGAGACCCGTGCTCCTCGCTCACCAACCCAACCTTTGTACCTCTGTGCATAGCCCCGGAGGCGCTCGCGCCTCCATCCCGCACATCGGGTCAGTTGCTTACGAGCATTCCCTGGCTGCATGTCCCCCCGGTCAACGCTTCCTGCCCAGCCTCACGACCGACCACGCATGAGCGGGCCAAGATGGCTCGCTACGTCTTTCCTGCATGACTCTTTCATTCACGACTTTACGCCGGTTTATCCTGGCGCGCCAAACTGTACCACTACGGGGTCCCTGTGTGGAGGCGAAAGCTGGCGCGGTGCGGCAGCTGCCCCCCAAACGAGTGCGGGCTTCCTGAATTCCTAAGCCTTGACCACCGAACCAGCCCCACCGATTACGCGCCTCTCATCGCGCCCTTGAATCAAGAGATTGGCCTTGACTTCCAGGGCCTACAGTACCACTATCTGGGCGCTATGGTTACCCGCATAAAGAAGACTACTCTCGCGCCGCAAGTTGCAACCAGCGTCCTTGAGTCAATTCTTCGAGGCGAACTCAAGCCTGGCCTGAAGATTGAACAAGCCAAGCTCGCCGCGCAATTCGGTGTGAAACCAGGCCCTCTGCGTGAAGCACTCCCGTCCCTTGTGGACAGTGGGCTGATCAGAAAAAACCGCCACACTATAGCGGTAGCGCAACAGTCAGAAGTGGATGCTGAGATCCTGCTTGCGGTACGCCATGAACTGGAACCCAGGGCTGCTGCATTGGCGGGACAGAATTTAACACCGGAGGATATTCGGACGCTCGAACGCCATCTCGGTAAAATGCGAACGGCAATACCTCGGCGGGACTTGACGATGTTTTTCGCACAGGATCTTGTCTTTCATGGGTATATCTGGAAAATGCCTCGACAGGACACTCTGAAAAGACTGTTTAGACTTGTACTTCCTCCCCTCTATGCGTTTTTCTTCGAAAGGTTCGGTCGTTCAATCTTGGAAAACCCATTACAGGTGGAGGTGGCTCTCAACAGGCAGGTCCAGGTGTATGACAAGCTCCTGGAAGTACTCAAGACACGGGACCCTATCAAGATAAGGAAGGCGTTTGGAAAAGTGTTGGCAATGAATTGGCGGACAGTGACAGATTGGGCAACAAAACAGGCGTCGGGCAAAGAACCGCAGTCTCCTGCGGAGCCCAGTCCTGTGCATACCTTTCACGCTGGGTCAGGCAGCTGACACAAGGGCAAAGGGAGGCTCGCTGAAACTCGAAATCACGCATTTTGCCGGCGACCGCGGACTGGAACGCGAATGCTACGCCTGACAGGGCCTTTAGCTCCTTCGCGGTTTCGGCTTACCGCAAGCTCTGATCGCTGGAGCCGAATAGAAAAACTGCGCATACTCGGCCATGTGGCAGTACGCGCAAAGCGTCGCCAGGTTAGCGACCACATCATCCCCTTGCTGGCTCCGCTAGATCTGGTGGTGCAGCGCCAGGTTCTCAAGTGAACCGCAAGCCCCATAAGGTGGATGACGGTACTCAACCAACGCACCGGGCGGCGAATCGCATTCAGCGGCGCAAGAAGCAGACTCGATTCGTCCAGTCCCACCGGCCAGCTTCTTCGAAGAGGTGGAATAATCCCCCGCACTAAGCCGCCGATGTTATGCGGAGGTATGGCAGTGTCCACGAAGATCACGCCCCGATGGATCCGGTCCTCTTGCGCCCATGCTTTCAGCAGGGGCGGGATTGTCCTTCGATCATAGGTAACGAGCGTCAATGCTTGCGCAGCAGCTCTCTCCAAGCAAGCGGAATCGTTCAAACCAAGTAGCTGCCTTGCTCCCACTCGGCCATGCGATAGACCTCTACGCCCCGGCCCCGGCGGCGCAGGCCTGCGGCCACCTCGCGTGAGCGTGCTCGTCGAGAAGCAGTTTGAGCACTCAGCCTTTCCTCCGCTTCCGGCAAACGACCTCGGCGGCCTGGGGCGCCATGTGCTTCAGCGCCACAAAGTCCGCCGAATCGTTCTCAGACAGTGCCTCCTGTATTTCTTCGGGGAACGACTCCGCGTAGTTAATGGCTGCTTGGACCTTAGCTTCTGGCCACCGGAGGTGTCGGGACACCCGGGATACGTCGGCGTTGTAACTTCGGACCAGCAGCATGACCTCCCACACGGCCAGGCTGCTGCCCTGAACGTAGGCCTGCCGCCCGGCAGCCGAATCCCGAAAGTCGATGAAGGCAAATTCCGAACGCCTCAAGCCCTCCTCGACCAAGCGTGCGCCGGCGTCGCTCGGAGTCCATCCGTGCCGTTTTGCCATGCGCTTAAGGCGCTTTCCGCTCGCCATGGGCAGACGCATACTCACCACCATCGAATGACTTGCTTTCATGTACTCAGCTCCCTCACGTAACTCGTGTAACGATTGTGACATCGGAAGGGAGCTCGATTAGAAGGATCCTTTTGAGCCACACGACACTTTCTGGACTCCCTCGAGCGCGCAGGGTCCTCAGTTTCTTCCTGGTTTTGGCTTGCCGCAAATCCTCACCGTCGCGACTGGATAACTGCCAGTGTTCAGCCCCGTGACAGTAAGCGCAGAGCGTCACGAGGTTCGCAAGCGCATCGTCTCCTTGCTGGCTCCGCTTGATCTGGTGGTGCACCTGCGGGTTGTCGGGCGCGCCGCATTTCTGACATCGCCATCCGTCTCGCTCCAACCCGCTTCATCAGGCGCCGCTATATCTGCCTCCTGAGTTTAATCGGTTTGACTTTTTTCGGCATCGTGCGG
>Ga0335078_10017542_pt1 | contig 10638 bp, 9 predicted proteins | sample Lox_Sample_32_FD_206711 | JGI IMG/M metagenome (GOLD analysis project Ga0335078, IMG submission 206711) | Soil microbial communities from Loxahatchee National Wildlife Refuge, Florida, United States - Lox_Sample_3.2 | ecosystem: Environmental > Terrestrial > Soil > Wetlands | place: USA: Florida...
CGAGGACACGCTGGAGTACTGCAAGCGGCGGCAGGCGTTCGGCCGGCCGATCGGGAGGTTCCAGTACAACCGGTTCCTGCTGGCCGAGATGGCCACCGAACTGGCCGTGGCGCGCGCGTTCACCGACAAGGCCGTAATGGAGCACGATGCCGGCAGGCTGTCGAACGAGGACGCGTCGATGGTCAAGTGGTGGGATACCGAGCTGTGCAACCGGGTGATAGACCGGTGCGTCCAGCTTCACGGCGGTTACGGCTACATGCGGGAGTACCCGGTGGCCCGGGCGTACCTGGACGCCCGGGTCCAGACGATCTTCGGCGGGACCACCGAGATCATGAAGGAGATCATCGGCCGAGGGCTCGGCGTCTAGCGTCGCGGCCGCCCGGTAATGGGTTGAGAGCGACCCCCATACCTGTAATGCTGTAATTATGGAATCGATCTACGAGCACGCGGGCGGCTACGACGGCCTGCACCGCTTCATCGACATCTTCTATGGCAGCGTGCTCGCCGATCCCTTGCTGCAGCCGCTGTTCGGCGCGGGCAAGCCGGATCACGTCGACCACCTGACCGCGTTCGAGGCCGAATCGTTCGGGGGCCCCGACGACTTCACCCGGCAGCTGGGCTTCGCCCATCTCATCGACGTGCACCGCGGCCTGAAGATCACCGAGGAGCAGCGGGAGAGGTTCGTCGAGCTGTACCTGGCCGCCGCCGACGCGGCCGGGCTGCCCGATGACCCCGCGTTCCGCGAGGCGCTGCGCTCGCACGTGGAGTTCGGGTCGCACGTGGCGATGCAGAACTCCCACGCCGAGACCGACGATCAGCTGCATCCGCTGCGCGAGGTGCCGCGGTGGGAGTGGTCGGGGTAGCCGGACGCGGTCGGCCCGGGGCTGAGCGCTCAGCCCGGCGGCCGGGGCGGCGCGGCGCCGCGCGGCGGGCGGCGGGAGATGACGGCGCGATCCCCGCGGCCGGTGGTCAGCACCTCGACCCCCGGCCCGAAGTGCGGGCGGAGCACATCGTCACGCAGCACGTCCGGCGGCGGCCCGCTGGCGGCCACGCGGCCGCCGTCGAGGAGCAGCAGCCGGTCGGCGAACTGCCCGGCCAGGGTGAGGTCGTGCACGGCGGACAGGACGGTGAGCGACCGCTCCTGGCGCGCCGCGTCGACCAGTTCCAGCGCATCGACCCGGCGGCCGAGGTCCAGGGCGCTCGTCGGCTCGTCGAGCACCAGGACCGGCGCCTGCTGGGCCAGCGCGCGGGCCAGGACCAGCCGTTGCAGCTCGCCGCCGGACAGCGTGCGCAGCTCCCGGCCGGCCAGGGCGGACAGGGCCAGCCGGTCGATCAGCTCGGCGCTGATCTGCCGGTCGGCGTCGGTCTCGACCCGGAGGTAGCCGATGTGCGGCGTGCGGCCCAGCAGGACATAGTCGCCGACCGTCATGTCCGGCGGCAGTTGCGGCCGCTGCGGAACGTAGGCCACCAGGCGGGCGAGCTTCCTGCGGGACATCCCGGCGGTCGGCTGCCCGCAGACCTCGATGCGGCCGTCGTGGCGGACCTGGCGGGCGACCGCCTGCAGCAGGGTGGTCTTGCCGGCGCCATTCGGGCCGATCACGCAGAGCCACTCGCCGTCCGCCGCGCGCTCGGTGACATCGTCCAGCGCGACCGCCATGCCGTAGCGGACCCGGACGTTCTCGAGGCTGATCACGACAAGTCCCGGCGGGTACGCCGCGACCGCAGCACGAACAGGAAGAACGGGGCCCCGATCGTCGCGGTGATCACGGTGAGCGGCACCTCGGCCGGCGCCTGGACCGTCCTGGCCGCGACGTCGGCGAGGACGAGGAACGCGGCACCACCGACCATCGAGACCGGCAGCACGATCCGGTAGCTCGCGCCGCTGGTGAGCCGGATGGTGTGCGGCACGATGATCCCGATGAAGCCGATGAGCCCGGTCACCGCGACCGCCGCGGCGGTGCCGAGCGTGGCCGCGGCCACCACGGTCAGCCGCAGCCGGGCGACGTTCACGCCGAGGCCGCCCGCTTCCGCCTCGCCGACCCGGAGTACGTCGAGCAGCCGCCGGTGGGCCAGCAGCAACCCGGCGGCGACCACGATGTACGGCAGGATCAGCGCGATGTCCGACCACGACGCGAGCGACAGGCTGCCCAGGATCCACGTGTAGATCTGCTGGAGTTCCTGCGTGTGCTGCTGCTGCAGGTACTCCTGGATGGCGGTGAGCAGCGCGGCGACCGCGACGCCGGCCAGCACGATCGACGCCGTGCTGCCGCCGATCCCGGCCAGGTCGCCGCCGCGGCCCGTGCCTGAGCCCAGCGCGTACGTGATCGCGACCGCGCCGGCCGCCCCGGTGAACGCGGCCGCCGGCAGCAGGCCGGTGCTGCCCCCGCCGACGATGATCAGGGTCGCGCCCAGGCCGGCTCCGGCCGCGACCCCGAGCAGGTACGGGTCGGCCAGCGGGTTACGGAAGACGCCCTGGTAGGCGGCCCCGCCCCCGGCCAGCATGGCTCCGACCAGGGCGCCGAGGATCACCCGCGGCAGCCTGATCTGCCACACGATCGCGACGTCGATCGGGGGCACCGACAGGGCCGGGTGCCACGGCAGCCGCACCAGCAAGGCCTCGGCGACCGTGGTCAGGGACAGGTCGGCCGGCCCGACCGACACCCCGACCGCCACGGCGACGACCAGTGCCGCCGTGGCGATGGCCAGCGGGCGGCCCGGCCGCACCCGCCCGAGGCCGGCCGGGGGAGGGTCGGGCACGGCGGCCCGGTCCGGGCCGGGCGGGGGCGGCGGGTCGGTTGTCGCGGGGTCCGGGGTCCCGGGCGCGTCGGAGCGGGCCGCGGCGCCGCGCGGCTCCGGCCCGGCCGGGCCCCGTCTCGGGGCGGCCTTCGTCACCCCGACCCCTTGGTGATGTCGGTCGCCACCGTGCGCAGCAGGTCGACGATCCGCGGGCCCCACCGGGAGGCGATGTCGTCGTTCAGCGGGATGATGTGGCCCTCCTTCACCGCGGCCAGGCTGGACCAGCCCGGGCGTGCGGCCACGCTCGTCGCGTCCTGGTGGCAGCACACCGTGTCGGCCAGGATGATGTAGTCCGGGTTGGCCTTGACGATGTACTCGGACGACAGCTGCGGGTACCCGCCGGACGACGCGGCCCCGGACGCGGTGTCCGCGATGCTCTTCATGCCGAGCAGGGCGAGCAGGCTGCCGACGAACGTCGAGGACGTGACCGAGTAGTACGTCTGGTCGAGCTCGTAGTAGTAGCTGACCGGCTGGGCGTGGTGCGGCACCGAGGCGACGATCTTGCTGATCTGGCTGCGCAGCGCCGTGTCCTCGCGTTCGGCCTGGCCGAGATGGCCGGTGGCCCGGCCGAGCTGGTCGAACTGGGAGTAGACGCCGCTCAGGCCCGCCGGGGCGGGCAGGTACAGGACCGGGATCGAGAAGCTGGCCAGGCTCTTGGCCAGGCTCGCGAAGTTGTCGCTGAGGTTGGAGACCACCACCAGGTCGGGCTTGTAGGCCACGATCGCCTCCAGATTCGGGTCGAGCGCGTCCAGCTTGGTCCGGGGCGCCTGCGGCGGGTAGTCCGAGTCGCTGTCGACGGCCTTGACCTGGCTTCCGGCCCCGATCGCGTACAGCATCTCGGTGGCCGTGGGCGACAGGGACATGATCGCCTTAGGCCGGGACTTGACGTGCACCACCCCGATGGTGGTGCTGATCGCCGCCGGGAAGGACCCGCCGTCGGCGGCGGCCCCCGGGGCGGACGTGGTGGACGAGCTGGAACTGCCGCAGGCCACGGCGGACAGGGCCAGGGCCGCGGCGGCCGCGAAGGCCGCGAGGCGATGAGAGAGAGATCGCATGATCATCCTCCGTCGGTCGTGGAGGACGAAGTGCGCCCGCTACGACGCCGGGAGGGCATCGGAACGAACCGCCCTTCCTCCGAGGACAGGTCGTCGGCGCGGGTCAGGCGTCCGGGCTCATCCCCCGGCGCGGCACGCTGCGTGCCGGGCACCGGAAGGCATCACCGTTGCGGGACAGCGCCGGATTCGCACCGGCTTCGCTGATACCTGCGCCATCCTGGGGCATCCCGTGGATCCCCCAGGACACCGGTACAGTACCGCAGCCCAGGTCCGTCGAGAATGGCCGCCGGCACCAGGCGCGCTCGCGCTCTCACCGGGCGTGGCGGGCGCCGCTCCGTTACTGGCGAGGCCCGGACCGGGCTTACGCTGTCACAAGGTTGCGGTCCGCACCTGCGGAGGGTTCTGCCCCTCGCGTACCCCGGGCATGGGCGGCCAGCAACGGGATGGATGAGGTGATCACATGGCGGATCAGGACCGCGAGCTCGAGCTGACGATCCCGGAGGGCGGCTTCTGGCCGGCGCCGGCGATCCCGCAGCCGAATATCTACCCGATGGAGTGGCGGGTCGAGACCGAAAAGCTGGCGTCGATCTACCAGAAGTCCAAGCTGATGGCCTGGAATCCCGCTGACCTGCCGTGGGACGGGCTGCGCGCCGAAGATTTCACGGTCGAGCAGCGCCTCGGGATCATGTACTGGTTCTCGGTGCTGGCCAACTTCGACGCCTCGGGCCCGGCGGTGTTCGCCCGCGCCACCATCCACGCCTTCGAGCAGCACGAGGAGGACCCGGTCCGTAAGTGCTTCTTCTCGATCACGCGCGACGAGATGAACCACGAGGAGTGCTGCCAGCGCTCGATTGCGGCGCTGTGGCCCGGCGGCCCTCTCGACTGGACCCCGTCGACCGATCTGGAGCGCGCCGCGCACAACAACATCGGCTGGCTGTATCACAACGGCGGCCGGTACTGGAGCGGCTACAACAAGGCGGTCGGCAAGTACTCGCTCGCCGTGCTGTTCACCAGCTTCATGATGGGGGAGATGGCGGCCTCGACCCTGTTCCGGGGCATGGCGTCGGGCACCACGCACCCGGTCTTCTCCGAGATGTTCCACAAGATCGGCCGGGACGAGTCGCGCCACCTGCAGATCTGCATGACCATCTTGGAGAAGGAGTGGCCGGGCCTGACCGATGACGTCAGGGCCACGATCACGCGCCAGCTCCGGGCGGGTTTCATCTTCCTGTCGATGATCCTCTGGGAGCCCCCGGAGGGCTTCTGGGAACTCCCGCCGTACTTCCTGCCCAACCACCGGGTGCTGATGAACCACGCCCGGGAGGCCGGGCTCGGCGTGCTCTCCTACGACGAGCAGGCCGAGAACTGGAAGGTCGCGATCGCGAGGGTGCGGGCGATCGTGCTGCGCTGGGGTATCGAGTTCCCGGCCATCCCCGAGCTGGACATCGAGGGCGTGGACGTTTCCGCTGACATCAACCCCGAGGACATCATCCCGGTATTCTGACCAGCCAGCATGCGCGGACCCGCGCCCGCGCCTAACCGGCGGCCGCGACGGGCCGCAAGTACGGGCTTGCCCTAGGGGGGGTCTCTGCGGGACCGTTGGACGGAGCGGGCTGCGGACGTGAGGGAGGGGAGCGCTCTTGAGCTGGTCTACTTATGTCGCGCTGGGCGACAGCCTCACAGCCGGGACAGGTGACGAGGGGCGGGACGGGCGCCCGGTCGGCTTCGCGCAGCGGCTTGCGGACGTTTTAAGCGTACGGACCGCCGTGCGGTGCCGGCTGATCAACCTGGCCGTGGACGGCGCCACCGCGGGCCAGGTGCTCGGCAAGCAGCTGCCCGCGGTCACCGCCTGCCATCCCGACCTGGTCAGCGTCACGGTGGGCATGGACGACGTCCGCGCCCGCGGCTTTGACGAGCTGCGCTTCAAGGCCGATCTTGGGCAGTTGCTCGAGGCCCTGGCCGCCACCCAGGCCACCGTGCTGACCTGCACCCTCCCGGACGTCACGGCGGTCATGGCGCTGTCGCCGGAACTGGCCGAGGTCGCGCGCGAGCGCCTGCGGCTGGCCAGCGACATCATCCGCGGGCAGGCGGAGTCCTACGGCGCCCTGTGCGTCGACGCCTGGGCCATGCCCGAGGCCGCCGACCCGGAGCTGTACGGCCCGGACCATATGCACCTGGGCAGCCGCGGCCACCAGCTCCTGGCCGCCGCGTGCGCCGACAAGCTGGCGCCGCGCAGCCTGGCGCTGCGCTGAGCCTGTGGACCGTTGTGTGGACGACTAGTGGAAAAACGGAGGTACACGGGGGATAACGCCGGGTGTCTTGTGGATGGCTAAAGAATCTTGAGATTGCTGTCCGGAAGCTCTTGTGCAGGCACTTGGCGAGGCAGTAGAAATGCACTCACCACCTCACGCGGACACCGATCCGGGGGCAACTCCGGAACGCAGGGGAGGCCGGGAAACCGGAGTTCCAGGCGGGTGTCTGGCGGTGGCGGTCCGGTCGGCAGCGGACAGCAGCCGGGTGACCGGCCAGCCGAGCGATCGGCACGCTGGGCTGCACGGCCGGGCGAGGCCCCTCCATCTCATACATGGGGGGGCCTCGTATTTATTGAACCTTGTTCACCGGTCGATTTCATCCCGCCACCGTCCCGGCACGGCAGAGCCATAACGGGCCGGCCCGGCCTGCCGCAGCACGCAGCGCCCCTGTCGCCGAACGTGCGACGCCGTAGGCAGGGCGGACGATAATGAAACTGACGCGGGCGACGTGGGTACCCCCGAGCTCACGTCGCCGCGTCCCATCGCCGCGCCGGCAGTACCCCCCGGCGGTGCGGCCCGGTAGCGTTCAGTGCATGACAGCTACCACAACGCCCGAGGGCGGCGGCGCGGCCCCGTTCGGCCGGATGCTCACCGCGATGATCACGCCGATGCTCGGCGACGGGGCGGTCGACTACGACGGGGCGGCCCGGCTGGCCGAGTACCTGGTCACCGAGATGCGGAACGACGGGCTGGTGATCAGCGGCACGACCGGCGAATCGCCGACCACAACGGACATCGAGAAGGACACGCTGCTGCGTGCCGTGATCGAGGCCGTGGGGGACCGGGCCACGATCGTGGCCGGCGTCGGCACCAACGACACCGCGCACACCTGCGAGCTCGCGCGCCAGGCCGAGGAGGTCGGCGCGGACGCCCTGCTCGTGGTCACGCCGTACTACAACAAGCCGCCGCAGGCCGGGCTGGCGGCGCACTTCACCACGGTGGCCGACTCGACCGGACTGCCGGTCATGCTCTACGACATCCCCGGCCGGACCGGCACCGCGATCGCCACCGAGACCCTGGTGCAGCTGTCCGCGCACCCGCGGATCGTCGCGGTCAAGGACGCCAAGGGCGACTTCGGCGCCGGGTCCGTGGTCATGGCCAGCACCGGCCTGGTCTTCTACTGCGGCGATGACATGCTGAACCTGCCCTGGCTGTCGGTCGGCGCGGCCGGCTTCGTCAGCGTGCACGGTCACGTGGTCGGCGACCGGCTGCACGAGATGATCGACGCTTACCTGGACGGCGACGTGGCCACGGCCCTGGCCATCCACCGCGAGCTGCTGCCGGTGTACACCGGCATGACCCGGATGCAGGGCACGGTCTCGACCAAGGCGGCGCTGGCCATGCTCGGGCTGGCCGGCGGCCCGGTCCGCCTGCCGCTCGTCAGCGCGACTACGGCGGAGGCGGAGCGGCTGCGCACGGACCTGGTGGCAGGCGGCGTGAAGATCCGGTGAGTCACCCGCACCCGGAACTGGGGCCGCCGCCACCCCTGCCTGCCGACGGCCTGCGGATCGTCGCGCTGGGCGGGATCGGCGAGATCGGCCGGAACATGACGGTCTTCGAGCACGCGGGCCGGCTGCTGGTCGTGGACTGCGGGGTGCTGTTCCCCGAGCCCGACCAGCCGGGGGTCGACCTGATCTTGCCGGACTTCTCGCCCATCGAGGGCCGGCTGGACGAGATCGAGGCGCTCGTGCTCACGCACGCGCACGAGGACCACATCGGCGCGGTCCCGTACCTGCTGCGGCTGCGGCCCGACCTGCCCGTGGTCGGGTCCCGGCTGACGCTGGCGCTGGTGGCCAGCAAGCTGCAGGAGCACCGGCTGACCCCTGAGGCCCACGAGGTGGAGGAGGGCACGAGGCGTTCGTTCGGGCCCTTTGATCTTGAATTTTTCTCGGTGAACCACTCCATTCCCGACGCGCTGGCGGTCGCCATCCGGACCCGCGCGGGGCTGGTGCTGCACACCGGGGACTTCAAGATGGACCAGCTGCCGCTGGACGGGCGGCTGACCGACCTGGGCGGCTTCGCGCGGCTCGGCGCCGAGGGCGTGGACCTGCTGATGTCGGATTCCACCAACGCCGAGATCCCCGGCGTCGTCACCACCGAGCGGGCGATCGGCCCGGTGCTCAACGAAGTCTTTGACGTCGCGAGCCAGCGGATCATCGTGTCCTGCTTCGCCAGCCACGTGCACCGCGTGCAGCAGGTGATGGACGCCGCCGCCGCGCACGCGCGCAAGGTGGCGCTGGTCGGCCGGTCCATGGTGCGGAACATGGGCGTCGCCCGCGAGCTCGGCTACCTGCGGGTGCCGTCGGTCCCCGGGGGCCTGCTGGTGGACCTGCGCGAGGCCGAGGAACTGCCGCCCGAGCAGATCGTGCTGATCTCCACCGGGTCGCAGGGCGAGCCGATGTCGGCGCTGGCCCGGATGGCCGCCCGGGACCACCCGATCAGGATCGCCGAGGGCGACACGGTCATCCTCGCCTCGTCGCTGGTGCCGGGGAACGAGAGCGCCGTGAACCGGGTCATCAACGAGCTGACCCGGCTGGGCGCGCGGGTGGTGCACCGGGGCAACGCGCTGGTGCACGTGTCGGGGCACGCGCCCGCCGGCGAGCTGCTCTACGTGCTGAACCTGGTGCGGCCGAGCAACTTCATCCCGGTGCACGGGGAGTGGCGGCACCTGCGGGCGCACGCGGAGCTGGCCGCGCTGACCGGCGTGCCGGACAAGAACATCGTCTTCGCCGAGGACGGGGTGGTGGTCGACCTGGTCGACGGCCAGGCCGCGGTCAGCGGGCACGTCCAGGTCGGCTACGTGTACGTGGACGGATCGTCGGTTGGCGAGGTCACCGAGGCGTCGCTGAAGGACCGGCGGATCCTCGGCGACGAGGGCTTCGTGTCCGTGGTGGTCGTGGTCGACTCCACCACCGGGAAGATGGTCGCGGGCCCGGCGATCCACGCCCGCGGCTCCGGGATCGACGACGCGGCCTTCAACGAGATCCGGCCGCGGATCGAGGAGGCGCTGGCCCGGGCGGCCGCCGACGGGATCAGCGACTCCTACCAGCTGCAGCAGCTGGTCCGCCGGACGGTCGGGCGCTGGGTGAGCGACAACTACCGCCGCAGGCCGATGATCATCCCTGTGCTGGTCGAGGTCTGAGAAAAACCTCTCGCGGCGGCCGGGGCAGCGCCGGATACTCAACCTTCATGGAGGACGCTGTGCACCCCGCGCTGCGGCGGGTGCTGCGGGAGGCCGGCGACCCGGCCCTGGTCGACACGCTGGCCGCGCTGCCCGGCTCCGACCTGACCACGGTCCTGCTCGAGGTGCAGCGCCGGCGGGCCAGCCGGATCACGCCCGCCGAGGTGATGCGGACCTATGGCCGCGACCGGTTCGCGGCGCCCGCCGTGGTGGGCTTCGGGCCGCAACGGCGGGCCGAGGACGCCATGCTGGCCGCGCTGCCCGCCGGGTTCGAGGTGCTCACCCTGGCCCCGGTCCTGCCGCTCGGCGCCATCTCGGCCGTGGCCACGGTGGACCCGCGCAACGTGATCGCCACCGTCCGGGGCAGCGAGGTGGCCGCCGACCCGACCAACGGGCTGGCCCTGGAGGCCGCCACGCGCCGCCGTGCCGCCCTGGCGGCCGGGGCCCGGTCCGCCGGACTGGTCCGGCTGGCCGCCACCCAGCGGGTGGCCCGGGCCCAGCAGGTCGGCGGGCCGGTCAGCTTCGCGCACTTCCAGCTGCTCGGCGCGGTCACCGCCGGGCGGGACACCGGCGGCCGCGGGTTCGAGCGGGACGCCGTCACCGAGCACCTCGGGTTCGCCGCCGCCGGGCTGCGCCGGCTCGGCGCGTCGCGGATCCGGTTCGAACTCACCTGCCTGGACCCGGCGCTGTCGGAGGTCACCGCGGCGGCGGCCGCCGCGCTGGCCGGCGCCGAAGCCGTCGAGGTCGCCGACGCCCCGCAACGGCGCAGCGGCCGCGGCTACTACACCGGGCTGTGCTTCAAGGTCCAGGCGGCCTTCGGCGGGCCGGAGCTCGAGGTCGGCGACGGCGGGTTCACCGACTGGACCGCCCAGCTGCTGGGCAGCCGCAAGGAGCGGCTGCTGATCAGCGGTTACGGCATCGACCGGATCGCCCTCGCCAGCGGCGCCTAGTCGGGCCGCGCCGCCCGGGCATCAGGGGTGGGCGTCCCGGCGGTCAGCCGTCGGCCAGCTGCCGGAGCCGGAACCGCTGCAGCTTGCCGGTGTTCGTCCGCGGCAGCGCCACCAGGAACTGCACAGCGCGCGGGTACTTGTACGGCGCGATCTGCTGCTTCACGTAGTCCTGCAGCTCGCTCGCCTTCGCCTCGCTGCCGTCCACGCCGTCGGCCAGCACCACGAAGGCCTTGACGATCTGGCCGCGGGTCTCGTCCGGGACCCCGACCACCCCGCACTCGGCCACGTCCGGGTGGCCGAGCAGGACCTCCTCGATCTCCGGCCCGGCGATGTTGTAGCCGCCC
>Ga0335078_10017543_pt1 | contig 10638 bp, 9 predicted proteins | sample Lox_Sample_32_FD_206711 | JGI IMG/M metagenome (GOLD analysis project Ga0335078, IMG submission 206711) | Soil microbial communities from Loxahatchee National Wildlife Refuge, Florida, United States - Lox_Sample_3.2 | ecosystem: Environmental > Terrestrial > Soil > Wetlands | place: USA: Florida...
CGTGCTGGTCGTCCGGACGGACATGTTGCGTGGGTGGGCGACGGAACCCATGGCGGTCTGCGCGACGCGCTCGCCTGATGGTTCGGCGCGCCGGGGCTCGTGATTGCGCTGACGGTGAACGACGGGCGGGCGCGCCGAAACCAGCCGGTCGGCATCGCGGTAATGATGCCCGGGGGTAGGGCGGCGGTGCGGTTCGGCTCGAACCAACACCGCTCCCCCGGGTCCCATCGCCAGCCAGCGGCCTTGAGCGCCTGCAGGATCTTCGGCGGCGGCCTTCGTTCGAACCGGAGCGCCGGGAGGTCCGAGGACGCGCAGAGCTCGGGCTGGAGGAACTCTGCGGCGGAAGCCTCGCGCTAACGGGCGCCGTGAGGAGATGGCGCCTGCAGCGTGTGCAGGTCTCCTCGCCCATGGAGGCATCTCCGGCATAAACGGGAGTCTCCCCTTGCTCGCCTGGCAGGCGGGGCAGTTGGTCGGCATGGCCCGAGACGACGGTCATCACTGTGAGGGGTGGTGAGGTTCACTGCCTCGGCGCTCGTCTTGGCCCGCATGGCACTCCCAGAGCCCAACGATGACCTGGCGCAGGTGTTCCGGCACCCGAGCTCGTCCTCGCCGGCGGATGTGCGAGACGCGCCCGCCGGTCGACGCCTTCATCGCTGCCGCGAGCATGAGCACGCCGCGCGCCCTCCTACGCGGCGGTCCGACTGACCGATGGGCAGGTGCTCGTCGCCGGAGGCGTCATCATCGGGCAGGGGGGACACTCAGCAGCGCCGAGCTCTTCGAGCCGTGATCCTGGTCGACCTGTCCTGGCTACTGGTCCATCCGGTCGTTCCGCAGCAGGGAGCCTAGCCTCGGCCACCTCAGCCTGGTCGATCCGACCCGCAGGAGGGCCCCCCACGGTGGGCGGAGCTGCGCCTCCGCCTCCCGAGCCGCCGACCCTTGCGCTCGCGGCCGATCGGGGTCAAGGCGGAGGGGGGCCTCCAAAGAGAGCCGCCCGGGCGGGCGCGTGAGCCCTTCCCAGGAGCCTCGGGCTTTGCTAGGAGCCGGAGGACTCGACGCCCTTCGCGCGGTCAAGAGCGCCGCGGCGCACCGGCGCTTCGCCGCCCCCGCCCCGCGGCCCTCGGCCATGGGGGACCTAATGGGACAGACCGGGTACGCAGTGCGGGGCGGGGTCGCCGTCCTCACCCTCTCGCACCCGCCGGTGAACGGGCTCGGCCACGCGCTGCGGGCCGGGCTCCTCGCCGGGTTCGATCGCGCCCTCGCCGACCCCGAGGTGAAGGCGGTGGTGCTGGTCGGGAGCGGCAAGGGGTTCTCGGGCGGTGCCGACCTGAAGGAGTTCGACAGCCCCAAGGCGCTCGCCGAGCCGACCCTGCACACCCTCATCCGCGAGCTGGAGCGGAGCGAGAAGCCGGTGGTGGCCGCCCTCCACGGCATGGCCATGGGCGGGGGGCTGGAACTCGCCCTCGGTTGCCACTACCGGGTGGCGAGCCCGGGGACGCAGCTCGCCCTGCCCGAGGTGAAGCTCGGCCTTCTGCCCGGGGCGGGCGGGACCCAGCGGCTGCCGCGCGCGGTGGGCCTCGAGCGTGCGCTCCAGATGATCCTCTCCGGTTCGGCCGAGCCGGCGGAGCGGCTCGTCGAGGCCGGCCTCGTCGACCTCCTCGTCGAGGGCGATCTCCTGGAAGGCGCGCTGGGGTTCGCCGCGCGGGTGGCCGCGGCGCGCCCGCTCCCGGCCCTGCGGGACCGCGTGGTCGAGCACCCCAATCCCGACGGGTTGCTGGCCTTCGCCCGCCAGGCCGCCGCCTCCGCCGGGGCCAACTACCCGGCGCCCGCGAAGTGCGTGGAGGCGCTCTCGGCCGCGATCGGCCGGCCCTTCGAGGAGGGGCTGCGGGTCGAGCGGGATCTCTTCCGGTACCTCTTGCAGACCCCCGAGTCGCGCGCCCTGCGCCACGCCTTCTTCGCCGAGCGGGCCGCCGCCAGGATCCCCGACGTGCCGGAGGACACCCCCACCCGGCCCATCCGCTCGGCCGCGGTGGTCGGGGCCGGCACCATGGGCAGTGGCATCGCCATGTGCTTCGCGAGCGCCGGTCTCCCGGTGCAGCTGCTCGAGGTGAAGGCCGAGGCGCTCGAGCGGGGCCTCGCCACCCTCCGGCGGAACTACGAGGCGAGCGCCAGGAAGGGCAAGCTCACCGAGGCCCAGGTGGAGGAGCGGATGGCCCTCGTGCGGCCGACGCTCGCCTATCAGGACCTCGCCGAAGCCGACCTCGTCGTCGAGGCCGTCTTCGAGGACCTGGCCGTGAAGGAGGGGGTCTTCCGCAAGCTCGACGAGGTCATGAAGGAGGGCGCCCTCCTCGCCACCAACACCTCGACCCTGGACGTCGACCGCATCGCCGGCTTCACGCGGCGGCCGCAGGACGTGGTGGGCATGCACTTCTTCAGCCCGGCCCACGTCATGAAGCTCCTCGAGGTGGTGCGGGGCGCGCGGACCGGCCGGGACGTCCTCGCCACGGTGATGGCGCTCGCCCGGCGGCTCGGCAAGACCGCGGTGGTGGCCCGGGTCTGCGACGGCTTCATCGGCAACCGGATGCTCGAGCAGTACCTGCGCCAGGGCCTGTTCATGCTGGACGAGGGAGCGCTGCCCGAGCAGATCGACCGCGCCCTCGAGCGCTTCGGCTTCGTCATGGGGCCGTTCCGGGTCTCGGACCTCGCCGGCAACGACGTGAGCTACTACATCCGCAAGCGTCGCTACCTCGAACGGCCCGAGCAGAAGTACTCGCGCATCGCCGACCGCCTCTGCGAGCTCGGGCGGTTCGGGCAGAAGACCGGCGCCGGCTGGTACCGCTATGCCCACGGGCAGCGCGAGGCCGAGAGCGACCCGCTGGTCGCCGAGCTCATCGCCGCCTACCGCCGGGAGGCGGGGATCCTGCCCCGCGCCATCCCGGACGAGGAGATCGTGGAGCGCTCGGTGTACGCCCTCGTCAACGAGGGGGCGCGCCTGCTCGAGGAGGGCATCGCCGAGCGCGCCTCGGACATCGACCTCGTCTACCTGACCGGCTACGGGTTCCCGCCCTTCCGCGGGGGGCCCATGCGCTACGCCGACGAGGTGGGGCTCTTCAACGTGGTGCGGGCCCTCTCGCGCCTCTCGAAGAACCCGCACGGCGACCCGGGCTTCTTCACCCCGGCCCCGCTCCTCCTGCGGCTGGCCGAGGCCGGAGGGACCTTCACCGGGCCCAAGGAGGCGCCATGAACGAGGCCGTGATCGTCTCGACCGCGCGCACCGGCCTCGCCCGGTCGTGGCGCGGCGCCCTCAACCTGACCCACGGCGCCACCCTGGGAGCGCACGTGGTGCGGGCGGCGGTCGAGCGCGCCAAGGTCGACCCGGCGGAGGTGGAGGACGTGGTCATGGGCTGCGCCCTCCCCGAGGGCACCACCGGCGGCAACGTGGCCCGCCAGGTCGCCCTGCGCGCCGGGCTCCCGGCGACGGTGGCCGGCACCACCGTCAACCGCTTCTGCGCCTCCGGGCTGCAGGCCATCGCCCTGGCGGCGCAGCGGGTGGTCCTCGACCGGGTCCCGGTGGTGGTGGCGGGCGGGCTCGAGTCCATCTCCTGCGTCCAGCCGCAGCTGAACCAGCACATGGCCAGGGACCCCCAGCTCGTGCGCGAGAAGCCGGCCCTCTTCATGAGCATGCTCGAGACCGCCGAGGTGGTGGCGAAGCGCTACGCCATCCCGCGCGAGCGGCAGGACGCCTACGGGGTGGAGAGCCACCGGCGCGCGGCGGCCGCCCAGGCCCAGGGCCGGTTCGACGACGAAATCGTGCCCTTGGAGACGCGGATGGCGGTCTACGACCCCGAGGCCCGGCGCCTCTTCACGAGAGGGGTGCGGCTGGAGCGGGACGAGGGGGTGAGGCCCGACAGCACCGTCGAGGCGGCGGCCCGGATCCGGCCAGCCTTGCCGGGAGGGGTGGTCGCCGCCGGCAACGCCAGCCAGTTCTCGGACGGGGCCTCGGCCTGCGTGGTGATGGACGGCGGCCTGGCCGAGCGCCGGGGCCTGCGCCCGCTCGGCCTCTACAGGGGCTTCGCGGTGGCGGGCTGCGAGCCGGACGAGATGGGCATCGGGCCGGTCTTCGCGGTGCCGCGCCTGCTCGCCCGATGCGGCGTGGCCATGGACGAGGTCGGGCTTTGGGAGCTCAACGAGGCCTTCGCGGTCCAGGTCCTCTACTGCCGCGACCGCCTGGGCCTCCCGGACGATCGCCTCAACGTGAACGGCGGCGCCATCGCCGTCGGCCATCCCTACGGCATGTCGGGCGCCCGGCTGGTGGGCCACGCGCTCCTCGAGGGGCGGCGGCGCGGCGTGCGCTACGTGGTCGTCACCATGTGCGTGGGCGGAGGCATGGGCGCGGCCGGTCTGTTCGAGGTGGCCTAGCGAGTCCTTGGCCGCATGGTCCGCGCCGCCTTCTTCGACCTCGACGGGACGCTCCTCACCGTCAACTCGGCCCGGCTGTGGCTCCTGCGCGAGCGCCGGCTCGGGCGGCTCCGCCTGGGACAGGTCGTCCACGCCACCTTCATGCTGGCGCAGTACCGCCTGGGCCTGCTCGACATGGAGTCGGCCCTGCGCGCCTCGCTCGTGACCCTGCGCGGCCAGAGCGAGGAGTACCTGCGGAGAGAGACGCGCGCCTTCTGGCGCGAGGCGGTGCGCCCCTTCGTCGCCCCCGGCGCCCTGGCGGTGCTGGCCCGCCACCGAGCGGCGGGCGACCGGCTCGTGCTGCTCACCTCGAGCTCGCGCTACGCGGCCGAGATAGCCGGTGAGGAGTTCGGGCTCGACCACCTGCTCTTCCAGCACTACGAGCTGCGCGATGGGCGTTTCACCGGCGCGCCGCTCTCGCCCATCTGCTACGGTCCGGGCAAGGTGGCGGTGGCGGAGGCCTTCGCGCGCGAGACCGGGGTGGAGCTAGGAGCGAGCAGCTTCTACAGCGACAGCTCGACCGACCTCCCCATGCTCGAGCGGGTGGGCCACCCGTACGCGGTCCACCCCGACCCGCGGCTGCGCCGGGTGGCGAGGTCGCGCGGCTGGCCCATCCTCGACTGGAGCGGAGCCGCCGGCGGGCCGCGAGCGGAATGACCCGGATGGGTCACGGAGGGCCGTCACTCCCGGTTGAGGAAGCGCGCGGGGCCGTGGTCGAAAGGGCCGATCTGCGGTAGGAGTCGTCTCGCCCGGGAGAGCTCGCCATGCCCCGCTTCGCCGCCAACCTGTCCATGCTCTTCGGGGAGGTCGACTTCCTCGATCGCTTCGGCGCCGCCGCGCGCGCCGGGTTCGAGGCCGTCGAGTTCCTCTTCCCCTACGGGCATGAGCCGGCCCGCCTGGTCGACCTCGTCCGCGGGCACCACCTGCAGGTGGTGCTCTTCAACATGCCGGCCGGACGCTGGGAGGCGGGCGAGCGCGGCCTCGGTTGCCACCCGGACCGGGTGGGCGAGTTCCAGGACGGGGTGGGGCGGGCGGTGGACTACGCGCTCGCCCTCGGATGCCCGCGGATCCACGCCATGGCGGGCCTGCGGCCCCCGGGGGTCCCCGAGGAGCGGCTCCTCGCCACCTACCTCGAGAACCTCCGCTTCGCCGGGGTCGAGCTCGCGAAGCATGGGCTCGTGCTGCTCGTCGAGGCCCTGAACACCCGCGACGCCCCCGGCTACTACCTCACCAGCTCCCGGCAAGCCTTCGACCTCATCGAGCGCAGCGGGCTCTCCAATCTTTACTTCCAGTACGACGTCTACCACATGCAGATCATGGAGGGGGACCTCGCTCCCACCCTCGAGCGGCGCCTCGGCCGGATCGGCCACCTGCAGGTGGCCGACACCCCGGGGCGGCATGAGCCGGGCACCGGTGAGGTGAACTATCCCTTCCTCTTCCGCGAGCTCGACCGGCTCGGCTACCAGGGCTTCGTCGGCTGCGAGTACCGGCCGCTCACCACCACGCTGGCGGGCCTCTCCTGGGCCCGACCCTACCTGCGCGACGGGGGTCTTGCATGAGCGCCCTCGGCTTCATCGGCCTCGGCATCATGGGCAAGCCCATGGCGAGGAACCTTATCCGCGGCGGCCACGCCCTCCACCTTCACAGCCGCAGCGGCGTCCCCGAGGAGCTCCTCGCCGACGGCGGGGTGCCCTGCGCCTGCGGGCGCGAGGTGGCCGAGCACGCCGAGGTCATCCTCGTCATGGTGCCCGACACCCCCGACGTCGAGAAGGTGCTCTTCGGCACCGATGGCGTCGCCGAGGGCCTCGTCCCTGGCAAGACCGTCGTCGACATGAGCTCCATCTCGCCCATGGCCACCAAGGTCTTCGCCTCGCGGGTGAACGCCCTCGGCTGCGAGTACGTCGACGCGCCGGTCTCCGGGGGGGAGCTCGGGGCCCGCAACGCCACCCTCACCATCATGGTGGGCGCGCGCGAGCCCACCTTCGAGGCCGTGCGGCCGATCCTCGCGCTCCTCGGCAAGAACATCACCCTCGTGGGCGGGAACGGGGCCGGGCAGACCTGCAAGGTGGCGAACCAGATCATGGTCGCCCTTCACATCGAGGCCGCGGCCGAGGCCCTCCTCTTCGCCTCCAAGGCCGGCGCCGACCCGGCCAAGGTCCGCCAGGCGCTCATGGGGGGGGCCGCGGCCTCGCGCGTGCTCGAGGTGCACGGCGAGCGCATGCTGAAGCGAACCTTCGATCCGGGCTTCCGCCTCGAGCTGCACCAGAAGGACCTGGGCCTCGCCCTCTCCGCGGCCCGCGAGCTCGGGCTCGCCCTGCCGAACACCGCCAACGCCCAGGAGCTCATGAACGCCTGCCGGGCCCAGGGCGGTGCGCGCTGGGACCACTCCGCCCTGGTGAAGGCGCTCGAGCTGCTCGCCCACCACGCGCTCGGCGAGTGACCGCCCTGCCCGGGCCCCGCCCGCCGCGACCGGGCCGGTTATGGAACCGCCATGCCCGAGATCGTGTTCACCCGCGCCCTGGAGCGCCACGTGCCGGTACCGGCCCGCAAGGTGGGAGGCGCGACCGTGCGCGAGGCGCTCCTCGAAGCGCTCGGCGGTGACGGGCGGCTGCGCGGGTACCTCTTCGACGACCAGGGCCTGTTGCGGCGCCACGTCGTGGTCTTCGTGGACGGAGAGGCCGTGCACGACCGCCAGGGCCTCGGCGACCCTGTCGCGCCGGGGAGCCGGATCTTCGTGATGCAGGCCCTCACGGGCGGCTAGTCCGGGCCATGGCGGACCAGCTCCAGCTCGCCACCCGCAAGGGCCTGTTCCTCCTCGCCCGGCGGGGAGGCCGTTTCCGGGTCGAGCGCGTCCCATTCCTGGGCGATCCGGTGACGGCGCTGCTGGAGGACCGCCGCGACGGCGCCCTCTACGCCGCCCTGAACCTCGGGCACTTCGGGGTGAAGCTGCATCGCTCCGACGACGGGGGCCGAAGCTTCGTCGAGGTGAGGGCGCCCTCCTTCGCCGCCCTCGAGGGCGGCCAGGGCCCCTCGGTGGCCCAGATCTGGACGCTCGCCGAAGGGGGCGTGGACGAGCCCGGCGTCCTGTGGGCGGGGACCATCCCGGCTGCGCTGTTCCGGTCGGCCGACCGCGGTGAGTCCTGGAGCCTCGTGCGGTCCCTGTGGGAGCGACCGGAGCGGCGAAGCTGGTTCGGGGGCGGCTATCCCGAACCGGGCGTCCACTCGATCTGCGTCGACCCGCGCGACCCGCGCACGCTCCTCCTCGCCATCTCCTGCGGCGGGGTGTGGTTCACCTCCGATGCCGCCGCGAGCTTCGAGTGCCGGTCGCGTGGCATGTACGCGGAGTACATGCCGCCCGAGCGGCGCGAGGACCCCAACATCCAGGACCCCCACCGGCTGGTGCAGTCGCCCACCCACCCGGACGTGCTCTGGGTGCAGCACCACAACGGCGTATTCCGCTCGACCGACCTGGCACAGCGCTGGACCGAGGTGGACGCCATCCGCCCGTCGAAGTTCGGGTTCGCGGTGGCCGTTCACCCGCGCGATCCCGCCACCGCCTGGTTCGTGCCGGCCGCGAGAGACGAGCGCCGCGTCCCCGTGGACGGGTGCCTGCGGGTGGCGAGGACCCGCGACGGCGGCCGGAGCTTCGAGACCTTCGGGCAGGGCCTGCCGGAGGAGCACGCCTACGACCTCGTCTACCGCCACGGGCTCTCCGTCGATCCGGCCGGCGAAGAGCTCGCCATGGGGTCCACCACCGGCCATCTGTGGGCGTCCTCAGACGGCGGCGAGCGCTGACCCTGGAGGCGGGCCACCTCCCGCCCATCTACCAGGTGGCCTTTCGCCTGGCCCCGCGGTGACGGCACGCCGGGGGCCCGAGGCGCCGGGTCGCAACCCCCTGGCATCCTCGGGTCGGCCCTTCCCCTGTTCAGCGCTCGGCGGTCGATCCCAGGGTGGCCTCGCGCCTCTCGAGGAGCGCGGTGAGGCTGCGCCGCACCGGCGGCCGTCCGGAGAGCGACAGGCCGGCCGCCGCGGCCACCGAGAGCGTCGCCTCGAAGGCCTCGGCGCTCACGTGTCCGCGCGGCTCGGCGAGGAGGAGCGCCCCGCCCTCCTTCAGGGCCCCGTGCGCCTCGCGGAAGAAGCGGGCGGCGTCGGGGAGCTCGTGGACCACCGCGAACGCCAGCACGAGGTCGACCTGTCCCGCCAGGTCCTCGACGCCCAGGCTCTCCCCTCGGCCGAGCCTGAGCTCGATCCGGGGGAGGAGTCCGGCCTGGCCCGCGCGGCGACGGAGCCCCTCGAGCATCCTCGGCTGGAGGTCGACGGCCACCACGCGCCCGCGGGGTCCGACCCGGCGCGCGAGCTCGAGGGTGAAGAAGCCCATGCCGGGCCCGGGCTCGAGGACCGTCATCCCCTCGGACAGGAACGGCCCGAGCACCTTCGACGGATCCTGGACGAGCCTCCTCAGGGGGCTCGCGAGGAGGTATCCCAGCCACCAGGGGCAGACGCGGTGAGCCATGGCGGTCCTCCCGTGCGCGGTGCGGCGCCGCGCTAGTGCTAGTCGCGATCGGGCCCGGCCGCGCGGCGCGACCTCCCGACCGGGAGGGGCTCGCCGCGCAGGGACCAGTCGAGGATCTCGATGGGGTGGGCGGCCGGGAGCTCCACCCCGCGCTCGGCGAGGAGCCGCTGCACGTGCAGGGTGCAGCCCGGGTTGGCGCTCGCCAGGAACTCGGCCCCGGTGGCCACGAGGTGCGCGGCCTTGCGGCGACCTACCTCGGCGGCGCTCTCGGGCTCGAGGAGGTTGTAGACGCCGGCGCTCCCGCAGCAGGCCTCGCCGTCCAGGACCTCCACGAGCTCGAGCCCGGGGATGGCCCGCAGGAGGGCGCGGGGCGGGCCGTGGAGGCCCTGAGCGTGGCCGAGGTGGCAGGAGGCGTGGTAGGCGACCCTGGCCGGCAGGGGCCGGCGCTCGGCCCGCGGCTCGAGCGCGGCCACGAGCTCGGTGACGTCCCGCACCTTGGCGGCGAAGGCCGCTGCCCGCGCCGCGAACACCGGGTCATTGGCGAGGAGGCGCCCGCACTCCTTGAGGTGCGAGCCGCAGCCGGCGGCGTTCACCACCACGAGGTCCACCCGGGCCGCCTCGAAGCGCAGGATGAGGTCCCGCACCATCCGGCGCGCCGACTCCTCGCGGCCGGCGTGGGCCGAGAGCGCCCCGCAGCAGCCCTGTCCCCTCGGGACCACCACCGCGCACCCCTCGGCGGCCAGCACGCGCAGGGTGGCGTCGTTCACCTGCGGGAAGAAGACCCGCTGCACGCAACCCGCCACGAGGCCCACCCGCAGCCGCTCCGGACCCTCGGCGGCGGTGTGGGCCTTGAGGCGTCCCACCACCTGGCGGAGGGTGAGGGGCGGCGCCAGCGCCTCCATCCCGGCGAGGCGCGCCGAGGCGAGCCGCAGGAGGCCAGTGCGCCGGAACACCCACCTGAGCCCGCTCACCCGGAACAGGAACAGCAGCACCGCCACGAGCCTGAGCCGCCGCGGATAGGGGAACAGGGCGAAGAGGGCCGCCCGGTGGAGGCGCTCGCGCAGCGGGCGGCGGTAGGTCCTCTCGATGAGGACCCGCGCCTCGTCCACGATCTCCCCGTAGCGCACCCCGGAGGGGCAAGCCTCGACGCAGGCCAGGCAGCCGAGGCAGCGGTCGAAGTGCTCCACCGCCTCGGCGTCGAGCGCGACGCGGCCGTCCTCGAGGGCGCGGAACAGGTCGATGCGTCCCCGCGGCGAGTCGGCCTCGAGCCCCCAGGAGACGTAGGTCGGACAGTGGGGGAGGCAGAAGCCGCAGTGCACGCACTCGTCGGCGGGGGCGCGCGCGGGCCCGGATCCGGCCAGGGGTCGCGCGGTCGCCGGGGCGGTGGCCATCGTCAGATCCCTCCCACGAAGCGGCCGGGGGCGAGCCGGTGATCCGGGTCCAGGCGATCCTTCACCGCGCGCATGAGGCCGAGAGCCGGCGGAGGGGGACCCCAGGGGTCCAAGCCCGCGCGCACCTCGGGCGGGGCCGCGCAGAGGACGAGCGAGCCGGAAAGCGGCGCCAGCGCCGCCCGCGCGCGCTCGATGGCCCGGACGGCCTCCTCGGGCTCGCCCGGGCGGCCGGAGGCGAAGGCGACGCCCAGGGTGGGATAGAGCGCGGCCGCCCCGCCG